>OGWG01000214.1_pt1 | contig 10629 bp, 20 predicted proteins | sample 1575911 | NCBI WGS metagenome assembly OGWG01 (sample SAMN07581534, study PRJEB24739) | freshwater metagenome
AATACTTCTTCCTGATCAGTAGGATAGCCCATGACTTCGAGATGGCCACCATGCTTTAAGTCACGAAAAATAAATTCAATACCTAGGTTTTTCAGTTCTCTGGCGTCATGTGCCACATAATCTTTTCGACGTAAGTTGATGGAATAACTATTATCCTTGAAGTTCATCATGCCAACACGCTTGGCGTTTTCTTCAAGAATCCAAAACTTATCTTTAATTATACTTTTTGCAAGAATCATTTGTATGATGCTCCTAGATACTCACTATGTTCAGTCATCCTGTCTGCCACATTGACAAGATTCCATTTACCGCAAAATTTTACAAAATGTAGTCCAACTTGTTTAACAGGATCTTTATTAATAGATTTGTTAATTGTTTCATCCAATACTAGTTTAATGTCTTCTGGTTGGCAAGTCAGGTCAATCAGTGTTCTATTGAACTCATATTTGTCACGTACACGATGTTCGATACCGTCATGGTCGACCCAACGTTGTAACATCATGTTGTTCCAATTATATCCTTTGCTGTCTCTGTCTGCATAGGCTTCACGTAGACCAACCTTATTCTTTGTGCCTTTTTCGCGTACTCCCGGATATGCACTGAATACATTGTCTGTGGGATCACCGCGCATACACTTCTCAAATAGAGTCCATTTGGGATCAGGTGCGCCTTTTGGTTCTTTAGTTTTCTTATCAACGACAGCGCGACCTTTCTCATCGTAGATTCCTTTATGTGTGATAAGTTGTTTACTAATACCATTGAACTGCTTGACATTGTGGGCAATAAGTTGATAAAAATCACTGTCGCTACTTACAATCACATGATTGTCTTCAGGATGATTCTGAATCCAACGAGCGATAAAGTCATCTGCTTCGCAACGATCGTGCCGCAGTACACTACAATTGCTTTTAGATTCAAAGAATGTTTTTAGTTCATCAAATGCATTCCAAAACATTTGGTCTTCTTCTTGTTCTTTGGGGGTAAGTGCGGCACGTGCAACAGCACGATTGGCCTTATAGCCGGCATAAAAATCTTTACGCCAACTACGTCCCTCCAAACAGATGATAACATGGTCGCCTTTAAAGTCACGCCAGACCTTGTTAATACTATTGAACATGATGTGATAGGCCATGCCTACCTTTTCTTCAGGTTCATCGCCCCGTACAACATGGCGAGCACGGAAAAACATATTAGCGGCATCCACTAGGAGATAGGTCTTAGCCATTTATATAATGCTTTAAAATTTGTTGATCGATCTTTTCACGAAAGTGAAGATTGAATGACTGCGCCAATTCCATGAATTCTACGTAATTGTGTATGGGTAACACTACATCCAAGTCACCCTGCTGGTTGTTAAATGTCAACAAGACATTTTCGTCATCAAGCCAGCGTATGGAAAATGTATAATCAGTCATGTACAAATTATACATTTAATGTCATTATTTGTCAACTCTGCGTCTACGTTTTGGTAATACGTCTGCATTGGCTACGAATTTCGTTTCTTCATCCATTTGTGCCCCAATGTTTTTACATAAATCAGTAAACCATTTGTCAACCAAATCTTCATCGGTTTTGCCCGTATAACCATTTTCACGTAAAAAATTGATAAAAGCTGTATTCCATTCCAATTCCATATAGCCCTGGCGTGGATCATTTTCATCGAATGTTGTACGTGCAACATTTACCCAGGGTTCGGTACTTTCCTTACCGGATTTTACATCGGTTGATTTTTTACCAAATAAATTTTTAAACAAGTTTTTTATCATTATCACCTACTTCTACCCATGTATAATCTCCTAACCATTTTACTCTACAAATATATTCGTATTCTTTAGGAGGTCCAGCGGACCAATCATTGGGCCCAATCAAACATAGCCGTGTAAAATTTTTTCTATTATCGTAAACCAACCAATATATTTGACCATGATAAGTTTGAAAATCATATTTGGCACTGTGCACCATGTCTGTTATATCTAGTCTACGTTTGATCTGTTCTGCCTGGCTTTGCAAAACTTTAACCAGTTCCATGATTCTATCATATTCCTGTTGAGCATGCATCCTGGCTACATTAACCATGATGTCTTTTTGCTTTTCAACAGGTATAAGATCAAATTTTGGGCCACCTGCTTCTGTGGGATATTTACTGATGTTTCTATTGAAAAAATGCACAAGAGAGTTTCCAACATTAATGTCAAAACTCTCCTGTCCTTTAGCACTATTTGGCTTTTTTTCTTCAGTCATTAGAAAAGATCTAGGCGTTCCCAAGGTAGATCTGGCTTGCCAAAATGGCCGTAGTTTGTTGTTTGACTATATATGGGTCTAAATAAATCAAAGCGATTGATAATGCCCAAGGGCGTAAGATCTACATTTTTTATCACCCAGTCGGTAAGTTCCCTGGAGTTATTATCGGATTCAATATAAAAACTCATTGGTTCTTTCATACCAATAGCATAGCTGATCTGACACGTAGCCCAGTTAGCTTGGCCGCTGGCAACAATATTTTTAGCAATATAACGCATCATATAGGCAGCACTGCGATCAACTTTAGTAGGATCTTTACCACTGAACGCACCACCGCCGTGTGGTGCATAACCACCATATGTATCAACGATTATTTTACGACCAGTTAATCCAGTATCCCCGTCAGGACCACCAACCACAAAACGGCCAGTAGGATTAATATAAAATTCTGTCTTGTTATCTAGAAACTCTTTTGGTAAAACACCTTTAATAACTTCTTTAACTGATGTTCTAACATCTTCGATAGATACAGAATCACTATGCTGTGTACTGCACACCACTTTAGCAATTCGTCGTGGTGTTGTGTCGTCGTTATATTCAAATGTAACCTGACTCTTAGCATCCGGACCCAGCCACTCCATCATACCATTTTTACGCAATTGGGTCAGGCGTTCTACAATACGATGACTCCAATATATTGCACTTGGCATATACGCAGGTGTTTCTCGGCATGCATAACCAAACATTAATCCCTGGTCGCCAGCACCAAATGTATCAGTACCAAGTGCAATATCTGCACTTTGTCCATGCATTAGATTGGAGATTTCAACGTTTCTCCAATCAAAGCCTTTTTGTTCATATCCAATATTTCTAATAACTCGACGTACAGCCGCATCTATTTGTTCGTCGTGTAGTATACCTTTATATTCTCCTGCAACAACGACTCTGTTGGTTGTTACCAACGTTTCACATGCACACCTGAGTGACTTACTACCCTGTGCCATTACTAGGTCTAGCACAGCATCACTGATTGCATCAGCTACTTTATCTGGGTGTCCTTCGCTGACACTTTCACTGGTAAACAGATAACTCATAAATTATACTTTCTTACTTGCCCCAACCATTACTCCATATGTCAACATGCAATCTTGGACTATATCGATAGCCACGTGCCAATGCTTCATCTGCAATATGTTTGGTATTGCTAAAATAGGCCTCGTCAGTTCCTCCAACGGGCATTACATATACAGGACCGGTAAACCCCGCACGTCTATATTCATTAACAGCAGTATTTACTTCGTCAAAGTCACTTATTTTATCCACTACGAATTTCAAATATGTAAATCCTGTCTGCTGATATTGTTTGACTACTTCAGGTTTAACAGCATCCTCCCACCGCTCTCCACTGGCACTGAGCTTGGGACTAACACTGAAAGTTATGCTATTATGCATGATGTGAAAGTTGTCTTTAATAAAATATTTGAACTCATCATGTAAAAATTGTGTGCCATTAGTTTCAAATGTAAGGTTACGCAGATCCTGCATGCGTTTGTTGCTAAGAAGTTCTGGATAAAGTTGCTGCCAACCAAGCAGAGGTTCACCTCCTGTAATGACCAAATGTACATCATTACCGTTTTCCTGTTGCCATTTGTTATTGGGTGTCAAAGCCAACATGGCATCAATTGCTTCTTCTATAGAATAATATGGACTTAGATGTCTAAAGGCTGGGTGCCAACTAGCATAGCTATCACAGCCAGTTTTGGCCAAAGGCAGATCCATAAATGTTTTGTATAAGTGTACCTTGGCGCCTATGTCATCTGGCTCTGTAGTTTTTATACCTGTAGGCAAACCAAAACCAGGGCACTTAAAATTACAACCAAACGTTCTAAAAAAGACACTAGGGACGCCAATAAAACGTCCCTCACCTTGTGCACTATAAAATATTTCACTTACTTTAATTTTTTCCATTGTAGATTTCTTCCAGTGCTTTTCCGTATTTTAACTGAATAAGACATGATAAGTCAAGATCAATTTTTCCTTCTATACGATACCAGTCTAGCTCTTCGGGGGGTGTATAACTATTTTTATCTATAACCGATATTGTACAATCTGGGTAATTGTCCTTGAGCCAATATTCTAATTGTTTTGCTTGCCAAAAATTAAGTTGTAAGGTCATTTGTGACATTTTTGGTATAGTCTCCCTTTCCCGGAATAACGTGTCTAACACCACCGCGTGGATTTTCACTATCGCCTACGGTACGCAGGATCAGATGCACATGTGGCCACATTACAGTCTGACCAGCGGATGTGCCGTGATTCAATCCAACATTGAAGCCGTCACATAGCCGATTTTCTACAAATTTTTTGCCCTGTTGAACTGCTTGTGACATACATACAGATATATTGTCCACGCTATTCATCTTAGGTACAAACAAAAAATGTCCAGCTTCGGTGACTGGAAACCCATCCCTAAAAACAAACATTTTATCGGTTTCTTCTATGGGGTTACGCCATGGATAATTTTCCATGACATACTGTTCATGCTGTTTCATTTTTCTTCTTTCTAGGTGACTTTGCCCTGACCGGAGGGGGATTGATTTTTGCTTTGCCGTTTTCAGCTTCATAGGCAGCAATAGCATCGCGTACATCCCGCTGTAGTGCCTCCCAATCGGTGACAAATTCTACTCGGCCATCTTCATATTCAGTGCGTGTACTGTGACTGCCTACAGTGACCTTAGGCCAAGTGCCGGTAGACTGCTCTGCTAGCTTGTCCTCTTTCTTTTTTCTTGTTGCCATCATTTATCTCCATCTATAAAATTATCGCTGATAAATGAATTGATGTTATCGCCAATATCATAACCCCAATTCCAATTATTGTCATAGGCATCTGTCCATTCTGCGCTGTCCTGTTCTGCGTCAATGTATCCTTCGATACTTTTAGCGAACCAATCTGCAAAAATTTCTGGATCAACATAACCTTCTTCGTCTACCACATACTCCTTATTGAGAATATCTCTAATCATTTCTATGTTGCTAGATCCATCAATGCATTGTTCAATTTCGTCATCTGACAGACTCTTTACATTTTTCATAATTTTCCTATTAGTTTAAAAATATCTTGTGCGTAATTCTTTTCTAACAGCTTCTACAGCCTTGTTCCAACCTTCATCGTCTCCTACCCATTTTATTTTACCTAGTTCATTGTCTATATCTTTTACTAGATGTCTTACCAGTGCGTTTGGAAATGCATCTCCTGTATACGCAAGGTCTATTTCTTTACAGGCAGCGTTAATTATATTTTGTAGATTATTCTTCACCGTGAAATTCTTCGCCAGTTTCTACATTAGTTATTAGAATTGGGCCATAGATCCAATGTTCAGTTTCTTCATTAACCCAACCGTCACCTTCCATACCCTCGTACCAATCTTCTTCCCATAATGCCTGGATACGTTCTCGTTCTTCTTCAGGCATGTCATCAGGCCATTCCCAATCGACCCAACAACCATCATCCATGGACTCCATTTCCCAATCGTAGTCAGTACTCATAAGCTCATAACCGTCGGGATTATAAGGATCAATGTCAGGCTGTTCATCGCTTTCGCAGGTCCAATAGCCCCAACGAAAGCCTTCATCTTTGATGACAGTGACACCATCCTTTACCCAGAACTGTCTTTCAACAGCGTTCTTTTTGTGATAGTTTTGAATCTTCCAAATAGCCATGTTATTCCTTTAATTTATTCATAACCCAACGATGGGCGGCATCTCTTATGTAAGGATAACGTTCACTGAATTCGGTGTCCCTGCTTACGTCAATAAAAAATTGACGCATAAGACTGATTGTGTCTATCCATTCTTCAACAGATATGCTACCATGTGGTGTACTAATAGTACCGTCTTTTCTAAAGATTAGTACGGGCCCGTCTTCGCCATTAATTGATAGTGCATCATGATTCACAGTGCCAATGTTATACCAACCAGGGCCCTGTTTGCCCGCAGTCAACATGCTGCTACTGACACCAGGTAACCCCGTTACCCAATTATTGTTACTCATCGAACTCTTTGGCAAGAATTAACGATGCTCATGAATTCTAGACGAACACGATCATCAGTTTTAAAGCAACCACCAAGTTTGCTGGTCACTGTACTACTGCCAGTATCTTCTACACCACGACTCTTAACGCAATAGTGCTGTGCGTCAATAACCACAGCAATGTTATCTGTTTCTAGAATATACTGTAGTGCGTGATAGATTTGTTCTGTTAGACGTTCTTGAATTTGAGGACGCTTGCTGAAGTATTCAACAATACGATTAATTTTACTTAGGCCAAGAACTTTTTCGTTGGGAATATATGCCACAGTGGCTAAGCCGTCAATGACAACAAAGTGATGTTCACAGTTGCTTTGTACGCTGACATTCTTTTCCACCACCATCTCATCATACTTCATTTTGTTTTCAACAGTGGTACACTTAGGGAATGCCTCATAATCCAGTCCCCAAAAGATTTCGTTCACATACATTTTGGCCACACGTCTGGGTGTTTCCATGAGGCTATCGTCATCTAGATTAAGTCCTAGGACTTGCATGATGTGACTGAAATGTCGTTCAATTTCTGCAATTTTATCTTTACGATCTATGTTGTGCTGTAAGGTGGGAGTTTCAACTCCCATCTTGGTTAAATGTTGATGTATAAGTTGTCCTAATTTAGGATCAGTTTTGGTTTTATTGTAGCTCATATTAGAATCCTTCCTTACACGGATATGATATTTGAAATGTTGTTACCGTTGTGTAACGATAATATTTATGTTAATATAACAGTATTAGTCGGTGTTTGTCAAGCGAATACTGTTATTCTTCATAACTGCGGCATTCAAAACATCTATATTTACATTGCACTGTTCTGCATATTTTGCTATTGCCACAGTATCTTTGGGAAAACACATGCCCCCAAATCCAAATTTACCATCTGGTCCTGGAACCTGCATGTGACTACTACCTATTCTGCTATCTTGAATTGCAGCAGATACAATATTTGACCAGTCTAGATTGTTTGTACGTGCGAGTGCTGCCATTTCATTCATAAAAACAACTTTGGTAGCTAGAAAACTATTAATTAGATATTTTGCAAAACTGGCTTCAGCTATACTGCAATGCATTGTACTCACCAACATTGGTTGACTCATTCTAATAATACTTTCCGCTTCCCGCAGAAGCTTATGATCTTTACCCCCAATGATGGCAAACTTGCCAGAAACATAATCGCTATAGGCATTGGCAGCAGTTAAAAATTCCGGAGCATGTATCAAATTTGGATACATCTTTTCAAGTTTTTTATATACATCTGGAGTTGCAGTAACCTTGCTGATTATCGGCCCAGAAAACCCAACTGCTTTAAGATCTCGCAAAACCTGTCTAAGTGGTTTACTATCTACTGTACTGTCTTCTGATTCTGGACTGGGCACACAAACAAATACAGCATCATGATTTTTTATACTATCATAGGAATTATCAAAACCTTTTGCGGGATCTATAGCTGTTAATGTGACTTCATTATGAAAGGTTTCGAATGATTTATAAATTGTGCCACCAACAAATCCCATACCAATAATAGCTATTCTCATTTTATATATTCTTTCTGCATTTCCGCTTCATATACTCTACGTCTTAGACTGCTTGAGCTAAAACTATGATCCCTACCATTAAACACAAGGTCGATGGCCCTGGTCAAGCAAATATCTTTGCCAGTAAAATATCGGTCTTTGTATTCTACACCCAGTATACGAACATCTATGGGAAGTGTTAGCAATATATCTTCGAGATCTTTTTCGGTGGCATAGACCACTACCTCATCGACGTAGCGACTACCAGCTAGTTGAATTTGTCTTTCAACTATGCTTTGTACGGGTTTATTCTTGCTAGACCTGTCTATTGTCGGGTCAGTTTGTAATCCTGCAATCAAATAATCACAGTGATTTTTTGCTTCTGCTAACATGGCAACATGCCCGGCGTGTAGTAAATCAAATGTGCTAAATGTTATACCTATCTTCAGGCCTTGTTGTTTAAGGTTTTTTACTTTGTTAAAAATCATGTGATTATTAGTTACAAAATTGCAATTTCTTTTTCGGAATCAGTCCTGGATTTTACTAATTCCTTAACGAATTCCATATGCCTATAGGCTTCATCTAGTGCTGGATATTTATTACGTAATTCCTTCAGTTCTTGCTCTTCTCGTTTCTTTTCTTCAATCCAACGATGCATTTCATGAATATCAATTTGAGAAGTCATTTCAACAGTATTATCAATACGTAACCAACCACCGTTAATGCCAGTGCTATTGTCGCAGACTTCAAAACATTTGTTAATACCGTTCCAGCGAACTTGTCCGGAGATACTAGGTAAATTATAACTACGATCTATTTGATATGTGCTAGGGGGATGGCCCGTGAACTGGATTTTAATCATATTTTACTCTCTAAAAAATTTCTTAGGTATTTTTAATCAATGGCCCAATAACCATTCCTTTATAAAGGTAATATCCATTGGATCACTTACCACTGCTTGAATATCCTCATGGCGAAATATGTCAGACTGCCTGATAACTTCATATCCGTCCTGCTTTTCAACCATAATGGTATTTTATGTGACATGTTTTAATAGTTGCCCCGCACTAAAAAACTCACTAGTAAGAAATGCCGTTTGCTTTTTTAAAGCAGGCAAGTATGACCTATAGTTTTCTACATAATCGATAATTTTATCACAAACATCTTTTCTACGAGTTTTGTAGTTGTCATAGTCTATGGTCCAAACACTTGGATACTTGAATTCATCTAGATACATCTCGCTATAGCTTAGTCTGTTTGGCACCATAGGAATAGCGTCTAGAATGGCGCCTTCATAGCAGCCGATACCTAATGTCTCTTGCAGGCTAGCACTAAACACAATCTTAGCTTCGCCTAGTATATTGTGATATTCATTTTTAGTCAGCTGTTGATCTTGACAAACAATAAACTCATATTGTGGTAATTGTGTTGCTAAGTCGCGGAAAATCTCGACCTGCTTCTCAGGTGCAATACGATGTGGGAATACTATAAGATCACGCTTGGTCATGCCTTTGTATGGAGTCAAAGTCGCATCCATATATTCCATAGGCCAGCCCGTCCTTGTTATCTTTCCATGTTCGCCTTTTCTAATTTCATATAGATAATCTTCTATCCATGGGTTTTCTACTAAACCATCATTAAGCAGATTACGCACAAACATCTCAATATGAAAGTCTGTGGCAAAGTAGTTATAATCTATAGCACTGAAGAAACTTTTCTCTGCGTGTCGCACCCATGGCGCCGGCCCGATTAGGCGACCCAAAAAGTCGTGTGGGTCATAACTACCAGCATGCCATAATGCGTGAATCTTAACATAGATGCCAAGAAGCTGGCTCATGTATTTTAAATTTATAATGCCCGGATGCCAAGCGTCAGTAAAAATAAAATGGTCGCCAACTGAAATGCGTCCATCACAAAATAGCCGTGATATTTGTTCAACTTGTCGAGACTTGTAGATATTAGTGCCACCAAAATTAAGAAAGGCACCAGGAGTAGTGGCACTAGGAATATCTTCAGGACCACTAATAATTTGAACTTGATGTCCTGCTTTTTTAAATAATTCGGGAACATGTTTTTTCCATTGTGCTGTATAGCGTGTTTCAACTGCTTCTAGGTCAATAATATAAGTAGTCATTTTTATATTCTATATGTTTTATCGATATATGTCAATAAATATTTTGCCAATATGTTTGATATAACAGATGGTAGTTTTGGTCAAGACCTAGACAATTGGCACAGCAATAATTTAAAATTATTAGCAAGTAATGGTTTTACCATTTAATGTAACCGCGACTATAGCCTTCTGGGCGATTAACCCCGTCTGAAAAAGCCTGTTGCCATTCCGTATTACGATCATAACCTTTGGTCCAAAATGAATCTACGTTAATGTCATCATTTGCAATCCAGGTGGCTGCATCTTGCATACACGTATAAAATCCATCAGTCCTAGGACTGGGAAACATCATTGTGCAGGCCTTCCAGAGTAAGTTGGCAAATGATGTAGTTATCTTCTTTTCTACACCAAATACCACCAGGGCTTCGTTGTTTAGCATATCTCGAGTAAACACATCATCTCTGCCACTCAGATCAATTACAACATCAAACTTACCATCGTAGTGTTGGCTAAGCCTTTGTTCCCAAAGCTCTTTATTACTATTACCAACTACAGTAATTTCGAAATCCAAATGATTAAGTAATATTGTATTATATGCGACCCAGGCTAAAAATCCACTACCAAGTATTAACAGTCTGCGTCCTGGTCCACTTCGTTCTGCGATTTCACGTAAGGGT
>OGWG01000215.1_pt1 | contig 10606 bp, 17 predicted proteins | sample 1575911 | NCBI WGS metagenome assembly OGWG01 (sample SAMN07581534, study PRJEB24739) | freshwater metagenome
GTTTCCCAGTCACGATATGCCGGTAATAAGAAATTATTCCAAATCCATAGCGCATTGATAATTGAAACGGTTGCGGTAATCGGGCGCATCATGGGGAAAATAATCTTCCAGAACGCGACCATATCTGAAGCGCCATCTATCGAAGCTGCTTCGTCAATCTCGGTAGGGATATTGGATATGAAGCCGTGATACAAAAATGTTGAGAGCGCAACACCAAATCCAATGTAGAAGAAAATCAACGCTCCTCGGTTATTCCACGAGACAAACTGGGCAAATCGAGCCATAAACGGAATCATCAACGCCTGGAATGGCACGATCATTGATGCAACCAAAATCAAAAAGATGTATTTCGAAAGATTGGTTTTTGTTCGAGATAGATAGTAAGCGAGCATTGATGAGAAAACGACCAGAAGTGAGACGCTCAACACAGTAATGATGATTGAGTTAGTCAAAGATCTAAAGAAGTTCATTTTCGTCAACGCTTGGTTGAAGTTATCCCAAGTGATGCTTGTCGGAATGGAAAGCGGGTTCGCAAGAATGTCTGGCTTTAATTTCAGAGCGTTCACGAACACTAAGAAAAATGGAAAGACGTAGGCAAAAGCCAAGATTCCACCAACGATAAAGGTGATTTTCTTTCCTAAGCGTCGCTGTTGGCTCATCGTTGGACCTCATATCTCTTCGATATCGTGACTTGGACCAAAGCAGCCATTGCAACGATGATGAACATAACAACCGCCTTTGACTGTCCTGTTCCAAAGTTTCCATTGGCGAAAGCGTCTTGGAAGATGTGTAGTGAGATCAATTCTGTTGTTCGGAATGGTCCGCCACCTGTCAGCGCAACGTTGACGTCGTAGGCCATAAAGCCTCCGCGAAGCGTCAAGAAGAGAGCAATCGTAAATGCCTGTGCCATCAGAGGAATCTTGATGGTTAACAAGGTTCGTAGTGGCGATGCGCCATCTATTTGAGAAGCTTCGAGAACTTCCTGTTCAATGGAGACAAGTCCGGTGATATAAACAATCATCATGTAACCAGACGACTGCCAAACCGTCACAATAATCAGCGCCCAAAATGCCTTATGGGTGTCCTGTAGCCACGACTCTTTGAAGAGAGCCCAATCATATTTATTGGCAAGTGCGACGAGTGCACTGTTAAAGACGAACTGCCAAATTACTCCGAGAACCACGCCACCAATGAGGTTTGGAACAAAGAAGAAAGTTCGAAGAACGTTCCTGCTGCGCAGATTCGAGGTAACGATAAGTGCTAGTCCAAATGCCACAACGTTAACGATGACGAGTGAGACAACTACGAAGAGGGTGGTAAAGCGAAGTGTGGCCCAAAAAGTTGGATCCTTGAATGACTTAACATAATTATCAAATCCGACAAATTTGGTAGTTTCGAATCCATCCCAATCAGTAAAGGTGTAATAAAAACCGTTAACAAATGGAATTACGAGAACAATTGTGAAGATAACAAGGGGTACTAGAGCAAATTTAGAGAACTTCTTGGCTGCTCTAGCTCTCAACATAGTGATTCCTTTACCGCCTGTAACTTCATTACATACCCGACTAATGAAGAATCATCCTGAGGCGATTTTCACCACCTCAGGATGATTCTATTTACTTCTTATTTACTTGGAAATAGTTTGAAGAAATTACTTCTTCACTCCACGCCAAGTCTTTACTGAGCCTTTCCATGCATCTTGAATCGCCTTAGCAAGATCTGCTGAAGTGATCTTGTCGGTGAAGTACTGCTGCATAGAGACCTTACCTACTGTCTCCTGGAGACCAGCTGGGTAGTAGGTGTTGATCCACTCAAGTGTTTTACCAGCTACAACGAACTTCGAGATGTCTCGAGCCATGCTTGTTGCTGGCTCAACTTTGAAGCCCTTGTATACCGGGATAAAGCCCATTCCGCCCTTTGTTACTGGGTTAGCAACAAAGCCCTGGCCTTTTGGTGATGTGTAGAGCCAAGTAAGGAAGTCGATAGCTCCATCGCGCTCAGCTTTTGTTGACTGCTTTGCATCGATCATGAAGTAGCCAGGCACACCAACTGGAATTGAGTCATTTCCGTATGTTGCTGCATCTGTGCTGATTGGAAGCGGCATGATGCCAAAATCGGTTCCTGGGGCTGCGGTCATCAAGTTTGGCTCGGTCCAGTTACCTTGGAACAAGAATCCGTAATTTCCGCTAGAAAGAGATGCGATTGAAGCATCGTATTCGGTATCAGTGAGGTTAGCTGTTGATCCGTTGTATTTCTTCAATAGATCAAATGTTGCTAACCAATTCTGGAATACGCCATCCTTTGAAAGATCCTTAGATCCATCTGAAAGTTGATCCAGGACTTTTAGACGACCTTCATGGGTTTTCGCAGAGTTTGCGTGATAGATGTTTGTGAAGTGAGCTCCAAGCGACCACCAGATAGCGGAGAAGTGAATTGCCTTCTTGCCCTTTGCTTGTAGTGTCTTGAATGCATTTTCTAAATCGCCACGAGTTTTGATCTTTGCTGGATCGATACCTGACTAGCACTCTGTAAGGATTTAAAAGTATCTGCGATAAGAATTTTTTCATCTGTTTTTCTTAATTTTTCATGTGGACTTCAAATTTAAGTGTTTATGAGATATTATCGGTGAAGATTTCAACTATTTATTAACAAATTAATCAACTTGGAAAGATTCAATTATCCCCTCAGCTTCCGCTTTAAAGAAGTTGAAACCCGTTGCCTCTCCGGCATAAATAACAATGAAAATAGATGTGGTGGTGGTGGCGGTGCGGGTGGTTTTAGAACAGGCACTGGATTAAGCGTCACTGCTGGCACAACTTATACGATTACCGTAGGTGCGGGAGGTTCTGGCGGAGCAGTTAACGGAAACAATGGAGGGGTTGGGTCTAATTCAGTGTTTTCAACTATTACCTCTGCTGGTGGTGGGTACGGAGCAAAAAATGGAACCGTGGGCGGTAATGGCGGTTCTGGTGGTGGAGGTTCTGCTGGAAATGGAACTTCTGGAGCCGGTACAAATGCTGGTGGCACAGGAAATACACCATCTGTTTCTCCAAGTCAAGGTAATAATGGCGGCTCTGGAGTTACCACTAATAATGGTGGTGGCGGTGGCGGTGCAAACGCTACAACCGGAACTGGTTCAAATGGAAATGGTTCTACACAAACTGGTGGAAACGGTGGAAATGGAACTGCATCATCTATAAGCGGTGCTTCAGAAACTTATGCTGGCGGTGGTGGTGGAGGAGGTCAAAACAGCGGTACTGGCGGCTCTGGTGGTGGCGGCAATGGTGGGGCAGAAAATACTGCTGGCTCTGCTGGAACTGCTAATACTGGAGGCGGCGGTGGGGGAACAGGTAGAGCAAACACCACAACAACAGCAGGCGGAAACGGCGGCTCAGGCATCGTAATCATTAAGTGGACTTAACAATGGATACCAAAATCAGATTGCTCTACGGCATCGACACGGCAATGCACCTACTTCGTCCGGGTGCTAAGTGGGAAATCTCCAACACCATGATTACCCGTTGGGAAGACCCGCGCCCGTGTCCTACTTGGGAAGAACTCATGGATACGATGGAGAAGATTAAAGCCTTTGAGGACTCCATCAACACCATCCTGCTGCCGGAACAGATTGAACAAATCACCGGGTTCAACAAGATGCTTGAGGCCGCATGAGGATAGAGAGCCTGTTTCCCACGCCGGTAGCGTTCTGGAACCTTGTGCTGGACAAGGACGAGATTGATTTTGTCCGCAGTCTGGAACAGCGCCCCAATCAGGGAAACACCACCAGCAAGAACAACTACGTCTTGCGTGAGCCGCAGATGCAGAGACTTGCCATGTTTGTTGGCACGTGTATTGATGAATACATGAAAGGCATCTACTCACCAAAGCATCAGGTGCAGGCATACGTCACACAATCGTGGGTGAACTACACCAAGCCCGGCCAGCATCATCACAAGCACGCACACCCCAATTCGTTTGTCTCTGGGTGCTTGTACATAGCCGCAAACGATGACCGGATTTATTTCTATCGTGATGGGTATCAGCAGATCAAGCTGCCAGCAGATACGTACAACCTGTACAACTCGGATTCGTGGTGGCTCAAGGTCAACCAGGGCGATGTGATTATGTTTCCATCCCACCTGACGCACATGGTTGACAGACTTGCCGACGGTAAAGAGGAACGTATCAGCATATCGTTCAACACCTTCCTCAAGGGGCGGGTGGGTTCCCCGGACGAACTGACGGAGTTGATGCTGTGATTCTGAAGTCCATCAACAACGACTTTCCGCATTGGTACGCTGAGTATCCAATCGAGGACTTGGGCGTGTTCATGGACAAACTACCCGAGAAGTTCCTGCCGGTGATTGAGGAAGACATCAAACAACGGGGCATGGTGCATCCAATCATTGTGTACAGCCCGTATGAGGGTTACCAGACCGACCCCAACCCCGATGTGCCGAGCGGCTCAGTAAAGCGTGAAATGCTGCGCGTTTACATGGGGCATAAGCGCATCTGGGTAGCCAAGAAATTAGGATATACGCACATCTCTGCGTACCACGTTAGGCGCGATGAAGATGCAAGACAGCTTTGCGCTCATACAACCATTCGTGAATTTTGCCCGAACTGAGGAATAGCATGGCGCACTTTGCAGAACTCGATGAAAACAACACCGTACTTCGTGTTGTGGTAATTGCCAACAAGGACACCGCCGACGCGCACGGAGTGGAGAAGGAACACATCGGCGCCGCTTTCTGCGAGCGTTTGTTCGGCGGCCGCTGGGTGCAGACGAGCTACAACGGCAACATCCGGCAACGCTACGCAGGCATCGGGTACACATACGACGAGGCTACCGATGCATTCGTGCCGCCGCAAAATGAGCCGGTGCCAGAGGTAGAAATTGGTGGCTCATCGGCTGGGCCGACTATTGGGAGCGAATAATGTCTCAAGAAACTGAAATGGCCTTATTGACTCATAAGGTGGAAACCCTTCATGAGGATATGGGAGAGATGAAGGTAGTCATGCGTGACGTAGCAAACGCGCTGACCAAACTTGCCCTGATTGATGAAAGACAGGCCAACATGCTTGAGGCACAAGAAAGAATCTTTAAACTTATTGAGCGAATAGATAGTCGAGTAGATCAGCTTGAGAAAGAGAACAGTAGTCAGTCCATGGCTACTAAATGGGTTTATGCCGCAGTGTGGGGCGCGGCTGGTTTGCTGGCAATGTATGTTGCTAAGCTACTGAAGATAGTGTGATGTTCGATTGGTTGCTCTCCCTTGTGATTGCAACCTGCCTCTGTGTGGCGACTGTCTGCCTTGTTTGGCTGACATTAGTCATAGTCTTTTAGGGTTTCACAAAACTGTCAGTTTGTTGTCGTATAAAGGCACGCTGGAGGCCGCATGAAATCTCAGAATGTGCCGAATTTTGAGCAGACTGAACGGTTTGCGTTTTACGTAAAACACTGGCAGCAGACCCTTAATCTAGTTGACTGGCGCATCGAGCGCGGCAAGAAAAAAGCCGCCAAAGGGTGTATGGCCGATGTGGACATGGACTCCACAGCAAGACTAGCAACCTACCGGTTGGGAGATTTTGGCTCGGAAGAAATTACAGAGAAGGCGCTGAAAAATACGGCCCTTCACGAGTGTTTACACGTCTTCTTGCACGACCTCATAGCAGCAGCACAGGCCCACCCGCAAAACGCCGAAACCCTATCTGCTGCGGAGCATCGGGTGATCAACGTCTTAGAAAAGATATTGGGGAAATGACATGACTCTGCCAGCCGTTGACGAAGAAGGTTTCATCAAAATATGGCAGAGAAATCCAAGTCCCACAGGGGTAGCAAGAGAGCTTGGCATCAGCACTAGGGCGGTGTACGAGCGAAGAGAAAGGCTGGCGAAAAAGGGCATTGTGCTGCCAAGCGTTTCTCAAAAAGCAGTTTCCTATAAAGCCGCATCGGTCGATCTAGTGCTTTCCACCCGGAGAGATGTTCACCGTATCTCTATTGATAGCGGAATCATCTTGGTGGGATCAGACGCCCACTACAGCCCCGGATACACCCCCATAGCCCACAAAGCCCTGTGTAACTTGCTATCTGATCTTGGCACAGATGTTAAAGCCGTGATTATGAACGGGGACATTTTAGATGGGGGCATGGCATCCAGACACGCACGAATCCGCTGGCATAAAGCACCAACCATTCAGCAAGAGCTTGAAGCCGTAAAAGAAAGGCTCGGAGATATTGAGAAAATCCGGCCTGCTGGATGTTTACTATTAAGAACGTATGGGAATCACTGTTTTGACGAAGCCACAGAATGCCTAACTCAACGGGGCTGGGTGTCATATCAAGACATTCGTCATGACGATAGCGTTCTTTCTCTTGATAATGATAAACCTGTTTGGTCGCCGATCAAAGAAATCATCAAATATGAATATTCGGGCGAGATGGTAAGAATTGAGAAAACCCGAATGAGCATGTCCGTCACCCCGAAACACAGGGTATTGTTGGACAGACTGAATTGGAAAACCAAACAATACGATATTAGGGAATACAGAGAGGCTGACGATTTGCCGCATTCTTTCAATATCCCCGTCTCTTCTTTCGCGGATAGCCCAGATGCCCCAATATCTGATGACATGATTAGGATGTGCGGGTGGATTTTGACTGACGGCACTTTGGAAGAATGGGGTATTTCCATCTATCAGTCCAAAACAGAGGGCCGGTCAAAAATAGAGGCGCTTCTTTCCAAACTAAATCTTCCGTATAAACTAACCGAAAGACAGCGTTCTAACACCCATATTTGCGGAAGGGAGTTGGTAAAAAAATCAATGCTTTCCGCTCAGTATCGTATACCTGCCGAGTTTGCAAAATCAATAAAAGAGTATTTGCCAGAAAAAACAAAGCTGCCGCAGTGGGCGCATGATTTATCTGGAAGACAATTTGATGTTTTGCTGGAGGCGTTGATTGATGGGGACGGAACGTACAACAGGCTGGGGGATGGTTGTGTGCTGTATGGCCGCTCAGAGTTCTTGTCGAGCGTTCAGGAGGTAGCCGTTCATCATGGATACCGCGCCCGCCTTGCAACAGACAACCGTGGGCACCAAAGATTGTGGCTTGTAAAACAGCCCAAAATAAGAATAGAGAAAAAGGATGTATTCCGTGAACAATACAACGGATGGGTGTGGTGCCTTCAAGTCCCGCTAACAAATTTCATGGTTCGTCGGAACGGGATAGCGTACTTTAGTGGAAACTGCGCTCGCTTCGAGACAAGATTGAGTGCTCAAGTGCCTGAATTCGAGGGTGTGCAGGGGTTTTTGCTTAGAGACCATCTCCCCCACTGGCACGATTCTTTGCGGATAGATATCAACGACGATTGTGTGATCATCCACGACTGGCACAACGGGATACATTCTGGATGGAATGACGTTCTGAAAGGTGGGTGCCACATAGTGACGGGGCATACACATGAACTTAGTGTTAAAGCTCACAAGGGGTTCAAAAACACCCATTACGGCGTAAAAACAGGTATGCTTGCCGATGAATGGCAAGATGAATTTAATTATCGGCAAGGAAAGCCCGGATTCAACTGGCAGTCGGGCTTTGTTGTTTTAACTTGGGTTAATGGTATGTTGTTATACCCAGAATTCGCTGCGGTGCGCGATAACGGGGTTTGTTACTTTCGAGGAGAAAAATATGCAGAACCCTGAGATAGAAATTGTATTTATGCCCGGATGTTTTAATGATTGGGATGGAACAGAAGAAGAATTACAGGAAATGTTGGCAGAAGTTCGTCAAATGGCGGCAGATGGGACTCTTTTTTTGAAAGCTGAACCAGTTTCTGAAGAAGAGATGAAGATAATCAACGATCGTATTGAAAGACGATCAATTCAATAGGAGCTAAAGATGAAGGCAATACTTGAATATGAAATTCCCGAAGAAGAGACAGAGTTCAACTTTGCAATTCACGCTATTCAGTTTGAATCATGGCTGGATGATATAAATGAAGTTCTCCGAAAAACAGAAAAATATGATCTGGAGGAGAATATGGCTATAGAGCAAATTAGATCCATTATTGATGAGTATTTGCTTTTGAGAGAAACTTTTTGAGCTCTTGGCTCATCATTGCTGTTGGCATAGCCTATGCATTAGTGGCGATTGAACAGATCACCAAAGGTAACATGTATATGGCTATCGTATATGCTGGCTATGCTTTCAGCAATGTTGGGCTTTATATGCTGACGAGGTAAACATGCTTGAGACTCTCCTTGGCGGTGTGTTCGGCGGTCTTCTCCGGCTGGCCCCGGAAGTGTTTAAATTGTTTGACCGCGCAAGCGAGCGCAAGCATGAGCTTGCATTACTTCAGGCCGAGATGGATTTTGCCCGAATCCGTGGCGAGATAGCCATGAGACAGGTAGAGGCATCCATGACGATGGCCGAGATGGGCGCTATTGGAGAAGCGTTCAAAGAACAAAGCCAAACAGCAAAGAATGCCGGCTGGTTTGTGTCAGCCATCTCTGCACTGGTTCGGCCGACCGTTACCTACGCTTTCCTTGGCTTGTACGCGGCGGTCAAGATTGCGGCGTTCATGATTGCTATTCAGCAAAACGGTGACTGGAAAGAGGTGCTGATCCAGATGTGGGGTAGCGACGATCTGGCGACTTTTAATCTTGTGATATCCTTCTGGTTTGTAGGGCGCGTATACGAACGTTCAAAGCAATGACCCCCCAAAAACCAATTTCATGCACTTACTGCGGCAAGATGTTTTTGCGAAAAAACGGCGGCAGAGAAAAACAATGTTGTTTGGAATGCAGGTTTTGGTCAAAAGTCAATAAACATGAAGATTGTTGGGAATGGGGCGCCTCGTTTTTCAAAGCAACTGGATACGGGCAATTTGCGCTAACGCCAACCAAACCGGAAACGGCTCACCGCATGGCTTGGTTGCTAACAAACGGGGAAATCCATGACAACCTTTTTGTGTTGCACAAGTGCGACAACAGAAAGTGCTGCAATCCGGCGCATTTATTTCTAGGTACCCCAAAAGACAACATGGTTGATATGGCTCAAAAAGGGCGGTATGTTGGCGCGTTGGGCGCCAAGCACAGCGAATCGTCAAAAATGTTGCGCTCTTTTGGCGTAAAAATGGCATGGACGCTTGCAAAAGCAGAGGGGTACAAACGGCCCCTATCAATACACTATGACCGCTTCCATAGATGAAGCGGTAGAGATTGCCGCATCTCTGTGCCGACGATTTGAGGGACTACGGCTCAAGCCCTACCTCTGCCCCGCCGGATACCCCACGATTGGCTACGGAACCGTCTGGAAGCCTGACGGAACTCAGGTTAAATTAGACGATCCACCCATCACCAAGGAAACAGCCGAGGAGTGGCTGATTTCCGAACTGACCCGAAGCTATCTACCGGGGGTTTTGCGGGCATCTCCGGGGTTAATTCCCAACCCTCGGGCACTAGGCGCAATTACTGATTTTGCCTACAATCTTGGGGTGGGGCGATACCGCAGCAGCACACTACGCCGCCGAGTCAACGAGAAAGATTGGGATGGCGCTATTGAGCAAATAATGCTCTGGACAAAAGCGGGCGGTAAAACACTCCCGGGTCTGGTAAAAAGGCGAAAGGCCGAAAGCCTGTTTTTGGGGGGCGCATGAGTTCGGCGGAAAAGACAAACCCGGGTAAGTGGAAGCGAATCGTTGCCTCGGTAAAAGCATCTGGAAAAGGCGGAAGCCCGGGACAGTGGAGCGCCCGTAAAGCGCAACTGGCTACGCAAAAATATAAAGCATCTGGCGGCGGTTACAAAGGCCCCAAAAAGTCAGATAATTCGCTCTCAAAATGGACAAAAGAAGATTGGGGAACCAAGTCTGGCAAGCCATCTACTCAGGGTCCAAAAGCTACTGGTGAGCGATATCTCCCCAAAGCGGCCCGAGAGAAGTTGACTCCAGCCGAATATGCGGCCACAACTCGCGCAAAGCGGGAAGGAACCCGGCAAGGCAAACAGTTTGTTCCTCAGCCCGAGTCAATAAAGAAAAAGGTGTGGTGATATGACGGTAGCTGCGGTTATGACCTACGATTCACTTGTAGAGAACATCCAGTCGTATCTGGAGCGTACTGATACTGCGACTCTGGACAAGATCCCACTCTTTATCATGTTGGCGGAGCAGACTATTGCTTCGCAAATCAAGTTTCTTGGCAACCTGACCGTCAACACCAGCAACATGGTGACCGGTCAAAACATCATTGATAAGCCAGCCCGTTGGCACAAAACGGTGTCCATGAATATCACAGTTTCGGGGAGGCGATCCCCTGTTCTGTTGCGTAAATACGAATATCTAAGGGAATACTGGCCCGATCCCGCTCAGACAAGCGTCCCGAAGTTCTACGCTGATTACGACTACACCCATTGGTTGGTATCTCCCACTCCAGACAGCAACTACTCGTTTGAGGTTCTGTACTACGAACGAATTCAACCTCTGGATAGCAGTAATCAAACCAACTGGTTCACGATCTACGCCCCGCAGGCGCTTCTATACGGGTCTTTGTTGCAGTCAATGTCTTTCTTGAAGAACGATGAGCGAGTTCCGCTGTGGCGGAGTATATA
>OGWG01000216.1_pt1 | contig 10596 bp, 21 predicted proteins | sample 1575911 | NCBI WGS metagenome assembly OGWG01 (sample SAMN07581534, study PRJEB24739) | freshwater metagenome
TGTAAGCCATTACCATTTAACCTTATCTGCCCAGTACGCAGCACTCATCTTGCCTTTAGCAATGTTCTTACTATGGCGTGCTTTAAATGATGCACGCTTCTTCTTCATTCTGTCTGACTCGCCAGCCCACCATTAGCCAGCCTATTTAATTCACTGGCAAATGAACTACCTGCTGTGCCTGTTGCCATTATCTATACCTTGCCGTTTTCTTTGCTATGGTTTTTGGTTGTTTAACAAATTGTTTACCTTTTTTATTGCCAGCAGCCTTAGCCTTGTTAGTTGCTGCTTTTTCCGCTGGAGATAAGGCAGCCCATGCTGCAGCAGGTACATTTCTTTTCTTACCCTTAGATGGTTTCCCATCTGAAGTTTTCCACTTTTGTTTAGTCCACTTTTTAAGAGATTGTTGAGACTTAGCCAGCGCCATTACTTATAGCCTCCGCCTTTTTTCTTGTACTCAACAGCAAGCAACTGAGCCTTACGAGCCGACCACTCTCCTGGGTCTCCGCCTTTTGAACCAGCCTTAATTTTGTTAAACAATGCCTTGCGCATTCCAGGTTTAGTGTAGTTGCCAGCCTCATTTACCCTTGACTTGGTTTTGGCTTTAGGCTTTGATTTTTTCTTCACCACTTCACCTTGTCTGCCCAATAGGCAGCACTCATTTTGCCTTTGGCAATGTTGCGACGATGGCGAGCCTTAAAGGACTTACGCTTCATCTTCATTCTTTCAGATTCACCAGACTTAGGCTTACCAGCAGTGCTAGCACCTTGCTCGCCGAATCTAATTGTCTTTACTTGGCTACCCTCTTTAGCCACAACGATATGTGACTTCTTAGGATGATTAGGTGTCCGCTTAGGCTTATTAAAGCCTGAGACACCGGCTCTAGCGAGTCTTGGGTCCTTCTTGCTTGCCATACTCCCCGTACCTTCCTAGTACTGTTCTTACTGTTCCATTCTTGCTAAGCCGCACAACCATTCCATCTTTAATCTGGACGGGATTAAATCCTCTGTGCGGCTTGTATTTTCCTGATGACATTACTTAGGCAACTTACCGAATAGTCCGCCAAGACCAGCGCCACGAGCGCCACCCGCTAAATTACCAATACGGGTTTTACCTGGTTTTCTAGCATTAAATGTATTTTGAGTAGCCTGAGCAGAATGTTTAATTGCTGTATTAAGCGCCTTACGTGCTGCTTCATTTAATGGTTTGCCATCTGATGAATATCTAGGTTCAGCCATTACTTCTTGCCTTTCTTTTTAGCCATACCTGCTTGAGATAGGGCGATAGCAACTGCTTGCTTCTTAGACTTTACTTTCTTGGATGACTTGCCAATGTTAAGTTCGCCCTTTTTGAACTCACGCATAACTTTGGACATCTTCTTTTGCTTAGAAGTCTTCTTCATCGCTTCTTACCTTTTTTGTATTCCATGTAGCCTTTGACTACATCGGAAGACGTTCCGGGTTTTCCACTAAGAATCGCTCTCGCAACTTCTGCAAGTTGTCTGTTCCAGTTGGCATTGGCGCGATTAACATTGGCTTCAGTACGAGGTCTGTCACCAGGTACTCCACCAGAGTAATCTGCTTTTGCGATACGAGAAGTACCAAAAGCAGTTGGGATATCGCGTGCTTCACGAGCAACTGTCTTGACTCGTTTCACGACTTTTCTAATTGGACTAGCCATTTACTTGCCTTTTCTTTTCTTAGTCATGCCACGGACCTTCTTGAGATTCGGGTTGGCTTTGACTGCTTTTTTGCTGGCTTTGCGAGCACCAGCCGCAAGGATTGCTCCGGCACGTTCCATGCCAATCCCTTGTTTTTTGGCGATTGATTTCTGGGCTGCTTTGAAGCCCATTCCCTTTTTCGCCTTCATTACTTCTTGCCCTTCTTTTTTGCAACCTTCTTCATGCCCTTCTTCATTTCCATCTTCTTCTCAGCCTTAGATTCCATCTTCTCGCCCATTGCATAAGCCTTAGCAGCCTTCTTACCCTTGGCTGTATATGGGAACTTCTTCTTTCCTACCTTTGGCATTTTATACTCCTAGTTCTTTCATTACCGCTGCTGATTTTTTATCGATTGATTTGGCTGGTGGCATCTTGTTGCCGTCATACGGCTTACCCATAATCTCACTAGCCTTAACTGCCTCTTGTATCTTCTTCATAGAAGTTCCATTTGGCTGAATGCCTTGGGCTCTCGCCTCTTTGTAAGCATCCAATTCTTTGTTAAATGCTTTGGTTGGCATACTCCTTCTGGAGTCTGCATCACCTGCATTCATCTGTATGGACATACCCTTGCACCCAAAACATCCGTCCACATATTCTGGGTGATATTCCCAATGTTTCATAGCGCTGTAAAATTAGCCTCCGTGACCCCTACATTACCTGCTATCAAGGCTGCCTTAGTAGCATCATCAACTACGTGGTTATATCCACCTTGATAAATCTCTGGATAGTTTGCATAATCAGCATCTTCAAGATAGCGAACCTGCGCATAGTTTCCAGTTGTTTGCCTTACAATGGTTATGCCTCGGGCTATCGTATAAAAGTAAAATAGTCGAGCACCACCAGCAGGACCCTCTTCTACAGTAGGTGTCCTAAAAAGCCAGTTAGTCATTAGCCCTCCTTAGTGGACTCACCCCGAAGGGTAGGTTTCTAGGCCTACCCTGCAGAGTCAATCAACTACTTAGCAGCGATTGATGCCGTGGCTGGGCCATCTAACGTTCCGTTAATTGGCTGCCATTGTGAAACTAACACCGACATTGAATATCTTGGATTAGTCGCTGTGACTGTTCCTGATACTGGTACTAATTCCAATGCGATTTTTGTACCAAGTGCATCTTCAAAAACGCTATTGACTGAGCTTGCGGCAAAGTCATTGTACAACTCTAAACTTACGCTTGGCCGTTCAATACCACCGATTAAATTTTGCACCGTATTTGTCATTGCGGTGATTTCCACAGCATCGACCTCACGGCTAAGACTGACAGAGCTCACAAACGTGGTGATTGTGGTTGAGCCAGCCTTGACTGAAACATTGTTACCCATAAAGATGGCCATATTTGCTCCTTTGTTAGCCCATCAGTTCTAACGTATATCGATACGCTAGATAGTCATTTCCCGCTACGGTCACAGATCCGGCGGTTGCCGCCGTGACGCGTAAGGTTTTCACTGCACCGCTAAGTGTTACATCTCCTTCGATTGCGGCTTTGACCGAAGTAGATCCTGACCCTGCTAGATAGCCATCGAGCTTTGCCTGCCCTGCGCTTTCACTCATTCGTCCCACGATTAGTAGTACGGTGCAGTTTGCAGTATCAAGCCCGCGATTCATTGCCGAGTCAAAAGTTATGTCTAATTGACCTACGACTGCGGCCGGCACATTTAAGGAGTCGGGTATATGGTCGTAGGTTTTAAGTCCAGATATTGTCGCCAATCTGGTCTTTAAGTTTGTGCGCACAGTCGATGGAACCACTAGGCCGCCACCTCGCGCTTATAGGCTCGCACCATTGCAGTTACATCACGGCCAAGCGGTGACATACGGATAGCCCCAAGATCACCTAAACCAAGTACGCCACCGGGTGAGTCTTTGCGCTTGTAAAGATCTGCCGTGAGTATTTGACAGGCGACTTCGATGTCATCTGGAACGCTCGGCCAACCCCATTTTGCTGTGACTTCAACGCCGGGACGCAGTCCATTGCTAAACAATCCCGGAAATATCGGAAAAGATACCGCGGTATTAACCACGGTGAGCTGCGTAATGGGTCTGCCTTTTGTGATTGCGGTGAATGGCTCTACAAGAAAATCAGTATTGATTGTCAGCGTAGTTTCAAATGTGCCATCGCCATCGTCATCTGTTTTGACAATTAAGCCGCTTGTAGAGCTTATATCATCGACAAATGTGTAGATATTGGAGTATGCACGGTATGTGCGTGCTGAAGCTGCCGCATCTGCATAGAAACGGCGATTAGCAATGCGATCGATGCTGCGTGATGCGCTTTCGATAAAATTTTCTAGCAACGTGTCATCACTTGAGTCTGTGATTGACAAAAACGTTTTTTGATTTGCAAGTGTTGTATATCCGTTAGTTATAGCCACAGATGACCCTTTGCGCTAGGGACAAGTAGCAATCGAGCACGTCCGATTATGTAGACGCTCCACATCTTCATAATTAACACGCTCCTAAAAAAAGTCATCTGTGGGTATAACCACTGGGCAGTTTCAAGGCTGCCCAGATGATTACTTACTGCTAGAAGCTCGGTGTCGCCAAGCCTGTGCCGTTGATTTGGGCGAAGGCTTTTGGATAACGCAAGCTGGTGTAGGCCATAAAGCCATACAGCACGATGTTGAGCGCGACCTTGCCATTTGGCTCTTCAAAGCTGACATAGGTTGGTTGACCTGCCTGCTCGAATAGATGTGACTCATTTAGATCGACCACGTGAATGGTGTCTTGATTTGTGCTTGTACCTTGTGAGGTTGTCACGTTTGCATCGGTGATGATTGGTAGACCCAAGATTGAGTAACCTGAATTGTTACCGTAATTTGGATAACCTTCACCAGATCCCATCGCATTGACTGGGTTATATGCAGTAGGTACGACAAGCGGACGGCTCTGTGAATCAAGGCCGGCGAGTAGAAAACCTAGACGGCGTGGATGCATAATGATTGCATTTGGTGTGGCATAAACGTTTGATTGAATTTGCTGTATAGCATCTGCAATCTTTGGATACAAACCTGCAACTGTACCTGTGGTAGCTGTGTAAGTTACTAAGATACCTGTGGTCATACTTTGAATACCCAATGGTTGGCCGTTTGACCCTGTTCCATTGAGGATTAAATCATCGACCTTTGTGTTATATGCACGGATGAGATCCTGCAAGATGATTGACTCAAGCTGATAACCGCGAAGCAATGCTTGCTTGCTTACGCTGTTTTGTCCTGCAACTGTATTGACATTGATTGTCAAAGATGAGTCGGCTGGATCTTGAGTGACCGCTGCGGTGTTCTGTGAAGTCTGTGCAGCTACGTTTGTACCTGTGCCAATGAGTGACAAGACCACTGACATACCTTGCGCTGGCAGCGCGTGTTTGCGCGATGCATCTGCAAAGGGACGACCGCTCCTGAGTTTTGGCGCATAAAGGTCCGTGAGATACTGTGGAACTACAAGACCTGAAAAGTCGCCAGTTGAGGTAGCGCGATATTCAAAGCTCATTTCTTTCTGGTGACGGCGTATACGATCACTAGCATCAATATCAGTGTTAAAATAATCCTTCACTGCATCTGACAAGAAGCTGTGCTCGGAGCGTGTGTGATAGGTAAGTGGCTCATTGCCAACCTTGACCTGCTCTACCCGCTTTTCGATTGGTTTATTTGCATCTACCTTGGCTGCTAAATCTGCTGCCTTAGCATTGCGAAGCTCAATATCTGACATTTGCTCGATTCTTTCATCGAGTTTCTTTACCTCAAGGTTTAGAGCTTCAACGTTTGCAAGCTCGACCTCGGTGATGTCGCGTACTTCTTCCGCAGCGCGATCGACAATCTGTGCGATGAGTGCGGTCTTTGCGTCACGCTTTTCGCGCAAAGATTCTAAAAATGCGTTTGCCATTATTCCTCCTTGTATTGGGCAATCGGACAAGAAGGTGTTGACTCGTAGCGCGCAAGGTGTTGCCATTGCAAGGTGTTACTGCGCTGCGTCAAGGTGTTCTTTGACGTGTAAATAATACTATAAATTTTTAAGCGCGTGTAGGATGTCAAGAGCTTTATGCATCCGATCATCTTGTCGAGCTGCAATCGCATCCGCCCATCTTTTGCCGGCATCGCCACCCCAGAGTGCCCACGCGATTCGACCGTTGCTTGGATAGCCATCTTCACCCGGTCTAAAACCTTCAGCTTCTTTATCTACTTCGTGACGCGCAAAAAAGGATCGCATCCTTAGTACAGTTGCAATCGGCAGACTTTTGCCACTTGCAATATCTCGCGCTCTTGCTATACCGACTGCCGTGCCGCCGCGTCCAAACTCGCGCCGCCAAGCTAGACCACGTTCAGCTTCGGTTTTCATTGCAGCCGTGGGTTCATATGACTGCTGGCGCTCTTGCTTTTTCTTGCTATATCTAGGATGACCAGAATTGAGCAAATCATTGTCGCCTACATAAGCCTTATTCTTTGGAGATCCTGTCCGCGCAAGATAAAGAAAAGCATTGACTCTAGCCATCGCCCATTGTGCTCTGCCAATGCCGGGTCGATGTGAAGTCGAGTATGCGCCGGCTCCTCTGCGATATACGGCTTTAAGTGCACCGACACGCACGCGCGTCCACGAAGGCCGACCACGTTTGCGCATATCTTCATTGTGGGTATCGGCTTTAGTTTGTAATGCTTTTGTTGTTGCGGCATTGATTGCAATGCCACCAGTTTGTGTAGCTGCCGAGCCGGGTTTGTTTTTGTCGCTGCCACTTATCTGATCTTTAGCCGGAGCAGGTGCATCGGCTCTATTCTGATTTGATGCCCATCGATTGCAATAATAATTTGCCCTTATGTTTGCATCCCATAGTGTGCAGTAGCCATCCTCATTGTAAAGGCAGTTGCCACAGTTGCGGCCTTCAGGCACGTCAATATTTGATGCTGGTCGATAGTTGGGTGGTAGTTGACGATCGCCGTATTCGGCGATATTGATTGCAGTTAGTTGCGCCTTAGCCTGCGCCTCAGTTCGATGACAGCCCAATAGCTCATTGCCAAGATCCTTGACGACTGCAAACCCTTCGCAATCTGGGTGATTATTAACTACGCTGTAAGGCATTGAGTATCGCCTTTGCGCTTTCCAGATTTGGAGTCGGCGGTATCACTTCTTCCCGGACGCCAGTTACGGCAGCCATATCTCCGTATGCTCCAAAGGTCACAAGTGAAACTTCAGCCAAGTGAGCCTTGATGCGCTCAATCACACCATCGCTGCGTTTGCGATTCTTCAATGGTTGAAAGCCAATTGATAGATGATCGAGTGCGCCATCTTTGACCAGCTCTAGTGCGTCATCGCCTTCGCGTGTTTTGCTTATCTTAAATTCTGCATAAAGTCCATCATCGGTTTCGCGTAGCAATGTGGCTCGACCGATTGGATTCTTCATATCGTGATTGCGTAATAGCTTGACTCGATGCGCAGCTTTGATGACATCGGCAAATGCGCCTTTGCGAAATATCTCGGTAGTGCTGCCATCAATGCGTTGCTCTTTATCATATGGCACTGCCATACCGTAGATGGTGCGGCCATCGCCATCGTTGCGTACTTGCAGATCTAGCGCAAAAACGCGCTGTTCATTATTGTTGTTCATCTTCGGTTTCATCCTCGTAGGTTTCGTCTGGGAAATCCTCATCGGCATCGATAGGCATATCATCTACTGGATTTATTGGATCGCGGTTTTCCATATCTCTTACCTCATCTGGTGTCAAGAAGCCATTAGCAATACCAATTTGATAAGCCTCAAACCTTGACTTTGTATCTGTGCGTAGCAATGTGTCGTAATCAAATCTTGCTACCTGTCCGCGCACTAACAGATCTGATAATGACTGCTCAATGCGCTCTGCAATCGGCTGTATCGACCAGCGCACAAGCTGTAAGTTTTCTTGCTCGACATTGCTATAAGTCCGCGATGCGTTAGGCGCGCCAAGATAATATGAAGGCAAACCGAGTATGTTGGCAGCATCGGTGAGGCTTTGTACTTGTGTCTCAACCATCTGTGATTCTTGTGCGTTACCAGATAGGACTTCAAATTCGGTACTAGAATTGAGCACAGCAGGTGCGCGATTTCTGCCACTATACATTTGTAGCCATTGAGACTTGAGCGCATCTGCCTCCTCCTGTGTTAGATCAGGATTTGCGGATTTGATAACTGCGGTAGGATTTACGCCACCATTAAAGTAGCTTGCCGTGTATTCGTTGATTGCAATCGCCTTGCCTATTGCTTGACGTTGCATATTTACTACGCCGCGTCCATACATCTCACCGGGCAATGTAAAGTTTCTGATATGTAGTATCTCGGTTGCTGCGTAATCTGTGGCATCGATGCGATATATGATGCGACCACGATCTTCTTTAATGCTAACGCGATCTACTGCTACCGGATAGAATTGGCTCGGCAACCCGTTATCTTCAGGCTCGCCTAATACTGCGTAGTAGTTGCCATCCAAAATTAAAGATGCAGCCATTGCGCTGATGGTTGCCATCCGTGTTTCGGTTGGTACTGGACGTTCTAAGATTTTTGGGCACGGTGTAACTTCGCGCCCTTTGCGGTAGGCGTTTAAATCTAGTGCACCGATTGCATCTGCAATCAATGTCGTACCTCGATATAAAGCTGGTACGCCTAAAGTTGTATTGGTATCTACATAAGTGCCTGACCAGTTACTTTGAAACGCGCGACCAACCCGACCTAATGAGTCAACATATCCGGCAGATGTATAAACCACCGATGGTTGGATGCCTCGTTTTAGTAACCTACCTAGCATCTCTTGATTCCCCTCGTTCTAAAGCAATGCCAAATAACAGACAAAAGGAGCCTGCTAATACTATCGCAAATTTTGTATTAAATAGTGATACTCCATAGATGATTAAAGATGCACCGACTACTTGCAATGCCGTAAATAATGATTTCAAAATATTTTGCTCCTTTGAACTGGCTGCTCTATTGGTTTGTTGACCACTCCATAGCGCGCCAACGTAGCGGCTACCAATGGCGTGATGTTATTTGTATCGTGCCTGCGCCAAGCCCAGGAGTCACCCAGTGCTCGCCGGCTCGATCCGATGATTGCTTGTCTTAGATTCGGATCATCAAGATGACAGATTGTCCTAGCTTGGACTGCATCATAGAAACTGCCACAAGCTCTTGCGTAATCTCGAAGGCCTAGGCTAATGACCTTGATGCCTGCATTTTCTAATTGCCCAATGAGGCTACTGGCCGGTGCTCCTTGGTCAATGACCACTGGTGCGTTCCATTTCTTTGCAATCTCTATCAATCGGTCTAATACCCAGTTGGCTCCGTCTTTTGCCTCCACAATTTCTACCGGAGTCATATCTTTGACCAAACCAGATACGGCAATAGATGACTTATCACGCACAGGCGAAATGTCAACGCCAAGTACCACTTCTTTGCCTACTGTGATGTCTGTGCGCGCTAGACCATCCCATAGGTCTGTTGCTATGACCTGCACAGCCTCTACTGCCGGCCAGACATTGAGCCATTCTTTTGTAAAGATCTCTGGGCTACTTGTGTGTGCAGCTTCTCGGACAGCATCAAGTAATACGCCATTTGGTTGATCTAGGGTTGGTATTGCTTCACGCCAAATAGCCTCATCCATATAATCAAATTTGTCTTGCAATGGCGACCACTCAAACCAAGCAAGCTGCGTAGAACGATCATTTATGCGCGTATGGGCGACTGTGCGGAAATGTTCAAGTAATTGTGAGCGTCCCGGTATGCCTGCGTTGCTTACAATCCAGAGTTGCCCAGATCTGCGAGTAGCCAAGGTTGGCTGCAAAGATGCAAGTAACGATAATGGATGTGTCAGAGCTTCATCAATGACCATCAAGTTCAAACTAAGTCCACGCGCACCTTTATCGTTTGGCGTTACGATTCCATAGGTAGATCCATTCTTCATATAAAGGCGCTCAGATCCATTGATGTAACTAATCTTGTGTATTTGCCTTGCAATCTGAGGCGTGCGTTCAAAGCTCTGTACGTGTTCTAACCATTTTAGTTTGGCCATTGCTCGATCTTGGGCTGTATAGGCAATCTGTTTGCGTGGTTGCAATAGTTCAAAGGCGATTCGTACTTCAATAAGTTTGCTCTTCCCACCTTGTCTGCCAACGCTTGCACCGACTGTACGGAATACATAGTGCCCATCTTGTTTCTCCAGTGCCGTATCCACTACCCGGCGCTGCCAATCAAAAAGGTCAAAGCCCATCAAGTTTGCGACCTTGGCAAGTTTGTCGCCATTTGTAGGCAATGACTCATCTCGCGCAGTAGCCCACCTAGGCTCACATCGATTCATTGTGTCCATAAATCCTCAAAGTTTTCTGCCGGCGCTAACTTTGCCCAGATTTCGCGCAGCTCCTTTGATATGGCTGGCACTGAAGATATGTTGTTGCCGGATTCTTCAATGCGATCCCACGCGCTTGTCAAACCAATCAATGTAGATTTAGTCAAGGCATCAATGTCGGTGCGACCGCGTAGCATCCTTTTTAGCGCCCGGGTATGTCTACCGGTTTTGCGTCTACCAGTTACGGCTACGTCTAACGGCTTTTCGTTTTCGATTGCCATAAGTTGCCCCCCTTGAAAAGTTGCAATGCGAACAGGCCGGGTACAACTGGCCTTGCCATAAGTCAGGATTCTCAAACTCAGCTAGTGGCGGTACGTGATCTAGCGTGTCGGCTGGCCGGATTTTGCACCAGTGACAGACCGGATTTGTGGCAAGCGCAATTTTCTTTATTTGTTTGTAAATTTTTGTGTATCTAGGTTTGCTTGCCATTATTGTCACATTTTGTCACAAATTGTTACAAAGTTTGAGCGTGGTTTGTACCGGGGGGGGGATACGGAAGGAACGCGCGGCAGATATCGTGACTGGGAAAC
>OGWG01000218.1_pt1 | contig 10558 bp, 16 predicted proteins | sample 1575911 | NCBI WGS metagenome assembly OGWG01 (sample SAMN07581534, study PRJEB24739) | freshwater metagenome
GGTTTCCCAGTCACGATAGGTGGGTCAAAAAATGCGGCTGCAGCTGCTGGAAGCTGCATTTTCCGCGCTCCGCCTGCCCGATTGGCCAATGGCCGGCGGTGACACCGCCCGCGTAAAGATATGGCCGCCGTCACCATGCTGGATCGCCTGATTGAGGCCGGGCTGAAGGAGCTGGTTTCCGCCTCCGTCACCGGCGTCACCTATCACCTGTCCCAGGAAACGATTGAAAAAAATCCCCCCTTTGTGGCCATTCGCGCCACCATCTCCAGGCAGATTCCGGTTCCCGGCTCGGGCGTTTTTGAAATCCCGGTGGAAATCGTCTTAGCGGCCAAGGCAGACGAAACCACGGCTCAGGCTTTCAACAGCAAAAGCGCTCAGCTTTTGCAGGTGTTTTATCACGATACCTCCGCAGTTTCCCGGCTTAATGCGACGACCGCCATAGGCAACGGGCGCGTTTACCGCTGTGACCCCGTTTCCAGTGAGGCAGGCACCGAGCCTGATGAGCGCCTCTGGGTGCGCACCCTGAATTTGGATGTCATTGCCTACCCCAACTCCATCGCCGGCTAGGCCGGTTGACAGCGCAAAAAAGGCAATATGGCAGCCACCACCGTCGGCACTTCCGGGATTCAGTTTGGCATCACCGCAGAGAGCGGAGGGCTCGTGCAGAGCTTTTCGGAAACCTCCAACGTTCAGCGCAGCGAGGTTCGCAACGGAGCGGGCGAAGTGGTGGCCTGCGCGATTTTCAATCCCACCAACAGCCTGAACTGGTCCCTGACCACGACGGGTTCCTACGCCACCACGGCCGGGGCGGTGTTGGCCACGGTGGCCAACGCGTCCTCGGCCTCTGGAAAAATCATCGTGGATAGCGTCACAACCAACAAGGCGGCTGACGGATTTGTTACGGTCGACATTACCGCCACGCGATACCCCAACATGTCCTAGGCCGCTTTAGGCGGCCCTAATGAGATCCTCCAAACATGATTGCTAGTTTTTGGTGCACCACCAACCTGAAGGTGGCCGCCTGTGCCGCCGCTTTTGGCGCCGAGATTCGCAAGGAGGATCCGGTCACCTGCACGGTGCATGAGGACGGGCGCCGGCAGTTTACTTTCTGGTTTTCCGGGGGCGGTGATGAGGCCCGGGCCGAGATGGAGCGCAGCTGGTCCCAGATGCAGTCGGATGCGGAAAGCCCCATCCGCTACGTTCGGGCCGCCCTGGAAAACCGGGAAACCCTTTTGGGCCTGATGAAACGGGCCGAGCCCATCTTGGTCATCAAGCGCGGAGAGCAGACCCTGCTGGTGCCCGAGCGGGCCAAGCCCGAGCTGAAACGCGCCATCCTGGAGAAGATGTGAGCGAGGAGCAGGATTTTTCCCAGGAACTAAACGGCGCTTTTGTTGGCTCTGACCGCTCGTGGAAAGGGCGCCCTTTGGCGGCCTACACGGAGGGCTCGCGCCTGCTCCTTTCCCAGATCCGCAGCGAGGAGGACGCCGGCCTGTTTTTCATCTGGGCCTTTTTGTATCTTCACCTTGAGCTAAAGAAAGACCGCAAAAACGCCATTCGCTTGTGCTGGGATAAGCCTGCTTTCCGTGAGGCCGTGCTGGATTTCAGCGCCGAAATGACGCCCTATGACCGGGAGGTGGCCGCCGCCATCGTCAACTCCATGCTGGACGAGGCCGCCAAGGAAGAGACGGAGGTTGTGCCGTCCGGAAAGCCCGCCCCGCCGGGAAACGCGTGACGCCGGCGGGCGCCGCCTTGGGCGTGTTCCCGCTGGCCAAGGAGTTTGGATGGTCCGTGGATTATATTTTATGGGATCTTCCCATGGCCGTGTTTTACCAGGCCCACACTTTTAGCCTGTGGCAAAAGGGCATAAAGCTGCGGCCTGCCCGTCGGCCCTATGTCCGGCGGTCTGACATCGCGAAGAAGCTGAAAATCTGACCATGGGCCTCCAAATTGATGCCTCCAAGCTGGAAAAAGCCCTGCAGGCCTTTGTCGGGCAAACCCGGCTGGAGGCATCCCGGGAGATGCGCATCCAGGCCCGCAACTTGGCCGTGGGTCTGGCTTATGCCACTCAGCCGTTTGGCGATTCAGAAAAGGCGCGGCAAAACGCCGAAAAAAAAGTTAGCACCGAAATTGGGCGCGTTTACAAGCCCACTTGGGTGGTTTCGTCCATCATCGCCAAGTCCGGCCTTTCTGCCGGGCGCAGCGCCAACACGCAAAACCCGCGGCAAGCTGCCCGCGCATTTTCCTCTTTGGTGTTAGGCTCTGCCCGATCCTCTGACCGCCGCAAGTACCGCGGCTTGGTGGACGCCGACCTTTTGCTGCAAAGGCTAAAAACAAAACCCCTGATCGGTAGCCTGGTGGGCCGTTTTGATGACGGAGAGGCTCACAAGGCGGCCCGCTTTGGGAAAACCCAGCGCGTGCCAAAAAACCAGTATGTCCGCCTTATCCCCACCAACCCGCAGGCTCTGCAAAAATACTTGCAGCGGCGGCAGGATAACGTCGGTGTGGCAAAATCAGGCTGGGCCGCCGCCGCGGATAAAATTAGCGCCGCCGGGGGCATCAAGGCCGGCATGCGCGGCATCCCGAAGTGGGTAACCCGACACACCCGCAAGTACGACACCGGAGACGCCGCCGACTTTTCCGACGCCAAGGAAAGTCCGTTTGTGGAGCTGCGCAACCGCGTTCGTTATATTTTTGAGGTCATCAGCCCGCAAACCATCGGGAAAACCATTGACATTCAGATTCTCGCAATGATTAAGCGCTTGGGCTTTATTGTCGCTGCCGAGGCCAAAAAGGCTGGCCTTTAACAATTTATGGCCGCCGCTGAAGCCGTTGCCCGCCTGCGCTTGGACGCCACTGGGTTTGATAAGCAAGCCAACGCGTCTTTCCGGGAATTTTCCAAGCAGCTGACTTCTGTCAAGGACGCCACCGATGCCGCCATGCGCGGGGCGGAGGCCTTGCAAAAGGTCTTTGTTAAGTCCCTGGGTGGCACTATCGCGATCGGTGCGGCCAACGCCCTTGGGGACGCCATGCGGGACGTGGGCTCCAAGATCGGAGCCGCCGGGCAAATCGCCGCCGACGCCCAGGCTGGCATCAAGGGTTTGGCCGGGTCGTTTGAGGAGGGGGCTGCCCGGGCGGAAAAACTGAACGCCGCGGCGGTCGGCGTGGCCAAGACGCTGGAGGAACTGAAAAACTCCAGTCCCGTGCAAGCCGCTAGCTTCAAGGGTTTTGGCGGCGAAAAGACGCTTTCTGATTTGCAGGATTCTCTCCGTGGCGCGGCCGAAGCGGAGACCATGGTGGGCGCCCAGCGTGGACGGGACCGGGCCAGAAACATTTCCGGCATGACGCCCGAGCAGGTCAGGGAGTTTGACCGCCAGGCCGTTCGCCAGGCCCAGCTGGATGCCGCCGGCAGGCTTGGCCCTGATTTTAGGGATAAAACCATTCAATTTCTTCAGGAACAGTTTGCCGCCGAGGATGCCGCCGCCGAGGCGGCCAAGCAGAAAGTTGCCACCGAAAACCAGAAGCGCGAAGATGAGAAATACCAACGCCAGCTTTCCATGGCCGAACAGGACGCCGCCAAATACGAGCGCGAGCAGCGCGAAAAAAAGGAAGCCCAGATCGCCGCCGATCAACAGGCTTACATGGAAAAGCAGTATGCCGCGGCCAAGCGGGCCTCGGAGCGCGATGATGCGGCCACGCGGGCCTACTACACCTACATTCAGCAGGCGGATTCCCAGAGATCCAAAATCACGCAGGCTCAAAGCGAAATCGGGGCCAAGGGTCTGACCGCTTCAAGGCGGGGAGAGCAGATCCTGGACCAAGCCAGAAAAAACCAGGAGGAACAAAACCGCCTGGATGATTACAAGTTTGCGGATGAGCAGGTCAATGAGTTCGTCAACAGGATGCGCAAAAGAGGCTCGGGCCAAAGCTACGAAGATTATGAAAGGTACTCCGGCATGTCGGATGATGACGCCCGCATGGCCGCCCGGCGGCAAATGGCCGAGGAGCAGGCCGCCCGCGAAAACCCATCCATGCGGGATCAAGCGGCCGCCAAACTTGATGAAATCAAAAGCCTCCTTCAATCCAACTTTGACAGTTTAAAAACCTACGCCCACGTCACATGAGCGCCGTCACCGTTGGATCCTTTCCCGTCAAGACGCTCTTGTCGCGCAACGTGGACGAAAGCGGCGTGGTCGTGGCCTCGGCCCGCATCACCACCACCAGCGCCACGGCTGTCTCCTATTTGCCCAGCCTTCATTCCGCCTTTGAATTTGACTCCAGCCTCTGGGTCACCGCCGCGGAGGTCAGCTATCCTCAAAACGACCTGGCGGAAATAAGCATCACTGCCAGCGGGCCCGCCAGCACGGCCGCCGTGCGTGTGCATCTTGTGCCAGGGGCTCCGCTGATTTTCGGCTTGGCTCCCGGCGTTCCGAGTCAAATTAGCGGGATTCCTCGCTGGAGCAACGATGGAGGCTTGGCCGTGCATGTGGATTTTGTGGCCACGGCAGATCAGGAAAATTCCATCTTCAGCCAATACGTCAAACAGGCGATGCCCGGAAGCGTGCGGGGACGCCTTTTGCCACGCGCGGCCCGTCTTCCGGGGCCCATCGGGGATACCTTTAATTCGGGCGATGGAATCGGGGTCCCTGTTCCCTTGGTTCCCCCGTCACTCCCGTCTGATTCAACCTCCACGGCTTCAACTTTGCTCGGTTATTACTACGGATTTGTCTGCAAGGATGTGACGATGCGCCGGCAGGGCCGCGCTTTGCTTGTAGGCCTTGTTTTTAAGGAGGCAGGCTACTTGCAGAGAACCGTCCCGACCACCACAGGGTCTGCCGGCACAACCATTTTCAATTTCCCGGAATACTAGGCCATGGCTGAGCCCCGCCTGCCCCCGCTGCCTTCCGGAAAAATCAAGCTGGGAGCCGAACATTTCCGAAAAGTCGTCAGGCGGATTGAGTGTATTAAGCCCCTGGCTGGCGAGGGGATTAAAATCAAGCAAACGGAGGACGGGATTGAAATCGCCTCTGACAATACCCAAGGGCAGGGGGGCGGCTCCTTCGGCGGCCTTTCCGGCGCCAACGCCGTGCCCATTGAGCTGACCGTCTGTGCCAACGGCCAGCCGGCCACCATCTGGGTGGTGGGCTACACGTCCTTTGCCGATTTGTACGGCGACACCATCACCGCCGGCACCGTGATTACGGGCGACGATTTGGCCAATTCTTGACATAATGGCAAAATTTTATGCCCGCTAATCTTAATCTCACCCTGGATGCCTCGGGCCTGGGGCTGCTGGCCGGGGGAGGGGTTTCGTTGACTCGCAACGACGCCTACAATTTGCGCCTGCGGGTGATGCAGGGGGCGCAAGACGCGTCCCTTTCCAGTCCGTCGTTTCGTGTGGGCTTTGGCACCGTCGGGGTTGCCCCCACGCGGGGCCAGTTTAAACTTACCACATCCACGGGGACGTCCGAGGCCATGGCCTACAATTCCGTCACTGGCGCCGTGGCCTCCGCCGTTTCCGCGGTGGCAGGGAATGTGTCCGTGGCCACGTACGGATCCTCGGGTGCTGCCTGGATTATCACCGCCGCCACGGCCAACACGGCCCTGTCCTTCAGCGGGGTAACTTTCACGCTGTTTCCATCATAAAAGTAATAAATAGCAGCATCTACTAATTCTAAAACCGCTCCAACAATCATCCCTGGTATGCCAAAAATCATGCCGGCTAAAAAAGACATTGCTGGTAATATAAAATGTAAGTATTCAATTACGTCATCGAGTGTGATTTTAAACCAAGAAAATTTTCCCTCAACTGCATTATATTTTTTAAATTTAGATAGATGATTGGAAATTCTTTGTATTACTTCTAAAGCATAGGTTTCTTCATAGTAGCTAGGTTCTTTAGTTGGTCTTAATGTGCCAGGTTCGTTTGGTTCAGGAAAAAAAGTCATAATATAATCCATTACGGATATTTGAAGTTTTTCGCTAAAAAGAGCTGCAATAATTGTGGCATATTCATCTGGGGTTTTAATAAATTTTTTTACAGTTCTTTCAGCCTTATCGTATTCAAATGCAAAATCAAAATAACCGTCACCCCACCCCCCATCTAAATTATCTTCAATTTCCTTGAAAAATTTTCTTGGTAAATTGTTTAAATATATTTTGTAATTATCTTCTTTTACTTGTTCTTTTGAACGTAAATCTAATGAACTAAAATCTTTTTTTGGTATGTATAGTTCTTTTTTTACAGATAATACTCTAGTATTATCCAAGTCCCTACTTGGAACTTTTTCGTATTGCTCATATACATAATCAACATCAATCGAATTTTTCAATTCCATTAATACATTGATTCTATTAATTTCTTTAATTAATTTTTTATTCATCACTATATATAATTACCTGTTGGTCCAAATTTGCGACCTGATGACCATTTTTCAGTTGCCGTTTTATTTCCAGGACCTTTTGTTATTCCACTTTGCCACTTTTCGGTTGCCGTTTTATTTCCAGGCCCTTTTGTTATTCCACTTTCCCATTTTTTTACTGTACCTGCGTTTTGAGAAGTTGTAGTAGTTGCACCTCCTCCTGACGTTTCGTCTTCATCAATTTCTTCTTCGTCTAACTCAAAATCTTCTTTTTCTATTTCCATTAGATTTTTGATTCTACCAATAATTTTTTCTAATGTTATTTTTTTCATGTTTCTAAACTACTGTCATTTTTAATTATATTAACAACTTTTTGATTGTTTTCGGCTAAATCTCCACTTCCAAATTTTCTATTTCTTGATTCAATTGCAACATCTACTAATTCGTCGCCAGTCAATCCTTCATCGACAGCGTCATTTATGTCTTCTGCGAAATCTTGAAAATGACCAGAACCATTCCAACAGGCGTATGCAAAATGAAATAATAGTCTTTTATTTGATTCTACTTCCTCAAGAGCTTCAGAAGATAGAAATTTTTTATTTCTATTATATGATATAAACATTAAATCACCCGCTCTTGATTTTAATTCAGATTCTAGTGGCCCCCCTTTATATAACCACTTCCAAGTTTTACAAAATTCATCCATAGATTCGTAAGAATCTTTTTCGTCATCTATTAATTTAAAGTATTCTCTTCCTTGTGGGTCATTATCCCATTTACCATTAATTCTATCAATTCCAAACATTGTTTCTGTTGATTTTGACATGTCACGTAAGGGGTGTTTAGGACAAATACCTTTTACAGTTGTATTTTTATTTTTTTCTGTTGGTCCGTTCCAATACCCTCCCTCAAAATTGTTAATTATTTTATCTGTAAAAGATTTCCATACACTTTCTACAGAACCTTCAAATCTTTTTATTTCTTCAAATGAAGTTTTTATTCCTAATTCTTTTAAATATTTTCCCAAATCGTCATCGTCAAAACTTTTTGCTTTTAAATCATATAACATTTCTTCCAATGTTTCGTGGTCACATAAACCTGTTTCTGGTAAGTTGTTTTTCAATTGATATTCATAAACGGCTTCTTCTGTATCACTATCGTATTTTCCGGTAATACCTAATGGATAAGTTGGATTTAAAAAATTTAAAACTATTTGAATTTGTTCAATATCCGGTTTGAAACTTGAGCTAACTCGTGAATTGTAATTATTTTTTGATATAACAATTTCTTCAAACCTTTCTAAAAATTCATAAATTGTATCAAAATCAGTTTCATCGTCACCACTTACATCAATATTGTCTGATATTGAAAATGGATTATCGACAACGGTAGGTGTTAATGTTGTTTCGTAGTCTACTACATTTTGAAACAAACTTTTCTCAATCTCATTTTTTACTTGTTTTAGTTTGTTATTACTAAACCCAAAACTACTATCGATTGAATCGTAATTTCCTACAACGGTTATTCCATTATTTTTAAATGTTTCGTAGTAAGAATTTATTTCATCCTCTAAAACATCTAATTCTTTTTCATCTTCGCCTCCGTAAAAATAGTCATCATCCACAATAGCCTTTATAACATACTTTTGAGCATTCGGAAAAGTTTCATCTAATTGGTCTACTAAAAATGGTATATTTTTTTCATCTTGAAATCTATCATTTAAACCAATAGAAACAAACACATGGTCAACTTCAGAAAATTCACCAACACTTAGCAATTCTTTCAATAATTTTTTTATTGTAAAATCTTCACCGACTAATTCAGGAATTTCTTGTAACTCATTATCTTTTAAATAAGATATAAGGTCGTCACCTATTAGAGCAACTTTTACATCGCTAAAATTTTCATTTAATTTAGAAAAACGTCTAAATTTTTTTAATTCACTTAATAATGTTTTCATTTAAATAATGCTTTTGGCAATTTTTTTGGATAAACTACATAATATTCATTAAGAAATGATATTAAGTTTTCCTCGTTTATATATTCATACTCATCATTTTCCCACTCATCTTCTTCATCCAAAACGGATTCGAATATTTCAAAATTTTTATAGTTGTCAAATCCAAACTCCTCAAAAAAATTATATTCAATTAAATCTTCACGTATAATGTCGTCTTCATCCCCCAATAATCTAAATTCAACATTTAATAAATTTTGAGTTTTGTCAACATAATGTGATATAATTTCAACAACTTCCATTAGTTAAATTTTTTAAATCTTTTAAACATGTCAAGTGATTTTAAAACACTTTCAGCGATATCATCTCTTTTTGCTTGTATTTCTTCATCTTTGTCAAGTAACTCCTCAAAATCTTCATACATGTCTTCTTCTTCTATATCATCTTCATAAACATCAGTAGGACCATTGGACGCAAAATCATATGGTCTTTTGCCTATACCCATTTGTGTCATTGATTGTTGCGGACCATCAGACTTGAATTCATATGCTGGTTCTATGTCATCATAATTTCCAGGTTTTGCGGCAATTTCATTTATTCTATTATTTGTATATTGTTTTACATTTCCTTTATTGTCAACAGTGATACCACCTTTATCTTTTGTTGCGTCATAAACCGTTAATGGTGTCATGTTAGATTGGACATTTCCAGTTGCATATCCATCATAAACAGTAGAATGTTGTTTTATAATTGATTTTCTTTCTTCATCTGTCATTTTTGAGTATCCTCTCATATTGTTTTGTCATTTAAAAATTTATCCGCATTACTTATCCAAAAATCTTTAGAGGTTTTAGCTAACTTAATCATTGTTCTTTGTACATTATCAATACTTGGTTCTCTATTTTGGTTTTCTAAATATTTCATTGCGTTTCTAATAAATAAATCTCTCATTTTTTGAGAACGAGATATTAGTTTTTCTATAAGTATCTCATCATCTTCGTTATATTCTCTATGGTACCTTTGTAATTTAAAAAAATCTTGAATATATGATGGACCTGTTAATAAAAATTTACCACCCTCTGAGTACATATTATGTGAACCTATTTGTCTTTCTAATTCAAAAAACTTATAAACTTCTTCTAATTCTTTTTTTGAAAAAACAGCAAGAAAATCACCTTTTGAAATTAAATCATCAAGATTTTTAAAATCAATTTCTTGAATATTTTCGATATTAGAATCTTTATCGTAAATCCAAGCATCTGTTTCAGGAAGTAAACTTAATTTACTTAAAGGGTTTCCATCTTCATCAAACCATTGAACATTATACATATATCCTAAATCTTTTGTGGAAAATTTTGGCGCGTTTCCAATCTCTAAAACCTCACCTTTAGTTCCTGGACCTAAAGTTTCTCCATCCATATAGACAAGAACAATTCTATCCCCTTTCTTTAATTTTGGATTTAATTTACTCATAACAATAAATATTAAGAAATATTTAAATTATGATTTTATTTTATAAGTTGCAAAAATCCATTAAACTCTCTAATTTCATCAGTTTTAGGAATTTTGAATTTCAATTTCCAAGTATATACACCATCTTGACACATATTTAAATTATATGTGCCATCCCAACCAATATTTGGGTTATAAGATTCCCAAATTACTTGTCCCCAACGGTTGTAGATGTAAAAACTATAGTTAAAAATATCTACACCACTTGTGATTATGGGTTTAAAGGTATTATTTCTTTCATCACCATCAGGCGTAAAAGCGTTTGGTACATAAAAAATATCATTTGGACATAATTCTATTGTTACTACAAAGTTTTGTGGATTAGAAACACATCCATTATCCCATCTAACAACTTGAAATTGAAATATACCATCTTGATTCCAAGTTATGTTTAGATTTTGTGATAGCGTTGTATCACCAAAATGATACCACTCGTTATATCCTCCACTTGCTGAATTTGCGCTAAAAACGTCTGTAATTGTGTCTCCTTCACATATTTGATGATATTCACTATCATTACCAACAACGCCATTTGTTATAGGTATTAAATTTGGTCTTGGATAAACTTGAACTTGAATTGAATCAAAAAACCAACATCCCGACTGATTATAGTACCGCATATCGTAATATACACCCAGTATATCCCATAGGTCTATACTCTTCAGGATTATCTAATACTCTTTCTAACATATTACGAATCATTTGTTTATCATCTTCATATGTTCTTTTA
>OGWG01000219.1_pt1 | contig 10532 bp, 14 predicted proteins | sample 1575911 | NCBI WGS metagenome assembly OGWG01 (sample SAMN07581534, study PRJEB24739) | freshwater metagenome
TTCCCTTTCTTTCAATCTTTCTCCCCTACTTTTCCACAATCCTTCCCTAAAGTCAACTCAATCCTAAACCCCTTTATTTTGGCTTTTAAACCCCCTCTAACTCCCTCCCCTATACTTTGGCTCATCCATGGGGTCTCTCGCGTCCCTAAACCCCTCTAACTCCCTCTAACGTCTCCACAAATGACGCACCTACTCCCAACCATCCCCCAATCTCTAATCTTGTTAACTATTATCTTTTTAATCTTGTAATGTTTAAGCGCCATTAAAGTCTCTTCTAGGCAAGGCATAGGATTGTCTGATAAATTTGTAAGTCTGTTTAAGATACACCAAGGCAAGATTGAAATAGTTCTTTCTTGTCTTTCTAGCTGCGCTTTAACTCAATTCGGTTTTCTTGAGAGTGTTGCTGTCTTCTTTCTTCTCTTCTCTCTTTTCTCTTTAAGATTTTTCTATTTAACGTTTATATATTTAATATACCCCGGTCACTTTCGACCTGGGTACCCCGGTCACTTTCTACCTGACTACCCCGGTCACTTTCTACCGTACTATCTTTTTTTAAGTTAAAATCTTATATGTGTTGACATTTTAGGGCGTTTAATCTTGTCAAGTTTAGTAAGATATAAATAATCCTCTTAGTTTCATGAGTTTAAGAGGATTGGGGTAGATATTAGAATAGGGATGGCTATAAACCTCCCCATTTTCTATGCGCATAAATACTTTACTAGCTCTTTAACTGACTTATTTAAATCTCTGTTATGTATGTATGGCGTATGGAACTTCTCGCTTGTACGTAGCTTATCTTTTATATTGTCTTTAACTACAAAGCCTTCAAATCTATTCCCGTCTACACACAAGGACATTAATACAAATAGGTTAGCGCGTTCTATATCTTTCCCGCTAAGTTTTAGATGCTCTAGTCTATTCCTATCTTTCCTGTAATTGGTCTTGACTTGTATGGTCAATCCCCTATACCAAAAGTCTCTACCACCATCCCCATGTCCATCATAAAGCGTCTCATTGGGTGGTGGGAAATCTCTTATATAAGCACTAATAACCTCATAGAATAGTCTCTCCCCCTCCATGCCTAACGCGTATGAAGCAGCATTCCATCTATTATTGGGTTTATTAGCATACTTTAAACCTTCTAATACTTTATAGAATTCATGTGGTTCTATATCCCTGGCGTCCACTATGCTCCTACCTATTATGCTTTCCGCTATCTCCCTTGCCCTTCCCTTGGTTATGCCTACCTCCTCCACTACAATCTTTAACTGTCCCATCTGCTCCCTACTAAGCATCCTCTACCTCCAATAAAAAACACCATGAGTTATCATGGTGCTATTATATATTTAATGGGTCAATATTAATAAACTTTTTTCCACTCATTAGCAGTGTGGCTAGGCCACCACTGCAATGGGTTTGCAGCTACCTCTGGAGGAAGATACTCCCTCCATATCCCCGACACATAGTAGCTATTGTAGGGGTCTAAAAAGAAGACGTACTCCTCTTTGGGGAGTTTAAACATCTTACATAGCGCCTCCTGAAGCGCCAGGAAGATTTCCTCCACCGCTTTCCCGGATTCCAGATCTTCCGGGAGGTGAATCTCATCCATAGTCTCCGCAGTGAAGAAGTCCTTCACTGAGTTGAAATTTACCTCTATTTCCTGTTCAAATATTGAAATATTTGAAGCATTCTTAACGGAATCTACATATCTCATCATTGCGTATCCCATGTCTTTCTCCTGCTTGATTACTGTGTTTAAGCAGTTTAGCGACATGCTTAGGTCAGGGAGGGTTATTCAAAGTCTTGGCTAAACTCTATGAGGTTGGTCTCGTACCAACCTCCTTTGTTAAATCTGCTTCGGCTCGGGTGTTTTTGCCATGTGGTAGTAGGCGAAGGTGGCATGGCCACCATAAGCCCCATTACCTTGTCGGCAAAGAAGATAAAGTCTTCTTCCTCTATTTGATGGGTTAACGCCTGCTTGAGCGAGGCAAAATTAAAACCCTTTGCTCCGTAAAATTTTCCTGCTTGGATGATTTCTATTTCTGTCATGGTCTTTTTCCTGCTATTGTGTTTAAGCAGTTTAACGACATGCTTAGGTCAATTATGGTTAGCTCGTAAATTCTTGAAGATGAATTAACATCTGAGATGTTAATCTTTTTACCTTCTTTGGAAAGTATATAGAGGCAAGTGCCTCTATATCTTTAATTATGTAATATTTAATCCCCTTTGGGGTGTGGTGCGCCAAGTACCACACGCTTGAATTTTCAAATACGCGGACATTATCCACGTATTTGAACTTGCTCATCAACTTCTCTACTTCGCAGTTCACTTGCTCAACTCCTTGGTTTTCTGTTTATATTTACAATATATCAAACCAGTTTCAGGTTGTCAAGTGTTTTGAGGAAGAATTTTCTAACACTTGACGGGTTGATAATTAGTTGTCCAAGAGGAATTGTTGGTTCTTATTTAACCAATTAGCTACCTCGTAGTAGCTATCTATCTTTAAGTCCTTGTGCATCGCCTTGACGGCTTTTAGCACGACCTCTTTTTTCCTTAACGCCAAGCTCAACAACCCATCCGTCCTGGCAGTATCATCCGCCCAGCCTATCCCGTAGGCTATGGTTTGATACTTGGATAATTGGGCAAACTTAGGGGATTCATAACCCCCAGTTTTAGTAATCAGTTCCGATGCCTCTCGGTAAATCAGTTCGAGTAGGTTCCTTCCATTTATGGCTGAGCGGGACAAAGACGCAAGTTTCATAAGTTCTCCCAAACTTTATTTCTACTCTTACTATATCACCCCATTTTTAGCTTGTCAATACCTTTGGGAAAAATATTTCTGGACAACAAAAAACCCGCTCAGGGGCGGGCTTGTAGCTTATTAGAAGTTCTTGTGGGGCTTTATTGCCTCCCTTCTAACTATTTTATGGACGTTTTCGGAAAGGGAGTCTTTCCAGAACCCCAAAGCCATCCATGGTTCTGCCATGGATTCCAACTCCTCCCAGGAAAGTTCTACCTCGGGAATCCACTCCCACAGCCACTCGGCTCCCCATCCTATAATGATTTGCTCCACCTCATCCACCGTTGGGATGTAGTCTATTCTGTCAGGATATACCCTGGGTATATCCTTTTCCGACTTCTTATATCCTTCAATGTGGTCTTTTAACCACTGAGGGAAGCCCTCCGGAACCATGTCTTCCTCATCTTGAGGAAGGTTAACTTGTCTAAGGTCAAGGCTTTTCAGCCACACCCTGATGTCCTTGTAGCTCCTGGTGAGCTGGTTCCTCAGGAACCCTGGACTCACCTCTTCAGACCATTCGTAATTTCTTACGATTTGCTCATGCAGGCTCTCAGCTATAATTCTTGCAGTTCTCATCTGTCTCAACTCCTTGGTTTTCTCTCATATTTACAATATATCCCAAAGTTTATAGCTTGTCAATACCTTTGGGAAAATATTTTTCTATGGGGTTAATAATATAGCTTGGATGAGGACGGAAACCTTTCCTCAATGGCGTTTAGCAGGTCTTTATAACAGTCGTACGGCAATTCCGTTGACGACTTTATATAGGGATTTCCCGTGACTTCGTATGCCAGTTGCATGAAGTCCTCTTTGGACATTTTTTTATAGTCCATGAGCTTCTTCAGCTCTTTTAACTGGTCATTTGTCAGTCGCTGAAACACAGGTTCCTGCTGAACCTGTTGTTGAACCTGTGGTTGAACCTGTTGTGGTTGTTGAACCTGCCGCTTTCTTGCGTACTCGTCGCTGTCGGCATCCGGTTCCGACGTACTAAGATTAAGCAAAGCCATTAAAAGATACTTTCTAGCGTAGGTTATAGCGGCTCCTACGCGTTGGGGTTTTTCCATCTCTTTCTGTGGATTATTGTCCACAAAAATATCTATCTCTATTTTACTCGAGATAGATTCTCCAGAGGAATGCCATAAAGTGCATTCCATGCACCCTTGCACACAAGAAAACGAAATTACTAAATCGTTCTCCAACAATACAGGCTCTACCGCCTGTAAGATATCCTGTAAAGTTACATAGGAATACTTCTTACCACGGTTTTCCCCTTCTTTGAGGATGGGTTTGATTGCCTTCTTAGCACTGATCAATGCTTTTAATAGTTCTTTCATTTTCCTGCTCCTTATCCCTAATTTATTCCTAAACTGTCCTCATCATATATGTCTATTATTAGAGTGTCAAGTAGTTTGAGTAAGATTCTGGATTTTACCAAAAGCTCTCGTCTAAGCAGTATGATATACTTTATGTAATGCAGGAACGCATAGATTAAATAGGATTTAAAAAATGACAGCAGAAAAAAATCAGGAGAAATGGGGTCTAGATAAGTGCCGAGAAGCATTTATGCGTACAGACGACCTGACCATCAAAGATTTATCAAAAGTCTCTGGAGTTTCGGTTAAAACGCTAACCAACTGGAGTAGGCAGGGTAAGTGGCCATTACTTAGAGAAGCACAACAGAAGTTAAGCTTACAACCGCCAGAGAAAAATACGAATCCTATCAATGACATTGATAAGTCCTTCGACACCAGAGAGGAAAACTTAAAATGTCTTGTGCTTATACGTGACTTTGCCAAGACTATAGTCAGTATCCACGCTAAAGAACTTAACAACAAGATGATTGTTTCCCAAAACAATACAGAACTTGTGCAGTATGCTAAAAGTTTAAATACACCTGATATTATTAAGTGGATGGATGCACTTCGTGACAGCGTAACCGCAATAGAGGAGACTATGGGTCTTCAATATATTACCGACCTAAATGCTGCTTACAAGCGGTTGGAATCAGAGGGATACGTTATAGTAGAGTCTCATGTTACTGAGTAACACGCATTATGTTAATAAGTCAAGTTTTTCATTGCCCAATTTCCGATGTTAAGGCGTATGAATTCAATGCCAAGCTACATCCGGATAGTCAGATAAAACAGATAGTTAATAGTATTACAGAATTTGGGTTTAATGACCCAATCGCGGTGGATGAAGACATGGTTATACTAGAAGGCCATGGACGCTTACTAGCAGCCAAACAACTCAAATTGAATACGGTTCCAGTTATAAAAATTACTGGATTAACAGAACCCCAAAAAATTGCATACAGATTAGCGCATAACAAGATTAACGCTAATTCTGGTTTTGATTTATCGTTATTACAAGTTGATTTTGGAGTGCTGGAGTCCCATGATTTTGACACCACTATCACTGGGTTTTCTGCATTAGATATTAATATCTCCAGTGCTTTTGGAGACACAGACCAGCTGGAAAATTTCCTGGAACCAGTAGCTGATTTATTGTTAGAAGAAAATAAAGAGGGATTTAAGCGTAAATGTCCTGAGTGTGGACATGAATGGACTGAACCACGTAAACCCAAGAAGAAATATTAATATATGTTGATTTTACCAGGCTTAAATCCTAAGTATAAAAAGAAGATAAAAGAAGCCACACAACGTATAGCTACTGAAACCAAGTCAACTACTGTTGTTAAGAACTATTATCAAGTTCCTGAACAATATACAGATTTTTTAACCGAGTGTTGTAGGATTCGCTCTGGTAATAAATTTGTGCCATTCTTACCATTTGAATACCAGAAAGTTATCTCAGACTTAATAGATAACTACCGTGGTGTCATGATTTTTAAAACTCGCCAACTTGGTGCAACTGAGTGTATATCCGCTAAGATGCTGCACAAGGCATTACTTAATCCTGCTTATGCTTCAGCGGTATTATCTTTGGGACAAAAGGAGAGTAGTAACGTTGCTGTACGTATGCAGGGTATGCCTTCTAATGTTAAAAATCTATCTTTTGTTACTAAGTCTAAGACTGAGATTCACTTTGAACATGCTGGCAAGTTATGGTTTAGACCAGCCACTAACAATGCCACACGCTCTCTAGAATCTATTGCAGATATCTTTTTTGATGAAGCTGCATTTCCTCAAAACTTTGAGGAAATCTATTCTGCCTCCACTCCTTCTCAGGAAACAGTTGGAGAGGATGCCCGTACCATAATCGCCACAACTATGTCGGAACTAGGTAAGTTATCCACTTTCTGGCAGATGTTTGATTCCGACAACCCGTTTGATGCTGAAGAAGCGGTTATACGCGTTAAGGACGGCAAAGAAGAGCCATGTTTTTGGTGGGAGGATAGTAATGGTTGGGCTAAGCTAATACTCCACTGGAAAGCACACCCAATTTACTCCAAAATACCAGACTTTCTTCAAAAGACAAAAGAGAAGCGTAAGTTAACCGACGCTAAGTTACAGCGAGAATATAATCTGGGTATACCTAGTGCTGGTGGTTCCCTATTCTCTCCCGAGATTATATCTAGTTGCGCTATAGGTGCATGGGCATTACCGGAACCAAACAGATACTATTTAGCTGGGTTAGACCCCAACTTCGGTGGTACGGACTATTGGCAATATGTGATAATTGATATCACTGAACTACCTTATAAACTGGTGGCTCAATACAGAGAGAAGAATAGACAAGCCACTTATTGCATAGAGAAAACCCTAGCATTGTCTGATGTCTACAACCCAGTGCTAATGGCTATAGAGAATAACTCTGGTGGTTCTGTTATTGCAGCGGATATTGTCAGCCAACGCCCCACTTTAAATGTTGAAACTGTACAGACTACACGTGTATCAAAAGTGGAAAACACTGATAGACTAGCTTTATTAATGGAACAAGGTGAGTTTATATTTCCACCTGATTGGGAGGGAGTTACTGAATTTAGGAATTTTTCATTACAGTCAAGATGTGCTGTATCAGGACATGATGACTGTGTTATGTCTTTATCTATATCTTTTGCTCTATTGACGACTGCTTTAAAACGCCGTGGGACAAAACTAGAGGGTAATCTAGGAACAGTTGTACCAAGAACTTCTAGCCGGTTTAGGTAATTCTATTCCTCCAAATCCTCCATAAAGCCAAACTGTCCTTCTTTCCGCATCCTTTCCTCCTCTTTCTTGCGTCTTCTTTCCGCTTTCCCTAGTGGTGACATATTGTAACAGCGTCTACAAGACTTTTTAAACCCTATTTTTAAGACGGATAAAGTTGTGAGTTGAGTACCACAGAAAGCACAACAACCAGGTTTCTCATACCCTAGTCCATGGGTATACTTCATATATTCTGTTATATACTGTTCTGGATTTTCCGCACCTTCCCTGATAGCTCTGTCGTAGTTAGATGGTCTACCTACCTTGCGTTTACCTGGAAAAATTGTTTCCATATTTATCCCGTAAAAACCTGTTTCTATACTGAAGCTACTTTTTTGGTAATTTTCAACAAATTACTAGTTTATCGGTAATATATTACCACCATAAACACAATAAAGTATATATTAATAATAGCTAATAATAGCTAAAATATCTAATAAAAATATGGTTAATTACAATAAATTATTTCAGAAAATATGGCGTTTTTTCCGTAGGTCTTCTACTAGCGAACTAGAAGGCTATAGGCAGGCTATATTTTATCCCGGTTCCACTTTAAGAGCTAACTATGACCTACCAGAAATACCAATCCGTCCTACTTATGGTGATTTAAATCTGTCTTATGAATTATTGGAAGCTTATCACTGGAGTTACGAATACAGGCACGCTATAGATACAGTCGCTTCCGATTGTTTCCAGCAGCTACAAGGACAGATAGCTAGTTGGTTTGTAGAAGATAAATTATCTGATGGAACCAAGGTCGCTCCAGAAGTTCTAGAAGTTGCAGAAGAGTTGGCTAATACCCGCTATGGGAAAGACCTAATCTTAGGTGGTGATGCTCTTATGCGAGCAGCTATAGAATGCCTTGCTTTTGGTGATAGCTTCATTGAGCTAGGGTTGGAAAAAACTGGATTAGGCAAGGATGAATGGGATATTACCTCTGCTCAATACTTACCGGTGTTTAGTATATTTGTGGAGAAAGATGCCCAGTCTAGGACACTTAGCTACTTACAGCGCTCTAGATTATCTCCCTCAGAAGATGATGTGGCGTTTAACCCACTCAAGATACTCCATTTTAAATATAAATCTCGTGGTTTGTACGGAAACCCAATTGGATTTCCCTCTTTAGAAGCGTGGCGTAAGTTTAAAGAGTGTTCTGTAGCTTTAGAGACCGCCGCTAGAGATGTGGCTATTGTCCCTTGGCTACATATATTACCAGAAGACAAAACCGAGAAAGACCGCATAGAATACATGCAACGTCATGAAGCCATGGCTGCTAGTGGCATTATCACAAACCTGTACTTGATGAACGGTGCAGAAGTTAAGAAAGCTACCATAGCAGCAGGAGACACGCTTAAACCTTTAATGGATTATTGGCTACAATTAAGATATATGTGTATACCACCACGTATACCAGCTTGGTTATTTCCAGGTATGTTAGATGCTAATGGTGGTGCAAAAGACCTAAACGGACAACCGGCTTTAACGTATTCTCGGTTAATTTCAGAAGTACGTTCCCTGCTAGGCGAGCAAGTGCGTTGGGCAATCAACATGAAGTTAGTTCTTCGGTATGGTTATGATTTTTATTACGCAAATCGCAAGTTTGATATTTGCTGGCCAGAATGGATTCTAACGCCTTTAACCGATTATGCCCAGGAGTTAAGAGTGAAAGATGAGCCTAGTATGGCAGCAGAAGAGGATGATGACACAGAGGAGGACATTAATGAGGAAGATGGAGAGGAAGATGGGCAAGAAGATGTAGAGGAAGAGGAATTAGACAAGGTACGCACTGGCAAACATAGTAAACATACTAAAAAATTAAGGAGGAGAAATGGAGCCAAAATTTAAGCCAGAAACCCCTTCTAAGCTACCAGATGCAATGCAAATACTAAGAGCATCTCAGCTATCTATAATTGACATTGATAACGCGGTAAAGGATTGGGATAAGTCTTTCCCGGAATATGCAGGATTGTTAGCAGCACTACCTACTCCTGAACCACAAAGTATCCAAGCTCAAGGTATTCAGGATATAGGGGGTGACTAATGGCGGAGTTCGCTTTTGACCCCAAGACACAGCGTTTTAGATATACTTCCGGCTCCCGTGCTGGACAGTTTGTGTCTCGTACAAATGTACAGAATCTGGTAGAAACAAAGATTAAACTTACTAAGCAAGATATTAATACCATTACGAATTTGCTATTACAAAACAAGATAACTACGGCTACATGGTATGATGCCATGTCCCAAGCAATTAAGCAAGGTCAAATCCAAGCATATCTAGCCGGTAAAGGAGGTACTTACCAGTTTAAATCGCGTGATAAAGGTATAATCGGTAAAGCACTGGTTGATGAGTATATGTATCTCCGCAGGTTTGCTCAGGAGATAGAGGATGGTAAATTATCAGCTAGGCAGATTAAGGACAGAGCGTCTAAATATGGTGATTCCTTTCATAAGATATATGAACGTGGTAGAGCGGAAGCGCATAAAGAAAATGGATATTTCTGGGAACGTTGGGTTACCTCCAAAGATGAAAAAATCTGCCCAGACTGCGTTGGCTACGGAAGTATGTCTTGGCAGCGCATAGGTAGTTTACCAGGGATTGGTGTTGCAACTGCATGTAAAATGCGTTGTAGATGCCATAAAGACTACTCTAAAGAACTAAATAAACCCAACTTGAGTTCGGTTAATTCTGTTAGTTTTCTATTTAGTAAAAATGGATGGTTAAAGTGATGTTTAAAACAACAATTAAAGAAGACATTATGGCATCAGTTATCAATGAACAGTTAGTTCCCAAATATATGGATTTAGCTAACATGAAAGGCTATAAAAAACAAAAAATGCTATACATGGGAACGCCTTTACCGGAAGATTTAGATAAAATAAAAATGCTTACTGGTGAAGACTCATGGGAGCCGGATGAGTGGTTTATTGTGCCTTTTAGAGCTAGTGATAATTTAGTTAGTCGCAGCTACAAAGTTTGGCATGACAGAGTTCTAGAACAAATGCCAAAACAACTTATAGGTAAAAATCTCATTTTAAACCATGAATGGGATGATGTTAGTTCCAGTGTTGGTATAATATTTGATGGGTTTATGACCTATGATGAGCCAGAACCAGAATTAACAAACGGAAGCGATAAATCAAGAAGTAATACCAAAATAGTGCAAGCTAATGGCTATAAATGTGTATATCTATTAGCCGCTATCCATGCCTCTAAGCCCCAGGAAATAATGGATATTAAAACCGGTAGAATCAGTAAATGTTCTACCGGAGGTATACTAAATGATGTGGACATAATCTGTCCACATTGCTCTGAAGAGTACGGTAGAGAAGTAAGCTTCTTTGAGGTGGATGAATATGGAGCCTACGTATGCCCTCATGAAATACCTGGTGGCTTTGAATATAAAGAAGATAGCCTAGTAGCTGATTACGCTATTTGGGACGGTAGTTTTGAGGGAGTTGAATTATCCCTGGTAGTCTGTGGTAATCTACCAGGTGCATCTGTTATGCGTTAGTTATGCAGCAACTTTTTTCCTAGGGAATAGCACCGCTACAATATCCGCATCAGTCCAGGTCTCATGTCC
>OGWG01000221.1_pt1 | contig 10489 bp, 10 predicted proteins | sample 1575911 | NCBI WGS metagenome assembly OGWG01 (sample SAMN07581534, study PRJEB24739) | freshwater metagenome
CCCAAAGACAAGTGGCTTGTGTCGTAAACATTGCCCTGTGTTGAGTTGTACACACAATGGGAAGAACAACTAATGCCTTATGTAAATAAACCAAGACCTTACAAGAAGGAATATCAACAACAGCTTGCAAGGGGCGACATTCCCGCAAAGCTTGAGCGTCAACGTGCTAGACGCGCTATTGATAAAAATAGCGTAGATAAAGACCACGACGGTAAAGCTGACAGTCGGGAGGGTAAAGATGTAGCCCATCGTAAAGCACTTAGCAACGGAGGTTCAAACAAAGACGGATACTTCATTCAAAACAAATCAAAAAATAGATCGTTTCGCAGAAATTCAAAAAGCGCACTTGTATCAGAAACAAGTAAACGTGAGAAATAATTATGGAGAGTAAATGGAAATTATCCAAGATAAGGCACTGTTATTACGCTTAAAAAACCCACAAGCTGTTACCGCCCACATACCTAACAGTCGTATTGTTGGTAAAGAACCATCCGGTTCTACTAAAGTGTTGGTTAAATGGGGGCTTGATGAAGCCCAAATATTAAGCAATTTAAAAATTCGTAACGTGCCATCCCCTATTTTGCGGGACTACGATTGGCGCGGAATGCACAAACCATTTGACCATCAAAAAACTACAGCATCTTTTTTAACCACACACAAACGTGCTTTTTGCCTGAACGAACAAGGGACAGGCAAGACCGGATCAGTCATTTGGGCCGCAGACTATCTTATGCGTATGGGTGTAATTAAAAGAGTGCTTGTCATCTGCCCACTATCAATCATGGATTCGGCGTGGCGAGCTGATCTGTTCAAATTTGCCATGCATCGTAAGGTTGATATTGCGTATGGCTCAGAAGAAAAACGTTTTAAAATTGTGCTCGGTGACGCTGAATTTATAATCATTAACTATGACGGTGTAAACATAGCGTACCCTGCAATTGTTGAAGCCAAGTTTGACCTCATCGTTGTTGACGAAGCAAATGCTTATAAAAATATAAACACTAGAAGATGGAAAACACTATATAAATTGTTGAAGCCGGAAACATGGTTATGGATGTTGACAGGAACCCCTGCGGCACAGTCCCCGCTTGATGCGTATGCGTTAGGTAAGTTAGTGAACCCCACAGGTGTGCCAAAAATTTTCGCTGCCTATCAAGACATGGTGATGTATAAACTATCACGATTTAGATGGGAACCAAAAGACAACGCAACTGATACCGTGTATAGAGTTCTTCAACCTGCTATCAGGTTCACTAAGAAGGAATGCTTGGATCTTCCGGACATTGTGTACGCCACAAGGACAATTGCACTTACCCCACAACAAAACAAGTACTATGAGACTCTTAGAAAGCAGATGGCTGTCAATGCAGCAGGAGAAGAAATTACAGCGGTAAACGCAGCAGTAAGTCTAAACAAACTGTTACAAATTTCTTGTGGTGCGGCTTACACCGACTCAGGTGAAACAGTTACTTTTGATATAAAAAATAGATACCTAGTGTTGCTTGAAGTTGTACAAGAGGCGAGCAACAAAGTTTTGTTATTTGTACCGTTCAAACATACAATCCAAGTTCTTAGGGAACGCCTAACCGAAGACGGAGTGCCTGTAGAAGTGATTGATGGTGATGTATCTGTGGCTAACCGTACTAGAATTTTTGATAATTTTCAGAACACAGACAATTTAAAAATACTGATTATACAACCGCAAGCAGCCGCTCATGGGGTGACGTTGACCGCTGCCGATACAATCGTGTGGTGGGGGCCTACCCCTTCAATGGAAATTTACGCACAGGCTAATGCCCGTGCTCATAGAGCAGGGCAAACAAACAAGGTGACCGTAGTTAGATTAGTAGGTAGTAATGCGGAAAGACACATATACAAACTTCTTGACAGTAAAATTAACGTGCACACACAGCTTGTAGCGCTGTACAAAGAAGTGCTTGACAAAACTATTTAATGCCACTATAGTAACGGCATAACAACCCCTTGGAGAGTATGATGACCGAAGTAGAGGACGGTGTTTCCGTCGATAAATTAGTCCGCGTTTACATCAAAATGCGAGAGAAGCGCGAAGAGCTGACCCGAACATACGACACTGAGTACGAGAGGATTAGCGAAAAAATGCGTCTTGTAAAGAACGCTCTTCTTGAGCAGATGAAGGCATCTAATGTTGAAAGTCTACGCACATCTGAAGGATTGGTGTATCGCACCATCAACAAAAAATACTGGACAGACAATTGGGAGGCTTTTTATGGTTTTATCTTAGAGCATGAGATTCCACATGTGCTAGAGAAACGAGTACATCAAACAAATCTCAAAGAATTTTTAGAGGGTAACCCTGATTTACTGCCACCGGGATTGAATGTGGACAGTGAGTATTCCGTAACCGTTCAACGTAACAGGAGAAGTTGATGGAAGCTGTAGAAGAGAAGTACATCACCATCGAGGATGTTGCAAAACATTACTCGGTATCAATATCAACCGTCAGAGCGTGGATGAGGAACGACATCATCCCTACGTTAAAGGTTGCCAACGTTTATCGGTTTAAGCTGTCCGCAGTAGACGCAGCATTAAAAGCGTACAGTGAGAACAAAGATAAGCAAGAGCAACAAAAAGACCCTCGTCAGTTAGAACTTGACCTCAACCCAGACAAAGACCTGTAAGGAGAAATAAATGTCTGAATTAGCATTGTTTAAAGGCGGACTTCCCGCATATCTTAAAGGTATGCAAGACGAAACAACCGAGGCTTTAGCGGGAAATAGCAGCGGTGCCAAACGTATCTCTATTGAGGGCGGCGTGTTTCGCATGATGGTTGGTGGTAAAGAGGTCGCAGTAAATGAAGACCGCGCCATGAACGTCATTATTGTAAAAGCCGCACCCCAAAACAGCCGGATTTTTTACGCCGGAACTTATGTAAAAGGGCAAGTTACCACACCTGATTGTTGGTCTAATGACGGTATTACGCCTGATCCTAAAGCTAAAAATCGTCAGTCAGGCCGATGCATGGATTGCCCCCAAAACGCTAAAGGTTCCGGGCAGGGGGACAGCCGCGCATGTCGTTTTCAACGCCGCCTTGCTGTAGTTCCTGAAAACGAACCTAACGGGTTTGTTTATCAGTTAGCGTTACCCGCTACAAGCATTTTTGGTGACGGAGAAAACGGTAAACTACCTTTGCAAGCCTACGCAAAACATCTTGCAGCACACCGTGCGCCTATCACGGGAGTGGTAACCGAGATGCGGTTTGACACAACTAGCTCAACACCAAAACTTACTTTCAAACCTTTGCGTCCAATTACAGAACAAGAGTTTGAAATGGTGCAGCAAGTTAAAGATAGCCCTGAAGCTTTAGCGGCAGTTACGCTCACTGTATCTCAAACAGATACTGTAAAGACTCTACCCCTTCCCACACCCGAGCCTACTGTAGTATCCAAAAAAGCTGAACCGGAAACTAAATTAGCAGACCTACTTGATGAATTTGATGACTGAGTAGGTATCAGGGCTACGGGCGACTAGATCGACGGATCGAAAGGGTTTCGTGCCGCAGGGAACCCCCGTCGCCCTACTTTTTCTGCGGGGGAAGCGGCTATGGATACACTACAATTTTTACAGACAGTACTACCCACACGGGGAGTTTATGTTGCGTACACATCAAAAGGGTTGAAAAAACAGGGACCGTACAAACAAACTTATCACGACACACTTTTAGGACTCATTGCCCGAGGAGATGAAGCTAAAGAAGATGGTTGGGATGCGTACTTCGCACTAGCCACGTTTGCAGTAAAGGGTACACGTAAAGCCCAAGATGCGTTTTATTTTAGATCATTATTTCTTGACATCGACTGTGGCGAGGACAAACCCTATGCTACTCGTGAAGAAGGTCTACGCACCTTAATTTCTTTTTGTAAAAAATATGGTTTACCTCGTCCGCTTATGACAAGCAGTGGTCGTGGTATACATGTTTATTGGCCTTTTACAGAAGAAATACTTAAAGAAGATTGGCAGAAAGTTGCATGGAAGTTAGACACACTGCTACGTGAAAATAATTTCCAAGTTGATAACTCCATAACTTGCAATGCAGCTTCAGTTCTTCGTATTCCGGGAACCCTTCACTTTAAAAGTGAACCAAGACCTGTTGAACTTATCAACAGCAAATGTACTCCAAAACCTTTTTCTTTTTACCAAACTGCTATTGGTGAAGAGGTAAGAGAAAAACAATTATACGTACAACGTGAAGCCGACCCCGTGTCTCAAGCAATTCTTGGTAGTTATACAAGTAGTTTTAAAATAATTCTACAAAAAACCAGTGAAGGGGTCGGGTGTAACCAACTAGCGGACTTGATAGAAAATCAAGCCGTAATGACAGAACCTAAGTGGCGAGCAGCCCTATCAATTGCGGCGTTTACCGAAGAAGCTGAAAAAGCCATACATGTTGTATCAAGAAAGCACCCGCAATACTCCCCGTATGAAACAGAAAAAAAAGCCGCAGAGATCAAAGGCCCATACTTATGCGACACCTTTGAGAGATACAACCCCGGTAAATGTGAAGGTTGTGTTCATAGAGGTGTTATCCGTTCACCCATTTCATTAGGGCGCACGATTGCTGAAGCCTCAGAAGATGAAGAAAGTATTGTTGTTGATAGACCGACTGAACTAACTGAGGGGTACGAGCAGCAGTACGTCATACCAAAATATCCACCGCCCTATTTCCGTGGGCGCAATGGTGGAGTATTTAAAAAGGATTCAAGAAGAGCAGTTGACGGCTCACAGGTTGAAACAGAAAAACCTGTTTATCACAATGACTTTTATGTTGTGAAACGTTTGAGGGATGCAACGCTAGGCGAGTGCTTGGTGTTTCGTTTACACATGCCCAAAGACGGGGTGCGCGAGTTTACGCTGTCTAACAAAACTGCAACATCTTCAGAAGAACTACGTAAATCATTGGCAGAACAAGGTATCGTCGTCCACAAAATTGACGAGCTTAAAAGTTATGTTGTTGCTTGGGCTAACTATTTGCAATTTCAGGAGAAATCAGGAGTGACACATCTACAGTTTGGGTGGTTCAAAAAAGAAGAAGTCAGGCAAAGCTTTGTTGTGGGAAACAAAGAATTTTTTCCGTCAGGAGTTGAGCATAGCCCACCGTCTAGTAAAACTTTAGAGTATATACATTTCTTTACTCAGGTGGGTACGCTAGATGGCTGGAAAAAAAACATGAGCTTCTTTAGCAATAAGCCCAATACGGAGTTACACAAGTTTGTTATAGGTTGTGGGTTCGGTGCACCTTTTATGGATTTCTCGGCAGTTCGTGGACTCGGTGTTCACATCTGGAGTGCGTCGTCTGGTTATGGAAAAACGACAGCTATGCTTGCAGGGGCATCAATTTGGGGCGACCCAAGTCTTTTAATGATGAAGCGGGACGACTCCCACGCAACACGCTTTGCACGAACCGAGGTGTTTAAAAACATCTGCATGTGGTTTGATGAGATGACCAACATCGGGCCTGAAGAATCTAGTAATTATATGTATGCGATCCCTAACGGTTTGCAGCGATCACGTATGGAAGGTAGCAGTAACAAAGAACGTTGGCGCGGTATGCCTTGGAGCACAATCGCCGTATCAACGGGTAACGTCAAATTGTCAGACAAGGTAAGGATGGAGAAGCAATTACCTAATGCAGAAATGCGACGGTTGCTTGAAATTGAAGCTGTGCGTGGGGTAAAGCTTGCTAAGGAAGATACGGACGAGCTAGCAAAAAATATTTTAACAAACTATGGTCACGCACATATTCCCTATTTACAGTGGATCATGCGTAATTTAGAAGCAACTGAAGAATTGTGGAATCAAGTCAGGCTAAAGTTAGATAAAGAAGCAGGGCTTTCTTTTGAAGACCGATTTTACTCAGCAGGGTGCGCTTCTGCTATTACAGGGTTAATTATCGCCAAAAAAATTAATTTAATTGATTGGGATATACCTAGCGTTTTTAAATGGGTTGTTGAAATTGTTAGGGAAGCCTCTACTGCTATTGAGGATGCTAACGTTGATCCGCTTTCAATCGTAGGGCGTTATTGGGCAGAAAACTTTTCAAACACTCTATCTATCCGTAGTACCGAAGATGCAAGGAAAGATAAAAACGAACTGCTTGAACAAATTGTCATGCCAGATAGTACACCGCGTATGGGGCTTAAACTACGTTATGAATATGACTTAAAAATTTTGTATATTGCTGTTGATTCGTTTAGAGAATGGTGCGGCAAACATTCAATTGTGTATGACCCATTTATTAAATCTCTAATGCAAAGTAAGGCTAAAGCAGAGATTAAAAGTAAACGAATGGCAAAAGGTACGCGTATGAACATACCGCCAACTAATGCTATCGTATTGCATAACATGGATGGATTAACTGATGTGGAACCCGCATAAACCTCTGCCGCCAATTAATCCTGATGGGCTAACTATTAAAATCCCTTACAGTAAATGGGAAGTAGGTATGTCAGTTTTTGTTCCCTCAATCAATCTGCCCAAATTAAGAACTCAAATAAAACGGGTTGCAAGACAAAAAGGTTGGCGTGTTGAATTTAGAGAGAGGATAGAAGATGGGAAATTGGGGCTTCGCATTTGGAGAATAGTATGATACTATTCGTTTCGTAGGTGTTATCCATCTACTCTCCTTGGTCACGACGACCATTTGCCCCGCCCTTTGGCGGGGTATTTTTTAGTCCTCGTATTCTGAGGCTAAATCAATAAGCTCATCCCGCATAGCCTTTGAAAGCGTAACACCGTGATACATCTCTTTGGTCGTACGCATATGCTGAGCCATTGACCGCTGAATAGATTGCTCGACACCTTCTGGAAACAGCTTGGGATATTTCTGACGCAGCCCTTGTAATGCTTCTTTAGCTTCTTCACGCCCTTCTGTATCGCCCATGCGACTTGCTATGTAGTAACGTTTTAACTGCTTGGTTTTTTCCTCGGTTACTGCCTTATCAATACCTTTGACCAGCGCGTTAATCTCAAGCTGTCTTACATATTCGGCAGGGGCAAACCCGAAGAACTGAGCAGCAGCGTTCCACGTATTGATGTCACCTGTAATCGGATCACCACGTAACGTGTTTGCACCTTCATTGGCATATCGGTACGACTTATACACATTGCCTAAAGCAGAAGGAAGCGCGGACTCTATCGCACGATCATAATGCCCTTCTTTCATTAACTCTGCTGCACGTTCCCATTTAGTAAAGGTACCGTACACGGGGCCACCAAAAGCTTCAAGAAGCCGGATGGGTAAAGTCTTTTCGTTTTCGTTAATAACATCTCGCATTATTAGATCATTCAACCCTATACGAGAAGCAATTTCAAGACCTGTTGTGTAATTCAGTAGACCTTTAAATGGAAGTTCGCCTATACCTTTACGCACAATAGACTCTAAATCTTCCTCATCGTCATCCTTAAACATGTTGTAGAGCATAGCTATCGCACCAAACATTGGTAACCCAGACACCCCTGCGGTAAGTGCTGTCATACCTGCGATATACCCAACCTGCTTCCATGCAGCCGTGCGGGTAGCTTTGTCTTGGTCCGTCAATGCCGTACGTGCGGCCTTAAACAGTAAGTAATACATTGACACGCCATAGCGTTTGAACATGAAGGCAAGCTTACCAATTGATGACTTTTGTGCAATGAGTGGTGCAGCCGCTGCCGCAATACCCCCGTTAGTCATCTCGGTCAAGTACAGTGCGCGATCCGCAGCTTCTGCCATTGCTGCGTCATCAATAGTTCGTCCTTGTTTTTTCAGCTTGGCAAGCTCAAGATTGTAAGCAGCAATCATCGTAACCTGACGGTTCAGACGCTCGCCCATGTGCATCATAATCCCAGAGAGCTTATTGGCTTTTGTAACGATGCTGGCATCGTCCATCGCTTCAAGTGTTTCATACATCTGGGAGCGATTAAGCATCCCTTGTTCTTGAGCTTTCTGTGCAAGTATTTTTAGGCGTTTAATATCCTCTGATAAACCGGGGGCATCGTAGTTAATGTTGTCTAAAGAAGGCATAGATCGGCGATTAACTTCCACATCACCAACAATAGTTTTAATGTCACGCTTAAAGCCACTTCCTATAAATACTTTATAGGCTTTGTTGACTTCTTTCATAACGGTAGGAAACCCACCAACGCTTTGATATTCACCAGCTAAATAAGGTGTAACAATTAACGGTACCTGTCCTAGGTTCACCAAAGCCGATGACACGTTAAAACCTAATGTCATATTGAAGCCCATCGTTGACAGTATTTGTGCCGCACGATTGGTGTTGGGGTTGATAGCAAACTGAACGTGCTGTTCTAAAATATCTAAGTAAGCTGTTTCAAGTTGTACATCGCCCTTTTTGGTCCCTTGCTTTTTTGTAACGCTTTCCCGCATGTCAGCTACAAGCTTATCTAGCTTGGCTGCGTACTTCATATTGGCAACTTGCCTTGCAATTGGGAAGGCTTTTTCACGCAGAGCCTTTACAGCGTCTTTGTTAAACCCAGATGTTTCCTTACGAGTTTGGAAAGATTTAGCAAATGCTGTTTCTGGCATTGCATCTACAAAAAGTTTTAAGATATCGTCTTTTGATTCGTCAGGTACTCTATTTAAAATAGAATAAACAAACGAAGTAGAAGGCACCCGACGATAATTCATCTCGGATAGTTGGGAGAAGGTATTTAAATCAAGCTCGCCCTTCTTATCTTTCAGGATTTTGTTTGCTTTTTCAAGCTCTTCAATTCGTAGTTTGCGGGTACGTTCTTCTTTAAAAGCCTCAACCACAAAATCTTCTTGTCCTGAAGCGTCCTTGGTTCTGTATGAAAGCCAATATTTGCCTTCACGGGTTAATGGAAAGTAAGGATCAATACCACCTTTTTTGGCAAGCTTTTCAAGGATAGATTCTTTAACACGCTTGGCTTGTTCCTTATCCGTTATAACGTCATCAATTCTATTGGTAAGGCTATCAAGAATATACTTATACAACTTCCTGTACGTATCCCGTGCATCACGATAGGCTTTCTGACCATCTGCCCCAAGTGAATCGTAAAGAGCTTTTAACCTTCTAAACTCAGCTTTTGATTCCGCACCAGCATAATCAGCTTCGGTAGGAACAATCTGCTTTTTTAAATTCTCGTCATAGCGTGGAGCAACAAGGAGGTATATGAGAAAACCAAGACTCGCTATTGAATACCCAAGCAGGGGAACCACATATCACTCAGATGAGTATGGGGTATACGAATATAGCACATATCCAAGGTCATCAGTCCTTGCGGGTAGACAGCGCAGACAATGGCTAGACTCGTTCCCAACGCTTGAGCAGGCAAAAAGCGCATATCCCAAAGCAGTCTATGACGGAGAGGGCGCAAACGGATTTATTCCAATAGATCAGATGGTTGCCCACATACCAGACGATACTGATTATTAATGATTGTATACAAACGAAAGAAGCCATCAAAGCAAACCAAAGCCTTCGTGCAGGCGTGGGCGCAAGCCCTAGCCGTAGCATACATAAAAAAGGAGACACAATGTATAGTAAAGCAAATGCGAAAAAATACAAAGAATACAACGAATTAATAGCAAGTATAGATGAGTGCGATCCAGAGGATGTAAGGGAGCTTAAATACGATCACTACGGCCTAAAGGTATTTAAGGCTGGTAGTGGAAATGAATATGCAATAGGCACAGACGAAATGGCAGATGAGGCTTGCAGGGATTATATCAAAGACACCATATGGGCGTTCAAGCCAGAGTTTATTGCTAGCGAATGCAGTCTACCATCGGGATCGGAAGATGCGATTCGGGCGTTACAAGAAAAGTGTGAGGGCGCAAATGAAGCCATACTAGCCATGGTTAAAGGCTCATGCGGGCTAGACTCATTTGTGGAGTCGGCAATCAGCGCAGATGGCCGAGGACACTTCCTTGCCATGTATGACGGAGACGAGCACGAGATTGAGGACTATTACGCATATAGGATTAACTAATGACCGAACAGCAAATAATGGACAAAATGTTAAGGGATAGTCGCATGATAAATGCAACCCCAATGAACTACCTAAACTTGCTTTCGTCATACAACAAGGCGGTTGCACAAAAAGCAGAAAGATTTTTCTGGACACCGCCAGACAACTCTGATACAAAAATGCAGTTGCTCACCACATACGCAAAGCACTTGTTAGACTTTATGGGTAAGTATCTAGGCGTTACCAAGTGAACATATTTGCCGTAGACAGAAGCCCATTAACATCAGCCGAAAGTTTATGTGACCAGCATGTAGTAAAAATGCCACTTGAGTCGTGTCAGATGCTTTGCACGAATCTTTGGTATTTTAGTATAGAGGCTCCGTATAAGCCAGCATTTCAAAATCACCCATGCACCATATGGGCGAGAGAGACTGCCAGCAACTTTTCATGGCTTGCGGATCATGCCCTATTCCTTTGCATCGAATATACACGGCGGTATATATCGTGACTGGGAAAC
>OGWG01000223.1_pt1 | contig 10476 bp, 11 predicted proteins | sample 1575911 | NCBI WGS metagenome assembly OGWG01 (sample SAMN07581534, study PRJEB24739) | freshwater metagenome
GTTTCCCAGTCACGATACCATGCCAATGGTAATATTATGGTGAGTCAGCAACTGGGTACCATAATATTACCATTGGTGTGAGTTAATGATTCCTAAAATTGCACATGTAGTTTGGAACCATAAAGAAGTATTGGATAGCACACATCCATTGATCACAAATGGATTACATAATCTTATTAAATTGAATCCTGATTGGGATGTTATTGTATACACACCAGAAGAGATAGAAGAGTATTTAAAAAAAACGCTAAATTCAAAAGATTATGATTTAGTAAAAAATAGACATTTTGTTTCAAAGATCGATCTTTGGAGGCTTTTCAAGATGTACTTTGAAGGGGGTCTATATATGGATATAGACAGAATGGTCAATATTCCTCTTTCTGAGATCATTACTAGCGGAGATATAAAATGGGTAATACCAACTACAAAAGAATATGATTTTTCTTGTGATATAATGATAAGTGCTCCATATAATCCTACATATAAACAAGGATACGAAATGTATCTTTCCCGAGTAAATGCTGGTTGGGATCATCAGTATTTTTTAGGGCCTCAAACATATATGCATGCAGTATCATATGTGCTATGTGGAGAAATAGTGGACACTAATCCAGGGCTTGAAAAGTTTCAAATGCTTAGAGATAAAATAGCTGAGTTACCTTTCGCGAAAACATATAGAGAAGTGCCTTATGATGATATGCTCATATACAGAGGCGATCAAGGCGATGAGTTAGAATGGATTAAAAGAGATTTTTATGCTAAAGAAGGTGTGAAACATTGGACTGGTGATTGGTGATATGAGTAACAACAGTATAAAAGAGATACATATACAAAAAACTGGTAAAGTTAGCGACAAATGGTCGTCTTATCTTGATTATTATGATACTGTTTTTTTCAGTAGAAAAAACGAAAGCATAAACTTACTAGAAATAGGCGTACAAAACGGTGGATCATTAGAAACATGGGCTGAATATTTTAAAAATGCCAAAAATATTATTGGTTGTGATATAGACGAAAAATGTAAATCGCTATTATTTGATGACGAGAGAATCAAATTAGTCGTTTCTGATATAAAAACAGAATACGCTTACAAGGAAATTAATAAATACTGTGACAATTTTGACATCATTATAGACGACGGCTCTCATTTTTCTAAAGATATATTGATCACTTTTGTTAACTTTTTTCCAATATTGAATCCTGGTGGAATTTATATTGTTGAAGATACGCATACATTGTATTGGCAATCATGGGGTGGTGAAAGAACCAACAAATACAATGCGTATATCTTTTTCAAAAAAATAATTGATATGATCAATTATCAATTTTGGTCTTCAGAGTCGAGTGTTGATTCTTTATTTAGAGATTTTTTTGTACAAAATCATATACCTTCTTTTATTTTAAATGGATGGATAGAATCAATAGAGTTTAGAAACTCTTTGATAACGATAACCAAAGCAAAAAACCCAACTAATAATGGGTTAGGCGAAAGGTTAGTTACTGGAAATAAAGCAATAGTACACAATAATGTTTTAAAACATCAAAAAATTGATTGATAAGGAGATATAACATGCAAAAAATATTGATTATGGGACTTCCTGGTTCTGGTAAAACAACGTTCGCGAATAGTTTGAAATCGTTGCTGCCTAACACAATGCACTTAAATGCAGATGAAGTAAGGAAGCAGAATAACGATTGGGATTTTTCTACCGAAGGTAGAATGCGTCAAGCGCATAGAATGCGAAATCTATCAGATAGTTCAACCAACGAATATGTTATTATAGATTTCGTTTGCCCACTAGTAGAGATGAGAAATACAGTAAAAGCTGACTGGATTATATGGATGGATACCATAAAACAAGGTAGGTTTGAAGATACCAATAAAGCTTTTATTACACCAGATTACTATGATTTTAGAGTTACAGAGCAAAATGCAGAAAAATGGGCTGCATATGTTGCTGATAAAATTTTGAGCAATACAAGAAGACCGACATTTGATTGGCGTAAAGAGTCAGTACAAATGCTTGGTAGATGGCAACCATGGCATGAGGGTCATCGTGCTCTTTTTGAACGAGCATTGTCTAAAACTGGACAGGTTTGCATCATGATTAGAGACTGTCAAGGCTGGCAAGGATCGAATCCCTTCGCTCTAGAAGAAGTCAAAAACTACATCAGAAAAGATTTAGATCCTCTGTATCAAGGTCAGTACGAAATATTGATTGTTCCAAATATTGTCAACATTACATATGGCAGAGATGTCGGGTATAAAATTGAACAAGAAGTATTTGATGATAAAATACATTCTATTTCAGCCACTAAAATTAGAAAACAAATGGGGATAATGTGAAACTATTTCATTCATATGAAACCAAGATAGAATCATCATACATTATTCAAATACAAGGTCATTCTTTATCTCAGGCTTTAGCTGATAGATGTCGTCAATCTTGCGAAAGGGTGGGGCAACCAGTGAGGTTGTGGAATGCTGTTGATGGAACATCAGAACTAAACAATCCTCACGATGATAGTATATTGCGTATGGTGAAGATAACGAATAACTTTCTATCGCGATCAGAGGTAGCATGTTTTCTTTCACATCTTTCTTTGTGGTCTCATTGTGCACAGATCGATGAGCCGATAGTGATTTTAGAGCATGATGCTATTTTCGTGAAACCGTATATTCAACATGCATTGTATAACAGCATATCATATTTAGGTTGTTCAGAACAAATGAAACAAGGTTGGAAAGTTCATCCTACTCCACCACATGGTTCTGAGGGTCCAGGGCATCATTTTATATTGAGGGCGCATGCTTATTCTATTGATTCCGCGATTGCCAGAACTCTTATTGCACACACGATTAGATATGGTATAACCGAGAGTGCGGATAAGTTTATTCGTGCAGATGTTTTTCCTATACATCAATTTGATCTTTTTGCTTATGATGAACCTTTTGAAACTACAATAAAAAATAAGCATAGTGATGATAAGATGTTAGAACGAAGAAACGATAAACTGCTAAAATGAAAAATATATGGATATAAATATATCTACCTAACAAAAGGTAGATACATGGCAAATCCAACATCAAGAGCAACCCTCATCGATTACTGTAAACGCCGCCTTGGTTTTCCAGTAATCGATATCAATGTCGATGATGATCAAGTGGAAGATCGTATCGATGATGCACTACAATTCTATCAAGATTATCACTATGATGCTGTACAAAAAGTGTACCTAAAACATAAAGTTTCCACTGATGATGTCAATCGTGAATATATCGATATGACCCAAGCCTCTGGTGTCGCAACAGTAACATCAGGTTCAGCCACAGTTACTGGTCAAGGAACCAATTTTGCAGCTGAATTCGTCGCCGGTGTAACCGACATCACAATAAATGGTGAAACTAAAAAAATACTCTCAATCACTGATAAAGGTCTAATGACCATGAACTCAGTGTACTCGTCAACAGCAAATGGTGTACCCATAACCGTAGAACAAGCAGCCGACTCAATCATTGGTGTGACCCGTATCTTCCCTCTCTCCTCAACCAATGCCACAGTCAATATGTTCGACCTTCGCTATCAACTACGCCTCCATGAACTCTATGACTTCACCTCAACATCATATGTGAATTTTGTCCTAACTCAACAACATCTTCGTACTCTGGATATGTTGTTCTCTGGTGAACAACCAGTAAGATTCAATCGTCATCAAAATAGACTGTACATAGATTTTCAATGGGGAACAGATATATTAGCTGGTGAATACCTCGTCATTGAAGCGTATAAAATCATTGATCCAAACTCATATACCGATGTCTATAATGATCGTTGGGTCAAAATGTACTCAACAGCATTAATCAAAAAACAATGGGGTATGAATCTAAAGAAGTTTGGTGGTATTCAATTACCAGGTGGTGTGCAGCTGAATGGACAACAAATATATGATGAGGCTGATGCCGAAATACAAAAACTAGAACAAGAAATGCAGGATAAATACGAATTACCGCCGGAATTCAGTATCGGCTGAGATAGATATTTTTAATTATTTTTTGTAAATATATCATATTCTAGATAAACAATAGGAGATGATAATGGAAAAAGAAGGTTTCATTTATATTTGGTTTGATAAAAAATGTAAAAGATATTATGTAGGTTGTCATTATGGAACTGTTAATGATGGATACATTTGCAGTTCGAAATGGATGTTGGATTCGTATAAAAAAAGACCTAACGACTTCAAACGAAAAATAATAAAAAGAAATATAAAACGCGAAAATTTGAATGAAGAAGAGTACAAATGGCTTCAGTTTATAAAAGAAAAAGAATTGGGTAAAAAATATTACAATATGAGTAATCGTCGTTTTGGTCATTGGTCAAACAATGAAGAATACGGTAAATTGTCGATCGAAGAAAAAATTTCAAGAAAAACAAAAGAAGCTATGAATCGCCCAGAAATGCGTGAAAAAATGAAACCTATTTGGGAAAAAAATAAATTAAGAGTACACAGTGAAGAAGAAAAAATCAAAAGAGCAAATTCAAACAGAGGCAAAAAAAGAACTGAGGAAACCAAAAGAAAAATTGGAGATGCTAATAAAATAAGTCAAAAAGGTAAAAAACTTTCAGAAAGTACGAAAAATAAATTGAGAGAAAAATTTGGAGGCAAAAATAACCCATTTTATGGTAAAAAACACACTGATGAGTCTAAACAAATAATGAGCGAAAAAATAAGTAAATCTTTGAAAGGAAAAATGCCTAAAAATATTGACATGTTTCGAAACAGTTTTTGGTGGAACAATGGTATAATAAATAAAAGATGTCGTGACTGTCCTGGAGAAAATTGGCAAAAAGGTAAATTGAAAAAGAAAAACAAGGAGAATGTATCATAGCAGTCAATCACTACTTCAACAATTTTCCTGGTGTCGTCACCGGCGAACAGCTACTCGTAGAAGACCTTATTATCGAATCAATCAAGCAATATGGTGTTGATTGCTATTATGTACCTCGTAAATCGTTGAGCCAAGAAGACTTGATCTATGGTGAAGATCCAGTAAAAACATATGATGCAGCCTATTCATTGGAAATGTATATTCAATCAGTAACTGGTTTCGAAGGTCCAGGTGAGTTTTTCAGCAAGTTTGGATTAGAAATCAGAGACTCATTGAGAGTTGTTGTAGCCCGCAGGACATATGAAAAATATGTACCGAAGGCAACATATCCTCGCCCTCGTGAAGGTGATTTAGTGTACATTCCAGCATTAGCAAATATGTATGAAATCAAGTATGTTGAAGAAGAAAGAAACTTCTATACATTAGGTCGCCGACCACCTTTGTTTTACTATTATGAATTGAGCATGGAATTGTATAAGTTCTCAAACGAAAGATTCACTACCGGTATACAAGAAATCGACGATGTTGGTCGCGATTATTCATATACACAAAACATGGCAATGACTGCTGGTGGAACTGGTGCATATAAACAAGGCGAAATCGTATTCCAGGGTTCTACATTGGCTACAGCCACATCAAGAGCTATAGTGAAAGAATGGTTCCCAGCTAATAATACACTACAATTGATCAATATCAAAGGAACATTTTTGTCAGCTAATACGATCAAAGGTTCTGAATCCAATGCACAATTCACATTGACTACTTTTGATAGACAAAACTTTGACGGTGTATCAGATGAACTGACTAATAATCTTGAAATACAAACTGATGCGAATAGTGTGATAGATTTTTCTGAGTCCAATCCATTTGGAGAACCTTGATGTCATCAGGTATATTTGGTTCACATTTCTATCATCGTATAACTAGGAAAATAGTTGTTGCATTCGGTTCATTGTTCAATGAAATAACACTGGTCAGATATAACAAAGCAGGAACCACCGAGCTAGAAAGAATGCTTGTTCCTATTGTTTATGCACAAAAAGAAAAGCTTTACTCGCGAATCAAACAAGACCCTGACCTTTTGAAAAGTATACAGATCTCTTTACCAAGAATATCTTTCGAGATAGTTGGTCTTGAATATGATCCAACTAGAAAACAAAATAGTATGCTTCGTAATGTGAACCTAGCAACAGCCACTAACACAACAACTAAAACACAGTATGTTGGAGTTCCATATAACTACGAATTTTCTTTATCAATCTATGTTCGTAACATTGAAGATGGTTGGCAAATAGTCGAGCAAATATTGCCAATATTTAACCCAGATTATACCTTGACACTTGATCTCGTGAGCACAATGGGTGTGAAAAAAGATGTGCCCATATTATTGAACTCTGTAGGTTACACTGTTGATTATGATGGACCACATGATCAAGATGATACTCGTGTTGTCATTTTTGATCTATTGTTTACTGTTAAAGCGTTTTTATTCGGTCCCATTTCAGATACTAAGATCATTAACAAAGCCAATACAAACATATATGGATCATATTCAATCGGAAGTGCATCAGGCGGTGGTGGTGTATTGGGAAATGAAATATATGTGCTAAACCTTATGTCTAATGGATTCAGTACATATAAACCAGGCGAGTTAGTCTACACTGGAGCATCATTAGAGTTTGCTGAAGCTAAAGCCATTGTGGTTGAACATGATACCACAAATAAAAAACTATATGTTCGCGATGTGTATGGCAATAAAAGTGGTTCTGGTGCATTCCTAGCCAATAATGAGATTATTGGTATTGAAACTGGTGCGACACATAATGTTTCTTCTTCATATGTTTCAAATATCAAACTTGTGATCGGAACTGTAACACCAGATCCAGCCAATGCGAATGTTAATAGCGACTTCGGATTTACAGAGGTGATAACTGAATTCCCTGATACTTTAGGATTATAGCATGAGTAGAGTTGATGATAAGTTGAGTGAAATATTGAATATAGAACCCTCAAAAAATCAAGAAATAATAGTTGAACCAATAAACGATGCTCAATCAGATTATGATTTGAGCCGTTCAACTATTCGTAGTTTGGTCAAAAAAGGTGAAGAAGCACTAGATGATTTGTTATTTGTAGCAAAACAAAGTGAAAGTCCAAGAGCGTATGAAGTTGTTGCTAATATGATCAAAAATATTTCTGATGTCACTAAGGAACTCGTCGAGTTACAAATACGAATGAAGTCTTTGGATGAAGATAAAAGCAAATCAACTGGTGGTGTTACTGTACAAAATGCTGTATTTGTAGGATCAACTGCTGATTTACAAAAACTTCTAAGGAAAACCAGAGAGGAAATTCAAAGTGAATGATATAACAGGTGGTTATAATGCTAATCCAAATCTTAAAAAAGCTGGAATAAAAATAGAGTGGACACAAGAACAGATCAAAGAGTATATGAAATGTTCTGAAGATCCATTGTATTTTGCATTAAACTATATCAAAATTGTCAATTTGGATTTAGGCCTTGTCCCATTCAAAATGTGGGACTTCCAAAAGAACATGTTGCAAACATTTCACAAAAATCGATTTGTTATATGTAAAACTGGGAGACAAAGTGGCAAATGTGTTCATATAGATACTATTGTAAAGATCAAAGACAACATTACTGGTGAGATTTTTGATACAACAATAGGAAATTTTTATAAGCTGGTACGAGAAAAATCGATCAAGAATACTTGCAGAACAGATATAGAAACAGAATTTGATATTTTTGAACAAAATAGAAAACATAGATTACGTGAAGTGTCATTATTGTCAGACAAAACCGAAAGAAAGTTTATAGAGTCTTATAATGTAAATCGCTATTCAGTATTTACAGATACCGGTTTTGAAGAAATCGAATATTTACATAAAACAATACCATATGATAAATGGAAAATTACTCTTGATTCTGGTGAAATACTTTTTTGTGCAGACGACCATATATTGTTCGATCACGAATTCGAAGAAATATATGTCAAAAATTGTATTCCAAACAAAACTTTAGTTCGAACTGTAAATGGTATAGGTTTGGTCAAAGAATGTGAGAGTTTACACACTAAAGAAAATATGTTTGATCTTTCAATAAATTCAGCAAATAAAAGATTCTACACTAACGATATATTGTCACACAATTCAGCAACAGTTATATCTTATTTGTTGCATCAAATCGTTTTTAGAGATAACACTAGTGTAGCAATGTTGGCAAATAAAGGATCGACTGCGCGTGAATTATTGGGTCGTTTGCAATTAGCTTATGAAAACCTACCTTTATGGTTGCAGCAAGGTATCAATACATGGAATAAAGGTAATATTGAACTAGAAAATGGATCCAAGGTTATTGCTGCATCCACTTCATCCAGTGCTATTCGAGGTGGTTCTTTTAACATTTTGTTCCTCGACGAATACGCTTTCGTACCGAACAATCAGGCTGATCAATTTTTCAATTCAGTTTACCCGACTATTACGTCAGGTAAAAGCTCACAAGTTCTTATTGTTTCAACACCTAATGGACTCAATCATTATTATCGTATGTGGTCTGATGCAACAAACAAAAGAAGTAACTATGTTCCTCTTGAAGTGCATTGGTCAGAGGTACCTGGTCGTGATGAGAAATGGAAAAAAGAAACTATCAGAAATACAAGTATTGATCAATTCAGAGTTGAGTTTGAAACTGAGTTTTTAGGCTCATCAAATACATTGATTTCTGGTGCAAAACTAAAAACTCTTGTATTCAATAGCCCAATAAGAACAGATGGTCAATTGAGCATATATGAAGAACCTCAAAGAGGTCACACATATGTCATTACAGTTGATGTTTCTAGAGGTCAGGGTTTAGATTATTCAGCTTATTCGATTATTGATGTTACCAATGCACCGTATAAACAAGTAGCTCGATTTAGAGATAAAGACCTATCTCCATTATTGTTCCCTACATTATTATTCAATATAGCAACATACTATAATACTGCATATGTTTTGATTGAAATCAATGATATTGGTCAACAAATATCCGACATTATGCATCATGAACTTGAATATGATAATTTGGTAAAGGTTACATCAAAACCAAGACAAGGGCAACAGATGTCTTTGGGGCATACTAAGAAGGTTCAGTTGGGTGTAAAAACATCTATAGCTACTAAGCGCATTGGTTGTTCTAACTTGAAGACATTGATCGAGTCGGATAAGCTGTTAGTTATGGATTCTGACACGATTATGGAACTGATGACATTTGTTGCACAGAGAGAATCATTTGCTGCCGAAGAGGGTAGTCATGACGATTTGGCAATGACATTGGTTATATTTGCATGGTTTATCGCACAGAGGCATTTTAGAGAAGGTTTAACAAACGATATAAGAAGTATATTGCAGCAGGAGCAGCTAAATATTATGCAAGAAGATCTTGTACCATTTGGTGATATTGATGATGGTATAAATGATGTTGAGCAAATGGACGATTTGACTAGAACATGGTTAGAAGAACGCAGAATTAAAGCTCCTTTGGATAGTTTTGAATATGACTGGATAGGTAAGCTTGGTAGATAATTGTGAAAATACCTAATTTTATAAATATTGTTATACTTGAGGTTTTAACATTTTATCTACTTCTGAAAGGAGTAAACAATGGCTTTTCAACTTAGTCCAGGTGTGGTTACCACAGAAATTGATCTAACAACTGTCATCCCTGTTATTTCTACAACAGCTGGTGGTTTCGTTGGTGATTTTCCATGGGGACCTGCTAACACTGTAGTTACGATTAACAGCGAGAACACATTAGCAGCTGTATTCGGCAAACCAACAAATGACAACTACCTGTCATTTATGACTGCTGCGAGCTTTTTGGCATATGGTAATAACTTGAAAGTTGTTCGCGCAATCAATGCAAGTTCAAAAAATGCTACATCGAATGGCGGTGGTGTATTGATTCAAAACGATGAAGTTTGGTTCAATAACTATCGTTCATCAACGACAACAAATACTGCTTGGGGTAACACCACTGCAGAAATTGGTTTTGCTGCAAAACATCCTGGTACATTGGGCAACTCTGTAAAGGTAGCATTTTTGCATGCTGCTAACACAAGCTTGTTCACTAATTGGGCATATCAGTCATTTTTCGATTCAGCTCCAGGCACATCAGATTACGCAAAAACTCGTGGTGCAACGAACGATGAAATGCATATCGTTGTTGTTGATGCTAAAGGCGATATTGCTTCTGCAGGTACACCTGCAGGTACTAATGCAGCTGGTGCTGTTCTTGAAACATTCCCATATGTTTCCGTTGCAGCTGACGCTAAAAATTCTGATGGTTCTTCGAACTTCTATGTTGATGTTCTTGCAGGAAAATCAAACTGGGTTCGTTGGTTGGCACATCCTGCCAATACAACTAACTGGGGAACATCAGCAACTAGTGGTGTGACTTTCAGCGGTATTAATGGTTTTTCAGCTGCTCTTGCTAATGGTACCACATTGACTGGTGGTGCATATACCGCTATCGTGACTGGGAAACAGATCGGAAGAGCACACGTCTGAACTCCAGTCACTAATGC
>OGWG01000224.1_pt1 | contig 10449 bp, 9 predicted proteins | sample 1575911 | NCBI WGS metagenome assembly OGWG01 (sample SAMN07581534, study PRJEB24739) | freshwater metagenome
TTCCCAGTCACGATACTTCGCGCGTTAAAGTTCTTCTTGTAGGCGTTTTAAGCGTTTGGATTAATTTGATTTCTGATCTAACACTCTTAATTGTTATGGGAATAGGTCTTTTTTTAGTGGACACGAGCGCTGCAGTTGGAGCATTATTTTTATTTGGTGGAATTGCTGTAATTCTTCATTTCTTACTCCAAGGAAGAGTGAGAAAGTTCGGTCAACTTCAAAGTAAATTGGAGATCTCTAGTGCAGAGGGAATTTCAAATGCAATTCTTGGGGCAAAAGAACTTACTGTTCACAATAGAAGACATTTTGTAGCTTCACAGATTGTTGGTAAGAGATTCCATCTGGCCAAGGCCGGTGGATCACTTAGCTTCTTGCAATCAATCAGTAAATACTTGCTAGAACTTGCGCTAGTTCTCGGTGCCTTGTCTTTAGCTGGATATCAATTCCTTACAAATTCAGCCTCAAGGGCGGTGGGAATTGTTGCAATATTTATTGCAGCAAGTACCCGGATAACACCGGCTGTGCTTAGGGTCCAACAGGGGATGCTCGGGATTAGAGGAAGTATGGGCATGGCATATCCCACTATTAACTTGATTCATGAATTAACTGGAATTAATAGGCTAGAAAGCGATGCTCGAAGAGTCGAGAGAAAACACGAAGGCTTTTCAGGGGACGTCGAATTGCGCAATGTTAGCTTCCGATATGAGGATAGAGAGGCGGGAATTTTATCTGTTGAACTTGATATAGGCAAGAGCTTCTTGCGGTTTATTTGCGGTATTGTAAACATTGATAAGATTGTTTCTTGTTACAACCGTGTGTTGCGGAGTTGGTGCCGAAGCTAATGCCTTTTTGCCGAAAATAATTGATTTATCCAACTCGCCTAATTTAAAGTAACATTTGGATAGGTTTTCAAAGTGACCAAAAATAACTGCTGTTTCTCCAAATGCGTCCAAACATTGGATTCCTAAATCTTTTTTGCCAATTTTTTGCAATGCAATGACAAATGGTTCTAAATCGTTGATGCCTTGAGTTTCATTTTCCATTCTCTAATCTAGTATCGAAAAAACAAAAGGGTTGGTAACAGTTGCAAAAAATCTACCTAAATCTACTTAAAACTTTTCAAAAAGTCAATAATTTTTAGGATATACCCCGAAAAATTTTAATGAGACACACTATATAAAGGTATGCTTTTAGTTGAAAGACACCAAATTGAAGCTACAACACAAATTGTAGAACTTTGCAAAATTAGCAAAGAACTCTACAATAAATGTAATTATCACATGAGAAAAAGATGGTTTGCTAATCTAAAATCAAATGATTGGTCAATTCAACTTCCTGATATCAATGTTTTAATTGGTTTAGTTCAAAATGAAGCAAGTTTTAAAAACTTACATAATACAAAAACAGCAAAACAAACTGTAAGAAAGGTTTTAAGCGATTGGAGTAACTTTAAAAGAGCTATTTCTGCTTTCAATAAAGATGCTTCAAAGTTTGTGAAAAAGCCAAAGCCGCCATATTACAAAAAAGAACTTGCTCAAGTTATTTTTTACGATGAAACAATCAAGAAGAAGCCTTTGAAGCAAGGAATAATTACACCAACAAATGGTTGTTTTTCAATTAAAAGCAATCGGAAATTCAAACAAGTAGTAATAACACCCAAACGATTTGGGTTTGTTGTGGATGTTCAATACGAAAAGGAAGTTCCACATAAAAGCAAAGAAAAAGGAGTGGTTTGCATTGATTTGGGATTAAATAATCTTGCTGCGATAACTTCAGACCAATTTTCTCCAATACTGGTCAACGGTCGTATAATCAAGAGTATCAATCAATGGTTTAACAAAAAACCAACCCAAAAGAATAGCAGGAAGCGTCATTGGCGATTAGAAAACTATTTCCATCATGTTTCAAAAATGATTATTGAATTGTGTCAAAAACACTATTGTGGAACAATCATTATTGGAAAGAATGATGGATGGAAACAAGAAATGAATCTTGGTAAAAGAACAAACCAGAATTTCCAATCTGTGCCTTTTTATAATTTGATGCAAAAGATCAGTTATAAGGCTATGATTGCTGGAATTCGTGTTGTATTCACCGAAGAATCATATACAAGTAAAGCAAGTTTTCTAGATCGTGATCCCTTGCCAAACTATCAACAAGGATTAAATCGTGTTTTTAGTGGCAAAAGAGTTAAAAGAGGTTTATATCGTGCTGCTAATGGAACAGTAATCAATGCTGATATCAATGGTAGTGCGAATATTGGGAGAAAAGTAATCAGGGACAATGATATACTCGTTGGACTTGATAGGAGCGTTGCCGCAACGCCTGTGTTAATCAACCCATTAAGGTTTTTGCGTAAAACGGCAGAAACTGGCTTGATTAAATCAAACCTAATTGCTTAAATTACTCATGAGTAGATTTAAGTAGATTTTTAGGAACGGTTTGGTTTTTTATAACCAAGCCCTAATATTTTTAGATTTTTTTAATTAGAACAATTTCTGATTACAAACTGTGATTGCTGGTACATAAGCACCGGAAGTACCGCTGCAAATACCAAGAGACTGCTGAATTCTAGTGCATTGTGCAGTATAGAATTTCCATCTCGCACAAGCACAAGATTCGGTCACACCTACATAACACTTAAATGCTGGTGTTGAGCATGAAAGATTGCTGCAAGACTTGGTCGGAGTTGTTGATTCTTCGTACAGAGCCAAAACAGATTGATTTCCGCTGATTTCTATCCAACCAACTTTATCAGTAAGGATTTGCACGGGAGAAGAAGTCGATACGGTATTTTCATTTCCAAGTTGACCTTCATCATTATAACCCCAAGCCCATAAACTGCCATCGGCTTTGATGCCATAGGAAGTTCTGCGGCTTGCCGCCACATAGGACCAACTTGTTTCGCTGCCAATTTGTATTGGCGAAGATTTGTATATAGTTGTATTGTCTCCAAGCTGGCCATCATCGTTTCTGCCCCATGCCCACAATGTGCCGTTAGATTTAATTGCCAAAGCAAAAGCTTGATTGTTCTCTGGACTCAAAGAAATCTGTTTCCAAGTATCAGAGCCGATCTGAACTGGAGATGATCTGCTGTCTGTGGTTCCGTCGCCGAGAATGCCGTAGTTGTTTTCTCCCCAAGCGTACAATGATCCATCGTTTTTTATTGCCGCCATGCAGTACTCGCCGCAACTGACTTGTGCCCAATTGGTGTCGCTGCCGATTTGTATTGGGCTGGACCGGTTGTCCGCTGGCCAAGAGTCTGAATTATTGCCGAAAACGCCGTCATAATTGTTTCCCCAAATCCAGAGGGTGCCATTTTCCTTAATTGCCGCACCAAAACCCTCGCCTGTTGCAAATTCAGCCCAATCAGAATCAGCACCCACTTGGACTGGAGAAGATTTATTTACGGTTGTATTATCTCCTAAAATTCCGTTATAGTTAACGCCCCAAGACCACAAAGTGTTGTTGTTTTTCTTGGCAAAAGCATGAACTCCATTGGTTTTTACATCGACCCAAACGCTATTGAGTCCGATTTGCACAGGAGAAGAAATATTGACTGTTGTTCCATTCCCCAAAGTTCCACCATAATTTTCTCCCCAAGACCACATGGTGCCGTCTTGTTTAATTGCGAAACCTGCATTTCGACAACTGACTTTTGCCCAATTATCTGTGTCGCCAATCTGAACAGGGGATGACTTATCGTCAGTCGTGCCGTCTCCCAAAATGCCGTTAAAGTTTACGCCCCAAGAAAAAAGTTTAGCCATGATGTCCCCATAGAAAATAGTTTGGGGTCTGATTTCTCAGACCCCTTTTTTTTTATTATTAGAACAATTTCTGATTACAAACTGTGATTGCTGGTACATAAGCACCGGAAGTACCGCTGCAAATACCAAGAGACTGTTGAATTCTAGTACACTGTGCGGTGTAGAACTTCCATTTTGCACAAGCGCACGATTCAGTCACGCCAACATAGCATTTAAATGCTGGTGTTGGGCATGAAAGACTGCTACAAGACTTGGAAGGAGGCGATTCGGCTGCTAACGCTACTGTGTGTTCAAGTCCGGCTGATACTGCTTTCCAACCAGATGCTTGACCATAAATTTGGACGGGAGATGATTTGTCTGCAACGGTGTCATCACCGAGTTGACCCTCAGTATTATAGCCCCATGCCCAGACTGTATTATCGCTTCTTAGTGCAACTGTATATTCATAACCACAGCTTACCTCGTCCCAAGAGCCAGAAACTTGGACTGGCGATGAGGTGTCTGTGGTGTCGTTTTGTCCGAGTTGACCCACATCATTATAGCCCCATATATAAAGACTATCGTCATTTTTTATTGCTGCTGAATGACCAATGCCAGCTTCGACAAACTTCCAGTCAGATGCGTTGCCGATTTGGACAGGAGAAGAATAAAAAACGATGTTTCCAAGTCCGAGTTGACCCACATCATTTGCACCCCAACCCCACAAAGTACCATTGCTCTTGATGCCTAATGTGTAATTATAACCAGTAGAAATCATATTCCAATTGTCGTTTCCGAGTTGGACTGGCGAGGATCGATTTACATCATCGTTCAAACCTAATTGTCCGTTGTAGTTGCTGCCCCACAAGAAAAGTTTCTTAGCAGTATCAATTGCGGCTCCGTGAAATGTATTGATTGATGCGCTAGACCAGTTCTTTGTTCCCATTTGAGTTGGAGATGATCTATCTACAACATCATTATGCCCGAGTTGGCCTTCATTGTTTTCGCCCCAAGTATGAAGTTTATTGCTGCTGTCAATCGCACAAGCCGTCGAATCTTCTGTTTTAGAGCAACCGCCGATTGACTTCCAAGTTTTTCCCTGTGCAATATGCACAGGACTTGAGACATCGTTAGTGGTTAAATTTCCTAAAGCACCGTCCGAACCGTCTCCCCAAGTCCAAAGCGAACCATCGTCTTTTAAAGCAACGGTAAAATTTCTACCGCTCTTAATCGATTTCCATGTTGATCCGAGAGTGATTGTTTGAACTGGAGAAGAACGATCAGTTTCACCTCCATCACCAATTTGACCCGCAGAATTATCTCCCCAAAGCCATAGTTTCATATTACTCCTTATAGAATTTTTTGATTACAAACGGTTATCGCTGGCACAAATGCACCTGTGTTTCCTTGGCAAATGCCAAGTGATTGCAAAATCCTAGTGCAGGCAGGTGCAAAATACTTCCAATTCGTGCATTCACATAGTGATGTTCCCACTAAACATTTGAAAGCAGGCACATCACAAGCTTGTGCGCTGCAAGTTTTTTCGCCGGGTCGATCACTTATTTTAAGATTTGTAAAATACGCCGTGGTACTATCTTCATTATCTTGATCGGCATCGAATCCAATTCTAAAAATTCCTTCTGGTAATACTTCATTCAATACAATTTCGCTTAAAAAATCACCATAAACTGTATCGCCAGTAAAAGTCTTTGCCGAAACTTTTCCAGCACTACGGTCATATGTCAAAAGAACTGTGTAATGTCCATAAGAAGGAAGGATGTTTTCTCCAAACCCTCCAACTGAATTGTACAAACCATCGAGTTGAGGTGACCCACAGTCAAATTTAAATGATATGCAGTTGGCTCCTGCTCCCCAATCGAATGTGGGAGCAACACTTGTGTTGTAAAAAGCCACCACATGATCGGGGCAATCGCTGTTATAATTGATTGTAAATGTGACTTCTACAACACGATCTTGTGAATAATTGAATTTTGTTCTGACTGGATATGCAACATTGCCTTCAGTAATATTTCCAACAAAAAACATACCATCATTGCCAAATCCAAAATTGACTCCTTCGACAGTTTTGTCGGGAGTTGTATGTGTTTCAAGCCAATACGGTTGACTTTTAAGATCAGTTTGCACAAATCTCCTTAATCTTATATCTCCTATATTTATGCAAAATGCACAAATATGATAAACTCAAGGATTTACAATTTAATTTTTCCCTGTCTTTTGGTGAGAAATATTTGTTTTATCTCGTCTATTGAGTCGCCTGCATTACGGTGTAAAATGCCAAGACCGCCAGCATTAGTCCACCCTACGATCTTTTCTGGAGTATCATCAATTAAAATGTGTCGTGGTTTGGCATATATGTATTTTTCACTTTCCATGATGACTCTGCTTTTTGGTAAATCAAGATGGCTGGCACACCATTTATATTTACCAGCCACTATATGAGGATCACGATGGTGGGTTGCAGCGGTCAATATCATTGGCTCATAAGGTAAAAGATAAGTCCAAAGTTCTTTGCCATCCTTCATCCAATGCAATTTTTGAAAAAAATCTTCCATATCAACATCTGATTCTTCTAGCTTGTCAAGTAGTTCCTGTATTTTTTGATTAGAAATGCTTTTTTCTATTCCAAAATGATCTGATATACCACGCTCCAGATCAACAAGAACTCCGTCCAAGTCACAAAAGATTTTGTAACCAATTCCGTTTTCAAGAGCTTCGTTTAACTGAAAAAAATTCATGACTTGAATCCCATGAATTTGCCGACTTCTCCCATCATCCCTTGTCTCGCTTCGGGTTTTCCCTGACTATTTCCTAATGGTTCAGAAACAGAAGAATCCTGTGGCTTATCAGGCAACTGACTTGGAACTTCTTTTGGTTCTTCATGTGTTTCAGGAATTTCAGGTTCGTGATTTATTTCGCCTTTGATTCCTTTGAGCAAAATATCAACCACATGAATAATTGTTGAAACAACAAATTCAGTAAAATGTTTACCTAATTCACCATGACCGTGATCATGTTCTCTTTCTTGTTCTGATGAATCAACATGAATGTCATGGTCTATTTCGTCCCAATTTCTTTCTAATTCTTTTTTCAAATTGGCCAGAACTTTTGGATTTCCCATATGAGACATAATATTTTCTTTTTTGAACAAACTATTCAGGCTTTCAAGGTTCTTAAAAGTATTCTTGTAATGATGGATTACTGATTCCATAGAATGATTGATTTTCCCGCCTTTGGGGTCTTGCAAATGCATGACTGCGCCAAGCCATTTTAATTTTTCCGCTCCAAATTCTTCATGACCGACCCAATTTTCAAGGTGTTGCTTAATAAATTCAAGATTTTTGATTGATTCTTCTTTTTCTTGTTGTTCTTTCTTTTCTTGAACTTTTTTCTGTGCTGCACCTAAAGCATCATAATTATGTGCTTGTAGATGCTCTTGATCTAAAACTTCGGATAATTGCAAATCACGATTTTTAAGCCATTTTTCGAAACTTGTCATAATACTCTCCTATATTTTCTATATATGGTGAATTTTAAAAACAAGGAATCAGATGCGTAGTTTTCTTGAATATATTGCCGAAGCAACTCAAGATAATGATTCACAAATTAGAATCGTTGCTTTTCAAGGTAGCCCTAGAACAATTAAATCCTGTTCTGGTGGAGATGGTAAGACAAAACTTGAAGCTTTACAGAAATTAGTTCAAGCAGAGGATTCTGATTTATTTGACGTACTTACCTATGTAGCATTTGCAAGGCAGCTAATATCAAGAGAAGAAAGGGTGTCTAAAACTAAGCAGAGCATTACAAATAATTTGAATGATCAGCAGAAAGAATTTATTGAATTTGTTTTAGAGCAGTATATAGAAAAAGGAGTGGATGAATTAAATGAAGAGAAGATTCCAGATCTTATCAAGCTAAAATATCATGCTGTAACCAATGCTGAAGAAGCTTTGGGCAGTGTCTCTAAAATAAGAAATACTTTTTTTGAGTTTCAGAAAATACTTTATCATTACCATCAGCCTAAAGTTGCTTAATAAAACCAAAAAGGACATTCACCTTTAATCAGAAGGACTTTTGGGAAAAAAGGTTTAATCTATATACGTTTCTAGCTGCTGGCTTTTTCTTAATATTGGGTGTAAAATGCATCTATAAAGGCTTAGATGTTCTGGAGCACTCTATCTAAAAGGAAATATTGTGCTAAACAGTGATATAGATGTTTTTTATGCAAGTTTTTTTCTAATTTCATCAATACTCGCAGCAGTATATTTTTTATATAAGAAGTTCTCATTAATTAACGAGGATGAAAACACGAACCCCTAGGCTTGTAGCATTCATACTAATTTAGTACAATTAATAGCGAATGAACACCACTCTCCCTTTTAAAGCCAGCTATGATTTCACTGAAACAGAAGAAAAATGGTTAGCCGTTTGGTTAGATAAAAAAATCTTCCAAGTCAATAAAGACCTAAATAATGGTCGCAAAGTTTTTAGTATAGCCCTGCCACCACCTAATGTTACTGGGGAGCTGCATATGGGGCATGCCTTGGGTGGAACTATACAGGATGTATTAATTCGCTATCATCGTATGCGTGGCTATGATGTTCACTGGCAGATAGGTTCAGATCATGCTGGTATCGGAACACAGTTGGTCGTAGAAAAAAAACTTAAGAGTGAAGAGAAGCTTAGAAAAGAAGATTTAGGTAGAGAAGCTTTTCTAGAGAGAATTCAAGCTTGGAAGGAACAGTCTGGTAATCAGATTCTTGAGCAGATGAAGAGGCTAGGTTTTAGTCCAGATTATGATCGCACTCGTTATACTATGGATGCTCAGTATCAGGAAGCGGTGCTGGCTGCTTTTAAAAAGTATCATGCAGAAGGCTATATATATAAAGGGAAACGCTTAACGAATTGGTGCCCTAAATGTTTAACTTCTCTTTCTGACTTGGAGATAGAGGAGTCTGCTAAAACCAAAAAGCTCTATGAAATTAAATATAAATTAGAAAAGCCTTATGGTGAGCTTCAAGAGTTAATAGTCGCGACGACTAGACCTGAAACTATGTTCGGCGATACAGCTGTAGCTATTAATCCAAATGACGAAAGATATTCAAGTCTAATTAATGAAATAAAATCTAAACCTAATTCTGTAAAGGTTTTAATACCATTTATTAATAAAGCTATCCCAGTTATATTAGATGAACAGGTTAAATTGGATTTCGGAACTGGAGCTTTGAAAGTCACTCCAGCTCATGATTTCAATGATAATCTTATAGGAAAAAGGCATGGACTTGCTGAGCTGAATATATTTAATGATAAAGCTGAGCTTTTAGATATTCCTGAAGTTCCTACTGAGTTTCAAGGGCTAGATAGATATAAGGCAAGAACTGCTGTAGAGGAGGCTTTAGCTTTAAACGAGGCTTTAGTGAAGATTACAGAATATACAGGGACTGAAAGTCTGCATGATAGATGTAATACTGAAATAGAGCCAGCTTTAAGTGATCAGTGGTATTTAAGTATGAAGCAGCTTGCTGAAATGGCTTTAAATAGAGTTACTAAAGATCCAGATAAAAAATTACCTGATTCGAAGAGAACTGATTTTATTCCCGAGAGATACGAAGAGCCTTTTAAAGCGTGGCTTGAGAACATTCAGGATTGGTGTATTAGCCGTCAGATATGGTGGGGACATCAGATTCCTATCGAAGGCGAAACAGATGTATTAGATACTTGGTTCAGTAGTGCATTATGGCCGTTTATTAGTATGGCTGATGATGAAGCTGTGCTGAAGAAGTACTACCCGACTACTGTTTTAGCTACTGCAAGAGAAATTATTAATCTCTGGGTAACTAGAATGATATTCTCTAGTGAATTCTTTAGGCAGGAAAAGGCTTTTAGTAAAGTACTGATTCACCCAGTAGTACAGACACCAGATGGTAAAAGAATGAGTAAGTCTAAAGGTAATGCCATAGATCCATTGCTTTTAGTTAGAAATTATGGTGCTGATGCTTCAAGGATGTGGTACGCACAGGTCGGGGTTTTTTCTAGTCAGGATGTGCGTTTTCCGGGTAAGTCATTTCCAAGTAAAGAAGACCCTAAAGTGAAAGATTGGGAATGTGAGGTAATGGAGAAGTATAAACGCTTTGCTAATAAGCTTTATAACTCTGCGAAATTTACTTGCATGAATTTAGTCGAAGATCCTAGTTATAAAAGTACTGGGAAATTTAAGGTTAAGCCTATCACTGAACTGAATTTTAATGAAATGACTTTCGCTGATAGATGGATACTCTATGAACTAGAACACGTTCTAAGCACTGTCTCTATTTATTTTACTAAATATGATATAGGTGCTGCTCAGGAGAAGATCTTTGAGTTTACTTGGACTCGTTTCTGTGACTGGTATATAGAGTTTTCTAAAATACAGGATAATTTAGAAACTAAAAATCAGATCTTGTTTTATGTTTTAGCTTCTGCTGTTAGAGCTTTGCAGCCATTTATGCCATTCGTGACAGAGGAGATCTGGCAGAGCTTAATGCCGATCGTAGATTTTTCAGAAATAGAGGATGACTATTTCACTGAAGAGTATAAAGCCAAGCCTTATGTGGCTTTCGCTAAATTCCCAGAAGATCAAAAAGGACAAATAGCTTTTCTTAGAGCTGTACTCGCTCAAACAAATGGCATATCGTGACTGGGAAAC
>OGWG01000225.1_pt1 | contig 10447 bp, 11 predicted proteins | sample 1575911 | NCBI WGS metagenome assembly OGWG01 (sample SAMN07581534, study PRJEB24739) | freshwater metagenome
GTTTCCCAGTCACGATAGGCCCCAGTTCAAGGTGAAGAAAGGAGTTGGTGTTACAGGCGTAGGAGTAGTAGTTGGGGTTATACTAATTGTAGGGGTTACTGTTGGCGTTTCACTATTTGTAGGAGTTGGTGTAGGAGTGACTGAAGTAGGACTAACAGCTGGGGTTTGAGTTGGGGTTTGAGTAGGTGTAGGAGTTGGAGTTTGGTTACCAAATGTAATACCTGTCCATCCGCAATCTTTACAAACTCTACTTGGAGTTGGGCTATTTGTTGGTGTAATTGTCATAGTAGGGCTAGACGTAATAGTGATAGTAGGAGTAGGAGTTGGTGTTACAGGCGTTGGAGTAATAGTAGGAGTAGGAGTTGGTGTTACAGGCGTAGGAGTAGTAGTTGGGGTTATACTAATTGTAGGGGTTACTGTTGGCGTTTCACTATTTGTAGGAGTTGGTGTAGGAGTGACTGAAGTAGGACTAACAGTTGGGGTTTGAGTTGGGGTTTGAGTAGGTGTAGGAGTTGGAGTTTGGTTACCAAATGTAATACCTGTCCATCCGCAATCTTTACAAACTCTACTTGGAGTTGGGCTATTTGTTGGTGTTGGAGTTGGTGTTACAGGGGTTGGACTATTTGTTGGTGTTGGTGTAGGAGTAACAGGGGTTGGAGTATTCGTTGGCGTTGGAGTTGGTGTTACAGGAGTTGGTGTATTTGTTGGTGTTGGAGTAGGAGTAACAGGAGTAGGAGTAACAGTTGGAGTGACGCTAATTGTAGGGGTAATAGTTGGAGTAATACTAATTGTAGGGGTAATAGATGGAGTAATACTAATTGTAGGGGTAATAGATGGAGTAATACTAATTGTAGGGGTAATAGTTGGAGTAATACTAATTGTAGGACTATTCGTTGGCGTAGGAGTTGGTGTTACAGGAGTTGGAGTAACTGTAGGAGTCACTGTTTTTGTAGGTGTTCTAGTAGGAGTCACTGTTTTTGTAGGTGTTCTAGTAGGAGTCACTGTTCTTGTAGGAGTTTGAGTAGTGGTTCTAGTAGGAGTTACTGTTTTTGTAGGAGTTGGTGTAGAAGTTGTTGTAGGAGTTGTTGTAGGAGTTTTAGTTTGTGTAGGAGTTGGGCTAAGACTTGATTTTGGAGTTTTTGTAGGAGTTGGAGTTTTTGTAGTTGTTTTAGTTGGGGTTATACTATTTGTAGGAGTTGGTGTAGGAGTAAAAGAAGTAGGACTAACAGTTGGGGTTATACTATTTGTAGGAGTTGGTGTAGGAGTAAAAGAAGTAGGACTAACAGTTGGTGTTTGAGTATTCGTTGGGGTAACAGTTTTTGTAGAAGTGTTAGTCGGTGTAATAGTTTTTGTAGGGGTGTTAGTCGGAGTAACTGTACGTGTTTGAGTATTTGTTGGTGTAATAGTTGGAGTTATACTAATTGTAGGTGTTTGAGTAGGTGTAATAGTTTTTGTAGGAGTTCGAGTAGGTGTAATAGTTTTTGTTGGGGTATTTGTTGGGGTATTTGTTGGAGTCGGAGATGAAGAAACCCTTGGTGTTTTTGTAGGTGTTTTTGTAGGAGTATTAGTTGGTGTTTCAGTTCTAGTTTGTGTAGGTGTTTTAGTTTCAGTTCTAGTTTGTGTAGGTGTTTTAGTTTGAGTAATAGTTTGAGAAGGCGTTGGGGTTAATGTTTTAGTTTGGGTCGGAGTTTGAGTTTGGGTGATAGTATTTGTAATTGTTGGTGTTGAGGTTTGAGTATTTGTTGGTGTGGTTGTATTTGTTGGTGTTTCAGTTCTAGTTTGAGTAGGTGTTGGAGTTTGGGTTTTAGTTGGTGATACAGAAGATTTTGGAGTTTTAGTTGGCGTATTAGTCTGAGTTTGGGTAGGTGTTTGAGTTGGGGTTTCTGTAGGTGTTATAGAAACTTCTGGAGTTTGTGTAGGGCTTATACTTATTGAAGGTGTAATAGTTGCGGTAACACTATTTGTAGGCGTTATGGTTACCGTAACGGTTTGAGTTACTGTTTGAGAAGGTGTTGGTGTTGGTGTTTTAGTAGACGTTGGCGTTTGTGTTGGAGTTGAATCTACAACAACTATTTTAAATTCATTAGGGGGACAATCAGGAGACCCACAATCAGGGCAATCAGGATTAAACATTTGAAACTGTTGAACTCTTAAATTAAAATTATGTTTTACTTCAGGAGCCGTTAGAGGTTCTACATAAAATCTAAATTGAGATATTGCTCCTTCAAAAGTACCAGCAAAATTTTGTTCTAATAATATATTGGTTGTTAATCCGCTATAAGTACTACCTGTTAAATCTATCGTTGGGAAAGACTCTGGGTCTTGTTGGTATAGACCTGTTAAATCCTGACAAGATGTAAATGTTAAATTTTCTCTAAGTCCTTGAGTTCCTCCTCCCCAAGATATATTAAAAGGAACCCCAATTTGTTTTTCTTTATCAGTATTTAACGCTCTTGGTATCACTTCTTCAAAATCATCTATTGTGTAGAAAATTTTACCATTAACATAAATTTTTAACCTCCCCATTCTATACCATTCATCATCAAACCATTTTTTGTCAAAAATTACTCTGTAAAGTTTATTTTCTTTTGTTGCTCCTAAATGTGTTTCGGGGGCATTATTAAATTGTATGACGTTCCATTGAGAATAGATTGGTAAGTAACTTGCCTTATATCCCCTAAACCACCTAAATTTAATAAGTCGCATTCTTCTATTGTGGTGTACCTTTCAAACACAGCGGTTACCATAACCCATCTGTCTGTTAAAATATTTGCACAAACGTAGTCACATATTTCATATATTGGTGGACTACAAACTTCAGTAATAGTATATCCAGTTTGAAACGTTATGCCTGTTGTTGAGCAAGTACCCGTGGTAACACAATCTCCCGTAATTCTTAAAACTTTTACACAAATACGAGGGTCGGCAGGGCATCCGCTAAATCTAATAGACAGTGCGTTTGACAGTGTATCAAATTTGGGGTCTAATGGAGGTACAGGAATTTGTTCAGTACATGCACCACAACCACAACCAGTATTGTGATAGACGGTTGTTGCACTTTGTGGGTATAATAACACGCAATTAGCATTAGTAAATGCCGTTTGAGCACATGTGCAACTACTAAGACTTGTTAAACCCGAGGTTACTCTTGTGTACCCACTGTCAGATTCAGGTGAACCGGCAGCAAAATGATAATATTTATTTTCAGCTCTTGTTCCAAAAAAGAAAAAAGTACCGGCATTATACGGGTATCTCGTGTTAAGATATTCTTCCGTGTTAGTATCTATAGAAAATTCATCAATAATTCTAGGTTTTATTACAGTTTCCATAGACCACCCTTTGTTTAGTCTTTCTGGAAAAACTTCATAATCGTATCCAAATAATTTGTAGAACCCTTGATAAAAACCACCATAAAGTTCTTGGTAATAGTTTACTGACAAACTTGTTTTGGACACCATGTTATATATAACATTTTTTGGTCGTCCTGAAAATACAGTATTAGGAGGTAAGGTATATCCTGTAACCATGTGCATTTTCATTCTTCTGTCATAATAGTGAGGATGAAATTTATAATCGTCTCTAATCCCCATGGTATAATATAAAGTTTGACCAGTCATACCTGTATATAACCCATTATCTGTGGCGGTTAAACCAATATCACAACTACCTGTGAACGCAGATATACAAGTTAAGTCTACACTATTTGGGTTATAATAATTTTTTGACACTAAAGTTGCCCCCGTGTAAAAATTATCAAAACTCATTATTAACTGTGGTGTTGTTAACGTATTGTCCAAATCATAAAAAATTGGTAATCTATTTCCATCATCTTGAGCAATAACATAAGGAGAAAAAACTACTTCTTCATCATAGTCTCTTTCATCGGCAGCCAAAGTTAAATCAAAATATCTACTTGAATTCAATAAAGACTTATATCTTGGGTAATAATATGTATTTAAATTTTGAGTCGGCATTCTTTTTAATGATAAATACTTTGTATCGAGTATTTATAGGTAAAAGGTAGAATGAAAACATTTAAGTATTCAACTAAAGAAAGAGCAGAAAGAGTTGCCAAAAGTTTAGGGTGCGTTGGGTCTCACTATCACAATGAAAATGGTGAAAAAAAATATATGCCTTGTAAATCACATGATATTTTTTTAAAAAAAAATAAATCTAACAAAAAAGGGGTAGAAAAAGAAGTTACAGAGTTAGTTGATACTGACGGAACATGGTTGTCATCCAAAATACCAATTTTATCTCCGGCAAATAATGGAGTAGGAACAAAAACAACCGACCAAATAGTTCCAGCAGCAAGAAACCCAAGAGACCCTTTATTGAGAGGATGGTATGGATATTATGGTGAAGGTCACGTAAAAGAAATAGATATGTCTAAAGCGTATGGATATGAAGATACAAAAAATATGGACGCTAAACAAACTTTAAAATATTTCAAAAAAGATTTAAAAATGGACCCTGAAGACGCCGAAGAAAGAGTCGACGACCAGTTTGGTAAAAGTGAAAAAAGAGATAAAAGGTCAAAGTTTAGAAATAAAAAAGGTTTTGTTGGTCGTCCTATTTTGAAAGAAAAAGAAATTGATGAAAGTGATATTGCGGAAGACATCTTATTTGATAGACCGTCTGATTATCAGTTTGAAAAAAATAATGACAAAGAAGTAATACATCCACTTTTACTAAGAAATGTTAGAAGTTTAAAAAAATTAGCAAAAGAATATAATATTTCAGTAACAGAACTTATTAAAATGATTAAAAATGAACAGTAATCTTTACAATAGAATTGTGATAATTCCTGACAGTTTGATTCAACATTTGAAGGATTGTTTTGGAAATGTTGAAGGTAATCAAAACATTGAGGGATATAATAGAAATCAAGAATTAAGAAAATCCAAGCAGGCAACATATCAACAAGTCAAAAGAATAAAAAGTTGGTTTGATAATTATAATGGAAATAAAGAGGACGCTCCGTTTATTCTTAATGGTGGAGATAGAATGAAAAATTGGTGTGATGAAGTTTTGAGAGTTTGGAGAGAAAACGATAAGGGCGGTAAAAAAACTAAAATGAATGCAGGTATGCAGAATCAATTCATAGACTCACATACAAAAGATAATTTAATTAAAAATCCTTTGGACTCTCACTCTACAACTTTGAGTAGCATCGACCCAAGGGTAAATGAAGAAGTAAATATTATAAATAAACTTATACAAAAAATAATATAATGGCGACACAATCAGACAAATTAGATTTTGCACAACCTGATAATGGATTATCAAAAATTGCAGAAGAACAAAGAAGAAGATTATTTGCAAGAAACGATTTTAAGGACTCTAATCCCTATTCATCAGTGCATCCTGATGCAATTGCAGATGGTGACAAAATTGGAAGAGGAACCGGTGGAGACTTGGACGTTTACAATCAGAATGCTGGTACTTCTATTGATATAATTGAAAGAAAAGATGATTTAAAAATAAACAAATTTTCGTCTAATAATCCGTATTATACTGTAACGTGAGACTATTAAAAACACTTACAAATTTAATTACCGAAGCGGCACCTCCTGATGAGGTTCAGGATAGTATTCGCAAAAAAAAAGTAATTACTATAAATTACGATGGCGAGGAATATGGTAGAGGTTATCGTGATATAGAACCTGTATGTTTTGGTTTTACAAAAAATGGAGAAGCCGTGTTGAGAGCTTGGGAAAGACAAGGGGCTTCACACTCTAAAGTTACTAGAAATAATCCAATACCAGGATGGAGATTTTTTAAGTTGGCAAAAATATTGACTTATTTACCACAAGGCGATACTTTTAATGAAGTACGACCTGGATATAATCCTAACGGAGATAAACTTATGTCAAGAGTTATATTAAATGCAATTTTTGACGACAATGAACAAAACGTAGATTAAAGATGAACTCAACAAATGATTTGATGCAAAGATTGGCCGTTTCAAAAAAAATAATGGACAAACATAATGAAATAAAAAGAGGCACTGCACAATTTCCAACTAACGTTTCATTACAAGAATTTGAAACCCCTCAAGCAAACTATAATATACCTAAAGAATTTTTGTCAGAAGAAACATCATACAATACTACTACTAACTATGACTCAACCCAACCCTTAGACAAAAATAAAATTATGAACTCTAAACTTCCAGATGAAATTAAAAAATTAATGATAGAACAACCAATTGTTCAACAAAACATGTCCGCAAATACAGCAATACCTGATGAAATCATTGAGGGAGCTCAAAGATTGATGAACATCAATCAAAATAAAGAGTCAGTAAAAAAAGAAATCCAACAACAACCAAAATCACAACAACCAAATCTATCTCAACCAAACATGAATGAAATGAAAACTATGATTAAAAATGTGGTAAGAGATACTGTAAGAGATGTTATAAGAGAAGAATTGTTAAGCGCCGGATTAATTGCAGAATCCACTGAAAACACAAATGAAATAATACAATTCAAAGTAGGTAAACACGTATTTGTTGGTAAAGTTTTAAAAGTTCAAAAATTAAAATAGATTTCACAATTGATTTAATTTAAAAAAAGGGTTATATTTTTATTAAAAATTAATCCCTTATATGAAAAAAATTAAAGTACTTGTCCTACCAAGTGACAAAACTGGAGTTGGAAAGTTTCGTTCAATTGACCCTCATGTTTGTCTACAAAACAATTATCCCGAAGAATTTCATGTTGATATTGACTACGAACCTAAAGTAAATGATTATAATTATTGGAAAGAGTATGACATAGTACATTTTCACAGAACAATTGGTCACGAGTACGAAAATTCTGCAAATTTAATACAAAGACTAAATTCTATAGGTATTATAACTATAATGGATTTGGACGATTACTGGTTGCCGACAAAGGAACATCCAGTACACCATATGGTTTTAGCGGCTGAAATTAATAAAAAAATTATAAACAATTTAAAAGTTGCATCTTATGTAACAACTACGACTACAATATTTGCAGACGAAATAAAAAAATTAAACAAAAATGTACATGTTTTACCAAATGCAATAAATCCTAAAGAACAACAATTTCAAGCAAAAACAGAACCATCAGATATTTTAAGATTTGGTTGGGTAGGAGGTTCATCACACTTACACGATTTAAAAATATTGCATGGTACTTTTAGTAAACTTTCACAATTTAAGGATAGATATAGTTTATTTTTATGTGGTTTTGATATACGAGGAACTGTTACTGAAATAAATCAACAAACAAAAGAACAGAAACAAAGAGACATAAAACCAGAAGAAACTGTTTGGGCTCGGTATGAAGAAATATTTACAGACAATTACAAATTTGTCAGTGAAGATTATAAAAAGTTTTTGATGAAGTTCACGGAAGAAGAATATAAAACAAATGAACATTTATTTTATAATCGCGTTTGGACTAAACCTGTTACATCATATGCCACAAATTACAGATTGTTTGATGTGTCGATTGCACCAATCAAAAATCATATTTTTAACCGAGTAAAATCACAATTGAAAGTGATTGAAGCAGGATTTTATAAAAAAGCATTAATAGCATCAAACTTAGGTCCATACACAATAGATTTAAAACACGCATTAAAAAACGGTGAATTTACAGATGGAAATGCACTTTTAGTTGATGAACCAAAAAATCATAGTGATTGGGCTAAAAACATGAAAAAGTTAATTGAAAATCCTAATTTTGCTTACGATTTAGGTCAAAGACTTTACGAAACAGTTAAAGACACTTACGACCTCGATGTGGTTACAAAAAATAGAGCAGAGTTTTATAAATCTTTAATTAAATAATAATGATTAATATTCCTATAACAAAAATTTTATTCGTTGACATTGAAACTGTTGGTATATGTAAAGATTGGAAGACTTGTCAAGAAAACCATCCTAAAATTGCAGAACAATTTGTAAAATACTTTGATTGGTTTTTGAAAAGATTCCCTGAAGATGACGTTGAGACAAATGGGATTGAAGAAGAGCTTCAAAAAATGAATGATGTTTATTCTTTAAGAGCCGCTCTTGTTCCAGAATTTGCTAAAATTGTTTGCGTATCGATGGCGTTTGTTTTAGAAAATGGTACAGTTAAAAAACAAACTTTCAAAAATGACAATGAAGGAGATTTATTGTTGGAAGTTAGAAATTTATTGGACCGTTGTAATAAGTTAGATTTTTATTTGTGTGGGCATAATTTAAAAAACTTTGACATTCCGATGTTAGCAAAACGAATGATTATTAACAATATTATGCCATCAAAAATACTTCCGTCATACGACACTAAACCTTGGGAAGTTAAAGCAATTGACACCAAAGAAATTTGGCAATACGGAGCATACACCTCAATAGGTTCATTAGATTTAATGTGTTCTTGTTTAGATATACCAACACCAAAAGACGGTGAAGTCAATGGAGGTATGGTTCATCAGGCGTATTGGAATCATAATAGACTTGATGAAATTGCAAAATACTGCGAAAAAGATGTAGATGTATTAATATCAACCATAAAAAAATTAAAAAATTTAAAATAATGTTTGAAAAATTTAAAGAGTTCAAAAATAATATAAAAACAATCAAAGACCTACAATCTAAAATGGGTAATGTTGATATGTCTAATCCTGAAAGTATGTTAAAATCTATGGGAATCAATATTGATGATATTAACAACCATTTTGAACAAACAGAATTTATTGATAGAAAAGTTCCTTTAGAGTTTATTAATAATAGTGATAATCAAAATCCAGAGTACGCTTATGTAGGTGATTCAGGATTTGATTTAAAAGCGAATGAAGATGTTTGGATACACCCAATGTCAAGAAACATTATCAAAACAGGACTTATTTTTAATATTCCTGATGGTTACGAAATACAAGTAAGGTCAAAAAGTGGAATCGCACTAAAACAAGGTCTTTTTGTTTTAAATTCACCTGGCACAGTTGACAGTGGATATCTTGGTGAAATTCAAGTAATCATGTTTAACACAACAACAGAAAAAGTAAAAATCGAAAAAGGACAAAAAATTGCCCAAGCAGTACTTTGTCCTGTTGTTGGAGGTAAATGGGTTGAACTTATCAAAGTAGAAAAAATAGAAGATAAGGACAGAAATAATAATGGTTTTGGGAGTACTGGTTTATGATTAGTGTAGGATTTTCAACAAGAAAAGTAGACGATAGTTTTGTTTTGATGTTAAAAAAAACATCAGGAGTTTCTAAAATAGAAATACTACCTGTTGAAAATGATGGTAAATTTTCATTAAGTAAGGTTTATAATGATTTAATAGAAAAATCTGAAAATGATATAATTGTTCTTTGTCATGACGACATTTATTTTGATAGCAAAAATTGGGCATCAAAAGTTTTAAATTATTTCAAAAGAAATCCTGACTATGGTATTCTTGGTGTTGCCGGCTCAACTTCGTTACCTTCTTCTGGCAAGTGGTGGGAAGATTTTTCAAAACTTAAAGGAATTGTTAATCACGAACATGATGGGAAAAAATGGGAATCAAAGTATTCTGCAAGTAAAGGTAATCAGTTGGATGATGTATTGTTGGTGGATGGTTTATTTATTGCAATTAATAAAAAAAATATCAAACACAACTTTAACGAAGAAGTTAAAGGGTTTCACTTTTATGATGTAGATTTTTCTTTTAGAAATTATTTAGAAGATGTTAAAATAGGAGTTATGTATGATGTTAGAGTCACACATAAATCAATTGGTATGACTAATGAACAATGGGAAAAAAATAGAGAAGAGTTTGCGCTAAAATTCAAAGATGTTTTACCCGTTAAAATAAAACGAAATCTAACATTAGAATCACCTTTAAAGGTATTATTATCATGTTTATTTTTTAAAACTTTTACAGGTTCAGAAATGTATGTTTATGAATTAGCAAAAGGATTAAAAAAATTAAATTGTGATGTTACGGTACTTTCAGACATTAACGGACCTTTATCTCAATTAGCAAAACAACAAGGAATTAAAGTTGTTTCATTTCAAGATGCACCTGGTTATAAATTAGGAGATGGAAAGTGGGGATTTAATACACCACAAGGGTTTCAACCATCACAAATAAATATGATGTATAAAGTCTCAGAAGTAAATTTTGATATTATACACACTCAACACACACCTGTCACAAACCAAATTTGTGGAATGTATCCAAACGTTGATAAAATATCGACAATTCATTCAGAAGTTATTGAGTTGGAAAACCCAGTAATTCATGAGTCCATTAAAAAATATGTTTGTATCAGACCTGAAATTCAAGATTATATTATTGATAAATTTAATATTGAAAAGGAAAATACAGAAGTTATTTATAACCCTATTGATAATAAAAGATTTAACACAAAAAACACAAAAGATGATAACTATATACTTTTTGTTGGCACAATTGATTATTTATCGTGACTGGGAAAC
>OGWG01000230.1_pt1 | contig 10263 bp, 30 predicted proteins | sample 1575911 | NCBI WGS metagenome assembly OGWG01 (sample SAMN07581534, study PRJEB24739) | freshwater metagenome
AGGAGCAAAGGGTACAACCCTATTTTGAGTTTCTCCATCATCATCTTTGCTCGTAAACACTCTCATAGGCCATACAAGCTGATAACCATCCTCAACTTCTTTAACCTGAGCAATAATCTCATCCATAGTTGTCAATTTTAAAAATTTAATCATAAGGTTCTCCTAAACCATAATTTTAAAAACTGCGACAATTGCATATCTATTCTACCCAAATTCTCTCAATTGTTCAACATTGATTATTTTTCTATCAAGCTGATTGTAAATTTCTAACTTCTTTGTAGCGATCAGCAGCGTATGTAGCTGCAAATGCTTTTGGTTTTACCATTGGGATCACGTTACAAGTACCTCTGATGTAGCCAATTGCTTCATTAATAACGCAACTGGAACCATACATCTCATTTGGGTTAATGTCAAGGTGAACTTCCACATGTCTTTCACCAAAGCATTCTGCTAGGTTTAGGTAGAGGGAAGATACTTTATAGACTTCGTTCATTAGTCTAAATCTTGGTTTATTTTCCTTTTGGTCAAAGTCTTTTTCTCTTACTACTTCACCAAATAGTTTGCAGCCATGTTTACCATCTTTGTGGATTACTACAGCTACTGTATAATCAGCGTACCAAATGTTTTTGTGGAGGATTCTTTCTGAGTCGCATCCTAAGTAGATTTTAGAGGAAGGGGAGGTATTTTGAATGAACTCTTTCACTTCATCTAAATCTAATTTAAACATCTGAGCTCCTTATTATTGGTGCGACTGGCCGGAATCGAACCGGCATAAAAAACCGAAAGATTTGGTGCGAGTGGAGGGATTCGAACCCTCAATCCTTTCGGCGATTGATTTTAAGTCAATTGTGTATCCCATTCCACCACACTCGCATTTTTCCTTAAACTTTCACTAATCTTTTTACGATGTTCGGCTGATTTAGGTTTACCTTTATTAGCTTTGCCGCCCGCTGACTTATCGCCCCTAGCTTGCATTCTGGAAGCTTCTTCATAACCATATTTTTCCACCATACTAACCCAGGGGGATTTCCAGCTTCCATTATCCATACTATCCTGAACATTTTCTTTTCGTGTTCCCCAATAAAGATGTTTAGGATTAGAACACTTATCGTTATGACAGGCATGGCATAGGTCAGCTGGTCTTCCGTAAATTGGAGTATCTAGATACTGTGCTAGAACTCCACGATGATTGGTGCTGTTGCCACCTCTTTCTTTACACTCCTCGTTTAAGTCTAGATGTGCTTGTCGTTGTTTTTGCTCTATAGCTAAATAGGTTTCCACTAACATTTTAGTCCTCCGTGTTTACTTTTATTTATATAAACACATTTTTCTAGAAACGCTTGTGTCTACCGATTTCACCACAGTCGCATTATTTTTTTAATCTCGGAGGAAGAGGTGGATATGTGCCCCAAGGCTCCTTCATCCAGTCCTCTAGTCTTGAAAGGTGTTGTTGATTGGTTGTTTCAATCCACATCTTGCTAATAGTATATTTGTGGGTGCCATTTACAAATCTCTCACGGCAGCTTGTCTTAACATCATCAAACGTGCCATCAGTAATACTTCCATCTTCGTTGTAGCGAGTAACCATCAAAGTTCACCTAAAGTTGTTTGGCCCGATCGGTAGGAATCGAACCTGTATTGGCCCGGCTGTCAGGACTCGAACCTGAAATAAGGGTTTAGAAGACCCTTGTGATATCCCTTTCACCACAGCCAGATTATTCTTTCCTCAAAATTTCATGTTCTTCGCAGTGGCAATTAGAACACAATAAAACAGTTCCTTCTAACATCTTAACTATGTTACTCCACGACATAGTTCTCATTCTACCCCAATTATCTTCTTTTGTATTGGGATCTAAATGGTGGAATTGTAATGCAGCCATGCTTTTATTATACCCACATTTAAGACATTTACCACCTTTTAATTCTACCGCTTTTTCTTTATTAAACTTCCATTTTTTAAGAAGCTCTTCATTAAAGCAAGATTTACACTTTATTTTTCTTCGACTATAAAACCTACTTTCATCAGTCTCACCACAGTCAACACATTTGTGTTCAATGGGATTTTTCATACACTCTCCAAATAAAAATATTTATAAGATTAGAATGTTTGAGTCTATCCACTGAACTACGATCGGATATATCTATTATATCTTCGAACTTGAATAAATGCGAGAAATTTTTTTTGGTGCCCCCACACAGAATCGAACTGCGAATTGATGATTACAAATCAACTGTTATACCATTTAACTATAGGGGCTTGAAATTGGTCTCGATGGTAGGATTTGAACCTACGTTATGCTTGCTCCCAAAGCAAGTGCCATACCAGACTAGGCGACACCGAGATTAATTTTTCCAGCATGTATTTTTCTGTGGCAATTAGCACAGACAACTACACATTTTTTTGCTTCACTCAAAAACCTCTGCAAAGATGTTCTAGAAAATTTAGCAGGATGATCTTCTTTGACATTAGGATCTAAATGGTGTAAGTCTAAGCATGAAGGATCATTTTCTCCACACACCTTACATCCACAACTAGATTTCCATTCATCTACTTTATTTTTATTTAACTGTTCTCTGCTTTTTTGAACTTCCTTATAGTGATCTATTTTTTTATTCCTAGATCTTCTCCACGAATCAGCCATGCATTCTTTACAGGCAGGCTGAAGGCCGTCCTTTGATTTAGTCATCTTACAGAATAAATCAACAGTCTTTTCTTGTTTACATCTGCTGCATATCTTCATGGTACCTCCTTTGGGAATATTTATATAATCCCAAAGCAGATGCGCTACCAGGCTGCGCTACACTCCGATTTATTCTTAGTACATTCTTTCTGGAAGCTTGCTAGCCTCCACATACTTTTGCCAGCGCTTTCTAGCAGCATTCTTTTTAAGTTTACGCTCAATGGTTGGTTTTACATACTGCTCTCTATCTCTCAATTCTTTAAGGAGACCAGAATCGTCAACCTTCTTTTTAAAAAGTCTCATTGCCTTTTCAAACTTGCCATCCTGCACAGTCACTCTAATTGGGTTTGTCATTCATCGTCCTCTAAGTTATAATCAGTTACTACCTTTTCAACAATTAATTCACTAGTATCCAGCTTTTTAGCAATCAGTTCAACAGAGAGCCCCTCATACCAGAGCTCTACTACTTTAGTTACAAATGAGTTCCAAGTTCTTTCAGTATAAGTCATATAAAAGTCTGAGCCCCGCGTTATGGTTTCCTAGTCTGTCTTTTTACAGTCTTACCGGTAGAGCAATTCCTACTCAATGTCTTGCCGCCACTCATTCTAGAAGAGGTAGTATAACTAGTCTTGCCAGTCTTATTGTTTCTCGTTTTAGTGAGGTTGCCCATCTTGGTTCTTGTAAACAAGCTCACTTCTCCACCTTCCATGGCAATTGTTCATTCAACGCATACTTACAACTCTCCACATACTCTCTATCCTCTTCAGTAAGAGCACTATAGTACTTTTTAACTTCATCAATAGCATGTGCAACAGTTAGATAATCTCTTAGATGAACATTATCTTCCATCAACCCCTGCAAATTGTCAAGTGCAGCTTTTATTTTTTCCTTCAGTGTAACCATCTTTAACCTCCTCTAGAAGAGTTTTAAGCTGAATTAGAAATTCCCTATCAACCGGTGTATAGTGCCTAATACTGGAATCAAGATACTCAATTGCTTTTTCTAAAGTCATTAATATCCCTTCCTCTCAATCATACCAGCCAAGAGTGCAAACAATAACCCAAATGCAAGTGCAGCTACATTACCAGATGCAATTGAATAAACACTGCAAATGATTGTAACAATATAAAGATAAAATGCCATAATAAATCCTTTAATGTAAAAATTGATTGATAGTGATTCTGTAAGAATTTGAACTGCTCCTAAAACTATGCCAAGTAACATTAGGCTTCTTAGCAAATATCATACTCCTATTCACCTTCCACTCCACATCCCCCACATAATCTTTATTACTATCATACAGCATAGTGCCACATTCATCAATAGGATCTATGTATGTAACACAAGAAAGCATCTTTGGTCCAGTCTCATCGTGAACCTTCTGAACCCACCCATTCTTGCATATAGACAATTCGCATGTAGTTCTATAACCACTCTTTAACCCAAAACTATCAGCAATACTATTCAAATCAAATGAATCAACTAAGTAATATGTGAAAGGCAATCTCTCTCTATACTCAATACTATGATTAAGATTTATTGAAAGCCTATCCCCTTTGAATGCATTAAGAACCTTTTTCTTAATCTCAGCTACAGCCTTCTCTAAACCATCCACATCATATGTGTTATCTAAGATTGAATAAGGCCAGGGCTCATTATAGAATTTTAGCTCGGTGTTTTTTATAATTTTCTCCGCGGAAAAATTTTTTTGGAAAATCAAACCAAAAACAAAAGTTGAAAATTTGCCCTAAGCTCTACCAAGTATCCTCAGCTTGATTGGCTGAATCAAATCCATTCTTTATCACATCCAGCAATAGACCAACCATGGCAAGAGAAAGACCGGTGAGAAAGAATATAAACCCACTATCGATAGAGATCAAAGCAAACACTAAGCCAAGCAGATAAAAAATATATTGCATAATGTAGGTTATTTAGAAAAAGGTTGAAGAAGAAAATTGGGACTGCTGCTGAACCCCCGTCTCTGTATATCGCCTTTGTGATATATCGCCCCCCGGTGTTATTCTAACACCTCCCCGGGGGCATTATACTACTCTTTAATCCGATCCTCGATATACTTCGTCATCGTCTTTGGCGTGTAGTAGCCAGCAATCATCGATGCTAGATTGCTCTCCAAAATCCCACAGACGGATGGCCAATTATAATTGTTCTCTTCTAATAGCGCTTGAACATACTCTCTAGCCAGATCGTAAGGATTATCACTCATCATCCATGCCCTCCAGAAGGCGAGCATGCTCTGCCAAGAATTCCCTACAGAGTTTATGCATCCTGAGGAAAGCAGATCTCTCATACTTGTTAAGCTCGAGGTCTTCAAATGATTTAGCCTCTTCCATATTAGCGACGCATTGGGAGAGTTCCATCTCCGTGTTCTCGAACATACAATAAGTCATACTAGGCATTAGTCTTCCTCTGCAAAACGAAACGTTTTAATGTACTGCATCCATTTACCTACTTCAATTACAAAGTCAAAGGGGACTCCAAGCTTCTCCACAATATCATCTACTGTGTTGCCAGCAAGGATCATCTCCTCTATGTCTACTACTAGATCTTTCATCCTAGCCATTATACAAAGCCTCCACCCAGTTTCCATTTATTCTCTGCTACCTCTGCTCTTGCTGCTGCCTTAAGGAGCAGGTTTTCCTCCAGGCGACGACGCTCTTCATCCTGAATATAGGCATCCAAGAAGTACTTCAATTGTTCTGCCTTACGGAGATCAAAGAGCGCAAGAGCTTCAGCCATCGCACACATATCCGTCCTAGAGAGTGTGAGAATTTCCTTCATCAAATCAAATTGTGTACGCATTATTCCACCTCTACAAAGTTGCAGGTCTCAAACCTGTCTGAATCAAAGTCCATCCATTTACGCACTTCTAAGACCCATTCAAAAGGGACTCCTAGTGCATCTACTACATCATCTACTGTACTGCCATCTCGCAGCATCTCTTCCACATCAATCATCAATTCACTCATCCGAGCCATTATGCAGTTTCCTTCCATGCTTGTTCTTGACATTCATTCCAGGTCTTTTCAACCCACTTAAAAAACTCTTCTACTGTGATTGGACTTGCCATTATTCAGTCTCCAATTCATCATCAGTAATCAGCTCATTTAAGCGAGCACATTCCCTTACTTCATCTTCGCTCAAGTAATTGATAAGCGCTTGAACGACAGTATAAGGATGCAGTTCACCTGCTTCAACCTTCTCTAGAATCTTATTCGTGATTTCCCTAACCATTATGCAACCTTTCTATTAAAACTAAGACGATGACCAAAAGCCTGCTCTGCCCACATCTTCAAAGCGATCCCATCGAACTTGGTATCCGCAATCTTGATGCCATTAAGACTAAGCTGCTCCCTCAGAGAACCCTTGTCCTTAGCAGTAGTAAGCAGAGCACCGTTCTTGTGAAATACCAAAAACTGATTGATGCTATAAGAAACACGACAACCAATCCGGTCGCCACTAGACAGCTTCAAGCGCTTAACCATTATGCACACTCCTTCATCACGATCATGTCCCATCCATGTGCTGCACAGACAAATGTCTCATCCGTGTCCAGGTTATGAACGATGTCACCGGTAGAGATCGATCGCATCTTGTCGACGATTTCGATCTTGCTAGCATCCTCTTCACATACGAAGTTCCCAATCCGGAACACTTCATCCATGCTACGAGCAGTGATACGTGCCACTACTTCGTACTCATCGCTGATTGCTTGAATTTCAAGAAAATCCATGAAGTAGAGGTCACGGTAGCTAGCGTGGTCTGAAGGGAGTTGATAGATTGCGTAGTTCGTCATCGCTTTGTCCATTGTGTGTTTGTTTGTCATAGAACCATTATCTCTGTTTTTCTGAAAAAGTCAACGGATTTTTGTAACCTATCCCCTTGATTTTAAAGGGACGACGATTTAGACAGCGAGGACATGCGGTTTTGACGGAAACATGCGGGGGTCAACAGGCAAAGAACAGTAAAAACATAGGGATCAGCATCTCAACCCCTTATCTCATGCGGTTTTTACGGTGGCACCAGGGGTTAGAAGGAGCGATCTCTCGAAACTCTCCTCTAACCCGCGTCGTTATGCGATCGCTTAGACGCCCAAAGATGCGAACGGGCTGGAATTCTTCATCGCTGCACTGGTTTCACTGGGGAGAGAATCCAGAATTTCAGCGACAGTAGCAGCTTTTTTGGTCTTCTTTGCACCAGCACTAGCAGCCTTACGAGCAATATTCTGCACGGTAACCCCTTCACTCTTAAGGAGTTTTGCTGCTTTGTAGAAATAATAGTAGTAAGCAGTCTTCTCACTGCATCCAAAGCGGCTCTTAAGCTCTGCTAACACCGCATCTTTCACGGCTTTTTCAGTGATAGGCGCCTTAGAGCGCAGAATTTCGATCGCATCTTGCAGCTGGGTATGGTCTTTTTTCGGCATTTCAGTATCCTTATATCGTATAAAAGTGTGTGTTTACGTGTGTTTAAGTATTCAGTCTGTCTATGTTACTGCAAGTCACCACGGAAGTCAACAGTTTTGTACCTTGTGTAACCCCGCAGACTACTGCGGACTCCCTTAGAACCCGCATCAATAGTGGGGAGTTAGCCTTCTAGAACCCACTATTCATGCGGCCAAATCCCATTTTACAATATAAAACGCCGCATAACAGTTTAGATTATCCATTTTATCCTACAATGTAAAATGAGAGATTTTCGATCTCTAAAAGAGATTTAACATAGTGTATTGCTGACCACTATCATATTGTAGCATCCCAGCCATTCACCTATTAAGAAAAGGGTTAAAGGAAATAGCGCTAAGAGGATTAGTGCTAGGATTTCTTTCCTTTTCATTTAATTATTTCTACTTCTGATTCCGTCTCTATCCATACTCTCGCTCCACATGATAGAGGTTTTGATGGGGAATGGACGATCTTACTTTCACCCTTAATGATTACTTCGTGGCAGTATCTATTTTCTTTGTATGTTTTTACTGTCAGCACTGGATCTTCCTTATTATTTTTAAGGTTAGATCTAATGACATGCTGATTGACATGGATAATTGTTTTCATATTATCTTTGATGATTGCCGAGAGTCTTAAAACTATAAATAATAATTTAGGAGAATACTATGACACTAACTGCAAGACAACTAGAAGCTAAAAAAAGGTGGAGAGAGAACAATCCAGATTACAACAAACAATATTTTGAAAAGAACAAAGAAAAAGTTAAACAGCAGCTCAGAGAAAAGTATCAAGATTTAAAGAGTAACGAGCCATGGAAGCTTGCAGTCAGAAGAGCTAAACACAGAGCAAAGGCAAATGGACTTGAATTCAATTTAACAGATGAGTATGTGAAATCAATATGGGTTGATGAGTGTCCAGTATTAAAAATAAAACTATTCTCTGCTGACTTTGAAAAAGGATTAAGTAGAAGTGAGAGTAAGGCTAAACCACAAGACAATTCTCCCACAATAGATAGAATTGATTCAAACAAAGGGTACGTTGTTGGAAATGTCTGCATTATGTCTTATAGAGCTAACATGATCAAAAATTGTGGCACAATTGAAGAACACAAAGCAATAATCAACTTCCTTGAGAAACAACATACTTAGCTAAATCTGCCCAACCACTCTCCTTACTATTAGCAATCTTTGATACTTGGATAAGCGTACGAAGAGATAGATTAGCAATCGACGATTTGTTTTGTTTCAAGAATTCCAAAGCCTCTCTCTTAGATGAATTACTAACATCAGGCAAAAAGTCTTCGCTCTTTACGATCACTTCCATTCTTTCCAGTTTCTGGTCATCGGACATAGAGAGGTCAACACACATGGACCTAGACTTGATTGCTTGATCCAGTTTCTCTAATGGCACATTGGTAATAAAAATGATTTGACCTGTGAACTTGAAACTCTTTTCCAAGTCATCATCCTTCATGTCGGCCATCCAGGAAATATATCTATCCGAATAGGAATCCAAAGCTCCTTTCAGAATATTCAAGGCAACAGGGTCCTTGAGAATAGAATCAACGTCGTCCATAACGAGAGTCATTCCGTTTGATTCGTAGAGAGTACGGTACAAACCTTTAGCAGTACTGTAACCCTTGATGATTCGGAAACTCTTTTTGAGATCTACCACTGCTCCCACTTCGAATGAAGCAAGATCGGTAACATTGGAAAGACCAGCTGCATGAAGAGCTTTAAGGACTGTATGTGTTTTTCCCAATCCACCAGATCCACTAATAATAGCAGAAGCAGTAGTCTTCGCTGCCACCATCCCTACAATCTTCGATACAAAATCAAAGCGCTTATTGATCCCAAATTCATCAGCTTTCGCAGCTTTGAAGGAAGGAGTGATCTTGCTTAGCTTTTGCTTCACATAGTACTTTGAGGTTGACGAAAAAACGGGCTTATCACCAATGAAACCAACCCATTTGCCTGACTGCTTATCGAATTCAATTGTCATGTTTTCCATACAAACCATCTTACAGGATCTAAGGAAAAAGTAAACGGGTTGTAACTCTTCTATCCCCTTGATCTAGAAGGAGAAAATTTTACTATGTAAAATCAATGAGTTAGCGTTCTTCAAGCAAAGTGCGCGATCTCTCGTCAATGTAGCGCTCTACGGCCTTCCGTGCAAAGTCCATTGAAATGTACTGACCAATCAAATGATCAGCATTTTCCTTATAGACCTTAGCAATAAAGATGTCCCTCTGATTACCCAATGGATGACATAGACCAACTAGCAGTCCATCCTCTTCACGAAAATATAGGTAATTGAATTCCGACTGATGCCACTTAAATTGATTCATGAATAAGATAGACCAAATAAATTACAGGCAAACCATAGAGCACTGCTCTGCTAGCAACATACCAAAGGATTTCAATATAGGGGAGGATTTTCTTCAATCAAATCCTTTGCATAATGCTCTGGCACTGCAATCACTAACATATCCCTATAATATGCACATGGATAATGCTTTAGAAGAGAACGAGCGCTCTCTCTAACCTCTTTTGGGACTCGAGGAGTCTTCTTTGGATCTAGAAGAGAATAGAGAAACTCTTCCGTTCTCTCCAATGCCCGGTAACGCTCAGAAGGGACTGTCATTTTTGAAATACGCTTTCACTCGCTGTGGATCAATATTCTTATCTTCTATCGTATGCAGAATCTTGTCAACAATCATTTCCATACAGATCCTTTGCTTACTAGATGGACTGTTGGAATAGAATGAGACCTGCTTCTCAATCTCTGCAATATAAGTTTCAACTAGAGAAAAGCTCATTTACAGCTCTCCTATCATCCAATTCTTCTAAATTAATCTGACGCTCTTCAATGTAATCTTCCAATCGATTCAACACATCACCAAGATGCTGCCAATTGGAACCCATATCCAAGAATTCAGTGTCACTTAAATAAGTAACAGCCTCATCCAGAAAAAATTTAGCCTTTTCCAGCTTAGCAAGCTCATCTTCTACTGCGACGATCTCTTTTTCAATAAAATCCATTTCGCTCATGCTGTTTCCTTAATCTCGTTAAAATCAATCAATGGCTCGAAATAAGTAATCTTGCCATCATATTCCAAT
>OGWG01000231.1_pt1 | contig 10242 bp, 10 predicted proteins | sample 1575911 | NCBI WGS metagenome assembly OGWG01 (sample SAMN07581534, study PRJEB24739) | freshwater metagenome
TAGATGCCAAAACAGGCGAGCCAATTGATGGCGATAGGAGAAGATATGTTGCCGTAGAAATGGCGCAGCGCTGGGGACTCAAAATAATACCTAAAAAATAACCCTAACCAACCCGAGGGGCGCGGCTCACCAACGCGCAATCTTTAACCCTTTAACCAACCTAATCTAAACCAAACCATTATGAACATCATCGAACAAACCCCAATCGAAATGTATGACGACAAAAACACTGTCGTTGAAGCCTTCATCCATCAGTTGCGCAATGGTCAACCAATGCTGCATATCAGCAATCACTACCCTGCACAATATGATTGGTGTGAGATTGAGGCAGCGTGGGAGCAGCAGTACCCACAATGGAATCAACTTATTTTCGGCAACCTTTAACCAATTAACCCAATGAACCACGACATCATCAGTTACACCCCGATCACCCTCGACAACGGCATCGTCGTTGAGGCCTACATCCACAAGCTGCCAAGCGGCATGTATGCGATGCACGCCGACTATCCGTTTACTGCGAACAGCAACCCGACGCGGACACGTCAAATTGTAGACGCGCTTTTTCGCAGCCAACACCGCGACTGGTTTCGCTTCATCCGCTTCCAACGCTCATCAACACCTCTACCAATGCCAACCTTAAACCCAACCAACCAATGAACTTCATCCCTGCTTACCTCTACGCGTGGCATCGCCACATCCGCTACATGCTGGAGCGAACAGCAACGCCTTCATCCAGCGAAACAAAAAAACCGCTGACGTTCAACTACGAACTCTACGGCCGTTACCTTCAAGCACGTCAAACCCTCCTAAACCAAAACTAAAATGCAAAGACCACCAACCCTTTGGGATCGCATGAGCGACGAAACCCGCGCGGCTATTGAAAGCTACGAACTTCCGCACAGCAGAGAGTTCTGCATCGAGTTTTTGACAACCAACTACTTCTACACCCAATGCACATTCAACGAAATACAAATGCTGCTGATAGTGCTGAATAAAGAGCGCACCCTGTCTAACTTCCTAAACCTATTCAACTAATGAGCAACCTACTCCTGATCATTCCATTCCTGCTGTCAATGGTCTACATGATGGCAGACTACCACCACAGCCTTTTGTGGTACATATCATTCTTAGCGCTGCCTATTATTTATTTATGTATATTTGCGCACCTAAAAAAAACCAATGAACTCAACGAAGAAGATGGACTTGAAGAAATTGGATATGACACTTCTATGGTCATGGTCAACACGGCTGACGAAGTTTCACAAGCAAGAAACATCGAACGCGGCCAACGCGGCGGCCGAACTGTTCCCGAAAAGATTCGCAAAGAAAAATGGGACTCGGTTCAAGCAGCCAGACCCGAATTAGCTAAAATGTTTGGAAATAATTATTCAGAATTCGACAACTCGGAAGATTTGAGAACAGCAACTCCTGAAGTTGTTAAATCCAAAAAAGACGAAATGTTAAGTCTATTTAAAAACATTCGTGCTTTTGTCTCGGAACCACCAAACAATCCTAAAGCACAGGAATGGATTGCTAGCGAAATGCAGAAAAAGGATGTTTTGCCTATCGGTAAGAATGGTGTTGAAAAAACTCCGCATCCTGATTCGATGGCAGCTGACGAAGCTAAAAAGCTTGGATTACAATATTACGGTTTCGGCCGCTACGGCAAGAACGGTAAAGTCACATATCGGTCCGTAAATGATAAGCTTGTTAAAGTGGAAAAAAATCAAGCAGAAACACCAAACCTTCCTGTTCCAGGTTCTTCGATGAGAAAGAGAAGTGTTAATGAAGAATTTGATGAATATTTCTCAGAGGATCTAAGACAATGGTTCGACCCAAAACACCCCAAAGGCGGTTGGAAAAGAATCAACACCAAAGGAGAAGTTGTTGGGCCTTGTGCGAGAGAGCCCGGAGAAGCCAAACCGAAATGCATGTCAAACGAAAAGATAGCGAGTTTAAGTAAAAACGAAAGAGCAGCGGCAACTCGCGCAAAAAGACGACATGATCCAAATCCAGAAAGAAAAGGTTCGCCGATTAACGTGTCGAATTACGGCAAAGGAAAATTATCAGAACAATACGATTTGTCAGATTCGTCGGCTCTGAACTTGTTATTGATGGGAACAAAAATCAATGAAGTCGATTTTGAAGATTTGAGTGAAAATAAAAAACCAAATCTACTAAAAGGTGCAGATGGAAAAATCAGAGTTTTTATGTTGCGCCGAGCAGCTGCTAAAGAAGCACATCAAAAAAATGGCACAGTTTTGCCATATAAGAATGGCTATGTCATTAAGTTAAATGAGGAGAACGAAGATGTTCAAATTTCTGAAAAAATTATTCTCGAAGAAATCCGAGACTTTACCGGCGAACACGCCAGAACCAAAACCAATGCTCCAAGAAATTCAATTGACGAAAGAGACTGCGACTTCCAACACAGGAAACACGGCAAAATCACACTCTCGGAAATATACAAGAAACAGAAAAAAAAGGTCGAAGAATCCATAGACAAAGGAATTGAGCCGGGTTTGTCTATGGCATCTTCTGGTGAGAATTTGTCAAGGCCGTCAAATATAAAAAATAAGCAAATCAAAAAACCGTTCGAAGAAACCATAGGTGCAGGCGGTGAAATGGCAACTTCTATGTCCGACCAAAAAGAAGATGAATTGAAGAAGAGAGGCATTTCGCTATCATCGTTTAAAGCAAAGAGGCCCATAGGATGAAATCTTTCTTAACTTTTATAAACGAAGATTGGCAAGAAGTCAACCGTAAAGATAAAACCGCGGGGCTAAGTCAAGCGGCTGTCGATGCGTATCGTAGAGAGAATCCAGGCTCAAAATTACAAACCGCGGTGACCGAAAAAAATCCAAAAGGTAAAAGAGCAAAGCGAAGATTGTCGTTTTGTAGAAGAATGAAAGGAATGAAAAACAAACTCACATCAGCTGAAACGGCTCGCGATCCAGATTCGAATATCAATAAAGCTCTTAGACGCTGGAATTGTTAACGAATGAAAGCTTACAAAGACACAGAGGTTCGCGAAAAAACATTTTATCGTTTATTCGATGAATGTATTAGTGAGAGCGCTCTTATTTGGAGCCAAGACGACGAGGACAGAAAAGTACATGTCATTAGTGGTGATGAATGGAAATTACAATTGAACGACAATAACCCCATCGACTTGATACCGGGTTGCGACTATTTTATTCCTAAAGGAACTTTTCATAGAATTTTTAAAGGTAAAAAAGATTTAATTTTGAGAATCGAAGAATAATGGCCCAGTTTAGAACCGACAAAAATATAATTGATTCGGGTCAAGTATTCACCCGATACGAAATAATGATGTTATCTGATAGGTTGACGCCTACTGGCACGGCCACAGATGCATTTGGTCGGTTACGAGTTGCGAATCCACATACACTTTTTGATTCGCAACACCAAGATGTTGAAAACGATAAATGGGATACTTTAATTACAGGTTCTGGTACAAAAACACATTTACCAAATGAATCTACAATTAAATTAGAAATCGCTACTGCAAATAATGATGGCATTATTCGTGAAACATTACGCACGATGCCATATCAACCAGGTAAATCTTTGTTGATTATGAATACTTTTGCGATGGGAACACCAAAAGCAAATGTTGTTCAACGCCTTGGTTATTATTCTGCAAACAATGGCATTTATTTTGAAAATGATTCTGGTAATAACTATGTCGTATTAAGAAGTTCCGTTACAGGAAATGTCGTTGAAACAAAAGTTGCACAGACAGATTGGAATGTTGATAAGTTTGATGGTACGGGATATTCAAGTCAAGGCACAGGACCAGAACATACAAGTGGTTTAGATGTAACCAAATCAAATTTGTTTTGGATGGATATTGAATGGCTTGGCGTTGGTGATGTAAGATGTGGATTCTTAGTTGATGGATTATTAAAAACAGCACATGTATTTCATAACGACAATAGAAATCCTACAACATATATGCGTAGTGCGATTCTACCACTACGATATGAAATATTTAATAAAGGTGTGACTGCATCGAATACTGTGATGCGCCAGATTTGTTCTACTGTAATTTCTGAAGGTGGTTACACACAGATTAATCAAACAAGGTCAGCATCTAATCCATTAACAGGTAAAAACTTAACAAATGGAATTAACAATCCAATGGTTAGCCTTCGTTTGAAAACAAATAGATTAAATGCGGTTGCAGTTCCTGTTACATTAGATATGTATGGTTTACAAGCAACCGCATACAAATACAGAATATATGAAAATGTTACAAGTTTAACAGGTGCATCATGGACCACAACAGATGCATCGAGCGCAGTTGAGTATGATATTTCTGCAACCGCAATGACTGGCGGAACACTACTCAGAGAAGGCATTTTCAAAGGTTTAGAAGTTGCAAAAGAAGTTAGTTTACGAGATGAATTAAACAGAATTATACAGTTAACAAGAAAAATAAATGCTGCAAATGGTGATATATTTACCATTGCGATTGAACCTACAACCAATAACGATGATGCCATTGTTGCATTGTCGTGGCAAGAACATATTAATTAATCGGAGGATTTAAAATGCAGTTCGACAACAAAACAACAAGAAAAGTAGCTGAAGTCGCTGCTCAAATTATGGCAAATGAAGCTAAAGAGGGTACAGAACCAAAGACCGAGAAGGAAAAGAGTCTCGCGGCTCTTGCACATCCAAAAGACAAGATTACACATAAGGATGTGCTGGTCGGCCGAGGTGTTCTGAATAAAGAAGAAGTTGAACTAGATGAAGCTAATAAAGAAACTAAAAATGATTTTAAGGCTCGCCAAGAACGCCTAGCAGCGGCAAGTGCTCAGACAGCAAAAGATCCAGTACGATTAGCTAGACTTTCTAAAATTCCTGGATACACTGCTGCAATGGATTTAGCCAAAAAAACAACTCAAAAAGAAGAGTTCGAACTCGAAGAAGAGCTCGCCGCATGGCAGAAAGTTCAGCGTAAGAAAGATGAAATGGAAGACCGTCGTAGAGAAAGAATGGAAAGAGAAAATATGCCGGAACCAGAAAAGAAGAAGCCAACAACACAGAAGGTTGCTGGTCACAGATATGGCGGTTCAAAACAGAAAGATGAAACCAATGAGGAATTCATGCCATTCACGCAGATGCTTGAGTCATATGCAGAAAGAGGTCTGAAGGCTCTAAGTGGTATCATCAAAGAAGAACCCGATAACGAACAATTCACATCTGAACTGAAAGACCAAGAAGCAAAAGATTCGGGCAAGAAAAAAGCCGCATCAGTTTCAGCACCAGCAACTCAGGGCGTCAAGGCAATGCCAGAAGAATATGAGACTGAAGATGAACTGACACTTGATGACTTCACACCAGAAGAAATTGAAGAATTCATGCAGACAGAAGAATTTGAACAGATTGATGAACTCAGTAAGGGTACTCTGGGTTCATATATCAGAAAGGCTGCAAAATCTGGCATGAATTCTGCACATCACGCTGGCCAAAAACAAGACGAATACACAAACACATCAGATGTTGAACTTGCAAATGCTAGAAAGCGCCTTAGTGGAATTCGTCGCGCAACCCGTAAGATGGAAGAAGAAGTTGAGCTTGACGAACGCGAACTCACAGAACCAGAAATGAAAGAGAAAGAAAGAATCGTTAAGGGCATGAAGAAGGGTCTTGAAGGATTCAAGCAGCGTTATGGTGAACGCGCAAAAGAAGTAATGTACGCAACAGCAACAGCTAGAGCAAAAGGCGACTAATATGAAGAAGTTCCGCAATCTTTTCTCCGAGCAACATCGCGAAAAGGCACGGTTTCATCCGACGGTACCGTACAATGTACCAGAGACAAAGCCTGCCGTAGGTACTTTGACTAAGAAGAAAAAGTGTACCTGCGAAGAAACCGAACAACTTGATGAGATGCCTGGTGCCAATATGGACACCAGAGCAGTTCACAGTCACCTGAAGAAACAAGGATGGCAACTCACAAGAACTTCAGGTTCACACGATGTTTTCACACATCCAAAGTCAAAAGAGCATATTCCTGTACCAAGACACAGAAAACTCAAGGCACCTCTGGTGTTGGGCATTCTCAGAAAATCAAAAGTTACCGAGGAAACAGAAATGAAGAAAGATATCAGAGAGGCAAGACTTGCAATGCCACTCAAGGGTCATGACTATCATTATAAGTCAGACGCAGAACTCAAGTATATCCAAAAAGATGCACATGAGGCTGCACAAGCAATGAAGGGTCACAATCCTAAGGCTGAAGGCAAGTATCTTGACCAACACAACGATGCATCAACTGTTCTGCACTATCGTTCAAAAGGTGGTCAACAGTTACGCAAAGAGGAATACGAAATGAATGAAGAGACTCATCCACTCAGCGCTCATGCAAGCAAACTGGAAAAGTATGCACACGAAAGAGGTGGCATCGATAAAGAAGATATGCTGACTGCCGCTGAACACATGAAGAGCAACAATCACGAAGCACTCAAGAACAAGATTCGCAAGATGGACACCGATCCAAGAGATAAGGTTCTTGACCATATTCACCCGCATCATTGGGACAAACTCGGTTTCAAACCAACAGACAGTATGCAAATGGCAGTTCATAGACACAATAAGATGCATGGTATCAAAGAAGAAACAGAACAACTTGATGAACTCAAGAAGTCAACCCTGGCATCTTATGTTGGTAAGGCACACACAGATGCAGTTCGTCGTTCAGAGCGTATTGGAGCATCTTGGGCGAAGGATCCTGCTGAAATGAATCCCAGAATTGGAATGGCAAGAAAAAAGAATGACACTCGCGAAGCTGGTATCAAGACTGCACTCAAAAAACTCAACAAAGAAGAAGTTGAACTTGACGAAGAAAACAAGCCAACAAATCCAGAACTGTGGGCCCGCGCAAAGGCAATGGCGAAGTCGAAGTTTGATGTTTATCCATGCGTACCCTTAGATAGTTTAGCTATTTCTAAAAGTGGACCAATATCACACGATGAGTTGGAGGTGGGTAACGAAATACTCACATACAATATGAAAGAAGATAAATTAGAATGGAAACCAGTTTTACATAAACACTATTATGAAAATGCTCCTTTGTTGGAAATAGGAAAACCAACTGGATTTTCACTAAGATGTACTCCAAATCACAAATGGGTGATTTCGAGAGCAAATGAGAAAGAACTTGTCGAAACAAAAGATTTAAATACACACATGAAACTTCTCATGTGTTCAACTCTGAAAAATGAATCCTCTCTTTTAATTGAGAATTGGACTAAAAAAGATAGTTGGATCGAAAAAGTTTTGTCGATGAATGAAAGAGAAAGAGAAATATTTTTAGCGAGTTCCGTTGTGTACGATGGTTGGGATAAAGGACTTTCAACAAAAATAAAAGAACGACATACATTTGGTTTCGTTCAAAAGGAATATGACCATCTTTGGGCATCATTACTTGCTGCTTACTTAAACGGATATTATGTGAATAGCAGAGAAAAAACGGAAGATATGACTTCAGCTAGTTATATTAGAAATAAAAGATTTCACAACACTCAAAATCTATACAAGAAAGATGCTGGTTTTGAAGATGTTTGGTGTCCAACCACAGAAAACGAAACGTGGGTAATGATACAAAATGGATTAATTACGATTACTGGTAACTCAGCTTACGCAAATGGCTGGGCTGCAAAATGGTACAAGTCAAAAGGTGGTGGTTGGAAGTCAGTCAACGAAGAAATAGATGAACGCGAATATGACTACGAAGGTGAAATGGTCAAGTCAGACCTGCGCTCAATCATTGCAAATGCAAATCGTCTTATTAATATGCTCAGCGATGAAGAGAATCTGCCAGAATGGTGTCAGAACAAAATCACACTTGCTGAAGACTATGTTTCAACAGTTGCAAATTACATGACCGCTGAAATGAATGAAGAAGCAATGCCATATGTCGCAGTTCACGCAAAGAAAGGCAAGCACGAAACTCATGGTAAAACTTCATACGAAGCGGCACAGAACGCAGCTAAGCATTGGAAGATGAAGAATACTGCTGGTATTGATGTTTATCGTGCAGATAAGATACACTCAACTCAACATGTTGGCGAATCAGTTGAAATTCATAAACCAGGAACAAAAGTAAGAGTGCCACACAAAGGCAAGATGGTGTCAGGAAAAATAGTTCGTTATGATTCTGGTAAAGGAGGATATTCACCAGCATATGTTGTTGATATTGGCGAATATGAAAGTAAACTTGTTCCCGCACATCATAATATTCAAAAAGAAGAAGTCGAACCACCATTCACACCAACAAAACCAAAGAAAGATGTTGTTGTTGGTAAAAGAGGTGAGGGCATGGCAAAAGTGCGCCAGCTTGCAAGAATGGCTGTGCAAAAACAAATAAAAAAGCCAGTCAAGGAAGAAAAACAGATGAGTAAAAAAGCTCAAATTGTTAAAGACGCTTCAAAGAAAATGTCCGATGAAGATAAGTTTCAAAAAGATCCTGAGTTGGGAAACACTCTAACTAAGGGTGTTTAGTGTGCTTGGGCATAAATATATTACTATAATAACAACAAATAGGAGATTTAAATGTCACTTTGGGGAAATTTAGACGCCGCCAACAATGCACCGAAACAAACCGATACAACCGGTTATGGCGGCACAACCGGATCCGTTAGTTCGAACGGACAAACTTATTACGCAAACACACAGATAAATGCAACAGTTCAAAATGCTGCGTTGGGTATTTTTGGTGTCGATACGACAGAACAATCAGCTGCAACGAGCGCTCAGGGTGTTCCTCAGCATGCTGGCTGGGTGATTCGTAAAGTTGGTATGGGTCCCATTACTGCTATCACAGCAAACGCTGGTGCTACAGGCGTCAATAGCTCTATCATATTTTCTGCCGGCAATGGCATTGGAGCTACATCTGGAAACACACCCGCAGTAGCTTCAATCAGCGTAAACACCGCAGGATATATCACAAGTATAACTCTCACCTCAGGCGGGTTGTATGCAAACACACCAGTTGCAACACCCAACACAGGAAATGCAGTATTTACTGTGACCATGGGCGGCCGCGCAAATCGTGTCCAAACCGAAACTTTAGTTGCTATGGGCTCGATGTATGGTGATGGCGGCAACGTTTACTAATGCGATTTAAACAATACATCAGCGAATTGACCAACATTGAAGTTGGTCAAGCCATCACTGCACACGAACCTACGGGTGTGGCTTCTTCCGCCATCGACAACCCAAAGGTTCGTATGCAAATTAATTTTCGTTTAATGAACGAGCTTGATGACATGTTTTTATCACCAGAAGCTGGCATACAAAAAATTCGCAAAGTTTTAGCTTACTATGGCTTGGATATGCCGGCTCTTTATGATGCTGATTTTGAGGGAGATGAATTGGTTATTGATATTGAACAATTTAGCAATCCCGACCTGCAAACAAACATTTATATTTTATATTATCTCACCGATGAAGGTCGTTATTATTTTTACGCTGAAGTGGGCGACGATTCTCGAATGGAAGAACTGTTGTCGGATGAGGAGGATTCAGAAGAAGAATAACAATGTCTTTTGCTAATTTGACAAATGATAATTATATACTTTATGCAACAAAAGCCTATGATAAACCCAACTGCATAATGAGTGAGTTCAAAGAAGATATGAAACGATTCAATTACTTAAAAAGATTGTTTCGTAGATATCGTAAAGTAAATGAGTTAAGAGAACAATTGGTTTTAAATCATTTGGTGGTTCTTAACAATGTTTTTGGTCCAGAGGTAACAACACGCCTGTTGTTCTTTCAAATGGCCAAAGAAGATTATTCAGCACTTAAAACATATTTGTTGTTTTTAAGTTGTATGCCAGAAAAAGTGCGTGGTATTAAAGGGCAAGATATTCTTTCTTCAGAGATTCCAGTAGATATGACCATCGCACAAGCACTAAGACAAATAAAATGATAATTGGTCCAGGTATTACAATTGGTTTAGGCGCCACTATTAGTCGTGATGCTGGCACATATACTTTAGAAGTAGGCACAAAAGCACCAGTTTTAGGTGCAGGCGCTCAAAGTCCTTTCCCTGCTTCCAACTGGATTTCAATTGTATCTTCAACTGGTGACGATGCAAATACAAATGTGTCATTACCATTTACTTGGACTTATAATAGTACCGGTTACACATCGTTTTTTCCAAATTCAAATTATTATATAACTTTTGGTTCTGGTTCAAACCAATTT
>OGWG01000238.1_pt1 | contig 10105 bp, 9 predicted proteins | sample 1575911 | NCBI WGS metagenome assembly OGWG01 (sample SAMN07581534, study PRJEB24739) | freshwater metagenome
CTAAGCCTCCCCTTTCGGCCTGTGCCGTCTCGCGACTTCCTCTCGCAGAATCAACGGAACTGCTTTGTGCCAGTTTATGACATGGTGCATGCGCGACGCTTCTGATCTCGGATCCCCCATCTCTCCAACCTGCACACACGATGGCGCATACATGACCGAGTAGAAAGATTTTACATAAGTGCCTTGATCCAAATAAATTTCCGTCATGCCGCCTTTGTTTATTTGGGTTTGTAGCTGCTTCAATTGCGCTTGAAGAACCGTCAGAAACAATGAACCTTCGCGACCTAGCAGAGTGTATGTTGTCGTGTCCTCGTTTACTCGTCCTACGAAGCAAAATGGCCTATCAACTGAGCAAAAAAACGAATTCATCGCCTTTCTTCGCATCGAAACTTTCTTGCCTTTGCTGGTGCCCATGTGATCACCGCCCTGGCTCAATGCGATTGAAGTTATGCGTGGCGTTTCTATGAAATATGACAAGACTGCATCAAATAAGCTATCAAGACTTTTCTTGATTGGCGCATACCCATAATTTCTTTTACTATTCCAGCGCATTTGGAATGTTGTATAATCATCGTCGAGCTGAATAAAATACTTTACACCTATTTTTTTAGCTAAATCAAAGCAGGCATTCCTTGCATAAATGACGCCTCTTCTTCCCTCGAAATTGTCTCCCTCGTCGAATGTCGAAGCGATCATCTGCTTAGAAAAACTCAAAACAATATCCCCAAACCTTTGACGATATTCATCGCCTGTTTTGTCTTCATCGTCGACAACAATGTAGATTTTTCCAGTGTATCCAGCTTTCCTGATGGTGTCATAAGTTAAGACGCGATCAGGCCTTCCATGCGACAAGATGAAGGCGCAGAAGTCAGACCTCATTGAAGCCCTCCTCGTCTGCGATTTGACCAAGCCTATCTGTCATCTTGATAAATCCGTTTTCGATAGCTTTGTCCCAGTCGATAATGACGAGGGCTGATTGCTCGAACAACTCCTTCACCTCATCATCTGTATGGGCGTAAAACTCCGCGATGTTTCTAAAATGAAACTTCGTGTGTCTCTCCGCCGCAAGCTTTAGAAATTGCTTGAGCTCGGCCGGAAGTTTTGTTTCCTCGATTTCCTTTATCAGCTCCAGCGTTTTTGAGTTGTCATAAAGCTCGGAGACTTTCGGCCTCTCTCCCTTTGGCTCGTAGATAGGGATCTTTAATAATGATGGTTTTCGCAAGCAATGGCGGCATCGAATGACCGAATACAACGTGGTCAAATGGTGGGATTGCATCGAAGCACTTGCCACCTACAACGCTGCTGGCATCCATTGGGTTAAATCCGAATTGCCAGAGCATGTGAATCACAATCATTTTTTCGCTGGAACATATTGGTGGAGTCATCTTTGGTATTTAAGGCTTTTACCCTATCCCGAGCAGTCTCATCGATGGGCATCCGAAGGTTGGATTGGTCTAAATGAGAATGATCCTGAGATTGGTATTCGCGTAAAAGATTTTTACCCCGGGCCAGTTTAGTTCAAATCTCGATGATGGAACCATTCAATGAATTCGTTGTCATATTCATGGGCTTCAAATTCGCCAAAATTAGGCTGATACTTCCAAACTAAATATGGAAACGAAATTTGGTCATGGATTGACCATTTGATGTTTTCTTCGAGCCAAATCTTGCCAAATCGTTTGGCATTGTCATTATTTTTCCAAAGAATCGTGCCACAGGCCCATAAGCCGAAATTAGACGGCATCCCATCGGCACGATAAGCATCAGTTTGCTGCCTTATGGGGTAAGCCCTGTATTTTGGCCAATCTTGTGCAAGAGTGGCTTCGTCATAAAGACAATTGCGCATTCGTCTGTCTGGATGTGACCACACCACAAAATCAAAGTCTTTGATTGAATATTCACAAAAATCTTTGAATTTGTCACTTTTTATTTCAAAAGAACCATCAAGCCACACACACACATCTGCATCGACAAAATCAAAGGGCTGAAATTTAGGGTATTTGGCAGCCAATCGTGGATGAATACTGTGGGCGGGTTTTAGGACTATTTCCCAATTCTCACCAGATAATTCAGGGTCATCGGTCACACAAATCGCTTTTTTGAAGCCATGATTCGGCATCAAAGGCTTTAATTTGTCATAGCCCCCATAAATGGCAGTGACAAGAGCTAAATCCACGCCTGATTCCGCAACCGTGACAATTGCAATGGCACTGGCTCTGGATCACCAGACTCAATGACCTTCTTTGCATAGGCCACATTGAAGTCGAAGGTTCTGGCATTCTGTTCTGCATAAATCGGGTCTTTGATGCTCGATGAATTGTCATGTCTGACCCGAATGGCCGTCTTTTCCATCTCAATGCCTTTTGCTCTGGCCCTAAACGTTGCCACATCGTCGTCGCAATAAACAGGATGACAATTCTCATCGAAGAAGCCGATTTTTTCGATGACTTGCCAGCCGACTATGAAGCAAGCCCACTCTGGCCAACAATCAGCGAAAACTATCTTCTTATCATTTGCATGCCGAGCAAGTTTGTCTAGTGCCATTTCGGGAAACTCAACATCGAAGTTCACGATGAGCCAGTTTCGACTCAATGGCGTGACCTTGATTCCGAGATTCCACGATGCTGCGACACCGATGTTATGGGGCAGGTCGATTAGATGAACATTGCCTGACATGTCGGGCAAATTGATGATTCCATCGCCATTATTGATGATGACGATGTTCTCGATTGGATAATCGATGCTTTTGAGCATTCGATACAAAAGGGGATAATTTGTCAAGACGGGCACGATAAGTGTCTCAATCAAAGTAATCGCTCCAATACTGGTTTCCAATAATTCTCGAACACCACATCGGCATCGTATTGAGCCGCAAAATCCATAGCCTTCTGGCTTCTTTCGCGTGGCCGCTCATAGGCTTCGTGAAGAGCTGTGACGATTGAGGCGACGTTGGGTGTGTTCAGCCACGCGGCCATCGCCGCATTCCAGAACGGCTGTCCATCGATCAGCCAACCATCGCCAATCAATTCGGTCTGAGCTGAGAAGTCACTGGCAATGACAGGCACGCCGCACATCTGCGCCTCGATTGCGGGGATGCCGAAACCCTCACCCATAGACGGCATGAGCAAGACATTGGCACGCGAATAGATGGTCGCGAGTGCGGTCTGTGGCAAGCCCTGTCGATAGGCATATTGATTGATGAATTGAATCTGATGTGGCTTGATGCCACAAGCTTCGGCCAGCACCCTTAGATTGATGCCGCTCATGGCACCTTTGTCTTCGGTGTAGCAGAAGAGCACCGCATCATCTTTTTCTTTGGCGAATTTTGAGAAAGCCAGAAACGCCTCAGGGAACGCTTTTCGCACTGGTGTTTGCCCCTTATTGGCAGCCACCATCAAGACCATGAATTTTCCATCATCGATTTGTGTTAGGTCTTTTGCCGTCATGCTGCTACCGGCATGTTCATATGAATCGGTGACTTTGAATTGACTCGATTCGATGCCGTGAGGTGCATAGAGAACGTCACGAAAGCCGGCGTGTTCGAGCATTTTCACGCCATATTTGCTCATGGCAATTGGATGAACATTTGGCTTGATGAGCCATTGTTTCACATCTGCTGGCAATGGCATGTGATCTATCGGAACCCATGAGGCGATGTTTTTCAGTTTGTCGTAGGCATCGCCTTTGTAAATCCAGCAGTCGAACAATGTGATTAGAAGATTGGGTGCAGTCGGGTCTGGTGCGAACCAATTGACGGCATTGGCTGGAATTACATCATTTGACCAAATATCCATGCCGCGTGGGTAGAGCGTGAAGCCTTCCCACTCGCTCATCGCCGCTTCTAAACCATAGTTGCAGGCGACTGCTACTTGATGACCTTCTTTCGCGAGCCTTTTGATGACTTGTGCTGTTTGCTGTCCATATCCTGTTCCGGCGAACGGAGCGTTTGAAGTCCAGAGAATTCTCGCGGGTCGCGAATAGTCCGTGTGTATGGTTCCGCGATTCTGTTGCGGATTAGTTCGACCGCTATTGACGGTTCGATGTTGATTGGCGTGTTTTTTATTACGACGAGCATTTTTTGACACCTATTGACCCTTTCGCAGTTAGGGAAAGTGCGGGGCGCACCCCTGCGCCGATGCGCCCCGCACTTAGTTCTTTGTTACAGACTAACTGGCTTTCGCCCTGAACACCTGAACGTGGCTCGTCTGCGGCAAGTCACCGTCAATGCGGATCGTTGCTTTAAACGTGATCAGGTCATTGGCAAAGGCATACTCGTCTGATCTATCCAAACGAATGCCACCAACCTGACGAACAAAGTAACTCGGCAGGTGACCTGCGATGAGCGTTCTGTTGCCAGTGCCGGCGGATGCCATGTGTGGGTTCTCAACGAGCGGGTAGCCCAAGAGAACGTCAGGGGTGCCGAGTTGCAGCGAGGGTTGGAACACGAATGCGCCCGACCCATCCTTCAACGTGCGAAGTTTCGCGATGCTTGAACCGTTCGCCATGAAAGCGAAACCGGGCAAGCGGCGAGCTGCGCCGTCGAGTGCATACAGGGTGTTGATTACTTCGTCAGCAGTGAAGACGTAATCAGATGCAGTTCCAGTCACAGCAGTTGCAGCGACGGTGGCAATGCCGTGAGGCTTGCTTGAACCATCGCCAGTGGTCAGCACGCTGTTGGCGACATAGCCAATCGCGTTTCCGACCTGCTCTGCGAAGAATGACTGCAAGGGCACACCCGAGTCTTCCATCAATTCACGGCTGACCTGAAAGAGCGTTCCGTATTTGAACGCTTCCAAATCGACCATTGCATTGAAGGTCGGGTCACTCTCTGCGAACACAGCAGCCTCAGCGGTCAATGTGCCGACTGAGTAGGCATTTAGATTCGGAATCTGAATCTTCTCGCCACGAGCAGTGTTAAGAACGGTGACCACATTCGGGTCGAGCATCGGGCCAACCTGACGAGCCTTCAAGACGATTTCATCGTAAAGGGTTATGTCACGAGGCGTGCCGGTTGATGTCAAAACAACATCACGACGCTCGATTTCTAGTGAACGAATTTCGCCGCGAGCGAGTCTGCGAATCGAGTCAATCTCATCAGTAACAACGGCGGATTCGACGGTCTTAACCTGACCCTCGATGCCGCGCATTGCCTCTACTGCACGAGCTTCTCGCTCCACATCTGCCTGAATTCGGGCAATAACAGCGGCACGCTCGTCGATTTCGGCGGTCATGCGAGCGTATTGCTCGTTTTCTTCGGCAGTCAGGTCGCGGTTCTCGTCCGAAGCACGGTCAAGCAATTGTTTTGCTTGTTCCCATGCGTTCAAACGCGCTTCCATTTGCTTTTTTAGGTAATCCATTGGGATTCACCCTCTCTTTTTGGGTTTGCGCAGGTTACGGTTTTGGGTTTTCGAAGCGGCTCCGCATCGAAGTGGGTGATGCGGCTCCGCAAACACCTGCAAAGAGAATAAATGCTTTACAGAGTTTTGGCTAACAAGTCCAGATGCTTTTGCTTGATGCCCAAAAGGTTCGCGACCGGCTCTTGACGTAGTTTGCCGACAACTTCGGTGAGCAAGTCAGCTCTTGCGGCATCCAATTCTTTGCCATTTTCGAGCAAAGTGATGGCTTCTGCCAATTCATCGGCATTGGTGTTGGTTCTTTCAGCCAGAACATCGAAACTGCGAACGGTGGCCGAAGTTGCAGGATAGGCAGGCCAGCCAGTCACGACCGATACTTCGTGAAGCCTCACTTGATGCAATTCACGCACCGATCCATCGTCACTCCAACTCTCGCCCTTAGGCGGCACGCTAAAACCGAAGCTCATTGAATCCACATCACCGCGTTGCAATAAAACGCTCAAATCGCGGCCAGCTGTGGTGTCTGGTAAATCAGCATCGACCAGCAAACCTCTTTCATCTTCAATCAGTCGTAAGGTCTTTGCCCGAGTCGATGCAAGAACGATGTCTGAATTGTGGTTCAAGAACATGCGAATGGCGTTTCTCGAACGAAGGCTTTTTGCGAATGCGCCGGGCTTGATGTATTCGCGGAAACCCATGTCTTCGGATGGTGAATTGAACACGGCCGCGTAACCACGAAATGTCATTGGCATGTCGCTTTGTGAATCCTCAGTTTGGCGCATCTCAATGTCTGAGAATTGGACTTCACGCACTTCAACCGCTTGCTTCATAACTACCCCCGAAGAATCTTCGTTTCTCATGTTAGCGATAAATGCAGGCGAATTAAAACTTCTCTCTGCCTGAATTTGGTCTGATTTGCGGTCGAACCATGCTCGCGCTGGTGCAGGATTGAGTGGGTTGATGCCCCAAAGGTAATGAGCCACTGCACCTGCACCCGGAAATTGCTCATTGGTTGCATTGGAATTTTGTGGGGCGTCCAAATCTGGTGCGTGGCGAGCGCCCCATGCCGAAGCACGAACAACTTTGTCTTCGGTTATCTCACCGCGTGACATTGCTCTGGCTTCTCGAACGGTTGCCGCTACCAGTCCATCGCCTGCAAGCCCTTCGGCGTAATATTCCAAACCCCTTGCCGCTGCATCTCGAATGTATTGAGGCACATCCAAATCAACCTGACGATCTTCTAAATCATCATCGTCATCGTCTGGTCGCCATGCATTGCAGTAATAATCGCCGCGAACGTAGTCGCTCCATCGTTCACACCACGCCATGTCATCTTGCACTATGTCTTCGTTGTAGAAAAAGCAATTGCCACAAGCTCGACCTTCTGGCACGTCTTCTGAAAGTGCTGGTCGATAGTTATCAGGCAGTGCTCTGTCATCGGCTTCTGGTAACGGGTTTATTTTGGTAAGTGTCGAAAATCGATGACCGACCAAAGTATCAGTGGCACGCCAACCGCCTTCGACTGGTCGCCAAATACGAATCAAAGCTGCGGGGTCATCTTCTGAACCTTCGATGGTGAAGTCAGAATCAGGCACGTTAATCACACCATCACGAACGATGCGACGAACATCGCCGCGTGCTCTGCCACCTGATGAATTCCATGAAACGAAGTCGCCGATTTCTAGTTCGTCTGGCTCTGCTCGCTTGTATTTCGTCTTTTTGACTGACTGACGTTCGCCACCGGGTTCAATGCCTTCTGCAATGCTGACAGCAACCATCTGATCGATGGCATCTTGCTTCGAATCATGGCAGCCGATTACTTCGCCGTCATCTTTGATGGTCGCCCATCCTGCACAATCTGGCGATTCGTCGGTGATGAAATATGGCATCAGAGAATCTGCCTTATGACACCGCAGTTTAAATTCTCGTAATTCGTCGTGGCCCAAATCTCAGCTCCGGGCATTAAATCAATGTGTTCCGTCTCGCTGTGGTCAATGTGTGTGCCATTTGCCTCACTCACATTCGACCCACCCAAAAAGATGTAACGGCCAGAGCTTTTCTCTTGATTGTGGATGATTATTTTCTGCCAATTGCTTCGTGCATCCACGATGCGAGTCGCAACGCCAGTGCCCAATGTGAATTGCTGCGATGAGAAAGTCACGATTCCACCTCATAAACCGATTGTGGGTCGAGTGGGTCGATTTGAGCGATGTTCTGCAACTGAACCGACGGCAGACCAGTGTGCTCGATTGGCGGCAGACCGACGGTGCTAAGAACATCGGCAGGGTTGTAACCAGACAAGACCAATCGCTGTGCGATTTCGGCACGCTTCGATAGTTCGACCAAATTAGCTGCTGGCAAGTCCACGTTAGCCAATGGCACACGGTAAACATCGCCACCATCAGCGGGTCGTAGGTCTTCAAGGCGTCTAACATCGTTGATGCTCAAAAACCCTGACTGCAAACCAGTCGAAAATGCTGAATAACGAGTCTGAATGTCGCCGCGAAGCAAACCATCCACGTTGAATTTCAAGAAAGCACCAGCGGGCAAAAGTCGCGAATAGGCGGATTCAATCTTTTCGATGTAGGGCCGCAATGTGTAGGTCACGAATTGAATGGCGTTTTGTTCAACCGATGCATAAGACATTGCACCCGGTTTTGCCACCTGAATCATGTGCAACGGCACACGGAATACGCGAGCTATTTCTTCGACTGAGAATTCACGGCTTTCAAGCATCTGTGCTTCATTGGGATCAACGCCTGTCTTCTGGAATTTCGCCCCGCCAGATAGAACACCGGGTCGGTGCGACCTTCTTATGCCGCGATGGGCTTGCTCATAGGCATCGACCAAAGATTTGGCTTGTTCTTCTGTCAGATTGCCGGGGAATTCAATCAGGCCAGAGGTCGTCGAACCTTGACCGAAGAAACGTGACGAGAATTCTTGCAACGCGGCAGATAGACCTAATGATTCTTTGACTTGCTCGATGCGAGAGATGCCGCGAAGATTGCCGGGCAGTCTTAACTCGGTGATGTGAATCATCTCGTCGCGGGGCACGATGCTCATGCCGCCGTCGATGACGTATTGGATGTTTCGTTGTAGGTTGTCGCGATTGATTGTGACTCGCTGTGGATCGAGAACCGAAAGACCGATGACACCATCAGTATCGCGAATGATGCGAATGAATGCGTTTCCATCTAGCAACAGCGAGACCATCACCTGTTGAAAGTGGTCTATTCGACTGCTGGTCGCCTCAACATCTGGAACGTCCACCCAAAGCGGCTTCGGTCGAAGCGGGATTCGGTTTCCATCGATTCGACGGAATGCATCGATGGGCAAAGTCGAGATTGTGTCCGATATGAGGCGCACTGAGGCATAGACGGCGGTGATTGCCAACGAGTTGCGCTGGTTGATGACCGTTCCAGCTTTGGTCGTAGTTTCAAGAAACTGGTCAGAACCCCAAATCGTCTGAAAAGAGATTGCGCGCTTTTCAGAATCCCCAAAGTTAAGCAACCTGCCGAACATCAGTCACCTTTCTCAGCTGCGAGACCGAATGCGACGATTGCTGCGCCCAAAAAACCGATGGCAACAGGCACATTCAACAATGCCACACCACCACAGAACACTAGAACGCCACAAATCTGAATCGCAGTCGCAAATTTCTTCAAAGAATGCCCCCTTAGACGGCAAAGAACGCAGGCACAGGAGTCTCACCCGCTTGATTGGTGATTGTAGCCCTATCGAACGCGATTATTGCCGCGACTGCCGCATCAATCTTTCGACTGCTGGCTTTGTGTTCTTTCACGATTCGTGGGCCTAATCGGTCGGATTTCACGACACAGTTATTCATGTGCCGCACCAATGTCGGTGAATTGTCATGGGTCAGGTTTGCCGCTGTCACTGCATCGCGAAATTTGGCACACGCTGGAACCATGCGGCTCGGGCTGCTCGATGGATATTCGACCACTGGCAAGCCTTCATCAGCCAAAACCTGCATTGAACGCTGCCAGCGGAATGGGTCGCAGACAATCTCTCGCACTTTGAATCTTTTGCAAGTCTCGATGATGGTCTGTTCGACTTCGGCAATATCGACTCGCCAATCGTCGCGGTCGGTCAGTTGCTTTTCCCACGCTTTGACCATGAATAAATGCGGCCGTTCGCCAGTAGTGCAGCCGACGATGACTGATGCATCGCCCGAGAAAGAACCATCGAAGCCCAACACAATCTCGCTGCCTTCTTCTGGCTGAGCCTCAACATCGGCACAGGCTTCGAACGTGCCGGTCGGTAACCAAATCTGTCGGCTCGAAACCCATTGATTGATTCTTTTGGTTCGAAACTCTGCCTCTGGTGTTCGCTTGATTGCCGACTCAAAATCCTCAGGGTCATTCAAGTCACCGAATCCGGGGTTGGCCATTCGCCATGTGTCCGCCTCACGGAAGTCGGCATCGAGTGGTGCTTGCCACCATGCACAAAAGAAGCTCGGGTCATCAATCTCACCCATCGCGACCTTCTGGCCATATTGGAACAATCGAAAGCATGTCGATTCCATACCTGTGGAGTCGTATCGAACACCGGCAGTAGTGATGCCCAACATCAACGGATCACGGCGAGCACCTGAACCTAATTGCAAGACATTGAAAAGCTCGTCATTCGGCGCAGCGTGCAACTCGTCATAGACGACCAGCGTTGGCGAAAGACCTTCTTTGGTGAATGACTCCGATGACAAAACCCGATAGACCGATTTGGTTTGCTTT
>OGWG01000240.1_pt1 | contig 10091 bp, 18 predicted proteins | sample 1575911 | NCBI WGS metagenome assembly OGWG01 (sample SAMN07581534, study PRJEB24739) | freshwater metagenome
TGATAGCAATGTTAAAAACACTATGAAAGCTATAGTCTTAATTACAGCCCTTCTGCTGCTGTTTGCCTGCTCAAGTGAACGCAAAGCACAGTACCACTACAAAAAAGCTCTTAAACATGGCCTAAAGATAGTACAGGATAGTGATACCATCCGCATTAATACCATTGATAGCATACCTGTAATAGTCAATGATACTATCGTATGGCAGAAGTATATCACTACCAAGGATACTATAGTCAAGTATAGGACCGTAGAAATTCCTAAGACCAAGTGGCAGACCAGGATAGAGTACAAGTACAAGACCAAGATAGAGAAAATCAAGGGCGATGTGATCACCAAGCAGCATGAAGTAATCAAGTACCGCACCAGGTGGTGGCCGTTCTGGATAGGCTTAGCTATACCCTTCTTATTAAGACTTGCCTACAATGCCTTACTAAGCAAGCTGAACAAATGAGAAAGAGGCTGTTCTACGACATAGAGACCTCTTTCAATGTAGGAGTGTTCTGGAGAACAGGCTACAACATCACAATAAACCCACAAGATATTATTCACGAACGTGCTATCATCTGTATATGCTACAAATGGGAGGGTGAAGATACCATTCACAGCCTAACCTGGTCAAAGAGCCAAAGTGATAAGGCTATGATACGTGAGTTTATCAAGATCATGAACCAAGCAGATGAGATAGTGGCTCACAATGGTGATAGATTTGACCTTAAATGGATACGCACAAGGGCTCTACTGCATGATATTGATGTTATGCCTGCACCCAAGACCATAGACACGCTTAAATGGGCTAAAAAGTACTTCAATTTCAACTCAAATAAACTAGACTACATAGCTCAACTGCTCAAGGTAGGTGCCAAGATGGATACCGGTGGCCTTGAGTTATGGAAGGATATCGTATTTAGAAAGGATCAAGCCGCCCTGGATAAGATGGTAGAGTACTGCAAGATGGATGTACAGGTCCTTGAGGGTGTATTCAACAAGCTTAACAGCTACACTCTACCACAGCACAACTATGCAGTACAGCATGGTGGTGAAAAGTTTGAGTGCCCTGAGTGTGGTAGTACTACCTTCCAGTACAACCGTAAGACCGTTACCAGTGCAGGCACAGTACACCATTGGCTAAAGTGCAGAGACTGTGGCAAGCACCATAAAATCAATCAACTTACTTTCTCCAAGTACCAGAAATACATCTACCGCAAGAGTAAGCCCTTCCCAGCCTAAAGGCTTAATCCTTATTTAGAATCATTCTAAATTTCACTAATAACTTAATTTTTTGTGAATAATAATTTGCAGATATGAAACTTTTTGTATCTTTGTAAAGTATTAACCAATAAAAATTACAAAATGACAAAAGAAGAGATCCTAGAAACCGTGCTTAACTACGTTGAAGAGCTTAATGCTGACTATGAAGAGAACCGTGAGGCTTTTGGCTTAGATGATGCAGACACCCAGAGAAGCTACACCAAGCTGTATGCTGTAGAACAGTTACTTAACCGCTTAAATTTACCTACCAATGACTAAAAAAGAATTTTACGAAACCCTTGCAGGTGGCCTCTTTGTAGCCCTGCTACCTTATATAATCTATAAAGTTTTAATACTTATCATGTTATGAATCAATCAGTAGAATTAAATGCAAATAAATGTGACTTCTCATTCTCAAGAAGTGAGAGCGTGGGTATATGGGGCACCTGTACCTTCAATATGCAAGATGATTTAGATGGCCACTTCACAGTTGATGTGGATGATATAGAAGCCTTCTTTGATGCCGGTGAAACTGAGCTACCTATTAAGCTCACTGAGTACGAGATAGACCTGCTATGTGAGTGGATCTATGAAGAAGCTAACCAGCGCAATATGTGGGAGGACTTTAGAGATGTAGATCGTGAATGGATGGATAAAGATGATGCAGAATATATATGAATATGCAAGATGGTGGCGGGAGCAATCATTTGCAGGAGACAAAGGCGGCTCCTTTGATATAGAACTTTATTTAGAAATCTTAAAATGCAAAGCAAAATGTATAGACTCGAATACTATATCCATGACAAGCTCATCAATCAATGGGGCTTCAAGTCCTTTGCCTTGTGCAAGTGGAAAAAAAGAGAACTGCAACGATCAGGAGACTGCCTAATGGGCCACTTCAAAATTGTAAGGATATGACTAAGGTAGGCAGTGACTTCAGTGGAGTGGGTGCTTTCAATCAAGCACTCAACCGATTAGGTATAAAATACGAGGAAGTATTTGCCTGTGACATGGATAAGTATGCGAGGCAAACATTCATTCATAACTATGGAGAGCCAAGGTACTACCCTACCAATGTATATTACCGTAATATACCTGAGAAAAGCCTGGACATCTACATGACTTCCCCCCCATGCCAAGCTTTCTCTTTGGCAGGAAAAAGGTTAGGCAAAACAGATAACAGAGGAGTATTGTTTTTCAATTCTCATGAGTTTATTGAGAAGAACAAACCTCGCTTTTTTATCTTTGAGAATGTAAAAGGCCTACTATCGGATGACAATGGAAAAACCTTCCAAGAATGGGTGAATATGTTAGGAGGTAAGTCGGTCAATGGTAGCCCTGTAATGTTCCCTCATGAGTATTCAGTGCCTTATCATTTATATTGGAAGGTATTAAATGCTAAAGAGCATGGAGTACCACAAAACAGAGAGAGGGTGTTTTTGGTAGGTATACGTGATGACCAGGATAATCTATTTAGATGGCCCCTTGAAGAGCATTTAACTAAGAGGCTAAAGGATGTGTTAGATAATGAGGTGGATGATAAGTATTTTTTGAGTGAAAAGACAATTCAATCAATCATGAAAAGTAAGTTTGATGATTGTAAACCAATGGATTATTCAAGAGAAGATTATAGAAAGGAAAACATTTCAAAATGTATAAAAGTTGGAGGAGATGTACCTTGCTTTATAGTTAATTCAGCCACATCAAAAGGATATGAGGAAGCTACCGAAGGAGATAGCATAAACTTCTCAGTGCCTAACAGTCAAACGAGAAGAGGCAGAGTAGGAAAAGGAGTGGCTCAGACGTTAGATACGGCTTGCAATCAGGCAACTATTGATAACTACAAAATCCGCAGGCTTACACCTCGTGAATGCTTCCGATTGATGGATTTCCCTGATACCTTTACATGGCCTGTAAGTGACTCACAAGCCTATAAGCAGGCAGGCAATTCAATTGTGGTCAATGTCTTATATAAAATAATTAAAAATTTACCATTATGCTACTAATTGACGAGCTATACCACCTATCCAAGGTGCAGAACATGGACATAGTGAAGATCATTGATGACTTCAACCTTCGCGGTACTACCAGCAACCTGTTCAAAGGTGTTAATGATCCTAAAAGAATAGAGTAATGAAATACGTAAAATACTACAGAATGTGGCTTGAAGATACAGTAGAGCCAGAGGGTGGCACATGGTGCTACATGGGCATGGATGAGAAAGGCTTTTTATGGCAGCTTAACTTTCAATATAAAGATACTGAGCAGGCAGACACCTTAGAACAATACCTCCGGTGGGGCTACAAAATTGAAGAGCTATGACAAAAGAAGATATGTACGAATGGCATGCCATCCAGAACATGGACCTTATGCGGCTTGTTGACAAGTACGACCTCAAGAAGAGAACAAGAGCAAGAAGCTACTGCTACAAGCGTTTTTTTATAGCTCAGTACATGGTCCGCAAAAGGCACCTTACTGTATTCGTAGCAGGCCACCTGTTAGGTGTTGACCACAGCACTATATCCTATGCCATGAAGATGCATGATACCTGGTGGGAGAAAGATGCTGTATACATGAATGCTATCTACCCACTACCAGAACTCATAAGTGGTGATCATGTGCCTCAAACTTACAGTGTAGACTATGAGGAGGTGGATATAGAGGAGTGTGTAGTCAATATACGTGGTAACTTTCCTCCAAAGTTATTAACTAAGTTTGATAAGCCTATGACAGGACCAGAATTAAGTACTATATTTGCTATGTCGTAATTTCATATTAGGTTAATACGGGGGTCAACGGACCCCTTTTTTGTGCCCTTAACATGACGATAAGACAAATCTCTATATATACGCTATAGTAAAAAGTCAAGAGTAGTACTCTCAAGTTTTGTAAAATTTTGCGTCGCAGCGTCGCGGAATTGCTGAAACCCTTACCAGTGTTGACTTTCAGACATGACGCAACACATGACGGAATTATTTTTTTTCGTCTTTTTAATTACATTAACGTCTTTTTATATCTTTGTACCCCATGTATAACCCAAACATATCTGTATTTAGGTCTCTATACCATAGTAAAGAGACTCCCTTTAAGCTCACAGCCATTGATGTATTCAATAGAATAAGGCAAGGAAACCCTGAGCTAAATAAGAAAATAGAAGCTATCCGAGCCGGAGATAGTGAAAGCAAGAATAAGCTCATGGCTATCATGTTCAATGGTACCTTTAATGAGCGTAAAGATGATGGCCTAATAGAGCACTCAGGACTTTGTGTGGTAGACTTTGACAAGTATCCTGATAAGGAAACTATGGAAAGGGACCGCAATAAGCTCATGAAATGTAAACACGTGTACCTTATGTTCACTTCTCCCTCTGGAAATGGACTTAAGGCTGTAATACGTATACCTCGTTGTGATAAGTTTGAGCATAAAAGAAGGTTTGGAGCCTTTGGTGAGTACTTCAAGAGCAAGTGCTTTGATGCTGCCAACTGCAATGTATCCAGGGTATGCTTTGAAAGTTATGACCCTAATGCCTACCTTAATGAATTTGCCGAGGAGTTCACAGGTATCCAAGATGATAAGGGATATACCATGAGTGAGAAGCCTATGGTCCTACCTCTTACCAATGAAGATAAGATCATTGAGCTGATCATGAAGTTTAAGCATGGCCCCTTCACAGAAGGCAATAGAGCTAACTGGCTATTCAAGGTGGCCATGTGCATGTGTGAGTATGGCATAGATGAGCGTATAGCACGTGACTACCTACTTCAGAAGCAAGAGCCTGGCTTCACTGCCGATGAAATCAATAACACCATAAGCAACTGCTACATGCGTGGTAACTTTGCAAGCAAGTACTTTGAGGATAGGCAGACCATGGATAAGGTAAAGGTCAAGCTCAAGGATGGTGTAAGCAAGGACGATATCAAGAAGCAGTTAGGTGTAGATGATAACGTGATAGATAAGGTGCAAACTGAGGTGCAGAATGTAGATGATAAATTCTGGGAAGGTGAAGGTGCCAAGGTCAAGATAGTGCCGAATAACTTTGCCAAGTTCCTGCATAAGCATGGCTTTGCCAAGTACTACCCAGAAGGTAGCAAGAAGCCTACCTTTGTATACATCCAAGAGAATAAGGTGAATGAGTCAAGTACTGAGCTGATTAAGGACTTTGTACTTACTTATCTCCGCAAAGATGAGACGATTGATGTATACAACCACTGTGCGAAGTCCACCGCCCTGTTTACTGAAAACTATCTTAACATGCTTGACAGCATTGATATGAACCTCCTGCAGGATAGCAAGCATGTGAGCTTCATACCCTTTAAGAATGGTGTAGTAAGGTGCACCAAGGATAGTGTGGACCTGCTCAGCTACATTGATATTGATGGCTACATCTGGAACGGGCAAATCATAGGCAGAAACTTTACACGATTAGAGTCTCATGTTAACAATTTTCAAGACTTTATACGTAAGGTATCTGCTGATGATGATAAGAGGGTGCAAGCCATGGAGACTATACTAGGCTATCTACTGCATACCTTCAAAGATAAGACTGATCAGAAGGCTATTATATTCAATGACCAGGAGATAGATGATAACCCTAATGGAGGGAGTGGTAAGAGTTTAGTGCTTACTGCACTGAGTAACATCCGCAAAGTGATTAAGATAGATGGTAAGGCCTTCAACCCTGGTAAGAGTGACTTCGTGTACCAACGTGTTAACCTGGATACTCAGGTGCTAGCCTTCGATGATGTTAGGAAAAACTTTGACTTTGAGCACCTATTCTCACTGATCACAGAGGGTATACCTGTCAACCGGAAAAATAAGGATGAGATATACATACCCTTTGAGCGTTCACCCAAGGTAGTCATCACCACTAACTATGTGATCTCAGGCTCAGGTACCTCACATGACCGTAGAAGGCATGAAATAGAGTTTTTTCAGTACTTCAACTCCCAACGTAACCCCGTGCAAGAGTATGGTAAGCTCTTATTCGATGAGTGGACTGCAGAAGAGTGGAGCTTGTTTGATAACTACATGCTAAGCAACCTGCAGAAGTACCTACAGATAGGGCTCTTCAAGACTGTTAGTATCAATGCTGATGCTAAAAGGCTTATACAAGCCACCTGCAAGGAGTTCTATGACTTTGCACTGGATCCAGATGTATTACCACTGAATAAAAGGCTGTACAATTCACCTACATTAGTGAGCTTTCAAAATGATACCAAGAGCTTTAAGGAGCTAAGCCCTAAACAGTTCCTTAAGTGGGTGGCTGAGTGGGCCAATTACAAGGGGTATACCATGGTCAAAAACAAGGACCACATAGGTAGATACTTTGAGCTCTTGTATGGCCCAAAAGATCCAACTGATTTTAACCAAATAACACCTGAAAATGAAGCACCTTTCTAAATTAACACTACTGGTCCTGTTGTTGGCAGGCTGTAAAAGCACTGCCTACTCGTGGGGCAAGTATGAATACCTGGAAATTGTAGGCCATAGCCCAAAAATACCTACCTTTGGTGAGAATGGTCTACACCTACCTCCAGGGAAGTATATCATTAAGGCCTACAAGGGGCAAGAAGTAACCTATATCAAGTATGAACCGAGAAAATAAGAAACTACTCCATGAGCTCAAGCTTAAGAAGTGGGCTGAGAAAAACCCAGAATTTCCACCTAACTATATACCTAAGACAGTGTACAAGGACTCAACAGCAAACGGCCTGACCAAGGCAATCATAGATTATATCACCCTGAATGGATACCAAGCAGAACGTATCAATACAATGGGTGTAGCACGTACCAAGTACCGCACTGATGGCTCAGTGGCAGGAGTGCAATGGACTAAGGGTACCGGTACACCAGGCTCAGCAGATATATCCGCCACCATTAAGGGCAGAAGCGTGAAGATAGAGGTAAAAATAGGCAAGGATAGGCAGTCCGATGCACAGAAGAGGTACCAGGAGAAGATCGAACAGGCAGGAGGGGTGTACTACATAGCACGTAACTTTGATGATTTTGTAAATTTTTTTAATGAAATCGTAAATAATTAAAATTAAGTTGTATATTTGTAGAAAATTAACACCTTAAAATTATGACAACAAGAAAAACAGCTCCAGCTGAAGAGCCTAAACCAGCACCAAAACCGATGAACATCTACCAAAAGCTGCACTTGGCTAAGCAGTCCATGGGTAAGGTCATTAAGAATGCCACTAACCCACACCTTAAACGTAACTATGCTGATATCAATAGTATCATTGATACAGTAGAGCCTATCCTACTAGACTGTGGACTGCTACTGATACAGCCAGTTAAGGATGATAAGGTGTATACCATCATCATTGATATTGAAAGTGAAGATACCCTTGAGAGCTTCATGCCCCTTCCCTTAATCACCGACGCACAGAAGCTCGGTGGAGCCATTACTTACTTCCGCAGGTACACCCTAGTATCTCTTCTATCCTTACAAGCTGTGGATGATGATGGGTATGAGGCTTCAAGGCCTTCCAAGAATAAGCCTACCCTAGATGGAGATAGATGGGCTAAGGCACTGGCAGCAGTTAAGGCAGGCAAGTTCACAGCTGAGCAGATAAAAGAGATGTATAACCTAACTCAAGAGCAGGAGGGGCAATTAAAATAAGTAACCAATATAAATAAATATATGTTTAATTCAACACAAGCACCAATGGCGAAGAACAGTAACCAAGTGCAAACAGGACAAGAGGTAAATAAAGTTTACAAAACTTATGATTTATCAATTTTCAAATCCATAGACGGGAATAGAGTTCCTAATCTTCAACACATACGGAGATTAACTGACTCATTAAAAGTACATGGAATGAAATGTAACCCCATTTTAGTTAATGAGAAAATGGAAGTAATAGACGGGCAGCATAGATTGCAAGCAGCAAAAAATGTAAATACTTTTGTTTACTATATTGTTGTAAACGGATATAAACTTCAAGAGGTTCATACATTAAATCTCAATCAAAAAAATTGGGGTAAGCGTGATTATATGGAGGGGTATGCTGAGATGGGAATTGAGTCATACATTAAATTAAAAGAATTTGTGCAAAAAAATGATGATTTTACCTTTACAGATTGTATTGCTCTTTGCTCTAATATTACAACGTCTAGTGGTTCTGGCATAATAAATAAGTTTCGACATAATCAAAATTATAGTAAACAAACCGAAGTATTTGAAGAGGGCTCATGGGTAGGTAAAGATTTTGATTTAGCTCAAGAATGGGCCCATAAAATACGAATGTGTAAGCCATATTTTGAAGGATATAATAAAACAACTTTTGTAGGTACAATGATTGGTTTATTTCAAAATAATTTATTTGATTTTAGTGAATTTATGCATAAGGTAAGAATTCAGCCTAAAGCATTAGTTGATTGTGCTAATAGAGAACAGATGAGGGCATTAATTGAGGACATATACAATTATAAGAGCCGCAATAAAGTAAATCTACGTTACTCATGAAGTTCAGAGCATCACAATTAGGCAAGCTAATGACCTCCTCCAGGACTAAGGGGGAGGCATTGAGCCAAACAGCTAAGAGCTACATCATTGAGAAAGCTAAGCAGGACTTTTATGGCTACCGGAGTGAGCTCACTAACAAGTACGTACTCAAGGGTATTGAGCAAGAGCAGGATAGCATTGATTTGCTTAACCTGGTACGTGTGGAGAACTATGCCAAGGACTGCCCTCCTGCTGAAAATGAATGGCTAACTGGTTGCTGTGATATCATCACTGAGGATAGGGTGCTTGATATCAAAACCTCCTGGTCCTTAGATACCTTCCCTGCCACTACCTTTGAGTTCAAGGATACCTCAGACTATGAATGGCAAGGCAGGGCATATATGTGGCTATACGATAGGCCTATATTTGAGCTGTGCTATGTTATGGTGAGCACTCATCCTGAGTTCTTGAGCCAATATGACCCCATTGATATACATGAAGTGGACCACATAGACCCTGCCAAGCGTATCACTAGTGTTATCTTTGAGCGTGATACTACACTGGAGATACAGATGATTGAGAAGCTCACAGCAGCATCCTTATTTTATGACCAAGTATTAACCCAATTAAATAACAAATAATGACTACAAAGACAAGAGATGAATTTTTTGAAGCGGCAGTGCTTGCTGCTTTCCAGGGCTTACTTGCTGCATCCGGTCACTACAGAGATGAGCTGATTAACAACCCATGTGAGTACGTGGCTAATGCTGCGCGGCAATATGCTGATGAGCTTACTGATCAGTTGTATGGTCCTGAGTTACCAGTGATCAGGGAGCGTTTATTTTAAGCCAAAACTGATTTTTTTACTACATTTGGCGAACTATGAAAGCAACCATTGAATACAACCTGCCGGACGACCAGCATGAGTATGACCTGGCTAACAGCTCAGGTGCCATGTACAATGCCCTGCATGAGATAAGAGAAGAAATCCGTAGGCTGCACAAGTATGGTGAGCTTAATGGTGAGCAGTGGGATATGGTAGATAAGATATACCAGGCATACCATGATATACTAATTGAAAACAACATAAAGCTATGATACTACTACTTTCAATTTTGCTCGCCCCTGCAGTGATATGGGGGTGGGCTTTTACTATCTATCAAATAATCAATATCTATAAAAATGAGTGAGTTCAAAGGAGAGGTGGTCTATGTGACCCCTACACAGTCAGTATCTGACAAATTTAAGAAGAGAGATATTACCCTCAAGTCCGAAGGTGAGTATCCACAGTATGTAACATTTCAGCTAACACAGGATAAGTGTGACCTAGCTAACAACCTCAATGTAGGTGATGTGGTAGACCTTAAGTACAACCTACGTGGTAGGC
>OGWG01000242.1_pt1 | contig 10019 bp, 6 predicted proteins | sample 1575911 | NCBI WGS metagenome assembly OGWG01 (sample SAMN07581534, study PRJEB24739) | freshwater metagenome
TTATGAGGACGAATGACCGAATGCTTTTGATCGCTGCAGCGTTAAACGGAATCCTGTCTAGGGGCGCTCAACGCTACAAAGACGGACCGTTTACGCTCGACACCGACAACCCTGAGCGAATTGCTTGTTTAGCGGTTCGCATTGCAGATCAAACACTGGAGATAGCGAATGAGAGATTATCAAAGCAAAGCCGTACAAATGCAGGTGCTCATAGATTACCTGCAAGTCATGATAGCGCGTAGGGACTGGCACGGAGTATCCGATGCTGCCAACGATCTGCGTGAGATGGAAGCTGAGATGCGTTCTTTTGACTCATGGAAAGCGCAACGAGACATAGACTAAGCAAGTAATAAAGAAATAAAAAACCCGCCTTGTGGGCGGGGAGATTTGGAGTGAAACATGGATGATGCAGATACAAATTGCAAAACTCACCCCGATGCGCCACATGGTTTTATGCGTGACGCTTCACACAGCGCGGGTAGATATGTCTGTGAATGTGAGAGTTGGGAACCGCCGAAAGAAAAGCAAAAACCCGTGGCGTACATAACAGGATTTCATAACGGGCATTGCGTTATACAACCAACCGACCCCGCTGTTGTTTTGCCCGTTGGTATGGCTTTGTACCGCGCACCGAGAGAGTGGGTTGGGCTGACGGATGAGGAGATGGGCGAGGTTGTAAATCGATTGCAACAACAAGTTGAAAAACCCGCCGAATGAGCCTTTCACGCGGTTTAAACGGTCATATAAAGCCGATAAAGGTAAAAAACCCGCCTTGTGGGCGGGTTGGTTAAGGTGCTAAGACAAGTCTTACTCGTCTTCGCTTTCCTCTTCCCCGTCTTCGTCGATTGCCTCGCTTGCGGCAATCAGCTTGTCATACAGTTTTGACAGACCAGACGAGATTTCCTGCTCGCCAAGCCAGTCAACCAGTGCATCAAACTCGAATTCGGTCAGGTCTACGGTTACAAAAGTATCTTCCATTTAAGGCCCCTTAAACTGATGTTCCACGAAAATATGCGACGCCGTCGATCACTTCACACAACTCCGGTGGAAGCAATCGACCATCATTATCATACGTCAAGATTGCAAATCCTTGACTCCAAGGAACCGGATTGTCCTCCGTGTAGAAGAAAGCCTGCGAGGTTGGATCAGCTAGCATGCCCGTTGAAACGCCCCATCTCCTTCCTTGGTAATCCGTCCAACCCTTGATTTCAAGGAGGTGGGTGTGTCCTGAACAAGTTGAAAGTCCACTTTTTAAAACATTGTTATAAGAACTATGCACGCCTGAGTGCTGCAATCTATGCTTAATCATTGTGTTCTCATTCACAAGTACAGACCAAGACACCGACCATTCGGGAATGTGGTCAGCTAACTTAGTTCCTGAGATGTCCCTATATTCCGGAACTAATCCAGCAAGTCGTTTTTCAAATCGAATGTCGTGGTTTCCAATCGTCCTGTGAAGAATTGCACCGGTTCCTTTAGCGGCTTTGACAATGAGGTCCATGTGGTATTGAACGCTTTCCAACTCCTGCTTCAAAGAAGGTCTCACATCCCAACACTCGGGGCCATATTTGCTAATGGTGCCGCCGTCCAGGATATCGCCATTTGCGATGACCATCGCCGGCTTCAGTTTCTTGATAAGCTTAAGCAGCGCATGAAAAGCCACGCTTGTTTCTTGTGGCATGAAGTGAGCGTCGGAAAAAACAATGACGGTACCAGAGATGTTTGCAATCGACCTGATCTTGTTGTCTGGATGAAGGATTTTGTAGGATCGTTGGTCGTTGAAAGTGTTGAGCGGAATGCCGTACTTGGCCTCAATGTTTTTGCGTCGCTCTTGCGCTCGGCGAGCCGTGATTTTAAGTTCTTCTGAGACAAGCGTTATGCTGCCTAGACGCTTCCAAGCCTCGATAAACTCTTCATCAGTACACTTCATTTGTGTCATGACCGCTCCAAGTTCTTGAAGACAAAAGGCTTATATCACAACTAGGAGTCAATGTATTTACGAGAAAAACTTACAGATGATCAAGCGGTTGCACGACAAGATGCAGAATCAAATCAGGACTGATCCGAGCGATGCTGATCAACTTTTACATGATCTTGCTTGGAATGTTTTAGAACTGCGGAAGGAAATTCAGAATGCTATGCCCGTACTGCACAGACGCATCAGGGTCGTCCGTGAAGACCACCGTCCTTGACACCAGAAGTTTCTGGGAACCTAACGACAAATACTTTTACATAGAACGACGACGCGAATGCAAACACTGCAAAAGAAAATTTACGACAACCGAGAGGTCACCATCGGCTCGACAACGCTTACTCTCAAGGAGTGGGCCAGGCGCTCAAGAATCAGCTTCTACACCCTGCGCTGGAGGGTAGACCAAGGATGGCCAGAGGAGCGCTTATTTGAGCGCAGGCAAGGCTCAAAAGAGGGATTTAAGGTCTGTAGTGCTTGCGGCGAAACGAAAGCCTTAGAAGCCTTCTACAAGCGTTCTAGAGGCGGTTACTACTCGGAGTGCAAGGGTTGTCATGGCAGCAGAATCAAGGCGCGGGCGGAGCCTGTTGGAAGTATTTGAGCGGACCTTCATAAATTGACGAGCTTGGTGTTTTGCTCATCTTGTCGTAAAAATACAATGCAAGCGGTGACGCAACGGCCATAGCCGGTCCAGCCAATCGAGTTGGAACTGTGGGTATGAGGGAAGCCGCAGCACCCAATGCGCCCATGCCGGCAATTGATGCGCCAATAGGATCTTCTCTTCTGCGATACGCTTCTTGGCCAAGCTCTGCAGCAGCAAGACCGCTCAATGCGCCTGTTAAACCTGGCATAGCGCGAAACATTGTGCTCATACCCCGGCCAGCCGCACCAGCACCTTGAGATACATTTTGCATGGCCTGCCTAAAGATGGATGGCTTTGGCGGTTGAGCCTGCGCGGCGCGATACTCTGCTGCTTGTTCAGGCAACATGAGTTGAGATGGTCCTGATCCGCTTAAACGATAGTCGCCATGACCAAGGCCACGAATCTTTTCCATGTTCCTGATGTCACGATCAATGATCGCCTGACCGCCTCTAGGATCGGACTTGCGCATAGACTCTGCGGACTCTGCAAGTACATCAGGAATGTCCTTACCCATAACCCGCGTCCAATTAGCCGCACCAGAAGAGCCAGGTACTTTTCTAGACAGATCAAGCGGCGTTGTTGGTTGCGCAGGTGGCATCGCGGGCGGTGCAGCAGCAGGCGTTGCCCTTTGCATTCTTCGTGACTCAACTTCAAACCTTCTGCGTGCAGCCTCTGCTTGTTGGCCAATATTTTGCCCAGCGGATGCGCCAGCAACATCTAATGCCACGCGAAGTGCTTCTGGATATTTCTCTGTGGCTTCTCCCGCAAGTTTTCTGGCTTCATCTTCAAGTTTTTCTACAGGACTTTTTGCGGTTTCTTGCTGTTGAGAGGCGTCTTCTGCTTGACTGAATCTTCCGCTTTCAAACTGCGTAATCAGCTTTGCAATCTTTGGCGCAGCATCTTTTGGAAATTCATCATCAGTGCTCTTGAGGTTTAAACCACCAGCCAAGTGAATAGCATACGATGCTTGATTCTCAGGCTTGTCGCCCTTTGTATATTCTTTAACAAATGCCATCGGCGTATTGAGTCCACGCTTAAGCTTTGCATTGATATCGCCTTCAAGAGCCTGCTCGCCAAACTTACGCTCTTTGAAAATGGCAAAGCCATTATCGTCAACACCAAACTGACCTTCATAAAAATCTGGCTTGCCATTTGGTGGCTTGAGTGCGCCAGGATTGTTGTAGTAATCAGTTAAGGGTGTCATTGTTGTGCCCTTCCTGTATCAGTCCACTTACCGTTTTTCAGTTCCCAGATTGTTTTCCGTCCAGCAGAACCGGGCTGCACAAGCTGGCCCGTTCTTGGCACCGCTGATGAGGCGCTTGTAGGAGTAGATGGTCGGAAATTAATAATAGAATCGCGCACACGTTGAAGCTCAGTTTCATACTCCTGCAACGCCTTATCATACTGTTTATTGTCTTTTCTAAAATCTCTGACACTTACACCGCGACTTTGAGCATCACGGAAAATATTGGCAACCTTTTGATCAAATTCTGATCGAGCCTTGATCATTTCTGCTTTGGCTACCAAACCCTCTGGCGTATCTTTAATTGAACCGCCAAGTCTACGCACAGTCTCATTTTCCGCATTTGACACAGCGCCTGTGCCTTGATAAAACAATTTGCGGAAGTTCAGTTCTAACGATGTTGCCGCAGTTGCTGCTATTTCTGCAGCACGAATTTCTGCGGGAGATCGTGTTGCCGTGCGGATGGCGGTTTCGATGGACGGTATGCCGATATTGATGCCTGGCCCTACTCGTAATGTATCTTCACCTAATTGGCCCAACGCGCCTAAAAATCCAGCCTGCTGCAGAATTCCAAACGTGCGTTTAGTGTTCGGACTGGTTGCAAGTTGGATGAGCGTTTCAGAATTGCGTATCAGGTCCGGCGCGACTAATGCATCACTGAAAATCTTTTCTTCCGTTTTTACGTTGCTTGTAGCGCGTTCCTCAGCCTCCCGCCTTTGACCTGCAGCTTGAATCTCATCTTGTCGTTTTTGCGCTTCTCGCTCTTCCTGCGTTACAGGCACCGGCCTTCTTGCCGGCATAGTTGCGGTTGCTGCAGGCCCAGATGATGTCGCTTCAACGCCAGGAATTTGAGGTGCAACGGTATACTTTTTAACTACTCCATACAATAATTCAGCATCACCATCTTGTAATGCTTTATCAATTCTGATGGCGTCTTCTAAGCTGACTCTAAGAGTTCCTACACCTGGAATTGTTCTTTCTGTAGGCGCTTGACCAGGAAACGGTGTAAATGTGCCTGTACGAACATTTACCTGTCCGGTGGGCTGCGTCACGATTCCTTCGGTTTGTGCTTTCAAATACTTAAAAGCTTGCTCACCAAGCTCCTTGTCATACATTGCAATCTGTAAAGCTCTTTCTGGCGTCATGCCAGCAAACATATTTGCAGAACCTGCAGTACCAGTTGCAGCACCTCCTGTTGGTGGTTGCATGGCACTTGAAAGCTGTTTCAGTGCCTCACCCTTTTGTGCTGCGCCGTACTGCCCTGCAGCCAACTCTGCGCGGATCTGTGCCATCTCAATGTTGCGTTTGCGTTCTGCTTCAGCAGCAGGGCCAACGAAAGCGGCTACATTAGAAATGCTTTCACCGAAAGAACCTGATTTCGTTGGCGCAAGAAATCCTTGGGCCATCGCAAGCAGTGTTGGATCAAATAACTGATTGCGTGATTCTAAGGCTTCAAGAAGTTTTTTTTGCGTGTCAAGATATGACTGACGCGCTTCTGTCATTGCGCTTGATTCGCCTGGTATCTCAGCAAGTGCTAATGGTGATTTAGTTGCCATGATTTACCTCAAACGCTTCCGAGGCCAGATTCATCAATAACCGACCCGCCTGTCGTTGTTGTATCTGTGTCTGTACCTATTAAATCAACAAGCCACTGATCAGAAGTTTGATTAGGATTAGTTTTTATATTTTTGAAAAAATCAATTAATCTATCGCCAAATCCTCCGCCGCCTTTCGGGAAAGCAGATCCAAGCAAAGTACCAAGACCAGCGATCTGTCCCAATACGCTAGGACCATAAGTTTGAGCTGGACCTTTGTACGTCTCGGTTGTGGTTGTCGGATAACTATAGCCACGCAGCAGTTGAGCAACATTTGCAGCGCGGGTAAGCGGCGCTTCAAGCTTGCTTTGCTCGTAAGCTGTTTGCTGGCCACCAAGATCTGCTAATCCTTTGGCCTCACCAAGGCCTGCAGCGGCCTGTGTAGCGCCTAATTGGCCAAGGGCTGATGTAGCACCCACCTGTTGTCCTTGCTCGCGTAGAGCGGCGTCTAAGGCCGTCTTAAAGCCTGCTGAACGAGCGCCGGTCTGTTGTGCCTGCAAGTTAGCAGCGATATCTGCTAAAGCCTGTCCACTGATGTCGCCAACCCTGCTACCTCGAAACTGACCGCCGCTGACTCCTAAGGCTTTTAACCCGGGCAACACACTTCTTTGCAAGTTGATATCTGACTGCTTTTGCATCTCATCAATGACTTGCTGCTGAAACGGATCGTAAAACCTAGAGATGTCCTCTGGGCTGACACCCATCGCGGACTTGCCGGCTTTTAAAGCCTCATCCAATGGTGACTGATAAGCACCTAACAATGCTGGAGCTTGCGTGTAAGCAGACTTTTGCAAGTCTGACATCGGCGCAATAAGCTCTTGGCCAGTCTTGCCAAGCATGCCTGATCCTTCTGTTGCAAGCTTCGTCAGATAATCAGTAAGATATTGAGGAGCCTGCTGCGCAGTACTCCTTGTTGTTTCTATGTTTGGTGGCGCAATGCCTTCAAATAATCCAGCCATCATTTACCCTTTCTCAGGTAGTCGAGCGGAGACTTATGTGCGGGTGGCGGCAGGTCTTTCACTTTGGTCGATCTTGCCCGTGCCCGTATCTCATGCATCATCTTGTAGAGTTTATCTGTTCCTGCCTTTGTTGAGCCATTTCCTAATGCTGAAACCACATCGGCAGGGAAGACAAATTCTCCGTCGGCAAGCCACGCAGGAATGTCATCGGACTGACCGTCACCCTCGCCGGCAACGTGTTTGCCATGTTTAAAGTCCTCGCGGCCTAGTCCTCCGGCTCGGTACATGAACTGCGGATTCATTGCCGTGGATCTTAACGGCTCTACATAGCCTCCCTGAGCGTATTCACGGCCACCTGTTCCTAAAACATCATCAATGGATGTTTCCTTGCCATAGGTGTATGAAGGCTCTTGTGGAGGCTGTGGTAGGCCTAGACGCTGTGCCATCACTGAGGCAAGTTCTGGCTCAATTGAATCCATCTCTTTAATCCTTTGTTTCATTTGCGCTAGCGGATCAATTAACCTTTCTTGCAAAACTTTTGCCTCAAGCATTTTACCAAGCAGCCGCGATATTTCTGGTCCTGATATCGGCCCTGCAGGCGTTGATGGACCGCCACCTAATGATATTGGCGGTTTAGTCCCCGTTCCTGTTCCTGCGCCTGTTCCTGCGCCTGGTCCTGTACCCGTTCCAGTGCCAGTTCCAGTACCAGTACCCGTTCCAGTACCTGTGCCAGTACCCGTTCCCGTTCCCGTTCCCGTTCCCGTTCCAGTTCCCGTTCCAGTTCCAGTTCCCGTTCCAGTTCCGACAGTTGTTGTTCCTGTGCCTGTTCCAGTTCCTTGTGTGCCGGTGCCAGTTCCTTGAATACCTGTTCCCGTACCTTTAGTTCCGGTTCCGGTTCCTGTACCAGTACCAGTACCTGTTCCCGTCCCAGTTCCAGTGCCAGTACCCGTTCCAGTTCCAGTTCCGGTTCCCGTCCCAGTTCCAGTACCAGTACCAGTTCCAGTTCCAGTTCCGGTTCCCGTCCCAGTTCCAGTACCAGTACCTGTTCCCGTCCTAGTTCCAGTGCCAGTACCCGTTCCAGTTCCTGTTCCGGTTCCCGTCCCAGTTCCAGTACCTGTACCAGTTCCAGTTCCGGTACCGGTTCCAGTTCCGGTTCCGGTTCCGGTTCCAGTTCCGGTTCCCGTTCCAGTACCAGTACCAGTTCCTGTTCCGGTACCGGTTCCAGTTCCCGTTTCAGCTTTAGAGCTTGGTGGTTTATATCCGTTTTGCAACATCCATTGAATATCGGAATCCGGAACACCAGCGGCTGTTAAATCAGAAATCTTTACATTTTTGTCATTAAACCAATCAATTTTTCTTGATGGCGTATAAGTTTTCCAGTCAGAAGGTAACGAAACAATTTTCCCGTTTACGTTTAAAGCACCTGCTCCCGTTTCAGGACCTGTGCCAGTTCCTGTTCCTGTTCCGGTACCTGTTCCCGTCCCAGTTCCAGTGCCAGTTCCGGTACCTGTTCCCGTCCCAGTTCCTGTTCCGGTTCCAGTTCCAGTACCAGTTCCTGTTCCGGTTCCCGTCCCAGTTCCAGTACCTGTACCAGTTCCAGTGCCAGTACCCGTTCCGGTTCCTGTTCCAGTACCAGTACCAGTACCAGGTCCAGTACCCCCACCAGGAGTTCCGCCACCTGGAAAAGGCAAATTAACGACGTTACCTATAATCGGAACAAACGGCTGTCCTTCCGATCCGCCTCCTCCAGGAGTTCCTCCACCAGGTGTTCCACCTCCACCAGGTGTTCCACCTCCACTAGGTGTTCCACCTCCACTAGGTGTTCCACCTCCACTAGGTGTTCCACCTCCACTAGGTGTTCCACCTCCGAGGGTTCCGCCACCACCTCCTGCGGCAGCTTGTGCGGCATTAATTGCTTTTTGGATGGCACTGTCTTGCGATTCACCCCCGTTTAGCGCTTCTTGGTAAGCCCTCGCAGCAGCAGCCGATGCTTCGCTAAAGTTACCGGAACTCTGAATGGCTTCAAAGATTTTATTCGCAGCAGCGCTTGCTTCGCTTGATGATGCTCCACTAGCTTTTACATCATTAAACACTTTTGCGGCTACATTAAATGATGTGTCGTTTGGATCAACATTCAACATAGCGGCTGTTTTTACTTTTGGATCATTAGGGTCCGTAAAATTGATATTGGCTTTATTGGCCTCTTGGCGAATTGCACTTGCTTTGTCGCCTTCAAATATTTCGACCTGGAAAGTGTCATCATCAATTACACCAATAGATCCATCTGCCAAATTTACCAAAGAATAAAGCTTGCCAGAAGCATCCATTCCGCCGCCAGCGCCACCGGTACGGCTAACAAACACAAAACCGGGAATATTTGCGGCTTCAAAAATGTTTACAACATCTTTCGACGGTGTTTTTGTGCCAAGAACTCCACCACCAGTTTCTGAACCCCCAATAACAGCAGTTGCTCCGCCTGTGCCACTTTTATCAGTGACATCACCTTGATTTATATTGAGTATGGTTGCACCACCACCTGTACTTGTCTTACCTTGGAGAGCGCCTGCCAATTGCTCTCCAAGATCTGTGGCAAAAGCTGAGCCTTCAAAGTCTCCGATTCCAGGAGTCCTTTTTAAAACTTCGCCCGTTGGTGAAACCGTAAAAACATTATATCCATATTGACTAACTGGAATATTAATAGAGTAATTTCCATCTTCATCTATTTTTACCAAATCAGGCCTAAGGCCCTGAAGATTTGTTATTTTGCTTACATCAATTTGTCCCGCAGTAGTTTTCCCCCCTGCTTGCGTTGTATCAAGCCCTCCTGCGCCAATTGCAGTATCTTGACCGCCAAGTGTGCTAGTTTTAATTAAATTTGGATCATTACTTTGTCCAACAACATAATCCAACGGACCGCCGCCAAGATAGGATTGTGCAGCTGCATAAGCATCAGCATCACTTGCGCCACTATTTTTGGCATTGACATATACCTGTTGTGCTTGCGCTTCTTTAGATCCGGCTTTGACTGCAGAACCAAACAACATGGTTGCAGCGCCCATCGGATCGCCTTGAATTGTCCGAAGGCCTGCATTGATGACCGTCAATGCATCAGACTTTTTCATTCCCGTTTCATTTGCTAAAGCACCCGCAGCGGCATCCACTCCAGCACTTGTAAGCAGCGTTGCTGGATTGATGCTTCCTGTGGAAATCAATTGCTGAACCGCACTTTTCCCAACAGCAGCAAGTTCTGATGGCACCATTGAACTGAGTGAAGATGATACTGCGCCAGCACCAGCAGATAAAACAGAATTTTTAAGTGCCTTTAATGGATCAACGCCTTGGGCTGTTTGCAAACCAAAATTTATTAATCCGCTACCAACTGCGCTTGCAAGCGCCCCAGATCCCAAACCTAATGCTGAACCTATTGCAGAGCCTGCACCGGGAAAAGCTAAATTAAGAACCACCCCTAACAGTGGGTTGCTCAAAAAACTTTTTAATAATCCAGGACCCTCTACGCCAACTTGTTGCGCGACCTGACCTGTAGCCGCATCTAGCACATCGTATCGAGTCTGTTTTGCAGCCAATCCAGACTGATTGTCCGACAAACGTA
>OGWG01000243.1_pt1 | contig 9995 bp, 14 predicted proteins | sample 1575911 | NCBI WGS metagenome assembly OGWG01 (sample SAMN07581534, study PRJEB24739) | freshwater metagenome
AAATCCACATTCCTGCAGTACCAGCCACACCGTTGTCTGTTGGCTTGAACCAACGATCGCCATCTACTAATGCCGCACCTCCGTCCCGTGTTGTGGGGGGAGTCGTGGAAATAATTAAATTTGAGAGCAAGTTAGGTTGCACAGCGGTATCGGCTTTTGCGCCTTGTGCCGCCGTAGCGTAGTCGGTGCTGTTTGTTGCGGCTGCGGTTCCCAGGGTGGGTTTGTTCAAAATTTGAGCGTCACCAGAAACAGCGTTCCAGTCTGGGTTTACATTGACTTCCGCCCCTGCTGCTATTCCTGCAAGTTTGGTTTCTTGTGCGGTGGTAAAAGCAGCGGTTGTGTTTGTCAAAACTGTAGCTAACGGCTGATAGTTGGCAAGAGCAGCGGGTTGTACAGCAGTATCGGCTTTTGCGCCTTGTGCTGCTGTAGCGTAGTCTGTGCTGTTTGTTGCGGCTGCGGTTCCCAGGGTGGGTTTGTTCAAAATTTGAGCGTCACCAGAAACAGCGTTCCAGTCTGGGTTTACATTGACTTCCGCCCCTGCTGCTATTCCTGCAAGTTTGGTTTCTTGTGCGGTGGTAAAAGCAGCGGTTGTGTTTGTCAAAACTGTAGCTAACGGCTGATAGTTGGCAAGAGCAGCGGGTTGTACAGCAGTATCGGCTTTTGCGCCTTGTGCTGCTGTAGCGTAGTCTGTGCTGTTTGTTGCGGCTGCGGTTCCCAGGGTGGGTTTGTTCAAAATTTGAGCGTCACCAGAAACAGCGTTCCAGTCCGACTGTACGTTGACTTCTGCTCCTTCTGCTATCCCTGCAAGCTTGGTTTTTTCCGCAGGCAAAAATAACCCGGCGTTAGTGCCATCGGCGGCGGGTATCGTGGCATCTGTCCCCGTGTCAGAGGTTATAGTCCCCTGGGTAGGCGAGGCGGTGTATGCCAGATTTGTTGCGGTTTCTGCAAGGGCATCTGGATCTAGTAATTTGCCTGTATTGTCAGTGCCAACTGCCAGCAACCCGTGAATCTCTGAAGGATCCGAGGTAGTGGGAGTTGAGGTGGTGAAGTTGGCCATTTAGCCTCCTAAAAAAACCAGATCGTTGTTGATAAAAATGAGATCGCCGTTAATTCTTACAGGTGTGATTTCCGCTTCGTCGTCGATCGCTTCGGGATCGATATTGGCAAAGCTGATCAGAGTGCAAAAATCATCAGCGGCCATTGTGTCTGCATTGGCAAAGCTCAAAACGGGGAGCGGATCTAGCTCCAGAAGAATTAGATCCGCATACTGTCCGTCGTCGATCGGCTGAATGCCGATTACTTCAAACTGTCGATCGCCTAGTTCAATGCGGGTGCCGTGCCGGGAGAGGCGGGAGGTTTCCCGCGATACGGTAAAAGTGATTGCTCTGCCTTCCGCTTCCAGAATGGGTTGAAATTCCTCGTCAAATATTCCCCGGACTGCATAGCGATCGAGGGTGGCGAGTTCATCAAAAATCCCATTCAGGAAAACGGGCGGTTCTTCAAGCATTGTCTGATGATTCCGGCGGGTAAATCAAGACGATCGAATCACCGTGGAGGGCGGCTTCCGCTGGAGTCAACCAGATCCGAGACTTGGCGGTAAAAGTTACCAGTCCATCAGGTTCACCCAAGCGAATAACCCGTCCTTCCACAACTTCATAGAGCTTATGATCTGTTGGCGGGTTTGGCATTTTAGTACAGCGTCAACGCTTCAAGATAAACAACTCGAACCACTACCACGTCACCTGTCCCGCCTCCGATCGTTCCGGCTGCGGCTCCGTTGGTATCGCAGGCAAAAACGCCGATCGTTTCCGCAGCAGTTAGAGGGGCTGCCCATTGGTTTACCGGCCTGGACAGTTCAGCGGCGGTTAGGGCGGCAGATAGCAGATATTTGTCCGGGTCAGCGGTGGAAGTCACCCGTCCTACGCCAATTTTAACGGCAGTGGCAGCAGTAATCGTCTGCTGAATGGACATTGCCGCCGCAATCACGATCGAGCTTGCGGGAATGGTTTGACTGAGTGAAAAGCTGGCCGCAGCGGCGGCGCTTAAATCAACAACTTCAACAATCTCTTTGGTGCGAACACCAGGGGCAAGAAAGCTGCTGATAGCAGCGGGAGGGTTAGGCAAAGTCATGGTCACATTCCTTGTAAATCAGGGTTGGCAACTATTAGGAAATCCCGAATAGTTCAATTTGAGTCTGGATCTTTTTTGGAGCGGCGGCGCTTGGCTGTTGTTTCCGGTTCCACTTCTGTTTCCGGCTCCTCTGCGGGAGGCTCAAGCACGATCGTTTCCGTTTCCGGTTCAGGTAGCGGCTCAGGCGGTGGCTCAGATAGCGGGATAACCTCGTAGGGCTCCAACTGGTGAGCATACTGTTCAAATTCCGCAGCAGTGAGATCCACGATCGTCCCTCCGGGGGCAGGGGGGCGATCGGGACGGTGCAGTACAAATGACTTTCTAACTCGGTATTTCATGGGAATTAGGTGGTAACAACATCGGTACAAACAGCAAAGTATTGTGGGCGGCGGGGAACCACATCCACTGTTACCATGCTGCGGATTTGAACAGAGCCACTAGGGTAGCCTTGTCCGTAGGGATTCGGCATGATTTCCAAAACACCCCACTCGCCAATCAGAAGTTGGCTAAAGTCGCCAAAAATAATGGAACTGAGGTTTGTGCCGGAGCCTTTTGTACCGTTGGAAGGCACTTGGTTGGATACCGCAGCGCCATAACCGTTTACCATGCCCATGCCTTTCTCTACTGGAGAATCAGTCCAAAGGAAAACGTCTTGTCCGGTAACTTTAGGGGTAGTTTTGAGTTTTCCGCGAGTCCGAGCATTGGTGAGGTAGTAGCAAGTCCCATCGTCCGCGTTGTCTACTGCGATTTCGGTTTCCAGTTGTACCAAGTGGTTCCAAGTGGGGGCACCGCCGCTTGCACCAATAACTACTGATCCGACTCCGGGAGTGTTCAGGATTCCCAGGGGTTGGTTATTGATTCCGGTGCCTGCAATTGCCGCTAAGTCAATACCGAGTGCCATTTGCTGAAGCATATCGAACCGGATCAGCGCCTCAACGTCCAAACTTCCTTGCATCAGCATCCGTCGGGTAACAGAAGTGAGACAGGTTAGATCCTTAGGACGGAGGGAAACTAAGTCGATCGTTAAATTCGACTCAGTAATTGTGCCGCCTTCTGCAATCCAGTAGGTGGTAGCAGCACCACTTTGGCGGGGAATATCAATGTTGCCTTGCAGTCCAGACAGCATTCTGGCTCCCAGACGGGAAATCATGGCGCGGTTTCGCAGTGCCTCAATAAATTCACTGCTCCGAAGTTCCGTATCTACTATGTTTCCGCCAAGGGTAGCCTGGCCGGTTTGGAGGGAATCACGCTGGCTGTAATAGCCACGGGTATTGAGTCCCCAGTTGAGATCCCGGACGGGAACATAGATACCTTCAGTTGGACGGCCTAGTTTATCCTCGATCGCTTTGTGGACTTCCAGTTCTAAGCCTTGAGCCGGGTTTTTGCCTTCCAGGAGTTGGAGGCGATTGTGCAATGCACGAGCGATCGAATAAGACTCTTTCTCACGCTGATTTAAACCTAGCGGGTTCAGAGGCTTAACCTCGTCTTTTTTTGCCGCCTGAGATTGAATGAGATCCAGTACCTGCGATCGTGCTGATTGCAGATCAACTCCGGTGGCGATCCACTGTTGAACTAAGTCTTTTTTGAGGTTGTGTTTGTCACCCAACGCAATCAACGCAGCGGTGCGGGAGCGTTCGGCCTCCAGTAATTCAGTCGGGATTTCATGATCCACGGGTTTATTCTCCGTAATAGTAGATTTTTCTAAAACAGCTGGTTCCGCCCCAGCCTCCTGCGGTTCTTCCTCGGTTTCCCCTTCGGGTTCAACGGATTTCTCCTCTGGTTCAGTTGGATCTTCCATTGAATAGCTCCGATCGACTCCTACGCTGGGATCAGCGGGTACGGAAACAAAGGAAACCTCTAGCAACTCCCAAGACGTTGCACGGACGATCGGGTTTTGAGATTTGTTTGCAGTCTCCTCGACTTGCCACTCCTTCACCCGATAACCGATCGAAACATTCCGCAAAATGCCAGACTGGACACTGGCAAAAATTTGTTCTGCCCGTGGGTGAGTGTCAAATCGAACGATCGCGTAACAGCGTTCTGTGCCAGGATCTAGCCAGCAATCATCAATCACGCCAACGTAATCGTCAGCATTGTGATTAAACAAAACCTGCCCTCCAGATTTGGCACGGGACAGATCCACCGAGTCTTGTCTGTGTTCCAGGATTTCAGTAGCAAACCACTGCTCGATCGGCAGGGCGCTACTGATTGAGAGCCTTACCGTCCGGGTTTCCTCCGCCACGGCTAACCCTTCTTGCTCCATTGGCATATATCGCCTAAGCAACCCTGTTGGCAGATTAGTCATCTAACTCGTCCTCCTCATCTTCAAAAGGATCATTTACTACAGTCATCCACTCTGAGAATTGAGCGTCGCCTGCTGTGGCCTGTTCTGAATCAGTTAGGACTAATCCCAAACTTCTGGCTAATTCCAGTTCAGTGGCTCGTTCCGTTAGCACCTCCTCAATGTCTAGTCCTTGTTTGGCCAGTTCTTGAGTGAGGGTAGAAAGTCCTGCATTAATTGCCTCGATCGAGGCTTGCGTTTCCTTCCACGGATCCACCCAACTCCATCCACGAGGTCTCCACCGCACTTTGGTATAGCGATCGGGGTTGCGTTCGTAGTCTGGAAAGCTGAGGGATCCGTTCAGAACGGCAATATTTAGCCAATCCTCAAAAATGGGTTGCAGGAAATCCTCAATAAAGAAGTCCTGGAGTGATTTATAGCTGTCCCTTACCTGAATTAAGGCCAGACGGGAGCTTGAGTAATTCGACTGGGAGAAGTCCCGGCTGACACTCTCAAAATCAATACCCAAGTTGGCGGCCACACCCCGCAGCATCATGCGGATAAATGGTTCAAAGGCATCGTTGGGACGGGTGGGATCGAAACCAACAAACTCCTCACCGGGGGCAAGCTCCTTGATCGTCCCTGGCTCCAGGGTGTCTACCGGCTGTCCACGATCGTCCAATTCAGTGAGATCCGGATCTTTTGTAATTCGGAAACCCATTACCGCTGCACTAGCCCTGGCTGCTACCAACTCCGCCTCTTCATAGCCGCCAAGGTTTTTCAGCCGTTGCAGGGAACTGCTCAACCAGGGAACACCCCGACTCTGCCCGGGCCGTTCTGGAATAAACAAATGAATGATTTGATCCGCTGGTACCCGCTCCAGTCCGTAGGGCGACTTAGAGCCGATCGCTTTGGGGTGAAATAACGTATCTCCAGGGTGAAACGATCGCAGATAGTAGGCGATTACTTTGCCGTAGGAGTCGAACTCAATTCCCATTTTGACGATATTGCCTGAAACGGAAGGAGAATAACCATACTGATCCTCAATCCGATCGCTCTCGATTAGTTCCAAACTAAAGGGTAGCAATCCGCCCCGGTAGTGCTTGCGGATAAACACCTCACCGGACTCAATCATCGATCGCAGTGCTAACCGTTGAAATTGGCAGAAGCTAAGGCGGTTGGCAATGTCACAATTCCCTTTCTTGCTCCACTTATCAAATAGCGCCTCAATTAGCTCGTTTCGCCGATCGCTATAGCCTTTGCCACTGCCAACCTGCGCTTGGAATTTAATGCCACCGCCAACCACATTATTAACGATCGTTGCTATTGCGCCCCGTGCATAATCGTTATTGCGTAGCTGTTCACGGCTGCGGTTTCTGAGCTTTCGCAGTGCCGTCGATAGTTCAGCGTCCGCACTGGTACTCCCCGCCATCCAATCCATGTCCAATCGGCTGGATCTTGCACCGGCATAACTCCGAGTCCGGGGGGTTGGTAGCGATCGTTTTTTGCCAATAAACCCAAAACTGGGAAGCGATCGATCTAACTGAGAGATATACTTGAAAAAACTCATTCTGGGTTTCTCCACTGAATAAGAGTATTTCTCGATCGTCCGTTCTGAATGTCCTGCTCACGTTTAATTCGCAGTCTCAATTCATCTCTAAGTTCCCGTAGTTGCCTTAGATCCAAATAAGTCGCTTGCCTACCCTTAATTTCGTATTCCGAAACCTGGCCAGACAGGATTTTAGTAATCGCCTGTTCAACGAGTTCTAGCTCTTGTTCTGCCTGGCTCATGTTTCTCCCCCGTGTAGTTTTTCCAATTTGCCATGAAAAACAATCGTTCTCAGCACAGAAGTGTGTTCTCAGAACGGCTTAAACGAGCCAGAACTGAGGCTGGTTTCTACTCTCAACAACGCATGGCGATCGAGCTAGGGGTCTCCGGTGAAACCTACCGCCGCTGGGAGGCTGGTGTTTGCAAACCTCAACTCGATCGCTTTTTGACTATCTGCCAAATTACAAAAAAGGATCCATTTTGGTTTTTACCATGATTTCTCTAATTTCTCTAATTGTTTTCTTAGCTATGATCTACGGTATTGTTTGTGCGATTGAAATTATCGATCGTCTCCCGGACTACCACGATTTGGATTAATTTATGGCCACTCCAAAATTAGGCTTGGCAATTTTGACGGAAGCGCAAGAGGACAAGGAGTTAACGGTAAACGCTAATTCCTATACCCTGGACGCTCTGATTAATGGCGTGTTGGCGCAACAGACTACGCCTCCCGGCTCTCCCGCTGCGGGGGACGCTTATATCGTTTCCGCCACCGCCACTGGAGCATGGGCCGGACAGGAGAATAAGGTTGCTTATTGGTTTAATGGTGGTTGGAGCTTTATTAGTCCGTCCGCTGGTTTGTCCCTATTCGTCTTGGGTAGCACCGCCACTGCTTATTTCAACGGTTCCGCATGGGTGTTTCTTTCTGGTAATAGCGGTGTTTTGAGCCTTCCATCATCCGCTGGCTCTTTAGAAAATAATGGGGTTTATCGAGTCCGCAATTCTGGACGATCGCTCACTCTATCTACTGCTACGGACGGGTTTAGTTTCACCACGATTCCTGACGACAACAAATACACCTGGACTGCCACTGCAAGCGGTACGGCGTTTAGGGATAAACTCAGTGATTCGATTACCTCACCCGCAACGATCGAGGGAAGCGCCGTGTTTACCTACGATTCCACTGCTAATCAGTGGATAATATTCCAATGATACGAACCCATGCTATACGAGCCATATTGATTGGCAACAGCGGACTAAAACGAATCCGCTTTGCTAATGCTGATCCAGAAGCGATCGAGGACATGAACCTTCTGGGTATGGCTTTTGCTAATATCAATGCTGCTCAGATAGACGATTACTCGATCGTTTCTGTGAGCTTTGCTAATATTGATCCACCCGCAATGGACGATCCTTAATGCCTAAAATTTCAGATTTCCGGCCTCAACAGCGCAATGCTAACCGCCACACTCAACGCGGTTTAGGAATGCTCGATAAAAGCATGGCTGATAATGGCTTTATTGGTGCCATGACGAGTGCTGCTGATGGTGAAATATTCGACGGTTCAGCACGGTTAGAGACTGCCTACGATCGCTTTGGTGAGGAGGTAGAGCCGATCGTTGTTGACGCGGACGGGACTCGTCCGATTATTGTGCGGCGGGTTGATATTCCGTCTGCCAGTGATCCAAAAGCCAAAAAGTTGGCAATCGCAGCAAACCGAATTGCTCAGGTAGATTTGGACTGGGATCCAGAGGTATTGGCGGCGGTTAATGAGGAAATTGATATTGGTGATCTGTTTTTTGAGAATGAACTTGAGGATATTTTCAAGACGATCGAGGAGGATTTAGACAAGGAAATAGGCAAAACAGATCCCGACGATATTCCAGACGAGGAACAGGTTGAAACACGAGTTAAACGCGGTGAGGTGTGGCAGCTAGGACGACACCGGATCATGTGCGGGGACTCTACCTGCAAGGCTGACGTGGAAAAGCTAATGGACGGAACGATCGCTGATATGATGCTTACCGATCCACCTTATGGAGTTAGTTATGCAGATAAAAATGAATACTTATACAAAATATCGTGATGAATCACAAGGAATTTTATTAGGAGCAGTTAAGGACAAGTTGGATTGGCGATATGAAATAGTTGATGGTGATAAAGATACTGAGGATAGGACTACAGGTGATGTTGCTTTCCATTTAAAATCAGTAACAGTAGGTAAGAAAATCCATCTAATTTATGATTCTGTCCGCGGCTTTGATATGGATCGAAATGTCACCAGAAGTGAAATGCGCTATGCAACCAGAAGCAGTGCCTTTGTTGAAGACTGGAGTTATAAGACCTTGGATGTGCCAGGCAATGGTGTCTCGGTTGCCGGATTTGATGTTGGTATCTTTAATGGTGCTAGAGGTGTAAGTATTGGTTGGCTTACTGGAAGTGGTGCCTCATTTCCTAATCCAGATCAAATTAGATACCAATTATTAGGTGCCAACACATTTACCGATGAAATCCATCCCCGACCTGGTCATAGATTCCTCCCGCCGCCATCGCCCGGCCGGTATGGCGACAGATTTCCAAAAGCCGTTCGCTCTTTTCAAAAAAGGAGCGCCGGAGCAGAAACAGCGGCTGGCTCGGCCGCGGAAACTTGGGCGCCCCGCCGAATCCACCGTTCTTGCGGTCATACTCCGCCGCCAACTCATCCGCCGCGGTGCGGAGAACCTTCTCCGCATCCCGAATCTCCCCTCCTCGAGCGCCGCCTTCCCCAAGAGACCGGATCCTCCCCGAAAGTTCCTCCGCCCAACCCTCCACCTCCCCTTTTCTTTCCTTCCAGGCCGACGCGATCTGCTTCAACACTTCCCCAAATCCCGGCCGGCCATACGCGCCGTGGGGCGGAAAGTACGTCCCGCCATAAAACGGTTTTCCCTCCGGTGTCAGCCAGACCGACAGCGGCCATCCCCCCTGCCCTGTCATGGCTTGCACCGCCGTCATATAAACCCGGTCCACATCCGGCCGCTCCTCCCGGTCCACTTTCACCGGGATGAACTCGCGGTTCAGGATCTCCGCCGTCTTCTCGTCCTCGAAAGACTCCCGCTCCATCACATGACACCAGTGACAGGTGGAGTACCCGATGCTGAGAAACACGGGCCGGTTTTCGGCCTTGGCCTTCTCCCACACCGCCGGTCCCCACGGCATCCACGCCACCGGATTATGGGCGTGTTGGAGCAGATAAGGGCTCACCTCGTCCGCCAGAGCGTTGGCTTTTTTCAAACCCATTCGATATCAACCTTCCCAAGACCCGATCGCCGCGCAAATTCCATCATCCCTTCCTTCTCCTCCTTCCCCAACCCGTACTGAATGCACTTCGTAAGATACTCCTTTTCCTCCTCCCCTTCCGCCACATCCCCCCTCTTTGCAATTCCCGCCCAACAGGCTTTCCGAAATTTGTCCCAATCTTCCAGGTCCGCCCTGCTTTTCGGCCCCACCGCCCAAACCGCAAAGACAAACGGCTTACCCGTCCAATCCCACCACGCTTTTCCAAGATCCATCACCCCTTGGCCCTTTCTTTTCCGCCACTCCAGCAATGCTTCATCGCCGATCAGCAATCTGGCCTCGCCCCCCTCGCGCTCCTGGATCTTCAACTTCATCTTCTCGGCAACGATCCTCCACAACTGCACCGAGGTCATCGAATGCTTCGTCAAAGTGATATTCCCGCACTCCTCCAGAGGCTTGTCGTGAAATACCGCCACGCTCCTCACCTCGCCTTTCGACCCCACCGCCACCCCGTCGATCACCCGGTAACCCGGGTTCACCAACACCTCCCAAACCGGAACCAGGGCCAAATCCAGTTCCCCCGCGGATAATTTCTCCGCCAGTTCCTTGGGATGCGCCCACACCGGCTCCCTTCCCCTCCATGCGCGGGCAAAGGGCTTGGCATGGCCGTAAGGAACGCACCCGACTCTCATGACCCAAACGTACCACGGCGCACCTGCCATTCCCTATTTAAGTTTGGGTTGAGGTGACCTTCACTCCGGT
>OGWG01000244.1_pt1 | contig 9964 bp, 21 predicted proteins | sample 1575911 | NCBI WGS metagenome assembly OGWG01 (sample SAMN07581534, study PRJEB24739) | freshwater metagenome
GTTTCCCAGTCACGATATTACGCCAGGGGGCGCACGCCCCCCTACCCCTGTGGAAAAATCGTGGCGGCGGGGGGTCGCTCGCCTGTCGGGGTCGCGGGTTGCGCGGTGTCGCTCGCGGGCTGATGCCCGATGCGTTCGGGATGATGCACCCGCATCCATTCAATCGGGTCGCGGTTTCCCCTGCGACTGTTGCAGGTTCGGTGTGCTGGTAGCAACGGTGAATGGATATCGCCTGCTATCACATGGTCTGCGGTGAATGGGTCATTGATGCGTGCGCCTTCGCCGCATAGCCAGCAATGCGTGGCTTGCTTCACGATTTGTTTTGCTCGCTGTTTGTAGTTGCCGCGACGGTGTGGGGGTTTGGGTTTGTTGCGTGTGCGGTTGTGGATGGTTGTGCAGGTTGGGCATCGGGTTTGTGTGGTGAGCGTTCCACAGTTCAGGCATGGGCGTTGTATCGGCATCACGGTTCGTACTTTACTTGTGCGCCGCATTCGGGGCAGATGATGGTGGCAGGTTCTTGTGGTGGTGGTGGTGTTTGGTCATCCACCATTTGTTGCAAATCGTTTTCGTCAAACAATGTTCCTTCTAGGGATTGTTCGGTTGCGGCTAGTTCTTTCAATAGTTCTAATAGTGCGGTGTCATCGTATGTGGCTAGGTCGGTGGAACGGTTGTCTGCTATCAGGATGCGTAGTGCGGTGTCATCGTTGCAGTCAAAAGGTTTTGCTTCTATGTGTGTCCATCCCAATTGTTTTGCGGCTTTCCATGTGTGGTTGCCTGCGATGATGTGACCTGTTGAAGCCTGATAGATGATGGGTTTGTATTGTCCGAATATTTGCAGGCTGGTTGCGATTGCGCCTATGTCGCCTTGCCGCACATTGCGTGGGTGCGGTTTCAGGGTATTGATATTGATTGCCACCATTCTTCACCCCATATGTGCGATGGATGTACGCCGATGAGACAGGCTACTTTGTCGGCTTCGTATTGGGGGATGCCATCGTTTATCCAGCGTTCTATTGTGGTGCGATTGCGGTGCAATGCGTTTGCGATTTGATTGTTGCTCATATCGTCACGAAACATTGTTATCAATGGTTGCGCGGGTAGTTTGCGGGTTTTGTGTCTATCGGTGCGGCGTTTCTTTTTCATGGTTTGTTCCTTCTGTGATGATTGTGTATCTTGCCGCCGACAATCCTTGCGGTTTGCCTTCGGGATTTATGTAGCACCATTGCGGCGCATCGGGGTCGCAGTTGCATCCCGATATGCGGCGCGGTTCGTGGCGCACGATTTGTTTGCACCATTCGCAGATTATGGTGGTATTGGCTGAATTCATGTGGGTTCATCCAACAATGGTTTCAATTGTAATGCTATCCATTCCGCCACAGGTGACGCGACACCATTGCCGCACATCTTGTATCGGTGCGTGTCTGCGATTGGTTCACCTGTATCGGTAAATGCTGTCCAATTATCGTGCCAACCCATCAATCGTTCACATTCAATCGGTGTCAATTTTCTAACATCGTATTTGTCGCCGCTTTTGCACGCGATGAATTTGTGGTCAGAAAGCATCTGATTTTTCACACCTGTATCCACCGCGCACAGCGAATTGATGACGCTGTTGCTGACGAATTGTCCGTTTCGTTCATCATCGGCATTGAAAAGCGAAATCTGACCAATCACAGACGACGAATGTTCTAACCATACGCTTTCATTTCTAGTGCTTTCAGAAGCGTTGGTGAAATCATCTTGCCTTTCCTGTTTGCTCGCCGCAAAATCCCGATGCACGCTTTCTTTGACAGGTAGTAGCGGGTCGGAACATCGCTTAGCGGTTGCAGAATTGAAGATAGCGATGACGAACACCCTTCTGCGTCGTTGGGGAATTCCGAAGAATTGTGCATCCAACACGCGCCATTCAATGACCATCGCCCCGCTTTCTGCCATCGCGTCAATGATGAAGCCGAAGTCAGCACCTGCGTTGGAACTAAGTGCGCCTGCGACATTTTCCCAAACAGACATGATTGGATATTCATTGTTAGTTGCCTTCCTGATTTCGTTGATAATTCGGATACCTTCATAAAACAAACCCGACCTGCCACCTGCCAGCCCCGCATTCGCACCAGCAATTGACAAATCTTGACAAGGTGACCCCCAAATTAGAACATCGGGTGTTTTATTTTGTGTTTTTAGCGTTTCAGTTATGTGCTGACCCGAAAGCGTGGTTATGTCATCCCATTGAACCGCATTCGGGAAATGTCGTCTAAGTACGCTTCTGCATTTAGCATCTATTTCGCATTGGAATTCGGTGGTGTAGCCCGCATTTTCAAAACCAAGTTCAAAACCACCAACACCTGAAAATAGTGACACAACCGATTTGTTTTTTGTGGTGCTGGTCATTGCGGTTCGCTGATTTCTGCTTGCAATGCTAGGTAGCCAATCAGGTCGGTCAGGCTGTCTTTGTGCAGGATGTTCTTGTCTAGGTTGGTTCGGATGCGTGCAAGTTTCACGGATGCCATGAACAGTAAGCATTGGTGAAGCGTCAAGTCAATTCCTGTGATGGCGCGGAAGATGCCGCGAACCCGTGTGTAGTCCACCGTGACATGACCATATGTGTTGTTTCTGTCGTTGTTGATGATGATTGATGCGTTCACCAACACTTCGGATGCGCGGGTCATCGGTTCTGTCATAATCCGCACATTCCTTCACATTCCTGATTGAACAAACTGAATTGCCCGTATTCTTCGGGTGTACGAAGGTCGGCTTCGTCAAGCGGCACAGCCGATTTATGCAAGAACAATTGCGACTTCAAACCTGTTTTCATCCTGAATTCTTCCGTGCGAATATGTTTGTCTATTTCCACAGCATCAGCCCAATCTTGTTCATTGTCGCGCACAATTCGCCATTCGTCGCGGCTTTTGAATGGGCAACCAATACACGCACTTCGGGGGGGGGTCGGATATCCGTGTTCTTCACACCATTTCAAACAATCGGTGCGGCTCATACCCAAATCAATCAAAGGATATTCATTGCGTTCCCAAGTGAAAGATGCGTCGCGCATCCGTTCTATTTCATCAGATGAAATACCAATTATGCGTGTCACTAAATGTTCCGTGTATCGTTTGCGCGGTTGGATGCCAGCCAATTCCCGTGCTTTTTTATTTAGCGGTGTGATTTTGTATTCCATTGTGCATTGTCGGCGGGTCATGCCGCGCTTTCCGTGTTCATTCATTGTGTGATAAGGCAATGATGCGACGCGCTTTGTTGGGTGCATCAAATCTTCGCGTAAGTTGCCATTGCTGACCCGATGAAACTTCATCGTGCTTTTAGATAGCACACCTTCCAACCAAGTCAAATGTTCATATACTCGCTTCGCTTCCCAACCCGTATCGGAAAATACCACATGGTCGGCAGGTGTAATTTCACCATGCATCATCATCAGGGCAACAGTTGTGGATTGCACGCCTGCACCCAAAGAAAGAATACGAAGCGGTTTGTTCATACGCGGTCAGGGAACACGGGCGGCGACCATGCCCAATCAGGATGATATGCGGGGCGTGTCGCCATGTGAATAGAACCGTCAGCCCACAACCAAATCAGCACATCGGTTGGTTCTTTTAGTTCGTGGCAGGTGTCGGGGGTCAGTCTCACAATCCATCTAGCGCATCCATCGTTGTCGGCTTCAATGATTGTGCGCGGCTGTTCGGGGATGTAATCCAAGCCTTCGGTTTCCATCAGCGTCGCCATAGTTCTTGTTGTGTTGCGTGCATCTCGCCACGCAAAGCCTGTAATTCCTGAATGACTGCCTGCGTTTTCTGTGCGTCTTTGTTGCGTTGCATCACGCCTTTTGTGATACCAGCGAAGTAGCCAACACAACCACCGATGGCGATGCCCGCCAGATACATCCCCCATTTCATTCCGATAAATCCCGCAACACCAAACCAATCATCACCGCGACCAGCCCGATGATGTTCAGCACAAGGAAACTTTCAAACATCACAGTTCCACGCCTTGTTGGATGTGTAGCCGTAGGCGGTCAGCGAGCGCGGTTAGTTCGCGCATCTTCTGTTCCGCTTCGCTCAACGCCGCTTCCATGATTGCGGCAGTTGCGCGTGCCGCGTCGCGTTCTTCCCGCAGGCGTTCGTTCGCGGTGTGCAGTTCGTCGCAACGCGCCTGCCACCAATCAAGTTCGGTGCTTTCGGTTTCGTTTGTCATGTTCCTTCCGTTTCAGTTCGTGTTGTAAAGCGGTGATGGTTTCCACAAGTCTTTGTTCGTCAGCCGACCCCACGAAAACTTTTTGCAGGAATTCAATTGCGTTCCGTAGGTGTTCCGTTCTGATTGCTTCCATTCGTTTCGCCTTTCGTGGCGAATGATGTGGCGCATCCGAATTGCACGGATGAAGCGGCGGGGGGAAGGAACGAACCCGTCTGCGCTCGCGCTTGCCGCCACATGACCATTCACCTTTGGTGTTCCTTTCGTGTTTCACGATGGTAGCGGCGGGGTGTGCGCGGTTCGGGTTTGTCCAACCAGCCCACATCGCTCAGATACCAAGTTGTCGTGACGATGAGCAAAGTTAGGAACACGCTGAATGGGTGGATTGCCCATCCTTCCCTGATGGTGACTTCACCGTTGGGGGCTGACCAAATCGTTCCGAAGAAGCCGATACCCATGAAGATTGTGCGGGTCATTGTGGTTCATCCTTCGTGCGTTGAATGCCATGATTGCCTTGTATCGTCACCTTATCCCTGCTGACGGTTGCGAACATCCGCCTTTGAACACAACTGTCATAGTCAGGTTCATAATCGGTATCCAAGTATTTTCCGCAAAATGTGAACGCGATGCAATCAATGTCCGATGGTTCTACTTCAAACCATTCGCAAATCATTTCCATTCGTTCTTCCATAATTGTTTTCATTGGTTGTCGCCTTCCGTTGTGTCGGGTCGGATTTCTGCCCATTCTTCGTCAGTCCAACCTTTTGGTTTGCGCTGTCGGCAGTTCGGGCAAATGTCCTTGCCGCGACTGAACGCCCAACCATCCGCTTTCGCATTCTCACGCAGACGCATTACGAACCAATCGGTGTCATATATCGCGCCGCATATGTCGCAGGTCAATTGGATTTCCTTGCTGATTGCCATTGTTGTTGCCTTTCTTGTTGTGGGTCGGTGTTCAGTTGTACGCTTTGGAAACATTGATTGAAACAATGTCTTTGGGGAACAATGTGATGCGCTGTGGTGAGCGACGCAAATAGCGTGATGCGACGAAGTAGATGACGCAGACGCGGTTGGCTTCCGCCTTGTCCACATAGCCGCGATACTTCTGACCCTGAACGGTTCGGATGTTCACCACATCTTGCGAAACGCAGAAGTGTTGAGCCGTTGCGAAAATGTCTTTGGTCGCCATGTTCACGCATCCGCCTTCGTCATTTCAAGATTAGAAATGTCCACCCAATCACGAAAACCATCATCAAACTTCACCAACACATCGCGTTGATTTCGCATCCTGATTATTTTGACAAGTGAAGTAGTCCAACCCAAATGCCATTGCGATTTGTGCCAGCACACTACTTGCTTGCCATTACGCATCGCATCAGCACATTCATCGGGTGTGATGGGATTGTTGCTTGCCATGTTCCTTGTTCCTTTTGTGTTGTTGGTTGTTGGTATTCGGCTTTCGCCTTGTTTCCCTGCTAGGTCTTGAACCTTCGCCGCCTACGCGGTGCAGGGAACTTGATTTCAGTTTGCCGCCGATTGAACCGCAACTTCAATATTCGCCCGATTGACATAAATTTTCGTGCCATCATCAAGCACCATGCGAACTTGCATCACGCCGAACCTGTCTTGCTCGCGGGCAATCCAATCCAGCGTGCCGACAGTACCGATGGGATACTTCCTGCCTTTGGTGATGATGACTTTTTGACCACGCACGATTTCCCCGTTCTGAATGGCTTGCTCATGTTCGGATTGCAAGCGTTGTTCAATCGCCGCCTTTTCTTCGGTGGTCGCTGAACATTGATGCACAGGGAAGATGACTTTGATGCATCGCCCATCTTCGTTGTAGATGTGGTGTTTGACCGCGAGATATCGCTTGCCCTTTTGGGAAGTTCGCCACATAACGGGTTCGCCGCAGTAGCGGCAAGGTGTCGTTTCTTCGGTGTTCATTGTTCCTTTGTCCTTTTCTATCGGGTGTTCCTTTATCCCGATGTGTTCAGTATAAGGGTGTGCGCGACCTGCCTGCAAGTCTTATTTTACAAAAATCAAGATTTCTTCGGAAACCCTTATTCCATGCGGGTTTCAGCCCCACCCCCCAAAAACCACGCAATAGGAAGCGATATAAGCGTTCAAAAACATAGGGGGTGCTATCTACATACCCCCCACCCGCATCGCGCAACCTGACGCACGCCATGCATCAATCACACCCTTTCCACGCCCACGCCGACCAACCACAATTCCCTTCGCCCCTGTCATAGTCAAAAATCGCTTTCGCGGCACGCAGATTGAAGAACGGGTCAAACAAATCCACGACACCCGAAATCACGCTGACAGTTTGCAGGTATCCGTTCGGATACCAGCGTGTTCCCTGCACCCAAAAAACATTCACCTGCGTCAAACCAACCGAACCCTTCACACCATCCACCGTGTTCGGGTCGGATGCGTTCACCTGTGAAGCATCGCATCGGCTTTCGCGCCACATCACTTCATCCAAATCATGCAAATCATTTTGTTCCCAACCAGCCGCGACAGCGACATTCCACCATTGCCCGCATCGCGCATCCGCATCAATCGCAATCGTGGTTGTGGTTGTGCTGGTCGCAACGATTGTGGTGGTGGATGGTGCGACGATTGCCGCAGGTGCGCCGACCCCCGAAGAAGAACCGACAGCCAAACCCACCGCCATCATCACACCCAACGCGAACCCTGCAAGAAGTTTCATCACTTGCCCGCTTTCATCCGTTCAAAGAACGCAACCGCCGCATCCTGATATTCCTTGTCACGATGCTGAATGTCGTTCTTCAAATCATCCAATGTGCGACGGGTATGAAAATATGCCGCCGCGAACGATTGTGCTTGTGCCACATTCGGGGGCAGTTCCCGTTCCCCTTCGTAGCCACCATCATAGTTCGCTTCCTGTTCGTCTGCCCACCGACCCGCACGAAGCCAAGTCGCGGGATACGCAATGAAGTTCTTGTCCTTCTGCGTGTTCTTGTATCGCTCAACTGCCGCCATGATTGTTTCCATCGTGGGTGCATCGGGTTGTTTCATCATCTGCACCCAAGCCTTCTGTGCATCCTTCTTCGCAACCTTGCGCGGATACGCCATCCAAAATGTTTCAAATGCTTCGGGCGCAACATCTAGTTTCTTCGTATCTAGTTCTTCTAATGAAGTGCGGAAACCGAAGTTCGGTAAACCGACATTCGGAAACTGAACTTCGGTGGTGTTCTGTGGTTCGTCGTACACGGTGGAAATAGTGCGCCAATGACCCTGCCCATCCTGTATCCGTGTTCGGATGAGATAACCAGCCGTTTCCAATTCCTTCAAAGCCGTCAAGATTGCCGCCCGACCTTCCGACCCTTCGCGGGCGAGACTGTCAGCCGATGTGCGCCAATCATCGGGGCGCGACAAGATGCACGCCAACAATCCCCGCGCACGGTACGAAAGCCGCTTGTCGCGCAACACATCGTTCCCGATGATGGTGAAGTTGGTGGTTTTGCGTGCGCCGCGAACAATCACGCGCCGACCACCTGCAACAAAATTTCCAACGGTGTCACCTTGTCTGCCGCCATGACCAGCCGCATCCCGTAGCCGTAATCATGCTCGCCGCATTCCCGAAGGAAGCGTTTGCGTGATATCCCGCCGATGATGTGGAAGCGCGGGTCATCGGGAACATCGTGCTTTTCTGCGAGATGACGAACCAGCAACGCGGCATCAGCCGTGAAATCGTCAGCCGTATTGAAGATGAGCGCACGCAGGGATGAAGTCTTGATTTGCCAAGTCAGACCGTAGGCGACGCAATCAAACCCGTCATCGCCGCCAATCATCACTTCCAAATTCGGTTGCGTGTCCAACGCCCTGCATCCCGCGATTTCACCCATGATGCCGATGAGACTGACCCCCTGCGATGTGTTCGTGCGGTCAAACTTTTTATCGCGGATATCGTGCGTTGCTTTGATGCGTAGTTTGTCGGCAACCCATTGATGCGCCGCCGCCACTTCCTGTTCCGTCAATGTATAAATCATTGCGTTTCCCCGTAATATTCCGCGAGTGCGGGCGCGATGTAATCACGCCACACCGACAAACGAACCATCACCAAACCTTCGCTTCCCCAATCATCAGGCATCAGCACAGCGCGACACGGTTTCCTGAGCGAACCAAAATCCGCTTCGTTGCCGCGCACCTGCTTTTCAATCCGCAACCACGCAGTCACCGCAGGCTGTATCTGTTTCCCCGACTTCACTTCGTTCGCAAAGATGGGGTCATTCCACCGTTCTTCGTTCGCGTCACCGAACTTGTGCGACGGTGCGACACCCAAAGCCTTCCGTGCATCGCGCTGTTTCTTCAATCCTTTTCTGCGTGAACGCCGACCACGCGCAACAGGGTCGCCGCATCCCTTGATGCGTCGCTTCCCGTCACGCGCTGGTTTGCCCAAAGTGCCGAACAAAGGACAGTTCGCCACCTTGCAGTTTTCGGGGTTGCCTTCGCAATCGCCCTTTCGCGGGTCACCGCTTGACATTGACACCCACGCTAACCGCATCAGCGAGCGACTTACCTTTTTCCAATTCGTATCGGATAACGCGACGCTGGCGCGGTGTAGTTCCGCCGAACACACCCCACCTGTCATCCACATCATCCAACCCGATGACAAGCCGCAAGCATTGAAGGCGCACCGTGCATTTCTCGCACACCTTCAACGCCGCATCAAACCTGTTCGTTGTCATCGTTTCAGGAAAGAACACTTCGTTCGGCAGACCGACACAAAGCGCATCGTCGCGCCACGCTTGCACCGCCATCAGAACGGTTCTTCTTGTTCAATGACTTGCGGTGCGGCAGGCTTCGGTTGCTCATTGGTCATCAATGCGCTGATGATTGCCGATGCTTCCTTGCTGGTCAGGTCGGAAATCTTCCCGCCGATATCGCGCCCTGCAATCGCGTTGGCATACGCGACTAAATCATTGTTGTTCATGTTGCGTTCGCGGGTCAGTTTGCCAAGCAACCCGATTTGCTTCTGCGTGATTTGACCGCCGCGACTGTTGCCGCCTGTGGTCACTTCCTGTTTCGCTGTCGGGAACGCCTTGATGACTTGGGCAATCTGCTGATTGTCCTGACGGTTTCGCACTTCATCTGCGGATGCGACTTTGCCTGTGGTGTCGCACGCCAACGCCGCCATGATTGCGCGACCCCATGCGGAAGTTTCCGCGTTCATCACTTGGCTATCGCGGGTGAAATTGGATTTCGCCACGCACGGTTCAATCGCCACCGCAATCGCGGGCATCGGGTCTGTCGGTGTCTTGTAGCACGCCGCCACATACACGATGTATTCCGTGCCTGCGATTTCTTTGATGGTGAACGGTTCTGCGGGATTGAATGGGCGAAGCACCGCATCGGGATACTTCGCTTTCAACTGTGCGATGCGCTCAGCGACGGTTAGGTATCCGTCAAGTTGGAATGTCATTTCTTTTTTCCCTTCGTTGTGCGGAACACCCTGAATGGTGTTCCTTGTTTTTCGTATGATGCGACAAGTTCAGGATGTTCCTGCCGCATTCGTGCAACATCGGTTGTTGCGCGACCTTTCTGTTGTTTCCATGTGATGACGGTTTCACCGTTCACCGTTCCCACTTCTGCATCCAGCATCATCTGAACCAACGTTAATTTGAAGCGTTCTATGCCCAAACGATCGGGTTTTTACTAAAATATCTATTTCTTCGTCGTAAGGCTTAAAAACCGCACCAGTTCTCTGAAAAAACTTTGTCATTCCCCAAAG
>OGWG01000245.1_pt1 | contig 9959 bp, 6 predicted proteins | sample 1575911 | NCBI WGS metagenome assembly OGWG01 (sample SAMN07581534, study PRJEB24739) | freshwater metagenome
TTTTTACAGGTGAAATCGTAATATTGGTCGGAATGTTTACAGGTGTAATCGTAATATTAGTCGGGATACTCACAGGTGAAATCGTAATATTAGTCGGAATTTTTACGGGTGAAATTGTAATATTAGTCGGAATGTTGACAGGTGAAATCGTAATATTAGTCGGGATACTCACAGGTGAAATCGTAATATTAGTCGGAATTTTTACAGGTGAAATCGTAATATTGGTCGGAATGTTTACAGGTGTAATCGTAATATTAGTCGGGATACTCACAGGTGAAATCGTAATATTAGTCGGAATTTTTACGGGTGAAATTGTAATATTAGTTGGAATGTTTACTGGAGTAATCGTAATATTAGTCGGAATTTTTACGGGTGAAATTGTAATATTAGTCGGAATTTTTACGGGTGAAATTGTAATATTAGTTGGAATGTTTACAGGAGTAATCGTAATTTTACTTGGAATGTTTACAGGAGTAATCGTAATCTTAGTCGGAATGTTTACAGGCGTAATTGTAACCTTCGTCGGAATGTTGACAGGCGTAATTGTAATTTGAGTCGGAATTTTAACAGGAGTAATTGAAATTATTGTCGGAATACTTACAGGTGAAATCGTAATATTAGTCGGAATTTTTACAGGAGTAATCGTAATTTTACTTGGAATGTTTACAGGAGTAATCGTAATTATTGTCGGAAAATTAACTGGTGTGAATGAAACAAGTGTCGGAAAATTAACTGGCGTGAATGAAACAAGTGTCGGAATATAAACCGGAGTAATTGTAATTAGTGTCGGAATGTTTACCGGGGTAATTGTAATTTTAGTCGGAATATAAACCGGAGTGATTGTAATTTTAGTCGGAATATAAACTGGAGTGATTGTAATTAGTGTTGGAAAATTAACTGGGGTAATTGTAATTAGTGTTGGAAAATTAACCGGGGTAATTGTAATTGGAGTAATGCTAATATTTATTGGAGAAATTGTAATTGGAGTAATGCTAATGTTTATTGGAGTAATCGAAATTAGTGTTGGAATATTAACTGGTGTAATTGTAATCTGAGTTGGAATGAATACTGGAGTAATTATAATTTGGCTAGGAATTACAATACTAGGAATTATTACAGAAACGAGAATATTTGATGGTATAATTGCCGGACCCAAATCTAAACATGGGAATACAATCGGCGGCAATTGAGGAATAGAAGATGGAAGCGTAATGTTGGGAACAATAATTGGAGGAACATTAGGGATATTTGGTAAAGGAATACTAAATGTGGGAGTTGTTTTTTCTCGGGGAGAAGATACAGATGTTCTTTCAATTGGAGTCTGAACTATATTGCACTTATCGTTTGATATAGTTATTACAGGATCGATAGTTGCATTTGAAGCATATCTGTGTGTTCCGGTAGTAGAAGTAGTAGTAAATTCCCCGTCGCCAAAATCCAAGCGAAAACTAGTAAAAACTCCTGTGATTGTAATTGTATAACTTGCCAAAATACCAGTAATCGGGTTATTTTCAACAATAAAAAAATCAAATACTACATCTGGACAGGCAAAATCATCAAAAATTATTTCTAAATTACTTAAACAACGGATTCTATAATCTAAAGTTTCAATATTTGTATCAAAATTATATCCTATAAATTTTTCTGTATTTACAATTGCATCAACAATCTGATTGTGGTGTTCTGCTATGACAAAACCACGAACTTCTGTGCCTACTGGATTATGTTTTGTGTGGTTGCCACCAAGATTTCTACAACATCTTTTGAATTTGTTTATCTTGCCAAAAGCGTTTTTTTCTACTGCATCATAATAAAACAATTCACCATCAATTGTGGCAAAACCATTGTCAGACCAAATTTCAGGCATTCCAACGGCTACAGGACTAATTGAAATTTCATCCGCCCAAGGCAAATTATCAATAGTTGTGACTGTTTCTGAAGTGTTATATACTAAAAAAAGTGTATAATCACTGTCATAGTCTGTTGGATAAACCGGTGCTGGGGGAAAGTAATTGGCCACTTCTAAATTTTTTCCTTATTCATAGACCCATAAGTATCTAGTATTTTATCAAAAAATCGCCATATTCCATTGATTGCCCAATGGTCTACTTGTCACGCTACTGAAAGTAGTTTGCAATTCATTAAACCTAATGAAAACATTCGGACTATAGTCAAAACTTAAATATGCAACTTTATCTCCATCAGATGCAGCTAACAGGGTTTGTGTTGCGTCATCAAATCCAGATACAGTCGTGTCTTGTAATGTTCTAAAAGCTGTTGAATTTACACCGGGGCCACCAGTAGTCCATACACTTGATGTTGTGTTGTATGCAGCAACAGAACCGCTGTTGCTGAAAAAAAATACACCTGTACTCAACGAGACTAATTGACCTTCAAGTCTAGACTGTCCTGCCATATCAGTAAGTTTTCTTATATCAATAACTGGTTCGCTTGTATTTCCGCTTGTTTTATAGAAACTTTTAATCCTAAAAAATGTGCCGACTCCTTGATTTCTTAAAAAATATCCCGAATCGTTGTGCCAACATGAACGATATACACTCATATTTCCTTGTTCTGATAAACCGCTCATGTCGTATTCAACTTCGTTATTCGTTAATTCATTTGCTCCATTTTTATAATTAGATAAAGAAAAAGAACTAGCAGGATTATCAGCCAAAAGTGTTGACATAGTTACTATATCTTTGTCCTGATTTGTCGGTGATGTATTTGGTGATATTGCGCTAGTAACTCCTCCTAAAATAAAATAAATTTTTTGTGTTGAAGAAAAACTAACCCAGTTCCAAGGACGGTAAGGATCATTGCCGCCTTTGGTGAATCCTGTGTTGTATGTTAATGTTAATCCTTCAAATTCTTTTGAATATATTTTTTCTACTGAAGCAGTTTGAATAGGACTTCTACCGCTTGCCCAATAAATAAGACCTTTTCCTCCCGAACTACCAGATGGAGTGCTGGTTCTTTGTGCAAATCCAACATTTCTATTAAATTCTCTTCTTTGTTGATCTTCATTTGGGACCGTATATGATGGTGTATTTATCAAAAATGTTTCATCAACATTCAAACTAATTGGATTTACGGTTGATTTAAATGTTTCGCTTAAAAGACCAAATTCAGAAAGAGATGCCTGAGTTTTAGTTGTATTATAAATCCATAACCACAAATTGACTTTTTCAACTATGTCAAAAGCTTGTTGATATGTCGTAATTCTGAACGAATTATAAAGAGTATCGCATCTCAGAACCATATCATAATAGCCGCCTATGCTATAAACGGCTCTTGCACTTGGCGAATTAGAATGCGATAGATCATCCGAAAGACTCCAAGTATATGAGTCCACAGGATCGTATGGTTTATTGCTCGGATCAAGTTTCTCGCCAGCATAAGTAACACCCGGCGTGTTAGGATTTTCGGCAGGATTTCCACTTATATCAAGTGGTATATACATATCAATAATAGCATTCACAGGGCTTCTAATTACGGGAGTTGTTGTGTATGGTCCGCCTGCTGGAACTCCTATCTCTGTAATTGTTTGACCAGCACGGGCAACAAAACTTACACAAGCTTCGCTGGGAGCTGGAAATCTAGCTTCAATCAAATCGTTGAATATAACTTCGTCTTCCCCAAAGTCATTTGTCACTTTAAGTTTTACGGTATATTTACCCGGTTTTGTATAAGTTTTTTCGATGGTTCCGCCATCAACATCGTTAACCACGACACAAGAAATAGTTGATGGTACTGTTGACGCTACTGAAATTGTTGAAACTACAGAACAAGTATTATCGCCAAAATCCCAAAGATGAGTAACTGAAATCAAAGAACAAGCATCAACAAGTCTAAAACTTTGATCAGTAAAAGTTACTTTTAGCGGTGCCAGACCAATTGTTTTATCAACTTTAAACCATGCTTTGGGCGGCAAAACCTTTTTTCTCAAATAATTTATTCTTTGCTCCATTGTTCCTTGCAAAGGTTTGCTTGCTGTTTCGCCAACTCTACCAGCAAATTCTTGTATCGCAATAATTGCATCTTTTAAATTATTGTGATGTGCCGACATCACATTTTGTGTTACATTTGTAATAAATTTTGGTTTTATGCTGTCTGTAAAACCAGAAAGCAAAGTTAGTCCATCAAAAGTAGTAAGCGTTCTTGAAGTATATGAAAAAGATATTGCTCTTTGATCTGCATCGCTGCATTGTTCTGTAAGTGTTATAATCCCTGTATTGTTGAAGCGGCGCATCATTTCTTCTGTGCCGCTGACAGTAATTGATGTGTCGCCGGGGTTGTAATCTTCAGCAAGTCGAACTCTTAACGCATCAGCAACTTGGAACAAGTTGTCGTTGGAATCAAAAGCATCTGGAAACAGGCTCGTACTTGCCATCACTCCACCACTATTTCGTTAGAAAGAAAAGTTCTTTGCAATTTTTGATTGTTAAATAAACTTAACAATGAAGGTTGATAGGTTCCGGGTTTATCATATACATAATTAACAAAATGTATATTTGGGTCGGTTTCTGTATAAGTGTTTTCTGGTACTAAAGGACCATTATATGTCAAACGACCTTCGCCATCGAAAATCCAATATCTAGTGGCAATTTGACCATCTGTTTGATCCATGAAGAAGAAGCTGGTGGCCAAACTAGGATCGTTGTATGGAGGATTAGATGCCGTTTCCAAAGAAATGCCAGTTGTGACACCATTTACTATTGGTTGCACATAAAAAAATGGCTTTATTTCATCATTAGAAATTGTAATGTAATTACTTTTAGTTGCTACTCCTTGTGCTCCTAATGATGTAATAATGTTCAATTTGACGGTATATGTACCTTCTGCTTTGTAGGTATGCAAAGGCGATCTTTCTACAGAAGTTGTGCCATCACCAAAATCCCATAAATAGCGTATAACTGGGCCTATACTGAAGTTTTGAAATCTAATTTTTGTTCCCGGCAGTCCTCTGGTTGGATATGCTCTAAATACAGGTCGAGGAGCCAAAAATTTTGCTTCTTGTGCCTTTAGAATACCATTAAGCGATGTAGAAGATGGTTGGTTAGAAATTCCAAGATTGACTTCCATTTGCAAAATAGCATCTTTACAAGCATTATGATGTTCTGCAAATACGGCGTTTGAAACCCAACTTCCTACTGGCCAAGGATTTTGTCTTGATCCAGCAAATCCACGAAGAAGATTCTTGAAAATCTTGTCTTGTTTAGTATCGTAATAAATCATCTCGTATGCACCTGATTGACCAGCAGGAGGTCCAATCCTCAAGATGCCCGAAGATGGAAAATTATCATTGTTTTCTACAATTATGTAATTACCATTATATGTCAAAGAATGGGCCAAAGTGGTTTGAGAGTTATTGGTCGCTTCATAAAGTTGATACCTAGAATCATAAGCGGATGGATAAACAGACAAATCACCTACTGTATATCCAGTATCCTGCGTTGTGATTCTAGAAACAGCCATTAAGTCTCCTTGGTCATTTTCTTTGAATTTTCTGTGAGTTGTTGTAAAAGTTGGTTTTGTTTAAATGTAAGTGTTTGTAAAGTTTGTTTTTTTATTTGAACCTCATCAGGTAAAGCCACAATTGTTTCAACCAATTCTGCATCTACTGAATTTTGTGTCAACATTTTTAAATTTATTTTTTGAGTTAACTTTTCATTCCAATATTGCTTTTGAGACTCAAAATCATCAAAATGTTGTAAAGGTTCAATTTTTTGCAGGTTCTTGAAAGTTTCTACAAAAAACTTTGATTCTTCTTCGATCCATTTTTGCCTTTCATTTATTTCTTGCAGATTCTCTTCCAAAGACTTAATTTGGCGCTCTATCTGTCTTAAACCAATTCTTAGTTCCTTAAAAAGAAGCTCATCTGAACCATCATTTTTATCTAATTCAGAAGTTTTCCTCTGCTTGTTAATATCTAGTAGTTCCAACTTATCTTTTAGGTCTTCACGCTCAAGAGAAATAGCTTTAAGTGATTGCCTTCTGGTTTTTAATTCACGAAGGCATTGCCACATTTTTGCCTGATTTGTTGGTTCTTTGCCTATGAGAAAATATTTTAACTGAAAATAACTATGTCTTTGAGTGACCTCAGTTTCCAATAACTTTTCCATTTCATCATAAAGAGCTAAATTAGACATTTGTTTCTCCTAACACACCTTGCTGCCTATAATCGCCTTGAAACGACAACCTTTTTCCAAGGCTCTTTCAGCCCATTCACACTTGACTTCAAGCAATTCGCCTGACTCTTGAAATTCGCCGATTTCTCTAAAGGTTTTTTTGTTCAGGTATAAACCATTCCAAGTGCCATCAATAAAATTTATTTTTCTTTGCACAACAGGAAATAAAATATCTTTCTCATCATTAACAAAAAAGGCGAATTTGCCATCAATTTTTTGTGGTAAATTTGAACCGGCAAAAACAATAAAAGCCCATTCGGCGGGAGCATGGCGCATCCCAACATTGATCAAACTACTTATCGTTGTTTTACCTTTGTAAGCAGGACAAACAAGCTTCATCTCTGCCAAATCTTCTTGTGTTGCATCTCCATTTGCCACGCATATGAACGGTAAATCAAATTTCGATTTTATTGAATTTGCCGTGTTTTTCAGCAAACTCAATGAATTGTCAGGACAGACAATTACAAATGAACTTTTTAATGTTTTTGGCTGGTATATTTTCAAGTTGGAAACCTTACTTTCTATTATATTAGAAGTAATTTTCCTTTATTTGTCAATTTAAACTTTGATCAAAATCGATTCTCATAATGTCGCCGATGAGTAAAGGACTTGTTAAAGTAAATCTTCCCAAGCTTGGTTGTTCGGTGTAGTCAGAAGTAGTTAATCTAAGTCCGTTGACGAAAACTCTCAAACTATCTGCGATGTAAGGCGTTGAAACAGTTGTGACTTTATAGGTAGTTCCAGAAATTAAAATTGGTGTTAAATTGTAAAAATGTCTATGAGCAAATGCCGTTGAAAGTTTTAATTCTGCTCTTACTTTATTTGGAGATTCATAAGTCCAAAGAATGGAATCGGATTCCGTAAGCCTCAAAGTTGGCATGGAACCGCCAACATCTCCGAATGTGACTGTTGTAAAGGATGGAGTAACAGAAGGAATCACCGTTGGTATAATTGATGCTGGAAATACATCAACATCAATCACTAAATTTGTAGCATTGTCAGAAGAATTTGCGAGTTTTAAACGCTCAACTTCAAGCATCCTCACAAAAGATACTGGATTTGTTAAAGAAGGAAAACCTAATAGTTGATAAGCTGTAAGTTCACCAGATAAAACGGTTTTACTTGCGTCAGTATGCTCTGCAATACTATGCAATGACTCATCAACCGCTGCTGGTATTAAATTTCCATCCGCATCAACGAATTGATTTAGTCTACTGGATAAAGTCCCTTGTGTTCCGGCACAATTTTCAAAAATCACCTCATGCCTGTCAACGGCAGCATTGATGAGATTATCTCTGTCTTCAAGTGTTTTCAAAGGCACATTATCATATTCATAATGATAAGGCTGGTCTGATTGATAACGAGGAACAGGCAAAGCACCTAAATCAGGCATTTTTCTCCTTGCATTTCATAATCTTTCAAAATATTTATTCAACAAATCAAATAAAAGACAAACGCCAATTCCAAGTTATTGTCATAGAACCAGTTTTGGTCAAGTCAGGGAATGTGACCATACTGTAAAGATCACCTGTGCTCATCTGTAGAGCCATCTCATTAAGTGTTTCGCCGACAGCATCTCCTGTAGTCAGTATTGAAGTAAAAACTACTTGAGATGGAATATTTGGATCAACTGCGCTTATGACAGGCTTGCTGGCAACAGGTGTGCCACAAAATAAGCCGTTTCTTCCGACATCAACATATTTGAGACTGCCGCTGGCGACACCGGCATTGCCAAAAATCATGCGATTAACATAGTATTCGTATGTCCCGCCAAAATTATTGGCCAAACTTGCCGCTATTGCTTCCCTGCCTTTGTTCAGAACAGTATTCGGAAACTCAATAATTTGCCTTTCACCCGAGGCATGATCTATGATCATTTGTACATCACCACGGGTTTTCAAGCCGGAATTAACATTCATCAAATTTCTCCTTTTTCTTCCGATCCGTTCGAATACTGTATTTTATATGAGATCGTTTCTTTTTGTTTTACAAAATCATTGAATCCTTCATCTGGCGATGACAAACTCATAACTGTTGTTCCGTTGTCTTCTGCCGTAACATTTGGACTACCAGAGCGACTAAGTTTATTGAATGTATGTTCTGGAAGATCAAATTGTTGTCCTTTAATGGTCGCCCCCTCAATTGAAAACCTGAGAATATTTACAGTTACATTTGTACCACCATTTGCAAGTGTTTTCCAATAAGCGTCTGTGCCTGACAAAGATATAGTTGTGAATCCGACTGGATTGTTGCCATCAATTGTATTGATCCAATATTTTTCTGTGCCTATTTCAATCAGGAAATTTTCTTTAAAGTGATCATTTAAAATAGGAGTCAATACTGGATTTTCTCCATTTTGTATTCCTAGTGAAGTTTCAAAATTACCACTTAATTTAAGATTAAGTCCACGATAGCTCAAATAACCTATTAGATCATCAACAACTCTTCTGCTAACAATAAGATTTACGCCATTTGAATCACCACTATTATATCCAGATATATAAAATTGGTCATCCGTCCCATTTACAAGACTTGTAATTAAATAATCATTTACGCCTATAGTCTGATAAAAATTTTCACTTGTAATGAGACTGCTTATTGGTAGGATATTTGTGTTTAAAACAGTTATTTTAGCCCTATGAGAAATTGTCAAAAATCCAGAAGTTCCTGATTCAACAGCAGTTAAATTATTATAAATTGTATATGTAAGTCCTGTGGCTGAACTTGATGGTAATGTGCTATCATATAAAAGTATAAGATTTCCATTTGGATCAACATTAAGTATCGTATATTTTATCACACCGCTATAGACTGGTATTAAAACAGTCCATGCTTGGGTTGCTGTGCCTTGATCGACATCAAATTGTGATTTTACACCCATGCTTATAAAATCTTTGGAATTATCACCAAAAATAATGAAATTATCTTGTTCAATATTACAAAGCGAAGGATAATTTGTTAAATCAATAATTGGGTCAGAAACTCTAAACGGACAGGCACAAGTGCTTAATGTTCCAGATGACTCAAATATTCGATTACAATTAGCGATTGGCTCAGATGGACTTGTTTGAAATACTATTGAGTTTCCTTCTGCTCTGTCTATTGTATATGTGCCTGCATAAGCGCCACTTAAAATTTCTAAAACCGATGTGCCATTATCATGGATGCCAATCCTTTCAAGGAATGTGGCAGGACAATAGAGAACAATTTCTGTGTTATATGCAACACCCGATATTCCCGTGCCTACAGTTGTTATATTTGATAATTGATCACGGAAAATACATTCGCTCATCGGCAAATTGTTTAGATTGCTTAAACGCATAGTCCTATTAAAATACATTTGACCTTCGCCAGAAAGTAAAAATTGTTCAATTTTTACGGTAATATATGCGTCAATTTCTTCAAATGGAGAGGCTATAAATTCATTCCATCCACCTTGAAAATTAACAGTATTTAAAACGGCATGAAATGGGGCGCTTTCTTCAAATACTTCATAGAATTCTGCTATTCTGTCGTTGGATAAATTCTCTACTTCAACATCAAGAATAAAACTGCTGCTCATACACATTGAGCATGAATCCATAAAGTTTTTATCTATATCACATGGGACTTTTGAATTTCTAATACTGCCGTTATACTCTTCCATGTTATAAATGTTTTCGCTGTAAGGGAATTCAGTTCTTACTTTCCCAAATACAAGAAAATCATGGAATGGATGTTTTGAAGTTACAATTAAATCATAAATAACATCATCATCTGTTATTCCCC
>OGWG01000246.1_pt1 | contig 9936 bp, 29 predicted proteins | sample 1575911 | NCBI WGS metagenome assembly OGWG01 (sample SAMN07581534, study PRJEB24739) | freshwater metagenome
GTTAGCAAATTACCAAAATGGGGCCATGCGTTCATATGATGAGTTGTTCGTGTCCTAAATGTTCTCCAAGAATGTGATATGAAATTTACCAATCTTAATGAAACATTATCTAAAGAAGAATTTGCTAAAATGTGGGCTGAAACAGTTCATATGGCTGATAGGCCGCGAACATGGTACGAATGGTTTATATGGACTTTTTATGGAAAATTTAGAATATTTAAGAGGATGAAATGAAACTCAAGTTTTTAGTATTATTTATTTTATTGTTTTGTGGTTGTAGTATTAACCCAGAGCAAACCTATAAAGTCTATAATATTACAGATTCTAGTGGTAAAACATATGTTAATCTAAACCATGTTTGTTGCGACGAATATATCGACCAACAAGGTAAACAATATATTTTTCATGGTAATTATACTGTGATTAGTTCTACTATTAGTGGATATGATATTCTTAGATTAAGAACAGAAAAAGAATAAAGAAATTTTAGGACTATGAACTTTTCTCAAGAGCAAATTAATGATACTATCATACCAAGCGATAGTGTTACAAAAATAATAGAACAAAATATAGTTGTGGGTCTTAAATACTATTTTCCTATCAACGATAACAATAGTCGATTTGATCTGGTAGAAATTAAAACTACTAATAGTTGCGACCCAACTCCTCATTGTAAGATTCATGGGGCTATGAATTGTGTGGCGGTTCATAAGAATGGTAAACTCTGGCGATGTATTCAAAGTAATATGGTAAAAGATTGTAGAGCAGGGTGTGAGGAAAGAAATGGATCATAACGACGTATGGAAAGAAAAACTAGAATTAGATAAAGCCAGACGCTATAAACTAAATGAGTTTTTGAGTGAATATGACTCTCAAATCTATAATCCTGCTATTAAAAAAATAAGAGAAAACTGTAAACAACTAGGACACAAATTTAGTTTTCACGGCTATAATTTAGATAGTTCTCATAGAATATACAAATGCAATTATTGCGGGGTTTCTAAACATGAACAAAATTAATGAAAAACAAAGAGCAATTATTAAATTTTTCCAGAAACAACTGAGTTTTTGGGAATATACTAATGATATTGATTCACCCACTCATATGACCGATATTGGTGAGGAATCTTATTTTCTTAACGATCATGTTTCGGCAGAAGTTATCGACCAGTTAGAGAACATAGCAATAGAATTGTACCAAACAATTAAAGGAATAGAAGAATGAATGATCTTGACAAAAAAGATTTATTGGAATTAGCCAATTTAATCAAAGACCATGTTATTGAAATATATGCTATTGAAAGTTTAGAACCAGATACTCAATTAATTCTTGAGGATATAGGTGGGTGTGTTGATGCTATAATTGAGATCGTGGAAAATAAACCTCACAAGATCGAAAGAATGTTCTAATGGTAGAAATTAAAGTTAAACAAGAATACGAAACACTAGATAAAACAAACTTTGAACAAGTAAATAATCTTGTAGATCGTATAATAGAAGATATTTGGATAACATCAAAATTAGAGACTAATGAAGGGTGGCAGGATGAATTAAAGATGGCTCTGGTTAAAGATTATATGTTTGATCTTATTAATCCAGAACTATTGGATTTTGATTCAAGCGATTCTTGACAACATCCGATACTATGGTACAATCCCACTATGGTACACGTTTACAGATACCCTTGGAATATAAGTATGAATTACTATATTGAAAAACATGATATGACAATTATTCTGGATTCTCTGGAACTTCTTCGTGATAATATGAAAAATAGAGAGATGTTTGGATTGCCTAATATTTGGCCTTATTCAAGGGAAGATGTTGACGGTCTTTTCCAGAGTTTTGATAATAGTTTTGTGGAGAATACTCAATGAATTGGACTTTTATTGTGGTTCGTGATAATATTGTTGAACAGGCTAAAACATTTAGCGATTTCTGGGAGGGTTGTAAACATACTGACGCTTTTATCAAGGCAATAGACCCAAATTTTCACGGCAATTTTCCTATCTATAATCGTAATGAGAATTATAGGAAAGATGATCTAACTGTGGGACTTTACAAATCATAATATGACTGAGTTAAATAGTAATAATCTGGATATTGTGAGTGAATATATCTACCACTCTAACAAATATGGTTTAACTCCAGAAGTAGTATTATTTGCTTTGTCTTATATGAAAAATAATCCACAAAGTTCAATAGAAGACGCTATTACTTATGGGTATTATAATTGGATAAAGTAGAAGACGAAATTCTCCCGCCTTTAATCAAATTGTCGATTGCCCACAACGGTTGTAAGTTTGTATAATTAAAACATAACTTTTGTTGCTCAAAATCTGTTAGATCAAAACTACAACAGGGTTTTATATGGTCTATGTGCCATTCTCCATAGTTGTCCCAAGTCATTCCTTCGGTAAATTTTGATTCTAGGTAAAGTTTAAGGCCATCTAGACTGCATCCAATTAATTTTAATACCGATGCTTTTTTACTATGCCTTGTTATTGTCTTATTTAGTCTGTTACGGAGAGAAATACTTAAGCGATATCTAACATCTGAATAATATCTTTCTTTATTGCGTATTTTAGTGCGTTGATTATATTTTTCTTTGTTTTCTTGTTTACTTTGTCTTATTTTGTTTTTGTTCTTTTTACGATATTCTCGATATTGTTCTTTATATTTAGTTTGATATCTTTTTCTTCTTTGTTTTAGTAAATAATCTCTATTTTCTTTACGATATAAAGCATAACATTTTTTACACATTGCCTGAAAACCATAATTTTTATGTGTATAGTATTCTGATATATTTTGGTCAATTTTACACTTTTTACAAACTTTTGTATTCATAAGTCACCTAACACAGAAAGCCCAAATGTTGTCAAGTTGCAGTTGACAAACACTCAGGCTTCTGGTATAATCAATTGTACGATTTTCAAGAATGTCTGCAACACATTTCTATGAGATAATACACTAAAATGAGTAGAGAAGCAATTATCTGGATTTTAGGAGCATGGTTTGGAGGGAGTCTAGTGGGCGGGATTATGTCTATTGCTTTTACTATTATTATCTCAAGAATGAAATGAATGACTGGTATAAATATACAAGCCCCGTGGTCAAATCTTTTAATTGATGGCTCTAAAAGCGTAGAAACACGCTCATATCCTATTCCTAAAAAGTACGAAGGAGTTGAGTTAGCACTTATTGAAACTCCGGGCAAAAGCAAAAAATTTAAAAGCAGAATTATAGGGACTGTAACTTTTAGTCATTCTTTTAAGTATCCAGATATAGTCTCTTGGAAAGATGACTATAATAGACATAAAGTTGAAGAGGATGATAAGAATTATGGATGGAAAAATAACAAACCTAAGTATGGTTGGGTTGTAAGTAATATCTCAAAATTTGATGAGCCAGTTGACCCGCCGCGAAAACGAGGTATAATCTTTACTGGTGGATGTAGTATATGAAAAATAATCTTGAAAAATTTACACATAAAGTTGCTGATTATATAGATTATGAATATGGCGGCTCAGATATTAGTGATGGACTAACAGATGATGAAAGATATACTATACGAAATCTAGTAACGGCTCATTATGAATTTGGAGATAGTATTAATAACGTAGCCAGTCATATTATAAACTATCTTAGAAAGACTAGAAAATGGAATCAAGAAAATCTAAAATAATATTGTATTCTATAGTCTCAATAATCATCCTAATAGGATCATCTATTATAGTTTCCCAATTTGGATGGTCTTTACTTGCTGCTATTTTCCTATTTAACTGGGCCAATAATATTTATTTGAAACATTACGATGGCTAATACATTTCATCAATATTTATTAGACAATCTAGATATTACTGTTATGATTTCAGTATCTTTTGACGATATTGAAGAATCTTCAGACTATACCCACTGGAATTGGTTCCATGAAAAATCAGAGTTTCATTTACTAAATCCTAACTATACTATAGGACACATCATTCATACTGGTACTTTTACTACTAACGGTGATGGTAGCATAACCCATACTAGTAAATATAATCCTAAAAATTGCAAAATGAACTTTTATTTTGGTGGCGTTAAACAATAAAATTCAAGAACACTGTTGACACTAACCGATAGTATGGTATACTACACAGCATAACACTTATCCGTTTTGGAGGCAAAGATGCCAAAGTTTCTTGTAAATATGAATTTTGTAGAAGCCAAGAGTACAAACTTTATCATCGAAGCAGATGATGAGGACGATATTCGTGATGCTCTTGGAGAACTCGACTACACTTTCTTTGAAAAAAATTGTAAGTGGCTTAGTAGTGACTACGAACCTCCCGTAATTGATAATATTGAAGTTATCAAGGGGAAGGTTCCTAACAAGCCAATTTGCACCAAAGAACAAAATCAGAAAATTCAGAGTCGGTTTAATAAGATTATGACTATGTTTACTAAACTTGATGGAGAAAATAATGAGTAATGCTCTTGGTATTATGCAGAAGAATGGCAAGTTTGTGGTAACTCAAAATGGTCAACCTATTAATCTTCCTAAGAGTGATGGGCAAAGTATTGTGACTGAATTTGATAGTCGCCAAGATGCTGAAAAGTATATGGATATTCTTAGCAAACTTTCTAAGCAGAAGAAGCATAGGACTACTAATGCCAAGAATTGAATTTAATAAAAAGAATCTACCAGAAGGAACAAGGTTTATCTATAAGAATTATTATGGGGAACTTTGTGATGGTAGAATTTATGAATGGTCGCCTAGCGAAGATTATGTGAGTATTAATGGTCAGTGGTATCATATTCATAACGATTCTTATTATAGGTTTACTGTTGTAGAAATTCTTAGTAAGGAGAATGTTTATGTCAGTTGATTATGAGACTGCATCTATGGAGTGTGCCAGATATATTTTTGATAGTGACGCTGAACAAATCAGTTATCAAGAATATATTCAAGATGGAAATGATCCCAGGGAGCATATACTATATTGTGCTGCTGTTGTTTTGGGCGAAACTGAGGATTTTCAACAGGATATTCTGGATTACCAAACTTATTTGAGCAGGAATTAAGATGCGTAAAGAAGTAATGAAAAAGTGGGTCAAGGCTCTGCGAAGCGGTAAGTTTAAACAGGGTACTGGAACTCTAAAGCAGTATAATAGCAAAGGACAACCCCAGCATTGTTGTCTTGGCGTGCTTTGTGAGTTGTATAATGAAAATATGAAGAAAAATCACAAAAAGACTTTGCCAGAAAAAATCTGTGATACCTATTTTATTACAAAATTTGGTACAAAAGCGGATACTCTTCCGACTCAAGTTAAAAAGTGGGCCGGTATGAAAAGCACAGAAGGCTATTGGACTACTGAAAATGGAAAAAAAGATAGTTTAATAGACTGGAATGATAGCGGCAAAACCTTTAAGAATATTGCTAACGCTATTAATAATAATTGGGAAAAACTCTGATGCTCTTAAGAAGCAGAATAAATCACTGGACTTGTACAAAGTTTGCTGATTTTATCAGAGGAACACCTAAGCCATATGCTTTAGAGTGGAAAGAATGGGATGCTTGGCATAAAAACGCAAAACAATCTCATCCTTTTAGATATTGGCTGGCTGAAAGTGGCTTGAAATATATACAAAATTTTCTAATGTTTCCACTTGATCTTTATCATACAATAAAAGTTTATATTCGCAACCGATGGATAGACAAGACACATATAGTAAGAACAGGATTAAAGCCTGGAGAATATTACGAATTTGACTACAAGATTTTGCACGGTTTGTTTTATGAACTAGTAGATATGGTAGAAAGCGAAATGGCTCATCTAGTTAAATATACTAGTGAGACTAAGAATAAATTCGTATTCAAGAATGGCAGATGCGAACAAGCAGGACTAGAATATCTTGATTGGGCATCATCTTTGGTTTATGATAGTAACTATGGAGTTACTAAAAAAGATAAAGAATACAATCAACCAACAAATCAAGCATTAGCAGCAAGAAAAATCAAAGAACTATATTTATGGTGGAAATATACTAGGCCAAATAGAACTGATCCCCATTCTCTATTAAAAAACGATAGTGACAATGACGATCCATTTTCTCATACTACTAAAGATAAAAAGAAAATCTATAAGCAAATAGAAAAACTACAACAGTCCTATGATAAAGAGGATACATCTAAACTTATAGACCTAATTAAAATTAGAAATGAGTTGTGGACATGAAAAGTATACTACAATTTAATTTGCCAGAAGATCAAAGAGAATTTGATTTGGCAATACAAGCACCAAAGACCCAATCTTTTCTTTGGGATTTTAGTCAACAACTTAGAAGTTGGCAGAAATACGGTCATCAGTTTAAGGATGCTGACGATGCTGTTGCTAAAATTAGAGAAGAATTTTATAGACTAATAAATAATCATGAGGTAAATATAGATTTATGAATAAGCCAAACTTAGAGAATGATCTGAAAAATAGTGATACTATCAAAGAAAAGTGTAAGCATAGCGAAATTTATAGGCAGAATTTGTATGCTGGTCTTTGTAATAACCGATTTTTTTATGGTAACGATGAGTGGACTTGCTCTTGGAGATATGCTGGTGGAATAGTTAGTGAGATAAATGGTGGAAACGATTATATGGACTACTATTGTAGTGGAATAGGAAATATTGGCGGTTTTGTTGGGGAAGGTTTTGTAACAGATGAAGTGCGAACAGATTTGCTTAAACTAGGCTGGATAGTTAAACCTTACGAAGAAAAAGGTCATTGGGAAGATATTGAGAATCTTCAGAGTAAATAATGAAAACGTATAAAAAGAAAACCGTCAAAAGTATTGACAAAATCTATTGTGATTGTTGTGGACAAGATTGTACAATTACTGAGCCAGTGCATGAACATGAATATGCTGAATTAAATGCCACATGGGGATATTTCTCACAACAAGATGGTCAGCAGTTCGATATTCAACTGTGCGAAACTTGTTTTAACGAAGTGTTGGATTTTATTAAGAAGAAACGAAAAAGAGTTCTTGGGTGTTTTAAATATCCTTACGATAAAGATCCGTTACAAGGAAGTTGTTATTTTCCAGTATGAGTTATAAACAACAGTCTTTAGTAATTAATAATGATCTTATACTAGATATTCATTATAATCCATTGTTGAGTAACAAACCATACCTAATAAAAGTATTCGGTTATGATGGCTCTATGGAGTACCGGCTAAACCAGCAAGATATGCTAAACTTAGCAGAGCAACTTGCCGATTTTGTATTTGACAATCCTAACAGCACAGGGTATACTGATGATAATACTGGTTTGGCTAGGTTGTGGCATCATAGACGAAACGAAGCCATAGAGCAGTTGGAAAAATATAGGGATTAAGATGGGAATAACTCTTATTGGTGATGTACATGGTAAGTATGATCGTTACCATAAAATAATTAGACAAATAGAAAAGCATCCTTATACACTTCAAATTGGGGACTTTGGATTTCGTCTGGATACTCTTAAAAATGTGGACAGTACCAAACATTTAATCGTGGGAGGAAACCATGATAACTATGATATTTGTTGGAACTATCCTCATTTTCTTGGAGATTATGGATATACTTCTCTAAATAAAGTAGAATTTTTCTATTATAGGGGGGCTTGTAGTATTGATAGACAATATCGTACAGTAGGAATAGATTGGTGGGAAAATGAACAAGTCTCTATAGATCAGTTTATGAAAGCAAGAGAATTATATAGAACAATTAAGCCTAAAATAGTTATTACTCATGATTGTCCACAAAATATTGCTAGTATGATGTTAGAACCAGGACAAAGAGTATATGAGAATATGACAGGATGGGCTTTACAAGAATTGTTAAATATACACCAACCAAACTATTGGTTTTTTGGTCATTGGCATCAGTCTCGTACTATGCAGTATGGAAATACAAAGTTTATTTGTTTAGACGAACTAGAAACTTATGAGTTGACTAAAGAACTTGTTTGACAAAGCCGATAAGTCCAGTATACTAAATTTAGTTGAGCCGATAGGTGATGGTCGCGGGTATCCATCTAATCAACTTCCGTAGACTTTTAGCGTGGTTTTGTGTAATACTGAAAATCACGCTTCATTTTATAATAAGATATTAATATGAATTCATTTGAAAAATACGCTCATTTATATCAAAACCTCTATACTTTAGAAGCATGGTTTATTTGGCTATCTTTGTGGCTACAATATATAGGCTATTATGTTTGTTGTTGGGGTTTGTATTAATTTTATTCTTCTTTATGTTTCCCTTTATTATTTTTTACGGACTAATTAATACTGTGAAAAGAAAAATAAACTAAAATAGTTGATAAAATGAAAGAAGAGTATAAGGATACCTTAGACAAATTCCATAAGAAGAAAAAGAAAAAACATAAATGAGCATGGAATGTCCTAATTGTGTAACTTCCTGGAAATGTAATGGCCCACACATATATTCTAATAATTTAGACGGAGTTCAATATTATACTTGTGAAGAGGGTATTTTTATGAAGGAGTGTGACGGCTGGAATTTTATTCCTAATGAAAAAAGTTTTACAAGTGATCAATTGCTAAACATTGTTGATACCCTAAACATTTTGAATAAGAATATTTATGAAAAAAACTAAAAAACCATCCTTCAATTGTGATGTTAACGGTGGCATTATGGTTACTGCCGCTGTAAGATACTCTCTTGGTCGAATGACTTATGTGCCAGGAGCAGTTCAAGATTGGGTTAAAACTCACTGGGATAGTCTAAATTCTAATACTAAATGTGTTATTGTAAGGGACGTTTTTGAATACTTGTATGATGAATTTAGATCAAGTGGCAAGTATGAAGTACCATTTGGCGGATATGATGTTAGGGAGTGGGAAAAATTCGCTATTGACAGATATTGGCAATTAGACTACAATGAGCGTAAATACATCGACCAAGAACTGAAAAATATTGCTATTATTCGGGATTCTGGAAAAGTTACAGATTCTAAGTGGCTAACAACTTGGATGCTTCCTAAACTTTATGAAGGGAATTATGCTAATACAAAATAAAACAGTTATCGAATTAACCGTACAAGATGCTGAAAAGATTATTTATGAAAACTTGCGAGAAAAATATGGTGATGGAGAATATGCTATTAATTTTAGAGTCATAAATAAGCCGTATCGTTCTGGAGTTTATATTCAGGATACTATTGATAGGCACGAATTTGACGGGGTAAAGGTGGTGATAACAAAATGAGTTGGAACTATAGACTCACAAAAGAAACCATACACAATAGGTATCTTGCTGAACCAGAAATTCTTTTTGGTATTCGTGAAGTATTTTATGATGAGAACGGAAACATTAGCGGATTCTCAGAAGAACCAGATGTTATTTCTGATAGTATAGATGGTATGAAAGATATTTTGACCAAAATGTTGAAGAGTTGCAATAAGCCAGTTATTGATTATAATACAGGAGAAGAAATATAAACGGGTGAATTAACACCGGCTATTGAGTTGATCGCAATAGCAACGCCCTTGGGCCTCTCGTTATCTATTCCAGATGAAAATCTGCACCGATAACTGACGCTCAATAACGGGGGCGTTTTCAATACAACAAAGGAGAAAAATTATGGCCAAAACAATATCAGTTTTAGCAGCAGAATTTATAGATGGTTTTAGAAAAAAGAAAGATTTGAATGAACTAGATATGATAGAAGTTTTTGATTCACAAAAACATGATGTATCAGATGATTCTTTCACTGGGGTTTATGGCTGGGCCGATATTGATACTGATACTCCTATTGGATATTCTATAGAGTGGAAAAAAGACTCTCATTCTGTTACTGATGTTATGAACGAAATAATGAGTCAACTACAAAACGAATATGTTGGAACAATTAAACCAATAAAAGACGGAGGTATCGTGACTGGGAAAC
>OGWG01000249.1_pt1 | contig 9918 bp, 12 predicted proteins | sample 1575911 | NCBI WGS metagenome assembly OGWG01 (sample SAMN07581534, study PRJEB24739) | freshwater metagenome
CTTTGGAATGCCTTAAATGATTCAATCAAATCCACCTCATCCCACTGCTTTGTCAGAATCTTAGACGGATCGTTGGAGGGTAGGACCACCGACACGCAGGCAATCGGAGTGCCCTCATGCTGGTCGGCGCATTCCCGGTAACAGGATAGTTGGGGGCAATCGCTCTCCAGATAGAACGGCTCGTACTTGGGGTTGTGCTTGCGGTTCTTTAGGTCAATCAGCGCATCGCCAATGCCCTTGAGTTTTACAAAGGCATCGCAGCGTCCGGCGTATCCACGCCCCACCAGCGCCTTTTCGCACCAGTAGGTTTTCTCCACGTTCTCCTTGGCCCAAGCCTTGAACGTGGCGATGTAGGGCTGAAGTGTATCTACTTTGCTGGTCGGCTTACCAAGTAAGATGTTCTCCATCTCAACGTGCATATCCGTCCCGTGCTGCGCCGCCTTGGTGGTGGACTCCTTGCTGTCGGCCACGCACCGCTTGGCGTACTCGGTCAGATCCTCGCCGTCGTTACGGGGCAGGGTGAGGGAGGAGAGGATGGCCTGCTCCACCTTCCATGCCGTGAGGTTGGGTTTCTCAAGGATGGACAACACCGAAGTGACCGACGGAAGAAGTTTTAACTTCCTGGCGTCGGCCACCGTGGTGTTGCGCTCCTTGCCGTTGGCTCCCACGATGACGTGGGCGCTCTGGCCGTCCTCGGTGTACCAGTGGCCCGACTCCTCGGTCTTGACCAACCGGGACGTGGACGGCTCCTTGGATGTGATGGTAAGAGCCATCAGAATGGCACCCCGTTATCGTCGGCTTCGTCGTTGGCTGCGGCTGCCGCAACGGGCGTGGAGGTTTTAACCTTGCCGGTGCGGAACTCGCGGGACTGACGGATTTTGTCTTGGAGCCACTGCGGAAGCGCGGAGAAAACACCGCCTTCGCCCTCTTCAATTTCGTAGTAAACGCTGTCGTTAAACTGCTTGGGAGCTTTCATGCCCTTGGGCAGTTTTGAGACAGAAGCAATCGTGGCGTAGGTGCGCCCTGCCGCCGAGGTCTTGTGGACCACGTTGACCAGCGCTGGCTTTCCAAGCAGGTTTTTGAGGCTGAACTTTTTAAGTTCCGCCGATGTGAACGCCTGGCCACGCCATCCTTCCAGCATGGCACGCAGCGATGACTTCTCGTTTAGGCTGAGTGTTTTTTCCGTGCTAATGACGACCGGCTTCTGCACGCCGTCAAACTCACGGGTGATGTCGGCCAGCTCAAAAGTGAGCCGCACCTTGTGTTGCTCCTTCTGTTTGTCGTCGAACTGATTGGGCAGGTGGCCCATGTCCACTTGCGAGTAAAGGACGGCGCGATGATTCCCGGCCTCAATTAGCTCGCGTTGTGGTCTGTCTTCTTCGGTTATAGTTAGGCTCATGTGTTTACTCCTTTGTTGTTGTTGTGGTTGATAAAACTTCCTCGGCCACGCCCGCAGCGGTTTTGATTTTTTGAATGTTTCCCTTTTGCAGATTTGCAAAAAACACCACGCCTTCGTTAGTGCTAGTGACTCGCAACACCTTTTGGTTAAGAGCGGCAGCTCTCAGGCATCCCAAGGCCAACCCCAAAACCACGTTCATTCTTCTGTCAGGGTTGTTTAACAGATTGTTTCGAAGGGCAAGGCTTGGGCTGCCTTGCTTAAGATTTGCGCCAGTTATGAATGGCTTGGCAAACTCATCCTCAAGCCTTGGAAAACATTTAATCGCCAAGGCTAAAGCTCCAATAACCGCCCCGGTTAGATGCCTGTAATTTGTGCTTTCAGTGGCTAGGTTTTTGATTTCCGGGTAGATTTTAAGAATCTCAAGCGAACTCCCGACGGTGCATTTTCCAAGTCCAGTAGCCCAATACAAAATGGCCCTGCAAGCCGCAGCGACTCGCGCAGAGTTTTGTATGCCATGCCTTTTCGCCAATGCCTCATGGGTTTGCCTTTTGTTCCCAATGTCTATGGTGTCAAAAGCAAGCAGTTTTACTCCGTTAGCCATTGATGACTGAACGCCCCGTGTCACAAGTACGGGTATGGTTAAGCCGCAAATTTCAATCGCCTTACACCTGTGCTGGCCGTCAATTAAGTTGCCGTCCTCATCAAAGGCAAAGCCCTGATGGTTAAGCATCCAATGACCAGCCTTCATTTCTCTGGCAAATGCCATGACCCTGCCCATCCGCAGCGGCCTTTGTTTTTGTGGATCTACTTGCGCCAGGTATTTTCTGGCTATTTCTGGAGTAATGTACTCAAGGACTGTTTTCATGTGTGTATTCCTTTCTGGTTATGTTTTATTTGGGTTGATTGGGGTTGAAATCATTTCGCCTTTGACCACAAGTGTGGTTGGAACCGCTACATCACCGATAACAGAAGCCCGCTCCATGATGGGAGGGGCTATCTGCCGGGCCAGGTCGCACACGTCGTCGGCATTCATCAATACCATCCAGCGCTTACTTCCATTTCGACGAAACCAGACTGACGGCACCTTTCCTTGCGGTGCGTCCGACATAGCCTGAAAGAGCCATTTTTCCGGCATTACCTGTTGGCACCTCTTGGCCTCGATATGAAAGGGAAAGTTCCCGCACACCACGTCCCCCGATCCCGCGTCCGGGTCGCCCGCGTACTGCTGCGTCCTTCTTGCCTTTAGCCAGCCCTGGCTTCTTAGGTAGCTGGCCAGCTCTCTTTCGCCCCGTTTGCCCTTTTGCCTGCTGTTCATTAAAATAACCAAACTCAAACCGCGCCGACCAATCGGACTCCTTTGACGCTCTGGCAAACAGGTGATTGGTGATTGCATCGTCCCACTCCACCGGCGGCTCCTGGCCGTCCAATGCCTGCGCCAGAAACAGCGGCAAGCCCAGCCCCACGGTCAGGCTGTGGGGTCCGTAATTGATCCTCATCGTTCCGAATGTCATGCGAGTCGTGTCCATTTTGGTCTCCTTGTTTTTGTTGTTCATTTTCGTTCGTTATACGCCTGTATAATGAAATCCGTGGTACATTTGCTGTCCTAGACAGGCAATTAAATACTTCCTTTTTACTCACCATCCCGGCCCGCGCCGCCAGCCCGTTCCTCCGCATCCAGCGCCGGGTGGCCAGAATATTTTTTAGTCCGCAGTAAAGGCGCAGTTCCTCAACCGTCCACCAGGTCTTGTTTTCCAGCGCTTCCATGTGTGGGGATGTAGTTATTTGTAATTGATATGGCAAGAGATATTTTTTTTGAACCACAAAATGCTCAGGTTTTGTGTGGATAACTTGTGAATAAAAATTGTGTAAAAATGTTTGCCTTTGACTACAACTAGTGGCACTTTGAATGCATGAAGAAAAAACAAGAAAGACCATCCTATTCCACGGTTGCCTCGGTGCGGTTGACCAAGGCCGAGAGGGATGCGTGGATCAACCATTCTGACCGGCTGGGGTTATCCTCCAATCGGTTTTTCGCCAAGGCGGTCTGCGATTATATCCAGATGATCGAACAGCCGCCCGGCCAGCCCATCAAGGTGCCTGCCTTTTTGTCTTATTGCCGCTCTGTCATGCACGGGGGCGACAGCTTTCTTAAGGAGTAGCCATGGCCAAGCTGCTTCGCCAGGGGTCGATGTGGTACGTCCAGTGGAAGGACAGGGGACGGGTGCGCCGGATCAGCACCGGCATGAAACACAACAACCTCAAAAGCCCGCCCGATTTTGCCAAGGCGGTTTTGGCCAAGATGCAACTGGAGGAGCGCGAATATAAGCACGGCATGGAGAAGAAGGAGGAGCAAAGGCTGATTCCCGTGGACGAGGCGGTGGACAGATACCTCCGCACCATTGCCGACAAGCGGGCGCTTGGGAAAGTCACCCAGCGCTCGATTGACAACATCAACTACCGCGTGCCTCCCTTGGCCCGGAAGCTCAAGGAGATGGGCATTCGCTATATTCAGGATGCCACCAGGGAAAACTGCACCCGCTTCATGGTGGCGATGCTTAAAAACTACGAGCCGTCCACCTGCGTGTCCTACGCCCACATTCTAAGCGCTATCTGGAACCAGTATCTCAAACACGATGACAAGCCCATTGAGATGCGTAACTACTGGCACGACAAGGCGGTGTTGCCGGAGATTCCCAAGAAGGAGCGGGCGATCATCTCCAACGAGGATTGGGCCATTATTGAGGAGGAGTTGAAGCAGGCCGACCCCAAGGTGCGCTTTGTCTGCATGGTGGCCCACTATACCGGGGCAAGGCTGATGGCCTGCGCCAACATTCTGGTCAACGACTTTGACCATAACCGCCACACGCTGATTCTGCCCGAATCCAAGCGCCGCAGGCTGACCATTGGGTGCTGCGACCAGCTTGCCAATTTCCTGTTGGATTGGCCCACCAGCGGACAGCGGTTTATTGAGCCGATTAAGCACAATGGAATGTCCGATCTGGTCAGCCGGTTCTTTGCCAAACTGCGGGTCAAGTATCCGGGGCGCTTTGTGGGCATTACCCACCACAGTTTCCGCCGTACCTTTGTCACCCGCGCCTTTGCCCTTGGCATCCCCAAGGCTCACTCCATGGAACTTGTCGGGCATACCCAGGTGGCCACCCACGACCTCTACAAACAGCAGGTCGATTCGGTCTTGGTCACAGCCGCCCAGCAGATAGCCGATTCATGGGGGGGTCATACCCAAACTCTTCCTAGTTTGAGCGTCCAAAAGTGTTTCAAATAGTATCAAAGTGTCGTCTTTTGCACGACTCTGTCAGAGAAGAAATTTGAAAAAGTGATATTGAAAGAGATACAAATGACTCGGCCTCTAGACGACAGCGCCTCTTGATACCCAACAACTTACATTCAAAAACTGCGAAGTCATACCCAAACTCTTCCTACTTTGGGCCTCTAAACCGCCCAAAAATCTGATAGCAAGGATTCTTGGGTTAGATTTTCCGCAACTTCCGGGTGAGCGTTGAGCCATGCCACAGCCTCGTCGAAATCCCGCGCTTTTTCAAGGCCAGCCTCCAGCGCCCTTTGCGCCTCCAAGGGCGTCACAAATCGCTTAAAATGCGCCAGGACGAGCCGTGGCGGATCGGAGCCTTGTAGCTCTTGGCTTTGCACTCTCTGGGTTTGAGCATCCAAAAAAGGTCATCCTCCATGCCCCAGCAAACCAGCATATCCACGTCGGCTGACTTGTACCTTGCCTTGCAATCCATGCCCTTGGAGGTCATAAAGCCGTAGCGGTTGCCACGGGGATCTTTCTTCTCGCTGGTCTTGACCTGAATGCGGGTAAATTTTCTGCCCTTGTGGGCCACTAGGTCGTACCCGCAGTAATCCTCCATCGGGGTCAGCACTTGGTAGCCAAGCCGCAGCAAAGCCCCCGCTACCCTCTGCACACCCACGGCACCGATCTGGCGGTTGGAAAGTTTCATGTTTACAGGCGTGGTGTTTTGGACGACACTCTAGGCATGAAGATAAAACAACTGGTGCTGGTGCTGGCGATGGTTGCGGCTAATTGCATGGCGGGGGATATTGAGGATTTTACTGGCGGTGTTTACAGAAGCCGTGGCGTTGTTATCAGCGACACTATGGTTATGACTCCAGACGGACCTATCTACAAAGTTGGAGACAATTACATTACTCCAAATGGATTTTATAGTTCCAACCAGGGTTGCTATGTGGGTGGTGGACAAGGAGCCGTTACCCAAAATGGACAATTCTTTTACGGCGGTGGTAAGCTTACTGTTGGTGCCGGAGGTTCCTACGTAACGGATGGCCATATCAATTATGTTGCTGGGTCTTCAAGTGGCGTTTCATCCACAATGAGAAAGCCCTAGACCTGCCCAAAAATAGCCAACCGATTACGGATTCTGTTTTCCAGCCCCTGTAAAAACTTTTTTCTGGATGGGTTTTGTTCTGCCAGTTGCCTTTCGTAGTTTAGCTGCTCAAGGCTTGTTTGCCGAAGCACATCCCTTGGATTCATTTGCTCCAAAGCGGAAATTGTTTTAGGCCCAAGCAATCCATCATCTTTTACCCCAATAGCTCTCTGCAAAAATTTGGTTGCACCAGCAAGTCCACGATTGAAGGCCAAGTCTTGAAAAAATGGACGGTATGCTTCTGGCAATTTTGAAGTTAATGGCTTTGTGTAATCTTCAATGTATTGGGCGGCGTAAGCCTTCCTCAGACCAGGCTCCATGCTTTTAAGCGCTTGTGCGGCTTCTGGGTGGTACCTGTCGTTAATCCCAGCCACCTCATAGCTTCCACCCATGTCTCCACCTGGAAGCTCGTACACAACAAGATTTCCCTGCTTGTCCTTCCTTCCCTCCCAATCAACGGTCTGCATGGCGGCGGCAAGTAGATCATCCGTTGGTCTTGTATTGTTTGATACCGCAGAATCAAGTTGGGGTTTTTCTTCGACAAGAGTTTTTGCAATTTGGTTGTCCCTCATGGAGTCCTCAATGTTTTTAGTGCTAAAAATCGGCCTGCTGGAAGACCCGGATATGTCAAAGCGTGCCATTATTTCTCAAGCTCCCTTTTCATGGCCGCAGCCTTAATTTGTCTGGCAAGCTCGGCAGATTCAGCATCCTTGTCTTTTTCAGATGTTTTAATCAATTCGTTCAATGCGGCGGGTAGGGACGAAACCGGCGTCTCATAGTTTCTCGCCAGCCACCTAACAATTCTTGGATTTGACATGGCTTTAGCCCCAAGATTGGAAGCAGTAATTCCGGCTAGTCCGGCTCCGGCAAGTTTGAAATTTCCACTTAATGCGGAGCCAACCACGCCACCAATGGTCGTATATAGAGCAAGCTGCTGAAGTGTTCCGCTTTTGTTCTCAAAAACCTTGTCACCAGCATTGATCCTTTCGGCTGCCGAGGCGATATTATCCAAGTCGTTTCTGAAGCCAGAACCTACGCGGCCAAATAATGCGTCCCTAGCCTGGGGTTTTAATACGGAGTAGTTTTTAATAAAAGTTTGGGTGCTAAAAAGATCGCCAGCCGCATTTTGCTGTGATGGAACAGATTTCCCCATTCGACGGATAAAAGCAGCGGCCAATGCACGCTTGCTGTCTTGCGGAAGACTATTCATCACGGTGCGTATTCTGGTGTAACCATCTCGCGTTCCGCTGACAGCGGCTTGAAAAATTTGTTCCGGGCTTTGACGATCAATTACCGTTTGAAGCACATCCATTTTGTCATGCAGGTTTTTGGTAAATGCGTTAGCTTTTTCAAATGCAGCCTTGGCGTCTGGACCAGCATCGTTTACAGCAACACGAAGATCGTCACTTAGGGCTGCATAAAGTTTCTTAAGTTGCGCCCTTGGAACGCTTGGATTGATTTCCACGCTGCCAAGCTGATCCCCAATCTTAGTCCGAAGCATCTGCATTGCCTTGTATGGCAACTGACCATTATAACCGTCCTTAATTAAATCGGATTCAAGACCTTCAAAAAACGGATTGTTTAGACGCCTGGAAAGGTTTGGGGCTGATACAATGGCTTGGTTTATGTCATCCAAGGCTTTCTTGGTATTATCAAAATATACTTCCGTGTTGCCGGGGATATACTCATCTAGCTTTTTGTATAAGCCGGACTGAATGTTGCGTTGAGCGGGTATAAACTCTTCCCTAATCCCACGCTTAATGGCTTGCCCGGCTGTGACTATATCCGATTCACCGCCAAGCATGGTTGCCATATCATCCAGCCTTTTCCCAATACCTAGCTGTTGTTGCGCCCTCTTTTCCGCCATGACACCAGCGCCACCAGGCGTCTTTGAAAATAATGTTTCAGCCGCCTGTGCAGCCCTTGAGCCTGTGGCTTGACCCACGGTTGGTTCAACTCCAGCAGAATTAAATAGCCTTATGTTATTTGCAATTTCATCAGGGTTTACACCACTTCTTAAAATCGCTTGACCACCAGATCTTGTAAGTCCGGCAGCAGACGGGAGAATGGCTCCCGCCAATCCGGCTGCCGTACTTGCTGCCTGTCCTTGGTCTTCGGTTGCCTTGGAAAGACCAGATGAAAGCCCGTAAGAAGCAAGCTGCTCGGCTGGTTTTTCCGACAAAACTGCCCCAACCCTTTGAGCAACAGGTCCGGCCTTGGAAAGCATATTGGCAACCTGGGTTTGTGGAAGCATGGCACTTGCGCCCTCAATCGCACCAGAAGTCAGCTTTTCAATTCCCGTCTGTGGTTTTGGAAGGTTGAGCGAGTCTTTTAGTTCATCCAGAGCTTCGCTTGGCAGAATTTGCCTTCCCGTTCCTAAACGCGGGGCAATTTGGTTGTTGTAAAAATTGGCTCCAAGCTCAATGAGCAGCCCCGCCAAGCCTCCGGCACCAGCTCCAGCAGCCGTACCAACACCAGGAATTACCGATCCAGCAGCAGCACCAACGGCTGCTCCAGTAGTAATTGGATTGATGGCTGCTCTTGTGGCAATCCCGGCCTCTCTTGCTACATCGGATGGAATGGATGAATCGCTGGACTTTGTATTGGCCTGTATAGCCTTTTCCACAGCATCAATCGGCATATCGTCGGGAAATTCGACATTCCCAACGCCGGGAACCTCGTAAATCGCCATGTCAGCGGATGGGAACTATTTTCCCTGTTGCCGGATCAAATCTTCCAACCGCCTTTTGGCCTTGCGTATCTCCACCAGACTGCGGCCTTCCGTATCCAAAGGTATCCAAATCTGGAGGATTCCCACCGGCATCCACAACATCTTGCAATTTGCCAACCTTGTATCCGTATGTTGACATATCCGATACATACTTTGTTGCCAAAATCTTTTTCAATTCTGCCAAATTCTGACCCGCATACATGGATTGAATTGGGTCAAATGAAGCCGGGTTGGCGATTGCAGACTCAATAATTTTTCTCTCGTATTCGGAAAGCTGTCCTGGGCCAGCAATGGCAATCCGCAAATTTCCTACCAGAGCGGCACGAAGCGTATCAGCCTTTCTACGCTGACCTTCCCGCTCAATCGGATTGGTGATCTGGCTCCACTGTTCCGGCTTAATCTGCATCAGCAAATCCAATGCCTTAACGCTTCCAACGAAATCAGTTGTTTTATCGCGTGCCTTTTTGGCCGCATCCTCATCCAATGCCTGACCCTGCAAGCCAGGAAGCTCCAATGCCTGCTTTTGCCTTCTGCGTGTCTCGGCATCATAAAGAGGCTTAAACGACTGAACCGCAGCCATCCTTGCGCTTTGCTCTTGTGGGGTTTGTGCTGAACCAACCCAATTATCAGCCATTTGCTTCATGGTCGCAAAGTCTTGCGCCCGTCTCATCAGAACGTCATTAATTCCGGCAGGGGCTGAAGTTCCGTAGGCTTCCCCAAGATTTACGGAACCCTGTAATCCTTCTTGTTGCTTGTTAATTGCCTCAAGCTGTGCTCGAAGTCTGTTTTTAACCGAATTATCTGCGGCCACTTGAAGCTCAATATCCTGCCTAGCTCCTTGCATTGCCGATTCTGGTACAACCGGGCCAGACACATTATTTGGGAGCGGTGTAATGGATGATGCAATGTCAGCAAGCCGTTGTTTATTACTTGTTGTCCTGTCGTTTAAATTGCCAATTAAACCCTGTATGTCTTCTGCTTTTGTTGCCAAATTTCCGGCACGTTCAATTTGATAATTTGGGTCTTCGTTTTGTAATTTTTGAAGCTCAAGAATGTTTTTTTGAAATTCCAAATTCTTTTTTGCCAAAAGCATTTGGTCGTAATCTCTAGCCTGTTGTGTCATTGCTGGCATAACTAGAACCTAAATATTGCGTTGCTTGCAAATCCGCCAGCTAGTCCTCCAGGGGCAAATGCCCCAGCAAGACTTCCTATTCCACTGGCTACACCTTGAAATGCTTGCGCCGGGCTTCTGTAACTCTGGGCAATCGCACCCACCTGGCTCCCATACATTGACGCCTGGGCGCTCTGGGCGGCATTGTAGATCGACGCCGCCGTTTGGGTGAGCTGGACGGGAATCTCAGGATTGG
>OGWG01000251.1_pt1 | contig 9868 bp, 32 predicted proteins | sample 1575911 | NCBI WGS metagenome assembly OGWG01 (sample SAMN07581534, study PRJEB24739) | freshwater metagenome
GTTTCCCAGTCACGATATCCATTGAAGAAAATATTTCTTTAATGGAAATTGTGATGTGGTTTGTTTTTCTTTGGAGTGCATATGCATTGTCCAGAGAAAAACGAAAACCTTTTAGAGCCGAACGTATAGGCAACAATAAAACCGATGACATAGTTGTTAAGGTTGAAGAGTACACCGATCAAGTGTATCTTTGGAACAAAGAAACGGAAGAATTTCTTTCTCAGGGTAAGGATTTTGAGGAGGCAATTAGTAAATGTGTAGAAAGGTTTCCTGGTGTAACTTTTAAAGTATTAAGGTCATTGAATGAAACTAGTCAGAGATGATACCTATTTAATATTTTATTGGATAGATAATAAAGGTAACATAGTAAGTCCTCGTTTTGATTATGAGGAGGATGCAGATGAATGGTATATTTCTAACAGTAATACTGTGGAGGATATAAATGAGCAGCGAGGAATTCAAAACTAAACATAGTGAACGCAGACACAGAACTCAAAATGCTATCAAAAAACAACTTAAAATTGCTAAAGATATGCACGTTCCGATAGATGAACCCCATAAACTAGCTAAGCACCACGCCTTGGATTGTGGGCATTCTCAATGCCCAGTGTGTTCAAGCCCAAGGAAAATTTCAGGCGAGCGCACTATACAAGAAAAAAGATTTTATCAAGATAAAGTGGAAGAAAAATAATGCCTAATTGGTGCAGAAATAATTTGACAGTACATCATGAAGATCCTAGAGCAATCTTAAAATTTGCTAAAATTTTAGAATCTACAACTGGACTATTCGAATCATTTAAACCTAATCCTTCTGGTAAATGGGAGTATTCTTGGAGTTTAGAAAATTGGGGTGTGAAATGGGACGTTAATACTGAGGATATAACTATCGTTCAAATTGATGAAGATAGGATTGTAATTGAATTTGATACTGCCTGGGGATTTCCAAGAGAATTTTATCAACACTTAGAAGATTTAGATTATGAAGTATTTGCTATGTATCACGAAGAGGGCATGGCATTCTGCGGGATTTACACTGATGGTGAAGAAGACTATTATGAATATGGAAATATGTCACCAGAAGAGATAAGAGAAAAAATCCCTGAAGATGTAGATTTTTGTTTTGGAATAGCTGACCTTGTGGAAGATAGATTAGAAAATGAATGATGATGACTTATCAAGATTAGCAGGAGAAGATGTCGCAGAATTTATAAAAAAGGCATTGTATCAGCATGAACCTTTGTTACTTTTACCTTTATAATTATGATATAGTGACAAAAAGGAGTTTATATTATGTACATGGAAAAGAGTCTTTACAAAAATATTGTTTATGGTATTCTGTCCTGGCACAAGTTTGCAGGGACACCGGTGGTCTACCGCACTGATCTGTCTCAGTCTTTCTTTATGTTGGGTGTGCTTACTGTAAACCATCGACAAGAAGTCATTGGTTCAGAATTATCCACTTACATGGAAGAATTTACCAAAGAATATGGTGGTAGGTTTGTTCGTGAGTTGGATCAAAATGGTAGTGTAGTTAAAGGTTCTGTTCGAGTGGAGTTTTAAGATGGGTTTAGATATGTATCTCAAAGCGCGTCGTTATTTGCGTTATGATGACGAACGTCGTAAAAGTCTAAGAGAAGAATTCAAAGTTCCCGATGCTTGGGACGCTACTGAGGTTAGTTTTGAGGTCGGATATTGGCGAAAGGCTAATGCCATTCACAAGTGGTTCGTTGATAATATTCAAAGCGGAGAAGATAATTGCGGTGAGTATTATGTCAACAAAGTTGACCTGAAAATGCTACGAGAACTTTGTTTAGAAGTAAAAGCAGAACCAGACAAAGCCGAAAAGTGGCTACCTACTCAAAGCGGATTCTTTTTCGGCGATACCTCTTATGATGAAGGATACTTTGCTGATTTAGATCATACGATTGCTGTAATTGATAGTGTTTTAAACTGTGAAAATACAGATTTTGATTACTATTATTCTTCGAGTTGGTGATGGCATACTATATTCGTGATGGTGAAATTATTCCAGTTGCTGTGCCTTTAGGCAAACAAGTAAAAATCGGCAGCAACTATCGAGAACCTCTTGGTAATTACATAGATCATGATCAACTATGGTTACAAGATGTTTATGTATTCAACTCTCTTCCATGGTATGCTATCAAAAACAGAATAGAAAAGTATATGGTTGCTTGGGCAATTTGGGGAACTATATTCTATGTGCTTACAATGATTGGTAGATACTTGGGTGCAAAGCCGGGGTGGTTTTAATGAATAGATTAGATTTATTAGAAAGAGCAGGATTTATTTTGTGGGGCGATGAAGAGTATGCTACTGGCATTGTAGACTGGGCATCTAACTATGACAACGAAGTCTACAATCTTATCAATATTGTAATCGACGAGTGTGCAAAACAAGTAGATCACGTTAAAGTATGGGACAGTACTCTCGGCGATCATATCAGACAAAAAATGAATGGAGTTAAAATTGAAGTTTAATCGTTTAGATTTTGAACAACAACTGTTAGAATGTTGGGGCGTTACTAAAGACATCAAAACTCTGTGCGAGGCAGTTTGTGATAGAAGTCCTGCTATGACTGAGGATGAGATTGCTAATGTTCTAATTGGATTAGAATCATTGTATGAGCTAAAATTTGATAAGTTGTGGCAGATGTTTGAAAATGGTGCACATGAACGAGGCATTGATTCTCCAAAGGTTGACAGCTAATACTGTTTCAATTATAATTATGGTATAGTGAAAGGAACAGACATGAACATGAATAATCTACACAAATTTTCCAACAAAGAACTAGAAACGATACTCGCACAGATTGAGGTAGAATTGCGAGAGCGCAATCTTGAAGCTGAGTATCAACTTTATGAACAGCAAATGATGATGGCCATTGAAGGAGATGAAATTGATTTCTAGAGCAAGAGAATATACTAATCGAATTCTCGAATTAGATGAGGATGGATTACTAGATCGAGGTTGGCTTATTACTTCACTACTCAATTGGATGTCTGAACAGGAAGTAAGATCTTTTTATGAGCGCGTCGTTCAATCCGAAATACTAGATTCTATGGATGACGATGATGAATAAATGGAAAGATGCATCTACAATGCATTACTACTACAGAGAATCTGATGGTAGAGTTTTGGGTAGTGCTTGGTTTTATCCTTTGAATACTGTTTTGTGGTCATCAAAGATTTTTGAAGATGAGTTTCCTTTTACAAATGCGAGTGAAAAGTTTCTAGGTAACTTTATAAGCCAGGCAAGCGCAAAAGCAGCAGTTGAAAATTATTGGTTTAAACAATCTAATACTCTGGAGTACAGTGGTGAAGGTAGTAATTAATCGTTGTTATGGAGGTTTTAGTCTTAGCTTTGAAGCGTGCAAGATGATTGCCAAGCGCAAAGGTTGGACTCTGGCTATAGATGACTATGACCGTGAATACTTTATTCCAGAACTCGGTAAAGATCAAAGGCTTGATCCATATGATCTCGAACGCAATGATCCAGACCTTGTTGCTGTAGTAGAGGAGTTAGGAGATGTGGCTGATGGGTATGGTGCGGAACTTAAAATTGTCAACGTTCCAGAAGATATTAAATGGCATATTCAAGAATATGATGGAAAGGAAAAGGTTTGTGAAGATCACCGAACCTGGTTATAATGGGCGCAGGATTCAAATTCAAACGCAAGCAAAGAAGTGAGGTTTTTCCAGATATGGATAAGATAACATTACGCAGAGAGGATCTAGAAACTATTCTTAACATGGTAGATCAACTGAACCCTGTTAAGGCTAATGATCCTTCTAGTGGCAGAGTTACTATTACTGCAGATAACAGCTCGGGAATTGGTGCCATTATTGCAGTTGAAATTCCTACAAACGTTAATGGATTTTTTGGTACCTTTAGAAAAGTAATTGCTGATGAAAGTGAGTGGTAATGCGTGCTGCTCTTATTAGTGATGTACATTTAGAGTTTGGGCATTGCATCATTGAAAATGAACAAAATGCCGACGTCTTAATATTAAGCGGCGATATCTGTGTTGCTAGCAAATTCGGACCCGATGATGATAGATTTTTTCAACAATGCAGTAAAAAGTTTAAAGATGTTATTTACATCATGGGAAATCACGAACATTATACCGGCATTTTTCAAAAATCAGAGAAAATCTTACGAGATGCGTTATCTCGTTATGAAAATATTCATTTCCTAGAAAAATCAACAGTAAAGATTGATGATATTACATTCTTCGGTGCTACTCTTTGGACCGATATGAATTATCAAAACAAAACTACTATTTCAATCGTTGAAAGTATGATTAATGATTTTCGTGTAATCAAAAATAAAGAAATGGGATATTCTAAGTTAAAGGCTCTTGATGTAGTTCAAGAACATTATAACAGTTTAGCTGCCATAAAAGAAATAATAGAAACTAATCCAAAAGATAAATATGTGTTTGTTGGACATCATGCGCCGACAAAGCGCAGTGTCAAACCCAGATATGAAAAAGACTTTCATGTGAACGGCGGATATAGTTCTGATCTTTCTCAGTTTATTATAGATCATCCCCAAATAAAGGTATGGACTCATGGCCACACTCATGACTCCTTTGATTATATGGTAGGTACTACCAGAGTAATTTGCAATCCGAGGGGATATTTTGGGTACGAGGTAATGGAAGAAACATCCCCACTCTTATATTTTAATATATGAAAAACTATTACGTTGAAGAATTATTTTCAGACATTCCCGGCGACCCTGCCAATGTCCTTTTAACTTTTCCCCCGGAAATTATAGAGCAGGTGGGTTGGATAGAAGGAGATACTATACATTTTGAAGTACGTGATAATCAGTTGATTATTAAGAAAAATGATTGCTTACGATTATAACCAAGCATTAGAGGCATCATTTTATAAAGATATTTTTATTAGTTACAAAACCAATAAAGAATTAACCTATACATATTATTGCGAATTATGTAAAAAGTACAGAGATAGATCAATGGATGATCTTGAATATCTTGATTGGGAAATTCTTATGCTTAAATACGACCTAAACAGAAAAGAAAAAATCTTAATTATTTAACCAAAACAAAGCAATCCGAAGATGAAGAATATTCGTCTTAGTTATCTAGCCATTCTCTAAACGATTTGACCACTCTACCATATTGAAATTTTTGATTAGGTGTTGCATTCTTACGCCAAGTCTTGGAAGTAAATCTATTTACAATCCATTTACGACCTTTTATTCTGTCACCATGTCCTCGTTTGTCTCCAATAACATCTTTGGTAGAATTATCATGCTTTTTTCCAGCAAAATTACTTTCCTTGCCAGATAATGAGGCAGATATCTTTCTTTTAGTAGCAGAAGTATGTGTATTTCCCCTACGAGCAGAAGAGATTTTAGCTTTGTGTTTGGCGTCCATACATATATTTATAACCCTTCAGCATGCTCGGACTCTTGACACTCGATACTTTCTTCTATATAATAATGGTATAGTAAAAAGGAGATAGAAATGCGAGTAGTTCATGATTATGGTTTGGTTCGAGTAATCAGAGACGGTGATCCGTTTAGTAAAGCATATGACATTGTAGTGCAATCTCGCAACAGTGTCGATTCAGATTGGGAATTCTATCATGGATTCAATTCTCTCAGTGACGATTATGCTTACACCAATGCCCGAGAAGCAGCGGGGCGAGCTATCAAAATATTAGCAGCAAAATTTGCGAGTGCATGATAAATGGGCATGTTTGATTACATTAGATATGACAATATTAGGTATCAGACTAGGGATACGCCCAACCAGTTACTCAGTGACTATAAGATTTCAGATGGTAAACTATGGGTCGAAGAGGATGACAGTAACCCGTTATTGGATTACGAAAAAAAGAATCCACGCTGGGTCAGTTGCGAGAACTTTACTGGCGAGATTGTGTTCTATAGACATCTTGACAAAGAGTACAAAGTATGGGAGACTTACTCAGCATACTTTCACAAGGGACAGCTGAAGGAAATTCATCTGTTAGAAAATAACGGAGAAACAAAATGAAAGTGTGGATTGACCCGCCCAGTGGATGGCGCTATGGATTTCCTAAAATCTATGATCCTGACTGCGGTATGCCTGTCCTGGAATGGTTAGTTAGTGAGGGGTATCCTCAGGTAGAAATCGATGCCCTGGCCAACGTATTTTACATGAGGTCCTGGGGCGCAGAGGAATAGCCCCAATCTAAGATCAAGGAGATAAAAATGTATGTTATGCACGATTATGGTCTAGTTCGCATTGTTCGCGAAGGCGACCCGTTTACTAAAACATATGATATTGTTGTCCAATATCGAGAAAATACTGAATCTGATTGGGAAATGTATCACGGATTCAATTCACTCAGTGACGACTATGCTTACACAAATGCTCGAGAAGCAGCAGGTCGCTGCATCAAAAAGCTAGCTGCCAAGTATGCCGGTGCATAAATGGTTAGTAACAGCAAATAACGAAACCTGGATAGCATACGGCACCTATGCAGAAATTAGAGCCAGTGTTCTGCAGTATTCGGTTTGGATGATTACTTTAATTGGAGAATAACTTGACAATACGATACAGCACCAATTGGATGGGACCCATCAGCCTGAACTGGTATCGTGATCGTGGTCTGACTACTGTGAAAACCGTAGTTTTAGATCGGGATTCTGTTGTGCTTGGACGTAAAGCAGGTGAAACATATGAGATCGAGGAAATCATCACCAGATACAGTTGTGGTCGCATCGATATACTAGGTACAGACAATCCTCATGGTGATGAAATTAATGTACCGCCCATGATAGACGAAGACTGGCACAGATTTGGAGACTGGCTAGAAACCTTCGAAACCGATGATGTCTGGACTCTTGATCAACTTGTAGAGCTGTATGAACGGCATCATGCCAAAATCAACTGGTTTGCATATTCAAAGACTCTCAGTAACCCTTCAGAACGCTCGGGTGCTTGACAGCCTTTTCTTTTGAACATATAATTATGGTATGGTGAAGAACAAGGAGATGAAGATGTACAAAAGTGACTTTGGTATGTTCTCGAAAGAGGGTGATCTGGCAGTAGGGCATCTAATCGACTCTGCTCGTACTTATGGTTGGTCCTGGTCGCAGTGCCTCAAATGGATCAACGCTGTTAGCCGTAGTCGCCCCTCAATCGCAGAAATCAACGACACCGCAGTCCGAGAAGTGATCTATGAAATTCTCGGATTTGACACCGACTTCTATCCGGAGTAATGATGATTTCCTCAAAATCTATAGCAAAGTGCTCTGCTCTTAGCACCGAGCAGTTACAAGCGATCATTCGCAAGGACTATCCAGAGGACTTGTTCATGACCTCAGAGTTCCTCGGAATCAACAGAGACCAAAATTTCGTTTACAAAGTGACCTATCCATGCTCAGAATCCAAGACCGGAATCGGTACAAGCAAGGTGTTTGTCTGGGAGAATCATCTCGAGGATCTGGTCGCTGACTATCAGTAATACCCCTTCGGTTGACACGGGTATCAAAAGCACATATAATTATGGTATAGTGAGAAGGAGATATCAATGGCAAAGTTAATGATTCGGACTCAGGTGATGGAAAACTACGGTTCAGCTGAGAATCCCCATTGGAAAGCAAAGGGTGGCAATGATTACGTTGTCAAGAACTTTACCGCTTTCAACGCTGTCCCCAGTTATATCATGATGATTCGAGATCGTATCGAGATCGACAACGATTTCTGTCGCGAGTATATCGTCGATTATAGCGTGGAAACTGACGATTATCTTACTCAAGATGAGAAGTTACAGTTACGCTTTGATGGCAAGATATCGTATCCGGCCCAAGAAGTCACTTACGGAGGTGTTTAATGAACATCTATACCAGACGTTATCGTAATGCTCTTCGTAAAGCAGCGATGATCAATCGCATGATGAAGAAGGGTTATATCGTCATGCACGAGGGTACTCCAAATCACAAAGGGTTTGTTCTGCAGGGTAAGGAGCTCTTGCTACAAGCATCAGATAACGTATTCTATCGTTTCTACGAGCATACTCCGGACTTCGATCATGGTTACTACACTAGAATAGATGATTGGAATGCAGTATTCAACCGATCTTTTGAAGTCTACGCACCTACAGCAAGAGTACAGCTATGAACGAACGAATTCGAGAACTTGCTACTAAGGCTAGATTGTTAACTGGTTGGCCGGTCGGTGAGGTAGAATATCAAAAGTTCGCCGAGTTGATTGTTCGGGAATGTCTTTTATCCCTAGAGCCTGATTTATATAGTAAAGAAATTGACTATGAGTTTGAACAACGATTTTATCGACGGTGTAGAGATAAAATCATAAAACATTTCGGAGTTGAAGAATGATAGATTACTTTGACGCCTTACGAGAAATGCACCAGGGTCGTGTGGTCAAGTATGTGGGCACGGTAAATGGTAATGTATGGTCAGATAATGGTGCCAGTTTTTGTATGTGCCGTGGATGTATCTTTCTATTTGATGCGGGCGTAATCAAATGGAATAAGTTGGGATATATGGTCTACGATCCAGACTATAGATATGAACTCACAGGTGAAACTGTGGATCCAAGAGCCTGGAAACCAGAGAAGAACGCAGATAGAAAAGAAATCAAATCTCGGTTGGGATTTAGCCGCATAGGAAGGAACAATGTATGAGTAAGATACCAATGTTAGAACGGTTCGCCGCACAGAGTCTTGTTGAACACGAAGGTGAATTGATTTTTAGTAAAGAAAAGTTCGCCGAATTGATTGTTCAAGAATGCCTATTATCCCTGGAGCCAGATTTATACAGTAAAGAAATTGATTATGAGTTTGAACAAAGATTCTACAAACGTTGCAGAGACAAAATCATAAAACACTTCGGAGTTGAATGATGAATAGCCAAGAAATTAGTGATGCAGTGTATAACTACGCCCTGAGTCGTAGTGACTTTACAGCACCTTATGGTGTATTACAAGGTGAGCATATCAACAAAAAAGGCACCAAGTTCAGAAGTGTAACATTTGGTCGCGCCCGAACCCTGGATGCCACAGTAGATATCTACAATCGAAATTTTATGATTCTTCGATGTAGTGGTGTTGCTGATCAAGTATTCAACAATTATAGTGATCTGATGGTCGCATTGCAGGGGTTGTAATGATGCCAGAACAAATCAACCAACCCGATGTATGGGTTATGCTACGGATCATTAGTAATACAGTACAAGCAAAGCCTGTGTATAAAATTCTTGCTGGCTGGTACGGTGGTTATGCAAAAGATGATACATGGAAGCTAAACAGTGGTTGTACCAGTGTTGAAACCGACGGTGATCACTATGTGTTTACAGGATCTAGCGGTAGTCGATATCGATGCCATAAGAACTCATATCGCACGAATTATCTGACTGGCTCTGTTCTTGCAGATCTTCAGGAAAACATGACTACTAGTACCATACAACTCATGCCCGAAACCACCAATTTCCTGGAACTAGATTATGAACGAACTGATTAGAGAACTTGCACAGAAAGCTGATTATACTATAGTGAATAGTCCTATTTGGCAGTATCAACTAAATAAGTTTATTAAGCTAATCGTATTTGAATGTGTACAAGCTACGAATGATCTATATGGTTATAGTGGAGTGGGAGTAGATGGCAATCCATATTGTACTGCAAGTTGGAATGCAGCACTAGAAGCAGCAAAAACACTCATTCTCGAACGACTCAGTACCCGGTTATGGGTGAGTTTGGTAGGGCGGGTGTTCCCGATGTTGTTGCTTGCTGCAACGGCCGTTTTATCGGGATTGAGTGTAAGGCAGGAGATAACAAAACAACAGAACTACAACGACGAGAAC
>OGWG01000252.1_pt1 | contig 9863 bp, 7 predicted proteins | sample 1575911 | NCBI WGS metagenome assembly OGWG01 (sample SAMN07581534, study PRJEB24739) | freshwater metagenome
GTTTCCCAGTCACGATATTTCATCATCAAAGCTCGAAAATAAATAATAATCCTAAAATTAAAACTTAAATAACTCAATAAACTGAAACCCATTAACGATACTAACTTTAAAATTAAATAAACTGGAATCGCCATAATTCTCACACTTAAAAACCGTTTTAAAATTTCTGGCATTTTCCTTATCAGCAAGACTGGCATACCGATCATCTCAGCTTGCCTATTCTCAAAAAGATCTGCCCGATTGAAAGCTAACCAAGTAAGGCTTTTTCCAGATTTAAAATACCAATCACAGATGTACTTTCCACTCATCCTTTGCTTAGTTACGGGGTGAGTAACTTGAGTATCACCCCAATAATACAGAGGAACCCCTTCCTTTAAAGCTGTTCTGAAAAATTCAGTATCTTCATGCAAACCAAAACCCAGAGCTGAACTACCCACACCTAATTCAGTATTAAAAATCCCAATTTTTTCAAATACCGATCGAGAAATTAACATCACTGCACCAATTGGATTAGCTACTTTTAAATTTTCAAAAACGAAGGGATATGTTCTGGTCTCTGAGCCATAATCATGTGAAGGAAAAACTGAAGGACTTAAAGAGAAAGGTGGTTTAAAGCTGAGCCATTCTGGCTTTTCTGACTCCCAGCTTGGAACAATCCTAACCGAAGCTATAAAAGGCAAGGAAGCAGTCTTAATGGGAGAAGCTAGATTAAGGTCTAGAGAATCAGTCACTAAAAGGCTTTGAAGGTTCACTAGTAAATTTAATAAAAACGAATCTGCAAGGCGAATATCATCATCTAAAAAAACAAGATATTCACCAGTAAACTTTTCAATCGCAGCATTACGAGCATGAGAGAGACCTTGTCTTTTTTCAAAAATATAAGCTGCTGAATATTTTGATTTGAGACTTAAATTATTTGACGATAAAAAATTAAACTGAGCTTCAAAACTATCAACAAATGACTTACAGTATTCCTCTGTACCATCATCAGAATTATTATCAATAAAGAGGAACTCTATTTCTAAAGGCTGAATCGCAAATTCATTCTCTACCACGGTCTCCAGGGTCTCTAAACTGAGGCTCAGCTCCTCACATTGCTTTAAAAAATCTTCAGTTACTAACTTTAAATAGCTCAGGCGATTATAAGTACATATAGCGAAACTGATTTTCATTAATTTAAGAATTGCCGCAGAAATTGAAGATTAGCAAGGGCCCCATTACGGGACTGCTGCCAAGCGTACAAGTTCAAGGCTGAGGAGGACGAATGACCGCAATCCCATGATATAAAGTTACTATACAAGCTAGAATAGTCCTAGTGCAAATTCTAGTCACTGGCTGTGCTGGTTATATCGGCTCAATAATATGCCAAACCTTAATTCAAGAAAACCATTCGGTAATTGGCCTAGATAATTTATCTACAGGCTTTCGTGAAAATATTCCCCAAGCAGTTAAATTCTACGAGGGGGATATCGCAGATACTACACTATTAAAAGAAATCAAAGATTCGCATCCGGAGCTCAATTCAGCAATACATCTCGCTGGTTTCATTGAAGTGGCAGAATCAATAAAGAACCCTGAAAAATATTTCGATAATAATTTTCATAAAGCTAAATTATTTCTAGACTGCTTAGAAAAATTAAATTTTAAAAACATTATATTCTCTAGTACAGCAGCGGTTTATGGTATTCCACAAGAATATGACTCTATAAATCCATTAAACAATGGCACTATAAACGAAGATAGCGTCCTTGCACCAATTAACCCCTACGGCTCTTCTAAACTTGAATTTGAAAAAGCTGTCCAGGCTTCCACCTTAAATTACATAATATTTCGTTTCTTTAATGTAGCTGGTGCTGACGGGGTTTTAGGCGAATGTCATGAACCTGAAACGCATTTAATTCCATTATTACTAGACTTCGCACTAGGCAAACGAGAAGATTTCAGTATCTATGGTGACGACTATCCAACACCAGATGGTACGGCTATTAGGGATTATATTCATGTCAAGGATCTAGCTCAAGCTCATTTACTTGCACTAGAAGCACTTTATATTAATTTACAGAATGAAAACCTCACTGAACATACAGCTTCACCGCCAAATGGAACGAATAACCGCAACGGTGTATCACGATCTCAGAATATAAATCAAATCTATAACCTCGGCTACGGTCAAGGCTTCTCTGTAAAAGAAATAATAAATATTACTGAAAAACTAATAAATCGAAAAATAAACCATGGCTTAAAGCCCCGCCGCCTCGGCGACCCAGCTTATCTTGTTGCCAGTCCAGAAAAAGCCTTAAGACTTCTAGGCTTTCAGCCTAAATTTAACTCCATAGAGACTATAATTAAGGATGCTTTAGAGCATAGAAGAACTTGGTACAGAAAAGACCAGTACACAGCATACAATAGTCTCTAAAAGTGAATCTCACACCTAAGTCATGAATCTAATGAAAATCCAAAGACCTATTTTCATAATCTCTTCTCCACGTAGTGGTTCATCACTGCTTTTTAAATTACTCAGTGAAAGCCCCGAGCTATGGTCTAGTTACCGTGAATCTCATTATCTTTGGCAGAAATTCCTAAAAGATAAACGTGATCCCATATTCTCTATGTACTTAGATGAAAAAGACTTTAAAAATACAGATCAAGAAGAGCTGGAAAACCTATATCACCTGAATACCTTTAATAATGAGAGCTTTGGAGAATTAACCCGTGTCTTATTTTTCAGAGAAAAATTAAAGCCACTATTTAAAAGCTACCTCCATCTAAATAAATTCTTCAAAGAAAATATATTAAAGCTCAATGACTATCGAATTATTGATAAGACACCACCTAATGTATTTCGCCTAAAATACCTTAATAAATTATTTCCAGACGCTAAATATATTTTTCTAAGCAGAGATGGCAGAGCTAATATCAGTTCCTTGATTGATGCTTGGCTCTCTGATGGTAAATTATTTGATTTTAAATTTAGAGAATTTCACGAATATAATTCACGGCTAAATATTAATGGTTATTCTGGTAAAGTCTGGAAATTTTTAAATCCTCCTAACTGGGAAGAGTATTTATCAGGTAAAAGCATAGAAGAAGTCTGTGCCTTCCAGTGGCTTTCAGCTAATGAGTATGCCTTAAATGCTTTTAGTGAAATGGCTTCAGAAAAATACTTACACGTTCGTTACGAAGATATTTTAGCTAATCGAGTAAATAGTATTAAAGACATCTGTGATTTCTGTGAAATTGAATTCTCAACAGGCATTCAGAGAATGATAAATATAGACCCTAAAGTCTCAGTAGTTTCTGCTCCTAGGCAGGATAAATGGTTAAAAAATAAGGATAAGATTGATAGGATCTCTCAGCGCATAGACAGCTTACAAGAAAGGCTTGGATACTAATCCAAATAAAAAGTAGTAACCACTTTATTTAAGCTATGAGCATATTTTAAAGAGTCTTTAAGAGTATTACTATCACGATAAAGAAAGCAGATTAACTGCTGGCACTCATAGATTATCTCTTGATTACAAAGGCGGCTAGCGTCAGCTAAAAGCATATGTGTCCACTCTGGATGCTCAGTAATATTTTTAACACCAATTAGCTGATCTTGGACTTCTTTAATCTGCTGCTGTAAAGTCTGCGGCAAAACGACTTTCAGCCTATCAGCATTACCTCTAAGAGCACCTTTAATCGTCGCATAGTTAGTACCACAGTAGCCACCACTAGTAATAATAGTATTTCCAGCTACAGTTAAGCCAAAGGCTATCATCTCAATAATCTTAATCTGACTCATAGATAGATCACGGCTGCCTATCATCGCCACTTTCTTTCCAGCGGCATCCTGGATATTTTTAAACTCTTCGCTTAGATCTTGGACAGACGGACTATCCAAAAAACTACTATTATCAGATGTCACTAATGAATCGACCTGATTCATTGGTGAATGTGAAGCTATAGTTTCAGAAAGAATCAAATTACCCATCATGATTTACAATTATTATACGTGAATTTAGATACCCACAGTACAGATAAAAAGATTAGCATTTTGACTGGTTTAAATCCAGCACAAAAATTAGCAGTCGAACAACGCGGAGCACCCCTATTAGTGCTAGCTGGAGCGGGTAGCGGTAAAACCAAGGTACTTACGCATCGAATAGCCCACATGATACTTTCAGGGATACACCCCGCAAACATTCTAGCTGTTACTTTCACTAATAAAGCAGCTAAAGAGATGAAAGAAAGACTAACTAAGATTATTGGTGAAGAAAATGTGAAATATTCTTGGATAGGTACTTTTCACTCTATCTGTGCAAGATTACTAAGAACTGAAATAGAAAAAATCCGCATAGCTGCCCCAGATGGCTCTATTAAGACTTGGAATAAGAATTTCGTTATATTCGATGAAACAGACACCATCAATATAGTTAAAGAAGCGATTAAATCGCTAGACTTAGACCCTAAGATATATGTTCCGAAGACTATACGCTACCGCATTAGCGAGGCTAAAAATGAAAAAAGAACAGCTAAAGATTTTAATGGACAAGCCGTAGATTTTAGAGAGGAACGCGTGGCCCAAATTTACGCTAAATATGAAGACTTAATGGCAAAGAACAACGCACTTGACTTTGATGATTTATTACTCTTTACGGTGCATTTACTTTCTCAAGATGAGGAAAGCCGTAAATATTTTCATAGTCGCTTTAAACATATATTAGTAGATGAATACCAGGATACTAATCACACTCAATATGAGATGATACGTTTACTCGCTGAAGGCTGTCTAAAAAATGAAAGAAAAGACCCTCAGCATTATGATCCTGAAAAACTCTGGACATCAGGAAATAAGTCGCTTACCGTCGTAGGTGATGTCGATCAAAGTATCTATTCTTGGCGTGGAGCAGATTTCAAGATTATTATTGGCTTTCAGAATGATTATCCCAATGCTGATTTAATTAAACTAGAAGAGAATTATCGTTCTACTGGAAATATCTTAGCCGTCGCAAACAGAATCATAGAGAATAACTCAGAGCGTATAGAAAAAAATCTTCAAGCGACTAAAATAGATGGTGAAAAAATAAGTGTATTCGAGGCTCAAGATGAATTAGAGGAAGCGCAGTACATCAGTGCAGAAATCCAAAGACGAGTTGCCGCAGGAACTAATCGCATAAAAGATTTTGCGATACTTTACAGAACTAATGTACAGTCAAGAGTTCTCGAAGAAGCACTACTCAGAAGAAATATTCCGTACGTCATAGTAGGTGGCTTTAGGTTTTACGACAGAAAAGAAATCAAAGACATGATCTCCTATATGAAAGTTCTTTACAATCCAGCTGACAGCCAAAGTTTAAAGCGTATTATCAATGAGCCACGCAGATCCATAGGTGCTACGACTATAACTAAAATAGAAGAGCACGCTGATCAATTCGGCTACACGCTATACAGGGCCTTGCTAGAAATAGATGAAATCTCTAGCCTCTCAGATAGCGTAAAGAAAAAAATAAAAGATTTTACGAATCTAATAGAAGAGCTTCGTTTAGCTGAAAAATCTCTAGATCTTGGTGACTTAGTCGATGATATTTTCCACAAAACTGGCTACTCAGATATGCTGAATACCTCTAATGATGCGGAGTCTGAATCCAGAATGGAAAACATACAAGAATTAATTGGAGTAGCGACAGATTATGGACTAAACGCAGAAGATAACTCACTATCAGCCTTTCTTGCAGAGATTTCACTATTGAGCGAAATTGATAATTCCAAACAGAATACTAGTGCTGTCACTATGATGACCTTACATGCAGCTAAGGGACTAGAGTTTCCTGTAGTATTTCTCACGGGCATGGAAGAAGGTATTTTCCCACACCAACGCAGCTTAGATGCTAAAGACAAAACCCAGCTTGAAGAAGAAAGAAGATTAATGTATGTCGGAGTGACTAGAGCCGAAGATAAACTATTTATGACCCACGCACGTCGTCGAAGGATTTTCGGACAGACAGATTTTTGTATGCCGAGTAGATTCTTGGGTGAAGCACCAAGAGAGCTTCTGATAGGGTACTATGGTGAATCACAAACAAATGATTCTGGATCAAGCCGTACTGCTAATTTAGGTAATAAAAATCTCAATAAAGGCTTTGAAAGAGAAAGCTTTACTGATGATAATTTCAGCCCTAGTGGTTTTGCAGCGAATAAGAATCCGACTACCATTAAACGCCCAGGTTTTACCAATAGTAATTTTGGCGGAAGTACCTCTAATAGCAATTCGGGTTTTGGCAATGGCTCTCGTTATAGCCAAGCAAGCAGCTCCGTCTCTAATTATTACGATGAAGGCAGGGGCATGGCAGCAAGGCAAGAAGCACGCAAGGTAGCTGCTAACTTTAAAATAGAGTTTGAAGTTGGTGATACAGTTAAGCATGCTAAATTTGGCGAGGGGAAAGTCACTCAGGTATTAGGTTCAGCAGAAAAAGTTCTTTATAATATTGAATTTGCAGAGGGGCAGAAGAAGTTGCTTGATCCGAATTTTGCCAAGCTCATCAAGATCAAGTAATTGTAGTCATGTGACTAACACATTCGGTTCATTCCGCCCCACTCTTGCAGAGCGGGTCCCCAAGCTTCATTCACTCGAATGTGTTAGTCACATGAGATTTACCTGATTTTGCTTCGCTGGGGTTAGGAGGGGAGCTTGAGGCAAAACTTTGTTTTGCCTCAAGCCTGCTTTTGTTGTTTTATATTTTTCAAGGTAAGTATCCCTTGGAATATAGCGTAATAAGTCTCTATGAGATATACGATTCAAGATTTCAATAGAGAATTTCCAGATAACGATTCTTGTTTACAATATTTATTTAACCAAAGATTCAGTAATGCAGTATGTCCGAGCTACGGTAAAGCAGGTAACTATCATAGACAAGCTAATACTTCTCATTTCGTTTGCTCTTGTGGTAAACATCAAACAAGCCCAAAGAAAGATACTATCTTTGAAAATTCAAGCAGTGATCTTTATAAATGGTTCTTTGCTATCTTTTTATTTTCTAACTCTAAAAATGGGGTATCGGCTAAAGAGCTACAAAGACAGCTAGGCGTAACTTATAAGTGTGCTTGGAGAATAGCTAAACAAATCAGATCATTATTTAGTGAGAATACAGAGCCTTTTAATGGCACTGTAGAAGTTGATGAGACTTATATCGGTGGCAGAGCTAAGGGTAAAAGAGGAAGAGGCTCAGATAAAAAGACTCCAGTGGTGGGATTAGTAGAAAGAGAAGGCTCTGTAAGAGCTGTAGTTACTGAAAATGTTAAGTCTTCTCCTGTAATGCCTTTAATCAAAGACAATGTTAAAAAAGGCTCTGTCGTTATGACTATGAACATAGAACTGTTAATCATGGCTCTAAGCAGTATGTAGAAGGCATTAAGCACACTAATACTATTGAAGGTTTCTGGTCTCAGTTAAAACGCAGTGTTAATAGCACTTACAACGCAGTTTCACCTAAGTATTTGCAGACTTACGTTGATGAGTTTGCTTATCGCTACAATCAGAGGAAGTTTGAGAGTCCTTTGTTTTTGGGGTGGTTGAGAAGCTTTTTTAAGTAGTTTATGAAAGTTACTCATGTAAGACATTGTATAATAGGAATATCGGAAGGTTTACGCCCATTGGCTTAGAATAAGTAAACTAGCACTGGTATTAAGAATTGCATATAACTGGGACAGATAAACATAAAGTTATTCATGGGGACGCTTTAGAGGCCCTTCGGTCGCTGCCAGATAACTCAGTAGAACTTATATTTGCAGACCCACCCTATAACATTGGAAAAAACTTTAACGGACACGTGGAAAGATGGGAATCTGACGAGGCTTATTTAAACTGGTGTTACGAATGGCTCTTGCTGTGCGTCAATAAGCTAAAAACCAACGGCAGTTTTTATGTAATGACTGCCACCCAGTTTATGCCTTATTTTGATATTTTCCTTCGTGGGAAATTAGAAATATTGTCACGGTTAGTATGGTCATACGATAGCTCAGGAGTTCAAGCTAAAAATTACTTTGGGTCAATGTATGAGCCTATTTTGTTTTGTGTTAAAGACAAAAAAAATTACACATTCAACTCAAGTGATATTTTAGTAGAAGCTAAAACAGGCGCAAAGCGTAAACTCATTGATTATCGTAAAGCTACCCCAACTGTTTATAATTCGGAGAAAGTACCAGGCAATGTCTGGGATTTTCCAAGAGTTAGGTATAGGATGAGTGAGTATGAGAATCATCCAACACAAAAACCAGTTGCGCTGCTTGAAAGAATTATTAAAGCAAGCTCCAATCAAGGCGATCTGATATTAGACCCGTTTTCAGGAACTTTTACTACTTCCTTTGTTGCAAAGGAATTAAACAGAAGTTCTATTGGGGTTGAGCTGCAAGAGGATTACGTAAAAATCGGACTAAGGCGTCTGCAACTTGCTAAAGAGTATAAAGGGGAAAAGCTAGAAAAGGAGCTACGTAGCTTCGAGGTGAAGAATACAATAAGCAATGGGCAACAAACACTATTTACGCTAGATGGAACATACATTCACAAATAACATAAAGTCAATTTTAGAAAAAAAATTTGGAAAAGATGCTGAAGATATTTTTAATAACAGCCAGTTAATTCAATATATCAACTTTAAAACTAAGTCTGCGAATAAAGGCTCGAAAGCTCGTTCTAGCTTTGCTAGTCTATACGCAGTATATGTCGTCATTGAAGATTACATCAATAGAGGTTATGACAGACAAAACGGCTATGAAAACTATGAAGGAGCTACTTTTGTAAGTTTATTTACCAGGCAAAGAGAGCTTCCGTTTGGGGATAAGCTACAAAATCATGCTTTAAACAATAGAGTAAATTCAGAATTTCAAAAATACTTCCCTTCCTCCGAACTCACGCTTATTCTGCGCAGCCACGAGACTAATAGGTACTGGGTAAATGAGCATCTTCTCAAAATAAAGGTAGGAGGTGCATCGTATAATCTTGCAAATACTGTTATTGAGATTATTAATGAATATATTGAGACAAAACAACTGGCTTTTCAACGATTTGTTAATACCTTAGAGGAGTTTCAGAGGGTCGAGAAATCAAAGCCTGAAAAAGTAATTGAATTCATACATGGACTACTTGCCGCAAATGTTGATGCCCGACTTTTTGAAATAATTAGCTACTCTATCCTTAAATACTACTATTACGATCAACATATTTACTGGGGATATGACCTTGGCAAACTAAACAAAGAAAACTTGAAACTCTTTAAGACAGGAAGAACAAATGCCAATGACGGGGGGATTGATTTTGTAATGCGCCCATTAGGACGCTTCTTCCAAGTTACAGAAACTTTAGATTTTAAGAAATATTTTCTTGATATTGATAAGGTACAAAAGTTCCCGATTACATTTGTTATAAAGTCTGACGAGCCGATTGAGGACATTCTTAGAAAAATTAAAGATAATGCAAATAAAATTTACCTGGTTAAATCTATAGTAGATGCCTACATAGGCTGCATAGAAGAGGTGATAAATATACAAATTCTAAAAGAACACTTTACAAGCAGTATAAATATGGGCTACCTTGGACAAATATTAGACGAGATAATTGTTCAAAGTAGAGTGGAGTTTAATTACCGTGTAGATTTGAGCGGGTAGTCCTCAACCTCTTGCGTGGTCAATACCCTCATAAAGAAAGCTCTTTTCATTAGGTACATATTTTAGCAAAATTACAAACTATACTTCATGGGATACTTACCTTTTTTAAATTTATATTTTACAGTTGCTTGGATATATTCAAGCCTGACAAAGAATTTAAGCTACTTACGACAGAAATTCGAGATTGGCAGCAGTCCTGTGAAATATCGTGACTGGGAAAC
>OGWG01000254.1_pt1 | contig 9788 bp, 10 predicted proteins | sample 1575911 | NCBI WGS metagenome assembly OGWG01 (sample SAMN07581534, study PRJEB24739) | freshwater metagenome
GTTTCCCAGTCACGATACCCGCCCTGCGCCGAGTACACAAAATCCATCCAATATTTTATCCCAAGTTTCTTTATTGTTTATACCAATTTTACGCAAAACCTTTTCTAATTCAGGATTTTTACGAATAGCACCAGTTAAAGCCCCAGCCGTTGCACCGACTGCCGCACCAGCGACACCACCAACTGAACCGCCCATTAAACCAAAGCCAATAGAGGTAGCTGTAATGTCTCTAAGCCTATCTGCAAAATCTGAAATTTTAACGCCTGTTAATTTTGTTAAATCTTGAGCTAAAGCCTGATTCTGTAAGGCTTCCATCGGGTCAATTCCCGTAGTCATTCTTATGGCAGATTCTACACCAGGAGAAATAAACGCTGCTAAATCCGCAGAACCTAGCGTTAAACCTTCAAGAGCTTTCACTCCTGCCGCTTTATTTATTTCTATCCCTAGTTTGAAAGGATTCGCTGTAGTGCCTTGACCTTCTACCATTATAGAGCCGATATCCTCGGCTTTAAAAAAAGTATTCTTAAGATTCGCTGTAGTGCCTTGATCTTCTACCATTATAGTCCTATTAAAGTATTAAATCCCCTGTATACAGAAGGCAACATCCCATTACCCCCGACTGGAGTGTTTGACACCTGAGTATCTTCGTACATTTTCCCTTTTGCTTCTAATATCTTGGCTTCTTTTTCCGCTTTTGCTGTTTGTGCATCTTTCAAAGGCTTATCAATCGCTAATCTATCTTGCATTAAAGCTAACATCCCCATTCTATAGCTAGCATTTGCATCAGCATTTAAAGAAGCTTTTGCTAAACCTAATTGATCTACTGGAGATAAGAACTCTTTATACATCTTAGAAAATTCATCAATATTGCTAATATTTAAACCGCCCTTCAACAATTCAAGACTTGATAATTTAGCTTGCAAATCTGCCTGCTGAACTTCATCTAAGCCACCCTGCCCTAATAATTGACGATAAGTTTCAATCTGCTTTGTTAAAACACCGCTATCACCAGCTAAATTTTCATAAGCTGCTTGGGATTGTTTCAATTTAATAACTCCCGAAATGCCACTAGCAATATTCTTTAAATCTAAATTACGTTGGCTAACATCGTATGCTTGATTCGCTGAAGCTTGAGCAGAACCCACTCCCTGACTATATAAATTAGCGTATTTCATATTAAAAACCTCCCATTATGCCGCCAGCTAAACCACCGACTGCTGTTCCTAGAGGGCCAAACATTGAACCCATCTTAGCACCTGATACCGCACCACCTAAAGCACCAGTGGCACTAAAGCCGCCACCTTCGGGCATAACCGTTACAGGTTTCTGCATAATTCCCTGAATGACAGCATTGTTTGCCATCATGTTACTTAAACCTTGATTTTGTTGTGCTGCAAGTAAAGCCATAGTTTGTGGATCCGTTGTTAAACCTGCTTGCCCTGGACTCATAATTCCACCAGTTACCGAACCAATCCCCGAACCTGCACCTAGACCACTAAACGCCCCTAATCCTGAAGCTATCGCTTGTGCCTGTCTTCTGCTTGCTGAATCCCTAAACTGGTTTTCCATTTGAGCTAAACTTGCTGCCGCATTAACTGCATACTCCCCTGCTGGTTTTAATGCACCTTTATTTAAAACATCATCCACTAAAGATGATTGCATAAATCCAGTATTGTATAACCTTGAATAAGCATCATCAACGCTACTTTGGAAAAGAGAATTATACTCTTTGTCATAATAGTTTTTAATACTCTCCAGCCCAGCTTGTTCACCTGCACTTAAACCACCGCCAGCCATTGCCCCCACTTGCTGCATTAACATCGGAGTCATCATATTACGCACGGCATTTGCTCTTTGTTCATTTTGAGCGTACATGAAAGGTAAATTTTGAGCTGCCATTAAAGCATTTTGCGATAAACCCTGAAAACCACTTCTAAGCCCTTGAGACATTTGAGACTCATTTGCTGAAGCACCTTCATACTTGGTCGGAGCTTTAACCTTCCCATCTTTAACAGTTAATCCTTGAATTTCACCCTTTTTAACAGCTTGCCTAAATTGCTTATCATCGCTAAAGGTTTTATCTGTATTTAAGACCTTTGCGACTTTTTTATTAATTTGCTCTTCAGTTAATCCTTTTTTTGCATAGAAATCTCTAAAAGCTTGTTCCCTTTGCTCTTTTGCTGAAACTTGCCTTAAACCGCTTGTAGATACGCCACCTGCCCCACTCGTTGGGGTTCCTTGTGCTACATTAAATTGATTATTAAATTGTTCCGCTTGCTGAATCGCTGCCATCGCCATTTCAGGAGTAAACATCTGAAATGGACTCATTGGAGCTTGTTGCATTAAAGCTAAATATGGGCTTATTCCTGCCGCACTGTTCCAAAAATCCTTACCCGTTGGCATTGCACTGTCAATCTTTTTGCCAAGATTCGTACCAAAAGTATTAAGTCTTTGCCATGCAGTTGGAGCTTGTTCTGCTACAGTTGCTTTTCCTTGAAGTGCCATAAGTTTATTATACCTTTATTTTATTTTGACACTGCCCCTAATGCCTCGTAACGGAATATTATTTCAGAAATAAAAAATTTTACTTGGCTTGATGATTGAATTACACACTTTAAAACTTCACCAATAGAATCAGCAATTTGGAAAGTTTGCTGTAAAATTGGCTCACCTGCGTTACTCCCATAAACGCTTTGTCCGTAATTGTTTTGCCCGTAAATTGCTTCTGTCTTTGGCTCAAGGGTAACTGTTTCTAGTGAAGAAGCTTTATCATCAAAAGCACTTTCAAAGGACAATGTAACAGGCTCATCACTAAATAACCTATAGTAAATCGTAACTGTATGAATTTTTTTCTTTATATCTCTTCGTCCGAAATCTAATGGAGCCAAACGATAAGTAAACGGAATATTCGCATTGTTATAAGTCGTTCCAAAATCAGAACGATAAATACCACTTGTTGCCCCGATTAAAACGCCTAAAGATTGTTGATCGTAAAACGCACTAACTACGTCAAGGTTAATTCCTGTATCAAAACTCCATTCAGGCTCTTGCGTTGCTTCAGCATATGAATAAATTAATCTTTCATTTGGATAAAATTTATTATTATCCTTTGGTAACCATAACTGAATTTCACCTTTAAGCCTGTCATGTACCATAATCGAACGACTTAAAGTCGCAGTAGAGTAAGCTTGCAATTTAGGGTAAATTAATTCAGATAAACCTAGTGGCTTCGCTTGCTGAAAATTATCAGTAGATTGTAAAGAATAAAAACTACGGTTAGACGCTAAAAAATAAATATCGTTTTTATTCCCTTTAGTATATGCCTTCGTGCCAATACAGCCAATCTCTTGGTCGTGTGGCTTAATCGTTATGATTGGCTCTGGGGCCCCAACTCTTGGAGCATAAATCCCTGCAAGCAAAAAGATTTCATTTTTACAAAAAATAACCAAATACTGATTTGATAAGATTTCCAGCCCAGTAACAGGGGAATTAGAAAATAAATTAAAGAAAAAGGCTACATCTATGCCTGTTGCTGCATTGTCGCTAAAGTTAGTAGTTCCGATCTTACTTGCATATAAACGTGTCGGAGATTGAGCTGCACCGCTTAAATAATATCTACCCTCAAAGAATATGCCAATACTCGGATAACCCACTTGGTTTATAGTTGTAGGGTTAGTCTCCTGTGCTTGGGGAGAATTGGGTAATACTGAAGCATTTTGATTTGTATAAGTTGGCGGCCATGTAATCGGATTCGCTACCCCGTTATTAATCTCTAATGGCGTATTTGCTCCATCTACTAACATCCCAGTGCCAAATCTTGACGGAACAAAAAAAGGTTTCCCTGATGAAAACCACTTTGAATAAATTAAAGTCGGGAATCCTGTATTTGCATCTACTAAATAGACATTAGGATAACTAACGGCAATATGAAAAACCTCTTCGGATTTGTTCTCATACCTAAACCAGCCATCCCAGTATTTACTTGCATAGCTCACATCGTAAGGGTTATTAATCCCTGATTTATTACTCAATCCTGAAGCTAAAACTAATTCGTTATTTTCAGCCTTAGATGTTTTGCCCTGCTGCAAGCTATTAGGGTCGTCTCTGAGATTTAAGCCCTTAAAAAGTTTATAGGAGTAAGCTAAGACAGTGTTCATTTTCTCGTCTTAATATTTGCTGGATTATTTGATACGACTTTGGGAGCTGGTGCTTGGTAAGCTTTAGCGTAATCTTGGAATTGTTGTTGCGTTACGTTTGCGGTAGCCATTGGGTTTTTATCTGGTGAAACATACTGCATTGTAGCCATTGGTTGATTAGGGTCTATTCCTGCTGGTAAGCCGCTTGGCATAGTAAAGGTTTGAGCTGGTGGTTTGTAAGTTCTAACAAAATCTTGGAACTGCTGCTGCGTTACGTTTTGCCCTGCATTAGCCGTTTGGAAATCTTTAAGCATTTGATTTGCTTGCTGTTTATTTTGAACGATACCAGCTTGCTTTAATTGGTTTATTCCGCTTTGAGTAAAGCCTTTACCCTGCAAAGCATTTAATCCGAACTTCTGTCCAAACTGAAAAGGTTGTGGGGTCGCTGGAGCTTGAGTTGTTGGTGTTTCTTGAGTTATTGGTGTTTCTTGAGTTATTGGTGCTTCTTGGGTTGGCGTACTTTCTGGTACTTTCACTTGCTCATCTTGCGGCACTTGTGTCGCTTGCCTTTGTGTTAAATAATCTTGGAAAAACTGCATTGGGCTTAACATTGGGAAACCGCCGTACATCCCCATAAAAGGGTTGAAACCGCCCATGCCACCGTACATACCACCCATGAACGGATTAAATCCACCCATGCCACCATACATACCACCGTACATATCAGGGAATTGATTGAATCCACCGCCACCCATACCAATGTAAGGATTAAAGCCACCAAAACCAAATTGCATGTTCATACTATATAATCTCCTGAATTAAACCACATATTTAAACTACCAGCCTTATTGTGCCTTTTAGAAAGCCTATTGTTTCTTTCTCTATATTCAATCTTTTTTTCTTCTGCTTTTGTCAGCTTATTAACATAAAGTGGGTCGCCTTGCTTCTCTCTATAAAGAGCTTCTACAAATAAAGATAAAACATAATCCCCTTCTGCATCCAATGTTGTGATATTCGTTAAATCATCCACCGTAACTCTTGGTACCGCTGCTGTATAATATATCTGCAAATCATAAACCGCCGTTGGAATAGGTAAAATTTTTAAACTGCTTTGTTCTACATAAACTAACTGTGGTTTATTCTCAGTAAAAGTTTGAAGTTTGTAATTCTCAACTTCTTCTAATGAATTAATAATTATCAAAGGCAGCCAGCTTGTGCCATCATCAGATTTACGCTTAACATTTTTAATAACTTTTACATCCCACGGATTAGTAATAATATTTGCAATTTCGTCTACACCAATCGCAGTTTGTACTGTATCAATGTAATTGTTTACATTAACCGATAACGTATCACTTAAAAACTCTTGCAATGCTGCTGAAATAAAAGCTGCCGCCGTTCTAGCTTCTGCATTGGTGGAAATTAGCTTAGACAAGGGTAATGTGTTATCTCCCACCCTTGCCTTAGCATCGTTATAGATTTCTCGATAAGTAATTACGATTGTTTACCTTCCTTCTCAGTTTGTGCTTTTGAATCTTCCTTGTCTATTTGTGTTTTAAGTATTCCGTTCAAAGTATCAATGTACTTTTGCGAAACAGCCTTTAAACCATTCTCTGTTGGATGTGAATCTTCTTTACCATAATCAAAAACAGATTTCCCATTGATTTTATAGGTTTTCAGTAAATCAAATTGCTCTTTAGTTAAGTTCTTTCTAGGGAACTTTTCATTATAAACATCAACTGCTAAATCCCCTACGAAAATTGTATGAGGTATATCTCTATTCTCTTGCCTAATCGTTAAATAATAATCTAAAAATCTTTTAAAATCTTTTGGGGATAATTCATCGTGCCTGATGTAAAACCACGCTGAACCATCTAAGGCTTGATATTGGCTATGAATCCTGCCATCATAAACATTTTCTTTAAAGGTGTCGGTTTCCCTTCCGTCTGGCTTAGCGAAACTAAAACCCCTTGTTAGCATAATTGGATTTAACTTATTCCCCTCGATAACTGTACCGTCTTCTTTGCTTCTAGTGGTTGTTACGTCATAAGCTAATGTTAATCCTGAATGTCTTGTTATAAATGGCATCTATTGTTCTCCTTGTGTGCTTCTAAAATAAAAGAGGGAAATACTTCTACCTCCCTCTTTCATTATACTTTAATTTTGCTTATCGGCTAATTAAACACTACCGATATTGATAATTTCAGCGTGGATTTCTGGTCTTGAAAACTTAAGAGTAAATCCGTTTGTGAATTTCTTAGCCTCAATATTAGAAGATACTGGTAAGTTTAATTCTTTCATCATGTGGAAAACTTCAATTTTAATATCTTCTTGAGTTGTATCACAGAACGCCATTTTAGAACCCGTTAAAGCTGTAGATGGACATAGGTAAAAATGGAATCCGTTAGCTTTAATCAATTCGATTTCACCTGAAACGATTGATCTCTCATTTCTTTCTGGTACACCTCTAGCTACATCTCTATTAGCAAGTAAATCACCAATAGAAGAGAATGTCGGCTCTAAATCTGGGTCAAAATAGAATTTGCAAATATTTGCTTTACCGTATTGTCTTGTTAGTTGCGATTTTGTACGTCCAGCACCCCTATTTCTTAACACATTTGCTAACGTATTAAAGAAACTTAAACTAGGTAGTCTATTCGCTAAATCGTAAGTTAATAATCCTCTTGCACGTCCAATCGGTAAAATACCGCCTGCACGCTCACCTAGTGAACCTTGTATAGTACCGTCTGGAGTACCTGTAGCTGAACCGCCTATCCCCGCTCTACGTGGAGAGAAGAAGCACTCATACTCAAAGTTCTCAAAAACTGAAGGCATTTGATAATCTAACTGATGTGTAAATGTAAATTCGTTAATATCAGTAGCTATAACTCCATCTTTCATATCGTTGGCTAAAGCTATTTTGTAAGAAAAGTAACTCTTATAGTTGTAATCCGTTCCAGCAAAAGAAATATCATTACCAGTATGTGCTTCGGAGGTCATATCCTCGATAGCCACGATTGTTAATTGTACGCCTGCATTAAGGTTCCCATCACTAAAACCACTTGCTACTGTTACAGTTGCAATTCTTGTAGCTGGGTCGTAGTTTTGTAAAACAAAGCGGCCATTACCACCTGGTGTACCTAACTCAACTCCTGGCCTTAAAAAGTTTGAATAATCATTCAGAAAATCCACTGCCGCAAATTTGAAACTACCTGAACCTGAGGTATAAGAATTTTCAAGCACGACTCGTCTTAATGGAACTCTTTTTGAAGCCCATGTCGGAATAGCCATTACAGTGTCTACTATTTTGTAATTACCTAAGAAGAGTGGGGTATCTACCCTGCTTCCTGATTCTTCGAGAAGTTTAAAAGCTGCTCTTGTTACAAGTTTTGAGTCATACGGACGTGTGTTTACCATGCTTTAAATATTAACACACTTTTTTAATTTTGCTTATCGGCGAAATAAAATAATTAAATTTCTTGCCCGTTAATTATTTTTAAAGCTTCCATCATCGTAAGCTCTCCTCTTTCGGCACGTAAAGCTAAATCATTTCGCTGCACTGGGGCTTGAGTCACTTCCATTGCTGAGGACATCTTACTTTTAGCTGGAGTTACTTCAGCCAAATAAGAAGCTAAAAAAGTTTTATGCTGATTAACTGCCGCTTCTGCTGCTAATCTACTTTTTTGTGGAACCTTGTTTAAAGTATCTAAAAACTCCATTTGAATATAAGCTTTCTGCTCTTTACTCAAATCTTTAGTAGTGTTCGCTACTGCATGCTGGAAATAATCACCAATAATTGCATCGTGCGTTACCGCTTCTTGTTGAGCCATTATTGCTTGTTGTTGATATTGCTGTTGTTGCAATAAAGCCTGAAATTCCCTTACTGTAAGTGGCCTATCTGCTTCTTCATAAATCGGCTCTTCCTGTACCACTTGTTCGTTTTGTTGCGATATTGAGTTTTGATTTAAAAATTGTGAGGTAACTCTTTCACTAATTCTTGCTACTACTGCTGGATTCGCTAAATCATAATCCACGTTAGGGGTAGTTATATTTTGTTCAGACTGTTCTGGGGTCTCGGCTACCTGCTCTTGACTTTCAGCTCCTGTCTCTACTTGTGTCTCTATGTTTACTGCTTCATTTTCTTGTGTCATTGCTGTTCGCTCCTTTTGTCTTCAAAAAATCCTAATAAAGTGGCTATCCTCGCATAAGTCTGTCTTTCGATATAACAAGACTTAAACGTATCGCTGTTTTCGTTTAATCCGATTGGCCACGGGTAGCACTTAGACCTTAATAGTTCCCCCAATCTTTCCCATTCGTGAGGGCATAGCATTTTTATTTTTGCTATTACTGCTTCTAGTTTAAACTCTTTCTCTATCGAATCATTTGCATCAAATCGCTTCATTTACCGCCTCTCTCTGGGTCAAACGCTGTAGAACCAGGGTTTTGTAAAATTATAGCAGTCTTTTGTCTTTCGTACTCAGCCTGTGATCTTTGAGCCTCTTTCTCTCTTTCTAATCTATCCATGTCTTTGAGAATTTCAGTAGGTCTAATATTTTCACCTCTCATTATTAAAGTTAAGAATTTTTCAAAGTCAATTTTATTAACTTCATCTGGTGGTAAAACTGCTAAGAATTTTACTAAAGAGTCTAAAGTGCCATTCTCTACTAGCTTATTAAACACAGCAAACGCACCAGCAAAACGCAAATCACCTTCTTTGAGTGGAGCTGTCAATATTTTGTAATACAACAGATTAGAACCTTCGGGGATTTCCCTTATTGATTCTATAGATAAAGTCATTGATTGAATATCTAGTTTCAGCCTTTCTACTTCCTGTCTTGCTTGCTCTCTTTTTTGCATCTCTTGCTGTAAATATTGTGCTTTAAACTGCTCTACCATTTCTGGCGTTGGAGGCACAACACCCATCGGTTGCCCTTGTGGACTCATAACGGTTTGCGGTGGAACTTGTCGAATGTCAAAAGGCGGTATCTCACTAACACTTAAATTAACTAAAGACTCGATCTCTTGAGCTAATTGTCCTTGTCTTTGGATTATCTTTTGATTTTCGATAAGCTGGACTTGTCTTTTCCTGTAAAATCTTTCATACTCAACATCTAAACCAGTTAAAGCTAGGATTTGTTTAAATATTGGAGATTTCCCTAAAACCAATTCAATTAATTCATCTTCACTTAATTGAGGTAACTGTAAATCCTGATCTAATCTTTTAACTTCATCTAAAAGGCTTTGAATCTCAGCTTTTAACATTGCTATTTTTTCATTTAATCGTGTATAACGAGAAGGAATTAAAATACCTTTAATAAATCTAGATGCAATTCGCATCGGCTTAACATCTCCGCTTGCTGAAACTCTAAGCATTTCTGCTGCTGTTCGCCTGCCTGCGTTGGCTACCCCTTGCATTGTTGGATTAACGCCGATACCTTGCAAGACTTGCTGCTCTAAAGCTGCAATAGCTTGATAAATCGCAGGAGTTGTTGCAATAAAAGATGAATCAAAATAAGGTCTGCAATTCCCCTTCATTATCTTAAATGGGTAAATTCCTTCGTTATCTGTCTCTTCTTGGAGATCGGAAGAGCACACGTCTGAACTCCAGTCACTAATGCGCATCTCGTATGCCGTCTTCTGCTTGAAAAAAAA
>OGWG01000256.1_pt1 | contig 9740 bp, 8 predicted proteins | sample 1575911 | NCBI WGS metagenome assembly OGWG01 (sample SAMN07581534, study PRJEB24739) | freshwater metagenome
CCCAGTCACGATACCATATGGCTACATCATTCCCCATAACTTGAGCACAGACCATAGTGAGGGCCTCACATTGAGTGGGGTTCACTTTACCTGGCATAATCGATGAACCTGGTTCATTCTCTGGAAGGTTGAGTTCGCCTAGCCCAGAACGTGGACCAGAGCCTAAAAGGCGAATGTCGTTAGCTATTTTCATAAGTGAAACAGCTAGTGTCTTTAAAGCACCAGATGCCATTACTAGAGCGTCATGCGCTGCAAGTGATTCGAATTTATTAGGAGCTGAAATAAATTCTTTGCCAGTAATTTCTGAAATCTTCTTTGCGACTTTTTCAGCGAACTCAGGGTGAGCGTTAAGTCCAGTCCCTACGGCAGTTCCACCTAGTGCTAATTCTGAAAGATCTTCTAGTACTAGCTTCACTCTTTTTATACCTTGTCTGAGCTGCTGAGCATAGCCAGAAAACTCCTGTCCTAGAGTAAGTGGTGTCGCATCCATTAAGTGGGTTCTACCGATTTTTACTATAGATGAAAACTCTTGGGATTTTTTATCCATAGTTTCAAGTAGGGCTTCTAGCGAGCTTAGTAGTGAATCCTCTAAATATGATTTTGCCGCGATATGCATAGCGGTAGGGAAAGTATCATTTGAGGACTGTGATTTGTTAACGTCATCATTTGGGTGAATAGGATTTTTAGAGCCGAGTACGCCACCAGCTAGCTCAATTGCTTTATTCGCGATAACTTCATTAACATTCATATTCGTTTGAGTCCCTGAACCAGTCTGCCAGACTACTAACGGGAAATTATCATTTAATTCACCAGAGATAACTATGTCTGAAGCTTGTTCGATAAGCTGAGCTTTTTCTTGACTTAGTATTCCTAGGTCAGCATTAACTAATGCTGAAGCCTTTTTCAGAATTGCAAAGGCTTTGATTAATTCAAGTGGCATTAAATCGTGACCTATTTTAAAATTCGCAAGCGATCTTGCTGTCTGTGCCCCATAGTATCTATTCGCTGGTACCGCGACTTCGCCCATAGTATCTTTTTCAATTCTTGTGTCCATAACTTCAATGATAAAAGAATTTGCTTGTCAAGTTTAAAAAATTTTATTTAATAAATGGGATTTATCTTTAGGCAGGAATTGACATGCGTATTAGCAAGTATGTAGAATTCTACTTACTTAGCCATGCAGACCGCAACGATTAAAGACCCTAAACTCACTAAAGTTCTAGTCGTTGAAGATGAGCCACAGATTCTGAGACTAATTGAGTTGGAACTTAAGTACGAAGGTTACGATGTGGTAACCAGTGTTGATGGCTTGCAAGCCGTAAAATTTGTTAAAGAACATAATCCAGACTTGATTTTGCTTGACTGTATGCTCCCAAGTTTAAGTGGTGAAGAAGTTTGTAAGCAGGTGCGCGAAGATGGTTTTGATCAGCCAATAATTTTTATTACAGCTAAAGATAGCATCGAAGATAAAGTAAAGTGCTTAGATAATGGCGCTGATGATTATATAGTGAAGCCCTTTGTTGCAGACGAGCTTTTAGCGAGAATCAGAGCGATATTTAGAAGAAAGGCTCCAGGACAGAATCCTGTTATTGTTTACGGTGATCTTTGGTTGGATCAATTAGGAAGAATCGCAAAGCGTAATGATGAAGAGCTTTCCCTGAGAACTAAAGAATTTTCTTTACTGCGTATATTTATGATGCACCCTGAAGAATATTTAACTCGTGAGTTTTTATTTAATAAGGTTTGGGGCTATGACTTTATCGGTGAGAGTAATGTAATCGAAGTTTATATCAGATACTTACGCTCTAAGCTTAAAGAGAAAAAATATGGAAAGCTTATCCACACTAAGCGTGGAGCGGGGTATATGTTGAAGATACCTGTTAAGCAGGTGATTTAGCAGGCCGTTGTACAACTCCGTTTTCTGCGTTTTCGTTGTCCAACAGTCTTTTTAGAGTTCTCTTTCTGTTCTAAAAACCTCATCATAAAAGCTTTTGGTAATTTCATCGTAGTCATAAAAAGCAACTCGCCCATAGCGTGTAACACCAAAGTTTTTATACAGCAAATCGCCTGGAAAGATATTGGCTGCAATTAGATTTTTAATTGCCTCGCCATATTGAATCACCCCATCTTCGATTTCTGCAGGCGATCCCTCTTGAAGACGAATATTGAGCGGGGTCATACGTCGTTCGATATAAAGATGTTTAATCACCAACTCAGCATTGGGATCATTGCCACCGCTGAACTCAAGCAGCGATGCACAGTGTTCTTCAAGCTCGGCTAGTAATTCTGGGGTAAATCGATTTAATGGAAAGGCCACATTGGAAAATTCCAGAGAGTCAGCCATTCGTCCAACCCGATCATGCTGCTTAACCAATTGGTATTTCGCCATAATCTGATCGCGTGAGGTCTCTTTAGGCGGTGGAAAGTAATCCTTAATAAGCTTAAATACATAGGGGTAGCTTGGCAGGTCAAATACCAGCATTACTAAGCCTCGAATTCCAGGCGCAATCCGAAACTGATCAGTGGAATGCATTAGGTGATGCTGAAAGTCGCGGTAGAAGAGGTTCTTGCCATGTTTTTGCAGTCCAATCATGTTGTAGAGCTCGGCCCGAGGCTTATGCGGCAATAGACTGCGCATAAAAGTTACATAGGCTGATGGGACTTCCATATCAACTAGAAAATAACTATGAGTGAAACTAAAAATAAGACGTAGATGAACCTCTGAAAGCAAAATGCCATCAATGACTAGTTCACCTTTAGAGTTGTGCATCAGGGCCAACACCAATGGAGAAATCCTTTCCCCATTAATGATGCGCCCCATGATGTAAGCAGTTTTATTACGAAAGAAAATTGTGCTTAGCGCATGAATTTGAAAATCCGTTGAGCTTGTGGTGCTCGAGAGAGACTCTTTGATTAGTTTAGTTGTTAAATCAAGATCACGATCTAAATTTTCAAAGGGATTTTTAAGATCAAAACTCGCAATTAAGCTTTTTAGAACAGATTGAAGGCCCTGAGTATCTCCAGGGTAGTACGCCCGGTACGATGGCTTTGAGGGCGCCTCATCATTTTCTAAATATTCGGTTGATATCGTGGGGCGGACAAAAATGAATTTGTTATTGAAATATTTGCTTGCAAGAATTCGTGTTGTAACCGAGTTAAAAAATGTTTCCGCTAACTCGGGTTGATGAAGATTGGATAGAAGTCCGATGTAATGCAATTTCACCTGTTGCCAAATTTCATCGGATAGGGCATGCGCATCAAACTCTTCTTCAAGATGGTGAGCTGTTTCAATTACCCGTTGGTCATAAAAGGTGATCCGATCACGTAATAGTTGGCGAATGCCATGCCAGTCTTGATTTTCAAAAGCTTCTTTGGCTAGGCGGCCAGCGTCTCTAAAAATGCTGTAATGGCGCATAAACCCCTGAAGTAGAGTTTGGGCCATATCAAAAGCGACTTGCGACGATAATAGTTTTGGAAACGGATTGTTCATACCAAGAGTGTATCTAGCAATTAATTAGGATTCAAAGATGACCCAGTCAGGATCTGCAGGTAATAATCATGCAATAAACCAATTGGTCTATCCATATGGGGAGACCCTAGTGGCACAGGGAGCTACGATGGAAGTTGCCCCCGGCGTGTATTGGATACGAATGCCGCTGCCATTTGCCCTCGATCACATTAATTTGTGGCTCTTGCGCGATGAATTGGATGGTCAGCCAGGCTGGACCATTGTGGATTGCGGGATTACCAATGACCAGACGAAGTCTTGCTGGGAATCCATCTTTGCCAATCATCTTCAAGGCCTTCCTGTTTTACGAGTATTGGTTACGCATATGCATCCGGACCATATTGGATTGGCCCATTATCTGTGTGAGCGTTGGAAGGTTGGGCTATGGATTTCCATGAGTGATTTTTTGATGGCTCAATGGTTAAGTAGTAAAGAAGGAGGTGCCGCCATTGGTTCAACCCCAGGTAATGGCGGAACGGCCGATCACTATGCGCGCCATGGCTTGCTGCATGCTGAAGATCTTGAGCGGATTCGAAGTCGTGCAGACTATTACAGCCGTTTAGTCCCTGAAGTACCTAAACGCTATCACCGCATCATGGATGGCGATCGAATTCAAATAGGTGAGCATGATTGGTTAGTAGAAATGGGGTATGGGCATGCACCTGAGCATGCCACGCTATATTGCGCATCCCTAGGAATCTTTATCTCGGGCGATATGGTCTTGCCCCGTATCTCTACCAATGTCAGTGTCTATGATGCAGATCCCGATGCAAACCCATTAGATCTTTATTTACGATCAATCGATCGTTGGCGCTCATTACCTGCCGATACTTTCGTTTTGCCATCGCATGGCAAACCATTTCAGGGATTGCATCAGCGAATCGAGCAGTTGCATGAGCATCACCGCGCTCGGTTGAGTGAGACCGTGATGGCCTGTAAAGAGCCCCGAACTGCCTATGAGATTATTCCAGTTCTATTTCGACGACCACTCGACAACCATCAGCTCAGTTTTGCGATGGGCGAGGCTATTGCTCACCTGAACTATCTGTGGCACCAGAGGATTTTGCAGCGCTCTTTGGGCGCGGACGGGATTTGGCGTTTTTGCGCTCTTTCGACTTAGATTCTGAGGAACCTTCGGTGCTCGATGGACTAGGAGGATTGGCCATCGCCTCGCTAAATGATTTGATCGCCATGAGGGTGGCACGCTGCACTTCAAGGGTCTGAATAGTTGACTTTAGAACATTGAGGTTCATGCTCAGCCAAGACTCAACGCTTTTGAGGTCTTTGATACGCTTATCCAATTCCTCAATATCAAAGGTTGGCATTGCGCCATTAAAGCCTGACATGCCCCCACTCATGTCTGGCATAAAAGAAGCTCCAGGAGCACCAGCGGCATTCTGACCCCACATCGTTTTGAACATTTCTAGGCTCTGGTTAAAGTCGGGTATCGCACCAAACATATTCTCTCCTCGCGGGCTAAATAATCACATTATCGATAAAATGATGGGTCAATGAAGATTAATACGAGTTCTGCGCCAATGCAATCCCAGGAAAGTCAATCGAAGTCCATTTCGCCATATACCCGAGGCGCTACCCTTCCTGCTTTGTTAAAAGAGAGAATCTTAATTCTGGATGGGGCGATGGGGACCATGATCCAGCAGAAAAAGTTTACCGAAGAGGATTATCGGGGTTTAAAAACTACTTCGCGTTTTGCGAATCATCCAGTTGATCTCAAAGGAAATAATGAACTACTTGTGATTACTCAACCAGAGGCCATCTTGGATATTCATCGGCAATACCTTGAGGCAGGCGCTGACTTAATTGAGACGAATACCTTTGGTGCCACTTCAATTGCACAAGAGGATTACAAAATGCCAGAACTAGCACACGAGATGAATGTGCAGGCAGCTAAGCTGGCAAGGCAGGCATGTGATCAATATTCAACATCGGATAAACCTCGTTTTGTGGCTGGCGCAATTGGTCCGACTCCCAAGACTGCGAGTATTTCGCCAGATGTGAATGATCCGGGTGCTCGAAATGTAAATTTTGATAGTTTGCGGGCTGCTTATCGCGAACAGGTTGAAGGCCTTTTTGAGGGTGGCGTCGACTTGCTGTTAGTGGAAACCATTTTTGATACGCTCAACGCCAAAGCCGCATTATTTGCCATTGATGAGTTTTTTGAGGAATCTGGTGAGCGATTACCGGTCATGATCTCGGGGACGGTCACCGATGCATCCGGCCGAATTCTTTCAGGGCAAACGGTCGAGGCATTTTGGAATAGTTTGCGCCATATTAAGCCCCTAACATTTGGCTTGAATTGTGCGCTTGGTGCTGCGCTAATGCGACCTTACATTGCTGAGTTAGCACGGGTATGCGATACGGCAGTTTCCTGCTATCCAAATGCTGGCTTGCCAAATCCAATGAGCGATACAGGTTTTGATGAAACCCCCGAAGTGACCTCAGGGCTTGTTGATGAATTTGCTCGCGATGGATTAGTGAATCTGGTTGGTGGATGTTGTGGAACAACCCCAGACCATATCCGTCAAATTGCAAAGGCGATGACCAAGCGAAAGCCTAGACCTTTTCATAGCGACCGGGCTGAGGAAATGGCATGAGCAAAGCGATGATACGGCCAATGCGCCTATCCGGACTTGAGCCTTGCAATATTTCTCCCCAGATTGGGTTTGTGAATATTGGTGAGCGGACTAATGTAACTGGTTCAAAAGCCTTCTCACGCCTGATTTTAAATAATCAGTTTGATGAAGCACTAGCAGTTGCTCGGCAGCAGGTAGAGAATGGTGCGCAAATGATTGATATCAATATGGATGAAGCCATGTTAGATTCTGAGGCAGCCATGGTGCGCTTTCTGAATCTGATTGCTTCAGAACCCGATATTGCTCGGGTTCCCATCATGATTGATTCATCGAAATGGACAGTCATCGAAGCCGGTCTGAAATGCATTCAGGGTAAGCCGATCGTTAATTCGATCTCTTTGAAAGAGGGTGAGGAGCAATTTAGGCAGCAGGCAAAGCTAATTAAACGCTACGGAGCGGCAACGGTCGTGATGGCATTTGATGAAAAAGGTCAGGCCGATACCTATCAACGAAAAATAGAAATTTGCCAACGCTCGTACAAGATTTTGGTTGAGGAATTAGATTTTCCTCCCGAAGATATTATTTTTGATCCGAATATTTTTGCAATAGCTACCGGAATCGAAGAGCACGATAACTACGCTGTGGACTTTATCAATGCCACCCGCTGGATTAAAGAGTGCTTACCAGGGGCCAAAGTAAGCGGCGGTGTATCTAATGTGAGTTTCTCGTTTCGGGGCAATGATCGGGTTCGTGAAGCTATTCATACGGTCTTTTTGTACCACGCTATCCAGGCAGGTATGGATATGGGAATTGTGAATGCCGGACAACTTGGCGTATATGCTGACCTCGACCCTGAGTTACGGGAGCGTGTTGAGGATGTGGTCCTAAATCGTTTTAAAGAAAAAGAGGGGCAAACACCTACCGAGCGTTTATTAGCGATTGCCGATCAATACAAGGGCGGAGGCATTAAGCAAGAAGAGAACTTAGTGTGGCGCGAGGCTCCAGTACGCGAGCGCTTAACCCATGCACTTGTCCATGGCATTACTAATTTTATTGTTGACGATACTGAGGAGCTGCGTGCCGAAATAATGGGTTCAGGTGGGAGACCCATTGAGGTCATTGAGGGGCCGCTCATGGATGGTATGAATGTGGTCGGCGATTTGTTTGGTGCCGGCAAAATGTTTTTACCTCAGGTGGTGAAGAGTGCGCGGGTGATGAAGCAAGCTGTGGCTCATTTAATACCGTATATCGAAGAAGAAAAGAAGCAATTGGTTGCGGCTGGCGGAGAGAGTAAAGCCAAGGGCAAAATCGTGATTGCAACCGTTAAAGGCGACGTACACGATATCGGAAAGAATATTGTGACGGTGGTTTTGCAATGTAATAACTTCGAAGTGGTCAATATGGGGGTGATGGTTCCTTGCGATCAAATTTTGAAGAAGGCCAAGGAAGAAAACGCGGATATTGTTGGCCTATCTGGATTAATTACGCCTTCGCTCGAAGAGATGACCTATGTTGCTCAAGAAATGCAACGGGATGCATACTTTAGGGATCGAAAAACCCCATTATTAATTGGGGGCGCAACGACTTCTCGTGTTCACACAGCCGTTAAGATTGCTCCCCACTATGAAGGCCCAGTGGTTTACGTTCCGGATGCATCGCGATCAGTTTCAGTCGCAGCCAGTCTGCTATCCGACGAGGGAGCTAAAAAGTTTGTACAGGATTTATTGGCCGATTATGAGCGTATTCGTCATCAGCATGCGAATCGAAAGAGTACGCCGTTAATTAGCCTACAAGCTGCTCGGGCTAATTGTGAGCAAATTGATTGGGTGAATACTCAACCTAGCAAGCCAAAATTCATTGGTCGCCGGGTATTTAAAAACTATTCCTTAGCCGAGATTGCGAAGTTCATTGACTGGACTCCATTTTTTCAGACCTGGGATCTCGCAGGTAAATTCCCTGCAATTTTGGATGATGAAGTTGTTGGGGTTGAGGCTCGTCGGGTCTATCAGGATGCGCAAGCCATGCTAGAAAAGCTCATTAAAGGCCAATGGCTTCAGGCTGATGCAATTATTGGTCTTTTCCCTGCTAACAGCGATGGGGATGATATTTTGTTTTATGCCGATGAGGAGCGCTCACAACCATTTCTTGTGTGGCATAACTTAAGACAGCAAGCAGAGCGCCCGGTTGTCGATGGCGTGATGCGTCCTAATCGTTGTTTAGCAGACTATGTTGCAAGTAAAGGCAGTGGCGTTCGAGATTACGCAGGGTGTTTTGCTGTTACGACAGGTCATGGAGTTGATGAAAAAGTCGCCCAATTTATGGCTAAGCATGATGACTACAGTGCCATCATGCTTAAAGCCCTAGCAGATCGTTTGGCTGAGGCATTTGCTGAACTGATGCATTGGCGGGTGCGAACCGATCTTTGGGGATATGTCGCGAATGAAGAATTAAGCCCAGAGGACTTAATCGATGAAAAATATCAAGGTATTCGTCCGGCTCCTGGTTATCCAGCTTGCCCCCAGCATGATGTAAAGCAAGCGATGTTTGCTGCTCTGAAGGCCGATGAAATTGGTATGAGTCTGACAGAGTCATTGGCCATGAATCCTGCATCGAGCGTTAGCGGTTTTTATTTGGCTCACCCAAATGCCCAATACTTTAATGTTGGGAAGATCGGAGTGGATCAGGCAGAGGACTTAGCTAAGCGAAGCGGTCAATCGTTTGATCAAATTAAGCGATCGTTAGCAAGCTCTTTAGATTAGTGACTCAGGTACCCCAGACAACAGGCTCTTGGCTTTCCTGAGCGCGACGTAAAAGCTCAAGAAATGGATAAGCTCTTCTTCCCAAAGGGCTAAGACCAGCCGATTGATCGTCATCATCGCTAACGCTTGAACTCGATGCACTATTTTGTTCAGCATTAATTGCTGCTTGCAGTCGTTCGATATATCCCGGAATCTGCTCTGGAAGAAAAATACCTTGATTCTCAAAAGGGCGACCAATGGCATTAAAGATGCGATGGGTCAGATCATCAAGCATGATGACAGGGGCTGCATTTTTGGTCTGAAATTGATGAATCATATGTTTAGCTTACCATCACTGATAAACTTTCACTTCTATGTTGTCTAGTCAAAAAACTCAGCTCACACAATCCATTACCAATGCTCTCAACGCCCTAGCTCAAGAGCGTGGACTTTTGGCTGGAGAATTTCCGATTCCGCATTTGGAGCGGCCAAAAGTTGCTGACCATGGTGATATTGCATGCAATATTGCATTGCAGATTGCAAAGGCTTGGAAGTCTAATCCGCGCGAACTAGCACAAGCCATTCTTATCACTTAAATCAATTTCCTGAATACGGTCAGTTGATTGCAAGCGCTGAAATTGCCGGGCCTGGATTCATTAATTTTCGTTTAAGTCTTGCAGCAAAATCGGCAGTGGTGGAGCTTATATTGCGTGAAGGTTCCCGTTTTGGCCGTCGGGATAGCACGGGGGCTCCAGACCCAAGCTTGCCAAAGCGGGCCATGATTGAATTTGTATCTGCTAATCCCACAGGACCCTTGCATGTCGGCGTATTAGTTGAAGTCGGTGTTGATGTATTGGTAGGGGTTTGTGTTGGCGTATCAGAAGGTGTTTGTGTACTAGT
>OGWG01000257.1_pt1 | contig 9738 bp, 18 predicted proteins | sample 1575911 | NCBI WGS metagenome assembly OGWG01 (sample SAMN07581534, study PRJEB24739) | freshwater metagenome
AGTCACGATACATTCCTGCAGTCACGATAGTCGGGGGGAACCAGCAGAAACTCAATCAGGAAACGGCGGATTATTTGGCTCGTTTCGCTTACTTACGCTCTTTGTACCACCAACAGGAGCAAAGCAGAGGAAGCGCCCCAAGTGTGGGAGGACCAAAGTAATGAGAGGTCGTATCAACTGGAGCCCGCTAAAGCGCCTCGGATTGGCCGTCTCTTCCGCCTCGAAAAGTTCCGCCTTGTTGGAGAGCAATTCCTTTCCCAGCGAGAGCCAATGGCACCCCAGTACGCTCCTACAGCCTGGGATAAATACGCCGCTGCTGAGTTCGATTGGAACTTCATGGGTTTCCTTTTTATGGAAAACCGGACGCACCTCGCCACCCTCAAAACAGGGCAAGTCAAGACTGCCGGCTGGGAATGGTATACCGGATTGGCTATTGGGGCTGGAGTAGACCTAGTGTATCACCACCACAGTCAGCACATTTTGGACGAGGAAGAGCAGAAGGGCTGTCAACGCAGCAACTGCTTTCCAGTCAAGGATAGCTATGGCCTCAGGATTACCGTGTTTGAGGATGCCGCGGCGCGGAGAGGATTATTTAAGTGAATAAGAAACTAGATATTGCACAAATGTTAATAAAAAAAGATTACATTCGACTATTAAGAGCCGAAAGAGATGCACTGCGAGCAGAAGTAAATAAACTACAGTCAGAAGTTAATAGATATACAGAACTTCCCCTAAGCAAGGGAGTTCGTTTAGCTGCAAGAAGCATGTCATTTGATTTATACAATGACCCAAATAATTTGGCCAGAGAAATTGATGGACAGCGATGGGTGTCTGAACACCTGGTTAGTAAAATGCTGCTGGACCTAGAGGAAAAATATTCTGGTTGGAAGAAAAAGAGGAGGAGAAAAATGTTACGAGGTAACCATGACCGAACGCACAAAGGAGGTAGGGAATGAGATGGTATAATTGGATTTTGTGCCTGGTAAACAAGGAGCGGCGCGAGGCCCTGCACAAGGTTGTAGAAGAGCAACGAAAAAAGGACAGAGATAAATGGGAGCAAGAAGCAAAAGAATATTGTAAGATTCTTCGCAGCTATGGAAAGGACGCCTACGTAGAAGAAGGAAAAATTTCTGTCCACGTTTCTTACTCCTCCGAACTAGGCAATATATGGAAAAAGTATGCTTCATTAAAGGAAGCAAAGCGGGCAAATGCCGAGTGGCTAGCAGAGGTAGCAGTTTCCAGAGTAAAAACCCACGAGGAGACGCAAAAGAAGCTAAGTAGTGAGTACGATGTCAGCAAAGAAGAGTGGCGGGCATGGAAGGCCAAACTCCAGAAGGCATACTCCGAGAAGGACAAAAAGACTCTGGATGCGGAACTGAAATTGACGGAAGCATCCGCACCCGCCTGGGAAGTAGTAGATACTTCTGTCTGGGGAGATGGCCTACTTTATCACACTCCAAATGCGACATACTATGCTTCGCTTGCGCAGAAAAAGAATCCTCAAAAAAGGAAGAAGAAATGAGTAGCACAATGCTTAGTAAAAACTTCAGTAAGGCCGAGCTGGCGTGTCAATGTGGGTGTGGCATGGTGCCCACGGCGGAATTTATTAGCCGCCTGCAAGCCCTCCGCGATGCGTGGGGCAGTCCTCTTAAAGTGACAAGCGCAGCCCGCTGCAAAAAACACAACGCCGCCGTAGGAGGAGCCCCGGCCTCTAAGCACGTAGACGGGATTGCTGCCGATATTGCCTGCACCAACGGGAGCGAGAGGTACAAACTGGTGAGGATGGCGTACCATCTAGGGTTTACAGGGCTGGGAATGCATCCCCAATTCATACATCTGGATATCCGCCCGGCTTCGGAGGCCGTTGTCTGGTTCTATTTTAACCTACCAGCAACAGCTTCTGCAGGACACCCATAAAAGTGTTGACATCCTGAAAGGGATATGAGATAACTAGTGAGTACTGGCCGCTAGGTCAGGCTTCCCCCCGGGCCCTGTCGGAGTAATCTGGCAGGGCCCATCACATTGGAGAAGAGCATGAGTTCTTTAGTCAAGTTCGCAGGTGCACGATTGGTGCATCAGATTGACCTGAGCAAGTTGGCGGCAGGCGTGGAGTGGCGTATTGTCCCCTCAAGCATGGCGCTTGAGCTGGGCGGGGCAAAGGCTTACGCTGCGAGCGGTGACGGAAAGGACCAGGAATTGCAGGGGGTTGCAGGCAACCAGCGCTGCTACATTCCCCTCGGCACACTGCACACCTACAAATACCAGAGCCTCGTAGAAGTGAATCCGGCACTATATGCGATGGGCGACGTGAGTATCCCCCGGATTGGTGAGCCCGGTGAGGATGTGCCCCTTGTGATTCGGTTGCGTGCGTATGGCCCTTGTAACCCTGCGGCGCTGCCCTGGTTGGCTCGCGTCTATTTACTAGACTAGGAGGTACTGTGGATAAGCTTGCAGTTTTGTTTCAGAACACGTGGAAAGATTTAATGGACCAAGGGAGAACTGCACTCGAGGCGGGGGATGGTGCCACTCTCCTTCGCGTAGAGGGCGGCAGGGCGGTACTTATGCATATTGCTCGGGCCTGTGGGTACGAAACTAAAGTAGGAGAGAAAGAAGATGGAAAAGGACCCACCAAAGATAGTGAGTCTCGAAGACAGGCGAAAGCAGAAAAAACAAAGGGAAGGCGCAAAAGCAGCCTCCCCCCCAGCAAATCTATGATGTAGCTGAAGCAGAACAAGCTGCAAATGAGTATAGAAAGGCTGGTTTTGGTGGACCAGTGTACCTTATGCCTTGTGGGGGAACAGAGCAACTCTATGAACTTAATAAGACACAAGTTGCAGAACTTGCCTTAAAGTTAGGTTGGCGGTACAGTGATAGGTTGCAAATTCCTTTATTCAAAAATGCGTGGGGTACCTAGAGATACCACTTTTTATAAATACTCTCTTTTTGGAGAGTATTATGGAAAAATACGGTTTTGTTTACATCTGGTACGATCGAAAACACAAAAGATTTTATATTGGTTGTCACTGGGGGTTAGTAGATGATGGTTATATTTGTAGTTCGAATTGGATGAGAAGATCATATAAAAGACGTCCTCAAGACTTTAAACGCAGAATTATTGAAACAGTCTACAGTAGAAATGATTTACTTCAAGCTGAAGGAAGATGGCTTAGCATGATACCCGTTGAGGAATTGGGAAAAAGTTATTATAATTTAAGAAATCATACCAATGGTCACTGGACATGTGATAATGAAAAACAAACATCAATCAGAGACAAAATTTCTTCTACGAAGAAAACTTTTTGGGCCAGTGAAGAATCTTTGGAACTTAAAAAAAGTATTAGTGAATTTCATAAAAATAAAGGAACTAAGCCTCCTTCCCAAAAAGGTAGAATACCTTGGAATAAAGGTTTGACAAAAGAAACAGATCCAAGAGTTTTAGCAAATGCTAATGCTTGTCGTAAACCAAAGTCAAATACTGCAAATATGGGTAGATATAATAAAACGAGAAAAAATTTAGAAAAGGTAAATAATGGCAAAACACTTATCTGATGTAATTCGTGAACGACTAAAACAAAACAACAAACGCTACTTTGCTAGCGATAATATTTCTGAATTTATCACCGAAGAAGAACAAAAACAGTTAGTAGATGAACTGACAGTAAAGTTTGAAGGTGTATTGGATTCTCTTATTATCGATAGAGAGAATGATCCCAACAGTCATGGCACAGCAAAGCGTCTTGCTAAGATGTATGTGTACGAGCTGATGGAAGGTCGTTACAGCGCTAGACCAGATGTTACTGCATTTCCTAATCAAGGACCAGATCGTTTCGAAGGAATGCTTGTAGTGAGAGCAGAGCTTGTATCGATGTGTAGCCATCATCATCAGCCTGTTAAGGGTGCAGCAATTATTGGTATCATTCCCACAGGTGAAGTGATTGGTTTATCTAAGTATGCGAGGATTGCTCAGTGGTGTGCTCGAAGAGGTACATTGCAAGAAGAACTAGCCAATCAGATTGCAAGAGAGATTATGAGTGCTACTGATACAGAGAATGTAGCTGTATACATTGAAGCTACTCATGGCTGCATGGAGAACCGTGGTGTGATGGCTCACTCTAGTCTTACTCAAACCGCTGTAGTACATGGGTTGTTTCACAACGACTCCGTAAAAGGAGAATTTTTTAATCATGTTAAAATGCAAATGTCGAGGTGTTAGATGAAAACCACAAATTGTTATGATAAATTATTTGATTGTTTACTTTCAGGTCCTAAAAGTAGAAATTATCTTTTAGAGCATGTAGGAGCTGGTTTCGCTGCAAGAGTTTCTGAATTTAATAAAGTTTTTGGAAAAATACTAAGGATATCCAATTACGAGGGATTTTATGAGATAGTTCGTACTGGTAAAGTAAATGTTCCTCATTTTTTAGCTTATCCAGGATATCACAAGACTGGTAAGTATATGTGGCCAAAAAAACAAAAAGAAGTATTTGGAAGAAGGATCGACATTCTTTAATGTGGTGAATGTATGAGAAAACAGAAAATGATTTGGGTGACGTTCCGCTGTGAAGGGATTCATCAGTATCCAGACGCACCAGAAGAAGTATCATTCCTAAAATATCCACATCGTCATATTTTTCATTTCAAAGTAGAATTGGAAGTAATGCATGATAATAGAGATGTGGAATTTATTATGTTTAAAAGAGAGCTTGAAACTCTTTACAACAAAGGTACATTACAACTAAACAACAAGTCTTGTGAAATGATTGCAGATGATTTGGCTGACTATATTCAAAGTCGTTATCCTGCAAGAGACTTAGTGATTACTATCAGTGAAGATGGTGAAAATGGAGCTACTTGCCACTATCCATACCACATCACACAAACTATATCATTTAAGGAATAACTATGAACTTTTGTCACATTACACCAACCAGATACCTTGACATCTTTGCCAGTGGCAGGAGGACTCATCTCCTCTTAGCGCATCTCGTTGAAGAAGATGCAAAGTATGCAGAGTGGTATGCTGAAGAAAAGAAAAGAACTAATTGTCAGATCATTTTAGACAATTCTGCTTTTGAGATGTTTAGTCGTGGTTTGCCAATGTACGATTCTAGTAAACTAGTAAATCTTGCTAAACAAGTTAATGCTGACTATGTTGTAATGACGGATTATCCTGGTGACAAGTCAAGGAAAACAATCCACAAAGCTGTAGAAATGTATCCCGACATTAGAGCTAATGGCTTCAAATCATTCTTCTGTCCACAATCGGAACCAGGTGACATTGGCGATCTTTTGAATGCTTTTATATGGGCTTCTGAAGCTCAAGAGGTGGATATGATTGGCTTTTCCATCTTAGCTATTCCGATGGCTTATGGTATTACTGATAACAACAAGTACCACATAATGCTTGCGAGATGGAAGTTTTTAGAGGAGCTATCTAATACTAGGTTCTTCTATAACATTCACAAACATGGCAAAAAATTACATATGCTTGGAATGTTAGATGGTCCCAATGAATTGATGATTGTAAAAGATTACTTGAAGTTTTTTAATAGTTGGGATTCTAGTGCAGCTGTGTGGTGTGGATTGAATAATATCAGCTTTGACAATTCACCGACTGGTCTTAAGAATGGTAAGTTTAAAGAACATGTGGACTTTTCCCACGATTCTGCTACAATTGATCAGATTGCTACTGCAATGAAGAATGTAAAATATATTGATAATATTGTGGAGAAGATCTGTGGACGTCAAATATAACGAAGAAGCAATCCTGAAAGAGATTTCAGAGTATGTGTTGAGTACATATGGCCAGCATTATGTTGGCAACGGTGGCTATCAAACCATCGATGTGTGGGAAACGATGGGAATCTGTGAAGAAGTCTGCGCAGGAACTGCTTTGAAATACATTATGAGATTTGGTAAGAAAGAAGGAAAGAATAAGAAGGACTTGCTGAAGGCAGTCCATTACATTGTATTATTAATGCATTTTTCGGGAGTGATGAATGAAACACATAATGGGGAAGCAGTCGAGGTCAAACCTAACAAGCGTTGAAGAGGGCGATGTACAACCAAACGCTGTTGATCTTAGACTAGGTAAAGTATTTAAGATTAAAGAAGAACTATTCGAGATCTCCAATGATCATAAGAAACACAGAGGCACTGAATACGAAGTACAACCAGATGAAGATGGATACTTTCACCTGGTGCCTGGCCATTATGAAGTGGTCATGGACAATATTATCAATGTCGGCGAAGGAGAAGCGGGTTGGGTTATCACTCGTAGCACTTTTAACCGGAACGGTCTCTTTCTCACTAGTGGCCTGTATGACTCTGGCTACCACGGTGTTATGGCCGGTGTTTTACATGTTACGATTGGTGACGCTAGGATTAAAAAAGGCACTCGTATCGGCCAGTACTTGAGCTTTGATGCTGAAGCTTTACATAGTTACGATGGAGACTATGGTATTAATAAGGATCACGATAAAAAATACTCATGATTAAAAACGTTTTTACTCTACCCGACAGCGATCCATTTCTCAAAGCCTGCCTCAACAATAACCCTTGGCTTCTAGAATACACAGCTAGGCAACCTGAAACTGGTCGTAATCCTAATGAAACGGACAGGGGGGGTTGGAGAGGTTACGATAGAGTATACTCAAAGTTTCTATCTGAATTTAAGAATGAACCTCTTAAAATCTTAGAAATAGGAGTTCATTCTGGTTATGGTGTTTTAGCTTGGTTGTGTTACTTTCAAAATTCCAAAGTATATGGTGCAGAAATTGAATTTAACAAGTGGATCAGCTCTTACAATTCCTTAATGAACGAATTTAGTGAATTTAGAAGATCTAACATTTTTCAAATGGATTCTACCTTGAGTTCAGATTGGGTTAGATGCATAGACACAAAGTTTGATGTTATAATTGACGATGGATCTCATTTACCAAACGATCAGATAGCCACGTTGAGTAGCGGTTGGAAATATCTCAAAAGTGGTGGATACTATTTTATTGAAGACATATCCTCAAGATACAGTAAACCTTCTAAAAAAGATGTTTTTGATTATCTTAAAAAGCTCGAAGGCGTCAAGCTGTTGAAGATTTATAGTCACCATAATATTGGTTGGTCTAATATTCTATCCAATCCTTCGGTGTGGAACAAATATGGTGTAACTGAGGATACACCATTGGAATTTGAAGACTATATCGCGGTTATTCAGAAGGAATGATATGCAACCTATTACTTACAAATATACTTCTACTAAAGAGTTTGTAGATGCATTTCCATGTGCATATAGACAATGGAGAGCAGATAGCCATTGTAACCTAATCCATGGTTACAGTTTTTCAATGAGATTCTTCTTTGGGTGTGATACACTCGATGCTAGGAATTGGTGTGCTGATTATGGTGGTTTGAAGGAACTAAAAGAGGTACTTCAAGAACAATTTGATCACACATTGCTAGTGGCTGAAGATGATCCAGAAATTGAGGTCTACAAACTTCTACAAGAAAAAAATATGGCCAAACTTACTATTCTTCCTCGTCTTGGCTGTGAAGGTTTGGCTGATCAGTTATACAGATATGTTAACGGGGTGTACATTCCAGATATGTGGGGTCCAGGAGAAGCTGAGCGTCTTTGGTGTTATCGAGTGGAAGTGAGAGAGACCCAAGCTAATATGGCTTGGCGTGAAGGTCACAGGGAGTGGAACGAAGACTTGTTCGAGGAAATCTAATGGATACAGGTAAAGTTGATAGGCACATTGAACATCTTAAACAACAGCACGCAACCCTCGATAAAGAACTCAAGGAAGAATTGAGTCATTTTGGCGATGAGCGACTTATTCACGATCTTAAAAAGAAAAAGCTTCACATTAAGGACGAAATTGAAAGATTGAAAACACATGAGTAAGCGAATCATTGTTACGGGTGGTGCTGGATTTGTTGGCAGTCATTTGTGTTTAAAGCTCCTCCAAGATGGTCATCAGGTCTTTTGTATTGATAATCTCTTTACTGGTTCTAAGAAGAACATAAAGAATCTGATGATGTGGGATAACTTTGAGTTTATCAATCACGATGTATGTTTTCCTTACTATTCTCTCAAAGTAGATGAAATCTACAATCTAGCCTGTCCAGCTTCGCCTGTTCAGTATCAATACGACCCAATCCAAACAACAAAGACTTCGGTGCTTGGCGCAATCAATCTTTTAGGTCTAGCTAAGAGAACAGGTGCAAAGATCCTTCAAGCTTCTACATCTGAAATCTATGGTGATCCTTTGGAGCACCCACAAAAAGAATCATATTGGGGCAATGTAAATCCAATTGGTATTAGATCCTGCTACGATGAAGGCAAAAGAGTAGCTGAAACTCTTTTCATGGATTATAAACGCCAACATGGTGTTGATGTTAAGATTGCAAGAATCTTTAACACCTACGGACCCAATATGGATCCTCGCGATGGAAGAGTGGTGTCTAACTTCATCATGCAAGCCTTAGGTGGTAGAGCAATCACTGTGTATGGTGATGGAAGTCAGACGAGAAGCTTTTGTTTTGTTAGTGATCTGGTTGATGGGTTGATTAGACTAATGGAAAGTAGCGATGATGTAGTTGTTGCTAACCTGGGCAATCCTTGTGAATTTACAATTATGGAGCTAGCTGAAAAGGTAATCATTCTCACCAATTCTGACGTGCCTATCGTGACTGGGAAACACCCAATGTTTTTCCGCGACAGCCTGAAGGTCAGCGGGGATTTCTTTAAGCGATGAACCGGTAATAAGCGTGAGACCATTGTCCTGGATAAGAAATGCTTTGTGCGTATTTGCCAGCGCCAGCGCTTGGGCTTCACCAACGGAAGGATGTAGTTTAATAATCATAATTCACCTTTTATCAGGTTTACAAAGTTAATGACTCCTGCGGCATGTTGGTGGCTGTCCACCACAGGTAGGTACATAACAGGAAAGGGTGCCTTTTTGAGAAAACGCAGCATATCGTACACCGAATCCGAGTCATGGATAGTTAAGGGGTTTTTGTTGACCAACGAAGCAGGTGTAATGGGTATTTGGTATTTAATTTCTTTCCATAGGGCTTTTCGGATATCGGCGCTGGAAACAATACCGGCAAGGCGCCCATTGGCTTCCGTAACAAGGCAGAATCCTAAATTGCCGAGTTCGATAGTTTCCAAAATCGTTTCCGTGGTGCACGTCGAGATATCCACAACAGGACATTCGTCCAGAGGAATCATAAAATCGGAAATTTTGTAAGCAGATGCGTGGGTTCTCGTCGTAAGATTCAAAAGGGCATTGCCGATACTCGGTCCTTTGAAGAGGTAGGAACCGGAAACGGCTGTGCTCACTCCCATGTTTCTTAAAATGAAAGAGACTTCGCCGTTTACCCCGCCGTCCACATGAATGGATTTGTTGGGATAACGTTTTCTGAAGGTGCGAATTTTTTTGAAATTCTCTTGATCAAACACACCTCCTGATTGCCCAGGGACGGTCGCCATAATGAGGATGAAGTCGCAATCGGAAAATGCATCGAAGGCATCGACTGGCGTAGGAGTTGTGATCGCTATCCCTTTAGCGGCGCGCAATTCTTTTGGCCATACCAAAGGTTCCTCCAAGGGTTCAGGAAGGTGAAGACTCAACCATTTATTCCAATTGCTGTTTTTTCTGGAGTGCTGCTTGTCGGGATGGTGCTCCAGACTTGGACAAAACTAATGGAGCGTGAGACCTATCGTGACTGGGAAAC
>OGWG01000258.1_pt1 | contig 9730 bp, 18 predicted proteins | sample 1575911 | NCBI WGS metagenome assembly OGWG01 (sample SAMN07581534, study PRJEB24739) | freshwater metagenome
TTTCCCAGTCACGATATATTCTTTTTGTACCCCCGAAACTGGCTCACCGGGTTAGCGGGGGTACAAATAGGATATACCGTGGCTATAAGCCTGACTGCCGTTATGGCCATGTTTTTTGTTTTGATTGTATATCGGATTGCAATGTCCCGGATTCTGGAACGCACAGGGTAGAGATGTCAACGGATGTATTGATAAAAGTAGAAGGTATCTCCAAAAAATATTGCAAGGATTTCAAAAAATCTATGCAATACGGCCTGTTAGATATAGCCGATGAGTTCCTGTTTCGCAACTCCAGTGCGCAGTTGCGGAAAAAAGAATTTTGGGCCGTCAGCGATGTGGGCTTTGAAGTGCGCCGTGGGGAATGTATGGGGCTTATAGGGCATAACGGTTCGGGCAAATCCAGTATTCTCAAGATGATGAATGGTTTGATCAAACCAAACAAGGGGCGTATCGAAATACAGGGGCGGGTAGGTGCGATGATTCAATTGGGAGCAGGATTCAATCCACTGCTGAATGGGCGTGAAAACATCTATGTCAATGGGGCTATACTCGGATTTACCAAAAATGAGATAGACCGAAAGTTCGATGAAATTGTGGCTTTTGCAGAGATAGAAGATTATCTGGATATGCCGGTGTATAACTATAGTTCCGGGATGTATGTGAAGCTGGGCTTTTCAGTAGCGATACATCTGGAACCCGATATTCTGTTGATTGACGAAGTGCTGGCTGTGGGCGACCTCGGGTTTCGACAAAAGTGTTTCAATAAGATGGAGGGGCTTCTGGATCGCTGCGCCATGGTGTTTGTATCGCACTCGGTACCCCAGATAACGAGGATTTGCAACAAGCTGATGGTGCTCGACAGGGGGAGGAGTGTCCACAGCTACAGGCTTTACGCCTAAGACGGGCGAGGAATTAATTGCAACTCAAGCAGATTATTTGAAAAACTTGCAGTCGGGCGTTGATCCGGCAACAGGCAAGCCATATGCCGCGGGTGTGCTTCCAGGGCTTGGTGACCTGAACGTCTACAAAGGGACGATGAGCGATGCTGCCGCCATGGCTCAACAGGCTGGTGCGCCGATTGGCGTGACGTATGACAAAGATGGCAAGCCAATATTCTCTGACACGCTGAAAGCTTTTTACGATCCTTTCCAGCAGCAAGTTATTGATGAGATGCAAAAGCAATCAGACATCAACTTGCAGCGCAGTGTGCTTCCAGGACTAAAGGCGCTCGGGATTGGCACAGGGCAATTTGGTGGCAGCAGGACAGGCGCAATTGGTGGCCAAGCTTTGGCTGACATCGCAAGCAACTTGCAAGCACAACAGACTGGCGCTCGTTCAGCAGGCTTTAAGACCGCATTAGATGCAGCATTGCGTCAACAAGGCCAGCAGGGACAGATTGCAGGCGTGCTTGGAAATATTGGCCAGCAACAGGCTGCAGCATCAAAAAGCGCATTAGGGGCTTTATCAGACATCGGCGCACAAAAGCTTGCTTACGATCAAAGCAAGATTGAGGCTCCTCTTACGCGTGCTGCAAATGTTGCCCAACTGATGCGCGGATACCAGTACCCAACCACGACAACTGAGACTTACACAGGCCCAGGCACAGTTTATGGCCCAAGCGTGTTCTCGCAGATTGCAGGCCTTGGCACGTTGATTGGCGCAGCATTCCCGCCAGGTGGTCAAGGAGCGGGCGATCGATTAATTAATTTCTTGAAGGGGCTGGGAACTAGCGGGAAACCTGGCTCGGATCAATGGCTGGTAGATTTGATTGGCACAGACACCGACACGACGACAACAGGCGGATCAGTTGTTGATGAATCGGGGCTTGGAAGCGTTTGAGGTAAATCATGGCAGAGACAAAATCACCGTTAGGTACGTTTCCAGGCGCTTCGATCTTTCCTGTTGGAGGCGAGACACCTGAAGAGTTAGGCGCATTTGAGCGCTACCGTAACGCACAAAAAACGCTCGCTGAATCTTATGAGCGCCGTAATCAATTGTTTGATCCGACGCTACTTGCCATGGCACAAGGCTTTTTGTCGCCTACTAAATCTGGCACGTTTGGTGAAACAATTGCCACAACTGCTGAAAAAGTAAGTGCAGCGCAAGCTGAAGAAGAAAAGCGTGCTCGTGAAGCTGCGGCTATGCGTTTTCAACTGGCAGCATCAGAAGCTGGCCAATACGGCGAAATGCGCAAAGCTAGGATGGGAGCAAATCTTCTTTCTTCAGGCCAACCAATGAGCGAGGAAGATTTTCGACGCTATGCTCAATTAGTTGGGCCTGAAGCAGCGGCTAAGATGTTTGAGATCCGCAAGAAGATAGAAGACACAAAAAAACAAGACGCATTTCGTGCAATTATTCCTGAATTGGTTGCGCCTAAAGATGGCAAGACACCTACTCTACAAGACATGCTTGCAATAGCAGCAGCTAGAAACATTGATCCACAGCTTGTGTTTGAGTTCTTTGAAAAGGTTATGCCTAAGCCGGTATCACTTAGTCCAAGTGCGACACTTGTTCAGCCTGGTATGGGCGGAGGAGCGCCAACTTCTCTAATGACAGCGCCGGCAGCGCCGCTAGAACCTCTTGCTATTGAGCGTGAAGCGAGAATCTTAGTTGATCCCAACGCTCCGATTGAAACAAGATTGGCAATAGCAGGCAAGCTATTTGGCCCGATGGTCGATCCGAAAACCATCATCGGACCGGATGGTCAAGTATCAACAAATGTACTTAAACAACTTCAGGCGACTTTCCCTGGTTTGGTTTCTGGATCTCCTGGCCAACCACCTGCTCGAGCATCTGCCCAAACGGCAGCTCCCGGTGCAGTGACAGGCGTAACGCCAGGTGCGATGCCGGGCGCGGTACCAAGCACTATGCCAAGAGCAGAGGCACCGCCTCGCCCTGCGCCAGAGCAGCCGGCAGAGCAAGCATTTGGTCCAGGCAAGGTTGCGATTCCAGCACCTTCACGTTTGGCGCAAGCCCCAACTGGATTTGCAAGAGGCAGCAAGGAAGACCTAGAGGCTCGCCAGGCTCAAACAAGATCGGATGCGGAGCGATTTAATCCAATCTTCAAAACAGCAACCGAAAAAGGTGATGCTGCAAGACAAACAATTCCAGTGCTCGAAACAGCCATTAGAGCCGCTCAAAGCGCTGACTTTAGAGGTGGTATTTTGGCAAAGCCAGAGCAGCTTGCCAATCAGTTTAAGGTAGCGCTTGGCCTCGCAGACGATGTTGATGTTTCGCGCATGCTCAAGACTGGCGTTGTAGATCAAGCTTTGCGCCAACAAGTTTTAGATAATCTGCGGGCATCATTTGGCGGCAACCCAACAGAAGGTGAGCGCAACTTTTTGATGGGCGTTAACAGCATATCCGACCCTCGTGAGCTACTGGTTTACACATTGATGGGCAAGATGGCTGCAGCGCAAAAAGACGCCACAAGGTATGATTATTTGCAGACCTACGGTAACTATGGCGTTGCTGCCGACGCGGCATTTAATCGCTGGTCTTCTGGTAAAGGTCCAGATTCATACTACCCCCCGCTTGCTAAGGCACGCGAACAGTTAATGAATTCTGCGGCGATTGCAGAGCAGTGGCGAGCGGCAGGCGGTTATCAGCCTGATAAGTATGACTACGAACTCATTGATGGCAAGTGGCATCGGAGAGCTAAAAAGCGATGAGCAAAGCTGGCGAATGGGAAGCTCCGCCCGAGCCTAAAGGGGGCAAAGAGACCGAATGGGAAGCTCCACCCGCTCCCAAGAAAAAGATGTCCGCGGTCGAAGAGGCTCTCATGCTTGGCAGTCAAACCGGCATTGATCCTGGTACGCGTGATGCTATGAAAGCGCTCATGCTTTCTATGGCTAAGACCGGCACATCGATGGGGCAGTTGGTGACCGAGCCATTCGGGTCAGATTATTACCGCAAGGCTGGCCAGGCTTTAGAGTCAGATTTGCGTGGCTTGCGTGAGCGCAGGCCTATGGCTACTGGATTAGGTGAAGTTGCGGGCACGGTTGCAAGCATGCCGTTGCCCGGTATGCAAGCTGCCACGGTCGCTAAAGGCTTGCTACAAGCTGCTGGTCTAGGTGGTCTTATGAGCGCAGCATCTGAGCCAGTGCTTGAGGGTGATTTGGCTACAGGCAAAGCGGAGCAGGCGTTAAAAGGCGGATTGTTTGGCGCTGCATTTCAGAAGGGTGCGCAAATGCTTGACCCTGCGCTAGATCGCCTGCGTACGTTGATGGATTTAGGCGTTGATGTTGAGGGTCTGCGCAAAAAGGGCACGCTTGGTCAATTACTAGGAGGGCCATTAGAAACTTTTGAAAAGTTTCTTGAGCGGATTAGTTTTAGTCAACTAGGTAGTCGGCAGAAAGCCGGAGCAGAAGAACTTGGAAAAGCTGTTGAACGCGCTAATCTTGAGTCTCAAATGTCCTTCAGCACGCCGCTTATTAATAAGGCATTGGCACCTCTAAAGCAAGAGATTCCGACGGAATTGCGTGGTTATGAAGCCATCCAAAGCGCGGAAAAAATTATCAGTGATGGCTACGCAGATGCGCTCAACAGGATCAAGGCTGTAACCCTTCAGCCCCAGCATGAGAAAGCGCTCATTAATATTTTGGATAAAGCGCGACAAGACTTTGGTCTAGTAGCGCCTGATTTGTTTGCCAAGTTCAAACAAGATCTCACAAAACTAGTCTCTGCATTTGATCAAAACAACAGGCTCAATGCTCAAGTTTGGAATAAAGATCGAGAGGAGTTAGGGTCTCAAGCATTCAAATTTAGAGGTAGTGATAATCCGTTTATTCGAGATGCTGGCAAGGCTTACCGTGAGGTCCAAAAGGTTTGGATGAATATGGCAGATGATGCCGATCCTACGGGCAAGATACGAGCGGCAAATCAAGCTTATAGCGCCATGCAACCCCTATATCGCGCAGCGGGTTATGTGAACGCTGCCAAAGCACGAGAGGGCGCATTTACGCCACAAGAGTTATTGACTGCTACCGCCGCAGAAAATCGGAGAAAATTCCAGCGTGGTCGTGCTCCATTTCAACAAGAAGCCATCGCAGGAGCGGAGCAATTAAAGCAACAAGCAGAGCAGCGTGCCAACATCTTGGGCCAGGTTTCGCAAAGTTCAGATCAAACCTTGGCCGGCAAAATGATACCTCCCGTTGCCGGCGTTGGATCAATCATGGCTGGTAATGTAAGCCCCACTATTGCTGCAGCAGGCGCAGCCCCATCATTGCTTGCCAGCGGATACGCAACTACACCCGTGCAGGCTACGCTAAAAGCCATGTTTGCCAAGCGCAGGCCAGGGCTGCAACAGGGCGCGTTGCCGGTCGCCGGTTATGGTGCAGCAGCAATCCAAAACAATCAGGCTGCTATACCTTGATACTGGACTGAACGACTCGCTTCTTATGGCAAATCTTGCACTCTGAGTACCAACCTCCTCGAGAACGCGCATAAAAAGCCTCAGAGGGCTTTTGCTCACCGCACTTACTGCAAACCTTCATCCCATCCTGAAAGCTCTTCCTGCGCTCAAATAAGCGCTCTACGGGCCATCCTTGATCGACACGCCAGCGGAGGGTGTAGAAACTGATCCTTGAGCGTTTTGCCCACTCCTTGAGGGTAAGTGTTGTCGAGCCAATGGTGACTTCTCGGTTGTCGTAAATCGGTTTTCGCATGTCTGGCATTCGCGTCGGCGTTCCGTATAAAAGTATTTTTTGTTGGGCTCCCAAAAGCTGCGTGTATCAAGGACGATTGTCCGGCTGGACTGTCCTGACGGGTCTGTGCAATAAGGGCATAGCATCGTTGATTGTCTTCCTGAGTTCTAATATGTTCCACGCTAGATCATGCAAAAGTTGATCGGCAAGCGTTGCATCGGTTCTGATCTGGTTCTGCATCGTATCGTGCAGGCGCTTGATGATCGATAGCTGTTTGTCGTAAAGCGAAGTCAAGGTCTTCATCCATTTGCTCCGGGTAGTCCACAAGTTGACGCAGCATGCGGTAGCGCATAGCATCAAGATAAATATCCATCCTTATCCCTGGTTCTATTGACTGGGGTCGGCGCAGCAATCAACTCACGCAGTGCGTCCATCGTTTTGTATCTCGGGTTAGCACATTGATCGGTTGCCATCCGGCTAACTGCCGGTTTACCAACGCCGATGTATTTAGAGATGCCTTGCCTTGTCCAGCCGATCATTTGAAGCGTTGCGATCATGTCTGAGGGGGTCATTGCTCACCTCTTGCTCTGATGTTGTCTCGTGTCATGTGTTCTTCTCCTTTATTTGATAGTCTTTGAAAACCACCCCTTTGCTTGCGTCTCCCTTCCAGCATTCGCTTACCCACCCCCGCTTTCCTGATTTATAGGTGCGCCAATGTCCACGAACCTGATGTCGGCGTGGCGTTGCGTGTGTTCCACCTTGTGGGTCATTTTTTTGTTTTGGCGGCTCTACCATCACGGTATGCCAATCAAATGTCAATGCAGGCTTGCCTTTGGACTGCCTTTTCTGATTTATGAAAGTTCGCCGTGGCGTTGGTCTGTACCCTTCGGTCTTCATAGCCAACTTAATCATCACGGCAAGCACCATGCGATGCACTGGCTTGATGTCCTCCAATGTAATCTCTTCGCCTTTGCGGTAAATCTTGAACCCATTACCGTCCAGCATGTATGCGAACGGTGGAAAGTATTTCCCGCCGTGCCACATCGAACAGCCACCAACAGTGACTGATCCATCGCCCTGCAAAAGCCACATTGCAAAGTCTTTGCCTTGCGTATCCAAACCAACGATGCCTGTGCGTTTTGATGGCAGATGCATCAAAAACTCGGCAGGAACCTTTCTGGCTTGCGTGGCTTCCATTTGACCAACATCAAACCAAAGTGCTGTTTCTGGTTCCGGCGCAAACTTGACGGCTTTGCGAACTAAAGGTGTCATTGCTCACCCCTTGCTCTGATGGCTATTGCACATGCTTGCGTCCATCCCATCTCGTTGTGATCAATCTTTCCTGTCGCATATTCAGCGTTTACCTTTTCGTCGCACACCCTCGCACATTCCTCTCTTTCTCTGGCTGCGACAAGGGCGGCGAAGCGTGCAAGTTCTTCTTGCGTCAGCGTCCAGAAGCCGTTATGCCATGCGTCTACTTTGTCACTGTCACAAGCCTCTCTCGCCATCTTGATAATGTCGTCTCTATCCACCGTTCTTCTCCTTTAGTTTGGCTTCGATGGCACGAGCAAACTCTCGAATGCCACTCTCGCTTAACGACAAGCGACTCCCATTGCTCCAAATCTCCTCATCCGTCAGCCCAACCCATTCACGCTTGCTTGTCACTAACCCGGCAAATTTCATCAATCGTTGCGGGCTTGCATACATCTTGAAGCCTTGCCGTGCCGGTGCTGGACCTTTGATGCCGGCCTCGTTTGCCAAACTGATGATGGCGTCTTTATCAAGCATAGTCGCACTCCACTAGTTCAGTAAATCCTTTGTCTTTGCCGTGTTTGGCCTCTTCCGCATCAATCTCAACAGCAAGTGAGCGCAGCACGTCAAAGCCATGCTTAGTGCGAATAAATTTAGCCAAATGAGAAAAGGCAAAAATCCAAGAATCGCAGGATCGATCAAGATCGTGTCTTACCTGTGTAAGCTCCTCATCCATGTGTTCAATTAACAATTCGTATGCCTGTATTTTGAGAGCGTCATCCATGTCTATCTCCTAAGCTTGATCGTTTGTGTGCTTCTTCCATGCATCAACTTCTTCTGGCGTGACTGACATCCAACCCTTAGCCCTGGATTCAACAGCACGAGCGAAGGCATACAGGAAGTCAACATCAGTCAAGGCGCTGGGAATGTCATCCATGCAGTCTCGGATGTCCTTATCGCTCATCCTGGCCGGGCACCACCGGCCTTGGTTGCAGTTCTGATTGCAAGGTGGGCACCTCATGCGTGCTCCTCAGATCGGCGCAGAAAACGAGGCCCATCTATCTCAGCCTCAAGCTCTCTAATGTCATTGGCCGCGTCACTGACGCCATGCCAGTCTTTGCGAGCCATCATGACGTGCATGTACTCAATCAGTACCTGAATTTGCACTTCGGGGTCTTGGTAATCTCTCATTCGCCATCTCCAGGGTTGTGTCAGCAATTCGGATTGCAAACGCTGCAATGCGTTCAGCAGAGTCCAGTTGTAGGGTGTGGTCGTGATAGTTCTTAACGCCACACGCTAAGATGCCATTCAGGGCTGCAGCAATCAGTGTCATTCGATCATCATTCCTCGCCATCTGGGAACCTCCAAATAAGAACAATCAACGCCGGCAGGGCTAAAAACAATCCAAAGCCAAACCAATCCAGCAAGCTCGTGACAAGCTCATACATGCTCGCCTCCAAGCTGTGCGGACCACTCTCTGAATGCTTTTTGTTTGGCCATGGTTGCTGGGCACTCTTTGCTTGGCGGCACCCAGCCATGCTTGCGCCAAGTAGCCGCAACGTCAGCCGCCGAGGCATAGGTTTTATAGCTGGCAATGATGTCTTGCCAAGGTCTTACGGTCTCGTCCATCAAAAGGGTGCCTCCTCAAATTGGGTTAAATCGGGTTTGGGTTTGAATGCAAGCTTGACTTGGTTGCGTTGCACAAAAATCCATTCAGGGAATGGCCATTCTGTTTGGTTGATCAGCCGCACCACGCAAGTGCCGTCATCGTGTATGTTCTCGAGGACTCCCAATCCTCTCGGTGTCTTGACTCTAGTCCCCGGATTCATCTTTGACCTCCACTGCAGTGCTGGGCTCAAGACCAAGCTGATCAAGCAAGTCAGCAATGGCACGTTTTTGGGTGCGGCCCCAGCCAATCCTGTCACCCTGTGTGTAAGGGTAGGCAACCGCACGCCAGTCGTAGTCCCGCGTATCAAGCGGCGGCGGATCTTTGCGAACAATGATTTTCATCGCGTATCTCCACGTCGAGTGTTCCGAGCACATACTTCAACGGCAATGACTTGGTAAACGCCGCTGCTTTTAGCCGGCCAACAAAAACAGGGTCTTTGAACTGGTTAAGGTCAGATTCATAAATAAGATTCAAGATCGATAAAACGTCGGAAATGTTTTTGGCGTTCATGGTGTCCTCACAGTTGAGCGTATTCGCGTTGAAGGTATTCGGTGGCTTTGTTGGCAAGCTCAAATGACTCGTCCTCGGTATAGCCATCCATTAGGCAGTCGCTGTAAACATCTGCGTGAAGCTTGTTGATTTCAAACTCTAGGTCTTCCTTGGTTCTCTTGATCGTGACGTGGTACATAGTGTTCTCCTAATAGGGGCCGAAGCCCCAGTTATTTAGCGGCTTGTGACTTTGACTGAGAAGATTGCGCTGGTCTTGGTGAACTGCTTGTAAGCCTCAGCGCCGTGAACCTTGATGAACGCATCCTTGTCGAAGGTGGCGCGGTTGGTCTCGGTGTAGGTGGCTTTGAAGAGAACGCCTTCTACAACCTTGGGACCGCCTGCGTTAGCAGCGTCTTTGATTGCATCCTTGATTGCGTCAGCTTGCTTGGTGAGGTCGGCGATCTGAGCGAGCAGTGCGCCGAGGGTGTCGATGCTGTTGAGTGCTAGGTCGTTGTTCATTTTTTACTCCGTTAGTTTCGCGTTACACAGCACGTCGAGTGTTCCGAGCACATACTTCAACGGCAATGACTTGGTAAACGCCGCTGCTTTTAGCCGGCCAACAAAAACAGGGTCTTTGAACTGGTTAAGGTCAGATTCATAAATAAGATTCAAGATC
>OGWG01000259.1_pt1 | contig 9718 bp, 22 predicted proteins | sample 1575911 | NCBI WGS metagenome assembly OGWG01 (sample SAMN07581534, study PRJEB24739) | freshwater metagenome
GTTTCCAGTCACGATAGGTTTGCTAATTTTGGCGCAGGAACTGCGACTTTTGATGCAAGTGGAAATATATCATCATCTGATAGTAGATTAAAAAAACAAGACTTTGCATATAAAGTAGAAGGTTTAAAAGAAATAATGAAATTAAAACCTGTTGCTTTTAAATTGTTAACAGATATTAATGAAAGAGGCAATCTATCTGAAACTCAAATAGGTTTTTTTGCTGATGATGTTGCTCAAATAATTCCAAGTGCATCTTTTTTAGGTAATGATGGATATTATAATTATTTAGATAGAGGTATTTTAGCAGCATTAGTAAAAGCGGTGCAGGAGCAACAAGAAATTATTGAAGGATTAAAAACAAGAATTTTAACATTAGAAAATAAATAAATCATGAGAGCATTATTTTTTATTCTACTACCAATATTTGCATTTTCACAAGATATAGTATTTGATACTGTATATATACAAAAACAAGGTGCAAAATATTTTATTATCACTCAAACAAATTATTCTGATTCAACAATTACTGGTAATAAAGAATTTATTGGTGATTCTTTAACTGCTTTAAATGCACTTGTATCATATGCTGAAAGACCAAGTAATTTGTTAAGCGTATCAGCAAAGGCATTAATTTTAAAGAGTCAACAAGTAAAAAGGATTAATTACTACAACGACCTCCACCAACAAATTAGCGGAAAGCCTGTGTATTTTACAACGGCACAAAGGGACACGGCAAAGTTTTTAGGAGACTGGAAATTAAATTTTAACGGTGAAATCATTGATGGAGTAATTGAGTTGAACAATAACAAGCGGCTTATCTTCAACCCAGACAATGGCAAGGTTTACACGATTTCAACAAACTTGCTTTTATCCACGTTTACAAATCAAATATCCTTCAGCTTCAACGGTGTAAAATATGATTTGTACAAATACGCTGATGGCAAGTTTGCAACGGTGGATGGTGAGGTTAAGTTTATAAAACTTGAATGATGAAAACCATAATCTACAACATTTTAAAAATAGGCTATGATGGCATTGCCTTTGCCGTGTGCTGCGGCTTGATTGCCTCATTCATCATTCCTATCAAATCCTTCCTACTCTTTACCGTCTTTGTTGTCTTTGCAGACACAGTCACGGGAATTATGGCAGCCAAGAAAAGAGGTGAAGAGATAACAAGCAAGGGATTATACCGAACATCGCAAAAGTGCCTTGTTTACTTGTGTGGGATTATGATTTTTGAAGGGGCAAGGTTGACCTTTCAACTGCCATTTAACATTACCTACATGGTAGCCTTTACCATTGCGACAACGGAATTATTCAGCATTGCGGAGAATATAAAGTCAATTACAGGAGTTAACATCGGAGTATTAGTATTAAGATTTTTTAAAAAGTAACCCATTAAATTTTTTAAATATGTCAAACGAAGTTTTAGGAATCAAAGAAACCAAAGAAGTTTTAAATTTCGGTTTCGATTTACTTGAGGCAATCATCAAGTCATTAGATGACAAGAAGTTTTCTATTGTCACAGATGCGCCAAGATTTGTCCCAGTTATCTTTTCCGCTGCAAAAGCATTTGCTGGTATCGAGTTGGTAAAAGCTGAATTACAAGATTTAACTGATGAGGAAATGAATGATTTAATAGATGAATTGAAGAAAAGATTTGACCTGAAGAATGATGCTGTTGAATTACTCGTTGAAGATGTTATTGACCATGTATTCTACACTGTTAAATTAGCGCAAAGATTTGCAAAGATTAAAGGATAAGAAATTAGCGCAGAAAGATTCGCTACCTTTATGCCAGAGGGGATGGGATTAAATTCCTATCCCCTTTACAATACAAAAAAAATGCTACTAAATAAAATATTTCCAAACACTTACGAATTTATCGATGTCCAATGCTATCAGAAGAATAGATATATGTTATTTATTTCTGATGTTCACCTTGACTCAATACATTGTGACCGAGACAAATTAAAGCAACACCTTGACCTCGCACTTGAAAGAAATGCACCTGTATTTATCTTTGGGGACTTGCTTGACCTGATGCAAGGCAAGTACGACCCAAGAAGTAACAAAGCTGATTTAAACCCAAAATACAATGCTGGCAAATACATTGATGAGGTGATTGCTGATGTCGTTGAATTTTTGACTCCTTACAAAGATGTTATTGCCTTTTATTCCTCTGGAAATCATGAGACATCGGTTGAAAAGAGAATTGAATATGGCATTGTCGACAAGATTTGTTACAAGTTGGACATTAGCAAGGGGAATTATTCGGGATACATATACTGCCGTATGTTTCCACACGTCGAAGAAAATGGTTCAAATCGTCCTTTAATCATTGCTTATCATCACGGTTATGGCGGTGGAGGACCAGTCACACGCGATGTAATTCAGACAAACAGAAAAGCCGTATATCTTCCAGACGCAAACATTGTTATATCAGGTCATACGCATGATAGGTGGATAGTGCCAATAACAAGGCAAAGGATATCAAGATACAAGGAATTTGTTGACCAACAATGGCATATCAAAACTGGCACTTACCTAAATCAACCTCAAGAGTTTAACGGTTACGCGGTTGAAAAAGGGATGAGTCCCAAAGTTGGTGCTGGAATCTGGATGCATTATACTTTTACAAGAGAAGGGTTGATTTATAATTTTCAATTTGCAGAATAATGAATATTAAAACTTTTTGCGTATTTCTTGATGCTGGTCATGGTGGCTTAAACCCTAAATTAAAAGTCCCAAACAATTACACTACCTATCCTTCCAAGTGTTGGCAGCACAAAAATAGTATGTTTCACGGCTACGGTTGGTTCTTTGAAGGTGTATTTAACAGAGCGGTTGCCGTATTGATTGAGAAATATTTAAAAGATTGGGGATTTACGGTAATAAATGTTTACGACCCAGTATTAGACTTGGCTCTGGGACAAAGAGTTAAGAAAGCCAATTTTGCTTCATCAAGTTTTTCAGGAAGTTTATACCTATCCATTCATGGCAATGCTGCTGCAAGTTTAGATGCAAGAGGTTTTGAGGTTTATACAAGTCCCAGCCAAACCCAGTCTGACATCATGGCTTCGTTTCTTTTTGATGAGGTTAAGGAAACTTTTCCAAACTGGATTTTTAGAACAGATACAACAGATGGCGATAACGATAGAGAAGCAAGGTTTTATGTTTTAACCCAGACAACCATGCCTTCAGTATTGAGCGAAAACGGTTTCTTTACTAATTACAAAGATGCTCTAATTATGTTTGACCCAGTATTTCAAGATAATTTAGCCTTATGCCATGCAAGAGCGGTTGTTGATTACGTTAAACATTTAGGTTATGTGTTTTAAATCAAAAAGGGTTGACGCAAATGCCAACCCCATTATTTACACAACACACTAACAAATTGTATCAAACGATAATATTGAGCAGTTTTAATGCATAATCTTTTACTCCATCTGTATCTCTATTATGATACAATTTATAACAGATGGTTATTAACCTATTTCTATCCATTGTTTGCCATGCTTTTTTGCCATTAGGTAAGGTTTCATTCAAATAAAAATTAAGCAATGCAATTTTCGAGGAAACCGAATCAGTAAACTTTATAGGTCTTGAATATTGCTTTGCAATTTGTGCAAATTCTTCCCACTGTTCAAGGGAAAAACCGTCAATTAATTCCTTTTTTGCCATTATTTATGTGTTTTTTTGCCATTAGCGCTAAAGAAAATGCATCAATCATATCTTGAGTTACTTTGGCTGGTTTAAAATGTGGTTCAAATTTTAATCTTTCTTGGTCAACGACTTTCAGAAAAATGTCTTTTGACCATTTGCGACCCTTCCCTTCAGGACTAATATTAAACGTATTATATCCATGTTCCTTTATCCATTCGTAGGCGATTCGACTTGCGCCCTGATTCATTCCTACATTTCTGGACATTCGTGAAAGGATAGCACGGTTTATAGATGAATTAAAGGTGATGTTCTGAAGGCTGGAGTCTTCAACCAGAATAAACGGAGTTGGATAATTAATCCATGTTGGCACATCTTTTATAAAATCGACAAATCGTTTGTATTTCTTAAAAACAATGACTTGGTCAATAATTATACAAGCTGCCATTCCGTTTACTCTGATTGCTGGGTCAACTCCAATTAGTGTGTATTCCAATGTTTTTTTTACAATATTACAAATTAAAATGTAATCGTTTTAAAACTGGATACAAAAGGTTTTAAATCAACGTTTGGTTTTGCTACTGGCTCAACGTTTACCTTTGGTGTTCTTTTGCGTCTTTTGATGACCTTTTTCTCTTCAAGACCGTAGGCTTCAACTCCTTTGTTAACAAAGTTGATTTCCAGTAGATAGCCGAAACAAACAATTGTTCCCACAAAGAAAAACATGGTGTAAAATTCTGCTCCAGAATACTTTTCAGTCAATCCAAAGAAAACCTCGATTAAGGCTATTAGCGTTGCACCTAATGCTATTTTAGGTGGGTAAGGGCTTCTACCCTTTGTAGGGTTTAGAAAGTCCATGAAAACGACCGCAAAGCGTCCCATTTGTAGTATTGTTGCAGCAGTAATGGCAACCCAAAAGTTGATTGGCAAAAAGATTGCCGTTAGATAAGCGTTTACTCCATACGTCAGGATGATGGTCGTCATCATGATGGTTGGAATGTTGTCGCTAATTGACTCAAACGTCCATTGGAATTGTGTGTTGGTAAAATTTTTCATGTTGGTTGTTTTTTTAATATGATTAATTATCGAATCCAAGTTTGTTTGCCACAAGAAGAAAGTATATAGGTTCTTCCTATGAGACCAAATTTTTCTTGCAAGTTGTTTGCCAATATAATTCCATATTCAAAAGATGGGCAATCATACTGCCAGATAAATTGTTTGTGTTGAATGGTTACTTTTAGCATGGTGGTTGTTTTTAAAAAATGTTTAATACCTTGAATGAATAGTATGCGTCCCAATTATTCATAAATTCTCTGCATGATTTTTTGCTTCTGAAAACTCGTACTGATATTTTTCCAGTTTTCTTGTCGGTTAATTGCACTTTCTGTTTCATCATTGGTTGTTTTTAAGTTTTAATAATTAGGGATTTGAATTTTGTGCATTTCACCCCTCGTTTGAAATCTAAATACGTTATGCCAGTTTAAAAATTGTTCTTGAAACAAATCGTCGACTTCATTTACCATTGAATAATAGTGATTTCTACCGCATTTAGGGTATTTAATGTAATAATCAAATTCATTATATTCATTGATGTAAATAGTAATTGGCAATAAATCATCGCCATATTGTAAATGTAATGTTGTTATTAATTTTGTTATTATTGGCTTTTTCATGATTAGTTGTTTTTGTAGGGTAGTCCGAAGACTACCCTGTTTGTTTAATTACATTTAGCGTTTATCCAAAATTTTCTCATCCACCTCGAAAATATTTTTGTATTGTTGACTTTTAGGATATTATAATGTTCATCATCTCTTACCGATACAATTATAATATCACCAATATTTGCAAATATTTTACCAGTTGGTGTGGTAGTAATTTCAAATGGTGTTTTTACTGTTAACTTTGTCATGATTGGTTGTTTATGTTATTTTCAATACGTAAATTTAAAAATAAATATTGAAACAAAAAAATATTTACACAATTATTTTAAAAAAAAATCAAAATTCTTCTTTATTTCCATCAATCGGGAAGTTTTCCGTCTTTATCTCCCAGTATTCAGCCATTAAAGATGCTCGAAATTTATAATCTTTGTCGGTGTGATATCCATTTTCATAGATACATTTACAAATAGATTCGTATAACCTTTTGCCTTTTAACTTGTAATTTGCCTTTTTACATTCGTAATACCTTCCAGAGTTTAGGATTTGCGCCCAAAGTTTTAAACCATCTTCCGTGTTGTCTGCTGAAAAAAACTTGGCTTTGATGTATTTGTTTTTCCCATTGATAACCTCTCTGGTTTTGTAGGTGACATGTTCATAACCTTTTAAGGCTTTACCACCACCAGCGTTTGCATGAATGCGCCAAAGGTCAGTTTCAATCCCATTGTTGGTTGCCTCGATGATGAAGAAGGAGTAAATCATGCTTACTGGAAAATCAGTCATATAATGTACGTTCATCAGCATTTCATCGTATTTAAAGGCAATCCAGATTCGTCTTAACTTTGAATGATTTACTCCATTTAGATTTCTAAACCCAATTGCTTGTAAATAATCCTTCATTTGTTTGCCTGACATATTTCGTAGTTGCCAACCGTATTTCCTTGAACCAAAGGCTTCAGGCTTTATCTTCTCTTCAACTGGCTTTGGTTTAATCAATGCTGCACTAACGACTGGTTTAACATAAATTGTTTCAACCCTGACTACTGGTGCAATCGATTGTGTATAATATTCCTTTTTGATTGGGGAATAGTTTAACCCTAAAATAAAAGCAACTGTTAACCCACTACCAATAAGGTAGGGAAGGCTTTTGTTTTCAGGGACATATATGATTTCTTCGTCTTTTTTCATTGGTGATATTTTTAAAATTTTAAAAAAACCCCATGCCAGATGACATGGGGCAAAAACAACCTACTTATGAAGCATTTCCAAAACTACTAATTATCAATTCTTTTGGTTCAACGGTAATGCCTAATAACTTAAATTCAGCAATGGCATCTTCCAGCGTTTTACCTTCCACAATAATACGTTCATTGTTGTATTTAATTTCCCATTTCTGGAATTTTGGTTTTTCCTCTTTATCCATAAATTTTGTCTTTGTTCATCAGAAAATAATCATATTCTTTGCTTATTTCTACTGCGGTTTCGTAAACTAAATCGATTGCTTGTAACATCTCATTCATGGTAAATTGATAATTTAACTCATAACTTTTACCAGTAAATTCAACCTTGTTGTTAACGACCTTTGTTTCAAGATAGTTTATTTGGCTTACTGGTATTTCCTGACCATTCGTAAACATTGCCATTGAATAGATTCTCATCTGTAAAGAGTCTTGTAAAGTTTGCTCCGTCCATGACTTACCCGATGTCTTAAAATCGATGACCTTGTTATTTTCTGCGTCCCAAACATCAATGAAACCTTTTACTTGTACTCCATTGATTGATAATGCTATTTCCTTTTCAGATTCTTTACCTACAAACGGCTGCATTTTGTCAATGTAAAAAGTCGGAAAGGTCTCGTTTACGATTCCATCTTTGATAAAAGCTTCACAATCACTCGCAAATGTTTTTCCAAATTCCATATATATAGAAGGTTCTTCAGGTATAAGATGAAAATACCTATCCATATATTTTTTAGAGTCTTGTAAAAATAGATTGACTTGGCTAATTGAGATGTATTGTTTTGGAAGATTAAGTTTCATAAGTTTTGTTTTTTTTTGGTAAACCCCAGCCATTTTTCAGGCTGGGGAAAAACACCAATATGATTACAAGAATTTACCTATCTGAATGAATATTGTTGCGGCTGCTGGTTGTGCTTGTAATGGTTCAAGTTCACGTCCAATTAACTGGTGATATATATCTGCATACAAATCGGTCATAAAAATAGCTTTTTCTTGCAATTCCTCAACAGTTAATTTTCCATTTTTATTTACCGTTGGTGCTGGTGTATCATTTGTTTCCTTTGTAGGTATCTGGTCTGCGGTTGTCATATCAAAGGCAACCTTGTAACTTTTGCCATCATATATTACTGTTACCTCGTCATCTTTCTTTAAAGACTTGAGTTTTTCGTCGTCTGGTTTGCCATAAACCCTAACATCTTCACCATTTGTTAGGGTGATTACTGCATTTATTGATGCTCCAAATTGACCATCAAACACCTTACCAGCGGTGTATTTAATTTTACCTTTCAAAATGTTCATAACTTTGTTTTTGATAATTAATATAATCCTCGTACCAGAGGTTTTTCTTGTGTTCAGATATTGCTTTCCAATCTATTTCTTTGTCGTATAAGATGACGTCGCCATCGGCAAATACTTTTGACAATTCTTTGACTCCGTTTTGTCTCCAATACTTACGCAATTGGTTCACTTCAACCCAATGTGCTGGGGCATTGTTTATGCTGATTCTTTTGGCAAATTCTTGTATGTCCATCATAGCGATTCGATTTCAGCAATGACTTCATCGCATTTGGTAATTATATTTAACCGATACCTGTTTATTGCAGATTGTTCAGAGTTATTAAATCTTTCTAAACTTGATTTTATTTCCTTTATATTTTTCAGGTAAAAATCATATTTTGTTTCTATATATAAGGTTTGATAAGTTAATATTAATCGGTAGGAATACCCCATTAATTCTAATGCAATCATATTATCTATACCGTTTTGATTATAAATACTTGTTTCCATAAGGTTGTTTTTTTTAAAATTAATAATCTAATTCAATCCAGTCCCCTTGATTGTCCATGATGACGTTTTCAAGGTTTAGTGTTGGGAAACTCCCTTCGCTATCAGCTGGTTCAAAATCGTAACCAATGATGTCATAAATTTCATCATGGTGTGGCATGGTTTCATCTCCGTGATTTCCATCACCGTATTCAAAGACGATGTTGACGTAGTAGTCAAGGTAAGGGTCAAGGCAATGTCTCAGCCTAAATTTTGTAATTTTCATAAGGTTTGTTTTTATTGTGATTAATTATGTCCAGAATGTTTTGTCTATCAGGAAATAGGCTGCTTCCCTCATTTCCTTCTTCTTTGCCTCAAAGTAAGTCGATGCGCAAACGTGGTAACCGTTTGGTGCTTCCAGAATATTTACAATAAACTGGTATTCGCTTTTGCCGTGCAAAATGTCTTTGTAAATGTTTGCTTCGTGCTGGGTGTTGACCCTGATGACTTCTATTGTTTTCATATTGGTTGTTTTAGTTTAGGTAGTCCGAAGACTACCTTTTTAGATTAATAAACTTGTTGCTCAATAAAATCAATATCGACATCATCTAATAACATTTGTATATCATATACAGCAGTATTTTCATTTGTATCTCCTCTTCTGTATTCTTTAATAATTTCAGAAATCAAATCAGGTATATCACACAATTCAGATGTATCTGGTAAATCATTTAATGATAATCCAAAATTAAAATTAATGTGAAAAGATAAAATGCGACGTGCATAATGATAAGAATCATAGCTGGAAGCATCAATTAAAGTTTGTTTGATTACATAAGTCATGTCTCTCATAATTGGTTGTTTTTAAAAGTTATAAATAACGCAGTTGGTCGGATGCTGCACCCCGTTAAAGTTAAACTAAAAATTCACTATTAACTGCATCATAATAATTATCGTAAAATGTTTCTCTGCCAGAAAATTCTGTAACTAAAAACTCTGCTTTTTGACCAAAGCAACTTACGATTGTTATTCCATTTGATAGCAATAACCATACATATCCAGAAAACTTATTAAAGCCGACATCTTCAATGTCATTAGACCTTATTTCATAGTCTTCATTATATGTGTTTAGGATAATTTGTAGGCTTTCTAAATCTGAAGAACCTAATGTGTTTAAAAAATCTGCAAAATTTGTCATGATTGGTTGTTTTATGTTTTAATTAATACGTAAATTTAAAAATAAATATTGAAACAAAAAAATATTTACACAATTATTTTTAAAAAAAAGTGAGATAATCATTTACGGTTTAAAACAATCCTCCAGACTGCCAATTTTCTTGCAATTGTTTTAGCGTTTGTTTCTTGTATTTGTGTGCATTATCGTGACTGGGAAAC
>OGWG01000261.1_pt1 | contig 9699 bp, 14 predicted proteins | sample 1575911 | NCBI WGS metagenome assembly OGWG01 (sample SAMN07581534, study PRJEB24739) | freshwater metagenome
CAGCCACGGAGCTGGACAGCCACGACATCCCCGAACCCGACGAGCTGATTGCCGGACTGCTCCACAAGGGATGCAAGATGGTGCTGGGGGGAACCAGCAAATCCATGAAGACCTGGACGCTTATGGACCTGGCCATCAGTCTGGCCAAGGCAATCAAGTGGTGGAACTTTGCCACGCGGGAAGCGCGGGTGCTATTTATCAACTTTGAGATCAAGGAGTGGAGTTTCCGGGCAAGGCTAAGAAAGATATGCGAGGCCAAGGGGATTGAGATGCCTTCCAACCTGCACATATGGAACCTGCGGGGTTACTCGGCAGACCTGGCCAAGCTACGGCCCAAGATCATTGAGAAGCTGGCCAAGAAGGAATATGACGTGGTTATCTTTGACCCGATTTACAAGCTCTACGGCGGCAAGGATGAGAACAGCGCTGGGGACATGGCCGAGCTGATGAATGAGATGGATAAGATTGCGGTGGAAGGGAATGTGGCGGTCATCTTTGGCCACCATTTTGCCAAGGGGGACAGCACCAAGAAGAGCAGCATAGACAGGATGAGCGGGTCGGGGGTGTTTGCCAGAGACCCGGACACCATTCTGGTACTCTCTCACCATCAGGAGGATGGGGTGTTTGTGGTGGAGGCGACGGTTAGGGATTTTAAGCCGGTAGATCCCTTTTGCGTAAAGTGGAGCTATCCGCTGATGACCTATGCGCCAGAAGAAAATCCCGATGACCTAAAGACCAACGACAAGCACAAGTTTGACCAGAATGAATTGATTGCGCTGATTGAGCCGGGCGGTACGACCTATGCCAAGCTGGCCGAGAAGGCCAAGACAGAGATGAATATGCCCAAGCCAACGCTGACTAGGTACCTAAAGAGGCTGGTTGAGGCCAAGAGAATTACCAAGGACAGCACCCAATTTGGGGATGTTTACAAGGCTTCCGACAAGCCGTTTTAGGTGCGTTTCAGATATACCTATTTGGGGGTAAATGGTGGGCAGATTTTGGGGCTGAAAAACATAGCCCTAATGGGGTAAAAGGGGGTGCTGAAACGGGGGGTGGCCTACTCTGTTTCACTTGTTTGGGTTCTACTCTGTTTCACCACTTTGCCTCCTACTCTGTTTCACCACCTATAATATAAATGAAACAAAACCAGATATTCCAAGGCAGGCGGGCGAAACAAGATTTCGCCCCGCCCTTCGGGGCGGGCTTCGCCGCCTGTCCGGGTTGAGAATATCTGCCGATTTTGTGTAGTTCTTTTGAATGCTAAACTCGCCGAAATGAAACCCGGCCTATACGCAAACATAAACCGAAGGAAGCGCCTTGGCATATCCAGACCCAAGGCGAAAAGCACCATCAGCAAGCGGGTCTGGAAAATGATGAAAGCCAAGAAGGGTGGATTCGCAACTTAGCAAGGATGCCCGGCTCGACCTGGCCCATGAGTGGATTGCGCTTCTCATAACCGAGAACAAGCGCCTCCACACTACCCTTGGCCTAGTGGACCGCTTCTTTGGGGACGTGTTGGCCAACTGCTCCCATGAGGTCTATGAGGCCAACCTTAACGCCCTTATTGACGACCTAGGCGACCTTGGGGACTTCCTCATAGCCCATGCGCCCAAGATAAAAGCCCTAGCGGATAAGACGCCGTGACCCACCCGCTAAAACCCTCACAATCGCTCCAGAATCGCCGTGGTAGCGTTTTGAACCACAAAACGAGTCCCGCTGACTACAACAAAGATACCCCACAAGAATCGCCTTTAATTGCGAAATCTGCCAAAAACCCAAAGGTTATAGAGGGGTTAGGCAACCGCGCCTGTTGCGTAAGTATCGGTAAATAACTGCCCTACCGTTTGTTAGGCTACCGTTTGTTAGCGCTCCCGTTTTTAGCGGCGGCTTCCTTGGTTTTGCGGTACCGTTTCCAGCGCTCCCGTTGGATCTCTGCTATACGCTCGTAATGCTCCCGGCTTCTACGCTTTGGCGCTCCCGTTACCTTGCCACCCTTCCGGCCTCCCTTGCTACCAATGAAGGCCATGTAGTCGCTTACCTTTGGGTCTAGGCTACCGTTTGCCATATTTTCGCGCTCCCGTTACTTATCAATGCGGTTTTGCTTGGCAAGGATTACCCGCGCCCAAGGATGGAACTTGGGGCGGGGGTTGGGCTGCCTAGTAGCTGAAACACTCCATGGAATTAGCCCAAGGTCGTTCCGTGGTTACATAATACATTCTGTTAACGAAATGAATTCCGGCGCACAGAATCAACCGCCCGTCACAATCCAACAGCGTCCATACTTTTCTGGTGTTTATGGATCGTATCTTTTCAAAGTCTTCCCCGCTTGTCTCAAATAACTTTACGCTGTCGCCCTCCATTGTCGGGCCATACTTTTTTTCAAATGTTTCATATCTTTTCACGCTTGTTCCTCCCTTGTTTTCTGTTTCATTGTTTTGGGATCAGCGTCCGCCGGTCCCGTGCTGCTCCTCCGGGTGGAACGGGGGAGCAGAAGCGGGGCGGGCCTATCTGCTTGCCCACTTGCCAACGACCCAAAAGAAGGACGCGAGACCCGCGCCCATCAACAGGCCGTGTGCAAATATGACCGCCTGGTGTACTTCGTTCATGGTTGGTTCTCCCTTGTGGTTGAATGAGCTACCAGACAGCCGTGGAAACTTGCGCTTCCAGCGGCCTGCATGGGTTCATAATTGCTTCGCCCCGCAGCGTGCGGATTTCGTAGGCCGACCATTCCAGCCCTTCACGGATGATCCACCGATGAGCAGCCGCGCAGGACTTGAACCGCCGGACAAGTTTCCCGCTTGGATTGTAAACGCCCCAAGTCATTTCCGCCTCTTTGCTTCATCGAGGCGCATTAAATACAAATCCTCAAGCGCATCGTTTAATCCCATCGGGTCACGGTGAAACGAGGCTTCTGCATAATCGCCCCACCAATATCCCTCAACCTTTTGGGTTACGGTATCAATCCAAATGTTCGGACCACCGAACGCGACCAAAACCCGCGCACCGATGAACTCAAGATTGTTTTGGACAATCCATCGGATGTCCAAGGCATCGCTGAGATAATCATACGCCGGATTGTCACCTTCTTCGGATGGCTCGTGGGTGCCGTTGTTAATTTTGTCGGCAATGTTTTTGACCATTTCCGAGAGGCCGTTGTCATTTCTGCGGCCACCTTTCACGCTGGCCGCTTGCGTTGCTGTTTTTGTTGTCATGGGTTCAGTATGCTGACCCGCTTTGTATAGTCAAGTGGTATTTTGAAAATATTTTTATGCTAGTAATAGCGGGGTGAAAGAAGGCGCGGAACTTGTCCCGGCTCCAAAGATGGGGCGGCCTGGTATCTTTTCCCAAGCCATCGCCGACAAGGTTCTCGGTTATGTCCGCAAAGGTTTAACCTATGACCGCGCAGCCGAAGCCGTAGGAGTTTCACCCCGCACGATTGAATCATGGCGGGATCGTAAGCCTGAGTTCGCCGTTGCCCTTAAAAAGGCTAGGCGCGACTTGGAAAGTGAATGTCTGGACACAATCAGACAGGCAGGAGAAAAGAGTTGGCAGGCAAGGGCTTGGATCGCTGAGAGAGTTTTCGGTTATGCTCAACCCTCTGCAAGAGTGGAAGTTGCTGGGGCCATTGCACACGGAGCAACGCCACAGCTCGCTCAAATGCTGGCTGGTTTGAACATCGCCCCACCCAAACAAGGTAATGGTTTGGGTATGATCGAAGCAGAAGTGGTTGAGACTAAGCAACTGCCATCGTCTGTTCGACAAGGACAGAAGAAGGTTCGCAGATATTCCAAGCGGCCAACTAAGGCAAGGCACCACGACACGGGGGGTAGCCAACCCCCACCACCGCCAGCCACGCATATACCCCCCCTTTCTATCCCGGCCAAAAATAAAAAGGCTTCCAATGCAACCACAAGCACCACGAACACCGAAGGCCAAGAAGGAGCGCAACAAGCAGCTTGAGTTCTTAAACTCCCTTCGCCGCCCCACCGGCTTTGCGAAGCACCTGCTTGGGCTAACTCTGTACGATTGGCAGACCAAAGTGTTGCGGGACATCGAACCCGTCAACGCCCGTGTTGCGCTTCGCGCCGCAAACGGCTCCGGCAAAACAAGCACTGTAATTGCCACCTCACTCCTTTGGCACGCCTTCTGTTACCAGAAGTCCCTTTCGATAACAACGGCTGGAGTTTTTAGGCAAACCGAAAGCCAGCTCTGGCCTTCCATGCGTAGCATGGTGCAGAAGTTGGGACCGGGCTGGGAGGTCACTTCCGGCGAAATCCGTTACAACCATGTTGGCGGAATGGTGAGTCGCATTATCGGCTTTAGCGCAACTGACCCCGGACGCGCCGAAGGCTGGCACGCCGAGGATCATACCCGCCATCCCCTGCTCATCGTGGTGGACGAGGCCAAGACTGTCTCGGACGGGATATTCGAGGCCATCACCCGCTGCCAACCTACCCGCCTTCTGATTGCCTCTAGTCCGGGTGGAACCAGCGGTGCGTTTTACCGCGCCTTTACCAAGGAGGCACAGCTATGGAAACAGCACGCCGTGGCGGCCTCCGACTGCCCCCATATCCCCCAGAGCTACCACGCCGAGGTCATAGCCAAGTATGGCGAGAAGCATCCCCTTACCCGCTCAATCCTTTATGGGGAGTTTATGGACATCGACGGCGACAGCCTGGTCATTGGGTTTAACCAGTTGCAGGCATGTCTTAACGAGCCACCCGACTTTAAGCCCGGTCAGGCCAGGGTAGCCGGGGTGGACTTTGCCGCCGGTGGGGACGCCAACGTACTATGCGTAAGGGATGGAAATAAGGTTTTACCGATTATCGCCTGGCGGGAGCGTGACACCATGAGCGCAGTTGGGCGGTTTATTGTTGAATTTAAGAAGGCGGGCTTGGAGCCGGACAACATCTATGCCGACGCCAGCGGCCTTGGGCTTCCCATGTGTGACGCCTTGGCCGAGGCAGGCTGGCCGGTCAACCGGGTCAACTTTGGCTCTGCCGCCTACGACTCCGACGCCTACTCCAACCGGGCGGCTGAACTTTGGTACCTGATGGCCAAGAAGATTGAGGCTGCCGAGATCATCCTGCCCGAAGACGAGGAGCTGACCGCCCAGCTCACCTGCCGCCGCAGTCTCACCAATTCCAAGGGCAAGCTTGGGGTGGAGAGCAAGGATTCCATGAAAGCCCGTGGGATTAACTCGCCCGACAAGGCTGACGCACTTGCACTTGCACTCTCAGGTGCTAACGAGAAATGGAACTTGGTCTTTCCCGTGGAACGTCCAAGTTTCAGAACCTTGTGCGAGATGCACACAACCGACCCTGTCATGCAGGGTTTTGACGCAGGAGGCTAAAATGCAAATCTGGAACTGGATCACCTCAAATTGGGAAGCCGTGGTTGCCGCCGTGGGTGCGGTGGTCATCGCCGCCCGTCTGATCGTCAAACTGACCCCGACCCCTGCCGATGACTCGGCCTTGGAAAAAGTGGTCAATTTTCTCAAAACCCTCGGCCTTCATATTAAGTAGCCGGTAGCTTTTCTCGCTACAAACCAAGGCAGAGTGATTCGTGCAATCCTTGAGATTCTGGCTGGGTTGCTTCGCTTTGTGCCTGGATTCCGCGATAGAAAAATTGGCCAGCTTGAGCAGGCTTGGCGCGAGAATCGCAAGGCCATTGATACTGATCTCGGCCCTCGCCCTTGGTGGCTGCGCGACAACTCAGCCCCCAGTAACAAATACGACCGGGGCCGTTGAAACCCTGATGACCGACCCCGCCTACGCCGAGGTGCGTAAGTCCTCACCCGCCGTCCGTGAGTGGGCCAGGCGTGCGCTGCACTACGTCAACGACCTTTCCCTGGAACTTGGCCGCAAGAACTCCGAATGAGCCGTCGCACCGACTACCACGCCCGCGTCCTGACCAGCCTTACCCAGCGTGAGACCTGGGAGACCCGGCAAAGACTTTTCTATCAAGCCCGCTATTTCGGAGTGCGTCGCAAGGTCAAACCTTGGCCGACTGCCGCCGACCTGCACGTCCAGCTTATTGACACGGCGATAGAAAAGTTAAAGCCCAGCTTCGTCAACAGCGCCATTGGCAACGACATTCTTTCAAGCTTTGTTCCTATGCGCCAGCAGTTGACACCGATCACGGTGTCAGCCGAGCGCTGGTTTGATTTCCAGATGCGGGAAAGAAGCAATTTCCAAAGCGAGATTGTTTCCGTCATCGACCATCTGCTCCTTTACGGGCGCGGGATTTGCAAGTCCGTTTGGGACGAGGACAACAAGCGGGTGCGCTTTGAGGCCATCGACCCCTTCCACCTGATCGTCCCCTACTACACCAAGGAGCTGGCCAAGGCTGATTACATCGTCCATGTGCTGCGCCTGAGTGTTGACGCCTACAAGGCCAACCCGGCCTACAAGCAGGACGCCAAACTGATTGACCGAATCAGCGGGCGCACCAGCGACCAGATGGGTGTGCCTACCGAGGTGCAGGCTGAGATTTTCCGGCGTGAAGGCATCACCGAGGAAAAGGAAAAGGACAGGATTGTTCTTTGGGAAATGTACACGCCGTCCAAGGACGGGTGGCTGGTTGAGACGTACAGCCCGCTGGACGTGGAGAGCGATGTTAGAACCAAGTTCACCTTACCATACGCTCATGGTGAACCTTGTTTTGTAGATTTCCCCTATGAGATAACAGGGGGCGGTTGGTACTCGCCCAGGGGAGTGGCAGAGATCCTGCTGCCCAGCGAGAACCTAATCAACAAACTCAAAAATTCCCTGGCTGACTACGTTGAGCTGGCCAACCGACCCGTCTTTGAAGCACAAAACCCCATCAGCCTAAACACGGCCAACCTCAAGATGGTGCCGGGGCAGATTCTCCCGCAGGGGCTAAAGCCGGTTCAGTTCAGCCAGCCCCCGTTTGATTTCCAGAAACTCATGCTTGAAGAACGCCTTTTGGCCGAGCAGCGCATGGGTAATCCCGATTTTGGCACCGGCTCGCAGTTCCAGGTGGCTGACCGCAAGACCGCCACCGAGATTGCCGCCATCCAGAATCAGTCGGCCTCCTCAAGCGACCTTAGAAACCGCATCTTCCGCATGAGCTTGGCTCGCCTCTTCAAGCAGGCGTGGCGTCTTTATGTGCAGTACAACAAGGAAGACTTGTTTTACCGCTACGCGGACGAGACCGGCCAGATGGTGCCAGACGGCATTCACGACCAGTATTCGATTGAGCCAAAGGGCGGATTGGATTTCATTAACCGCCAGTTCTCGCTCCAGAAGAGTGTGGCCCGGATGCAGATGTTTAACGGCAACCCATTCGTCAATCAGGGCGAGTTGGTTAAGTCAGTGCTGGAACAGGACGACCCCAGCCTTGTCCGCCGCCTCTTCCAAGACCCGCAGGCTGGCAGTGGCGACCAGGCCGAGGACCAAGCCAACGAGATTGCCACCATGCTGGCCACCGGCTTCCCAGTCAACGTCAAGCCAAGCGACGACCACAAGGTTCATATCAGCGTTCTTTTCGCTTTCCAGCAGGCTGCCCAGCTCCGGCAACAGCCTCTCGACCCCAGCGCCGTGCAGGTACTTCTCCAGCATCTTCAGCAACACTTGGCCGCGCTGGAACAAACCGACCCCAACACCTCCCGCGCCATTCAAAAGCAGCTTCGTGACGCCGCCAAGGCCGATGCCAAGGCACAGCCCCAGCAGGGGCAACCTCTACCGGCAGAGGCAGCGCCGGTTCCGGCCTAAATGGTCCCCGCCATGCGGGACGCCGTGCAGGAGCGCGGCCTCAACCATCTTTGCGTGTGGGCCAACCAGAAGGGTGCCAAGGGTAAGGCCGTTGAAATCGGTGCGTATGGCGGTGAAGGTACGGTGATTTTTGCCAAGTATTTTAAGGAAGTTGTCTCCATTGACCCTTGGCTCAACGGCTACGACAAGGACGACGTGGCCAGCCACCAATCCCCGATGAAGTGGGTCTTTTCGGCTTGGCGCGAAAGGACCAAGGATCTTGACCATGTGCGTTGCATCCGCACCACTTCCAAGGACGCGATTGTCTATTTTGAGGATGAGAGCCTGGACTTTGTCTATGTGGACGGCGACCACCGCTATGAGGGCGTCAAATCCGACCTGGAGCTATGCCGCCCCAAGGTAAAGAAGGGCGGCATTCTGGCCGGGCATGATGTGTCGTTCCCAGCCGTCCAACAAGCCCTACGGGACGTGTTTGGCGAAAAGACCGAGTTTGCATTCTTTGACGGCGATAATTGGGGGATTGTACTATGAGAAAACTAAGAGCGTTAGTGGCCTTCCTTAGAAACCAGGAGTGGGTGGACGAGCCGAAATGGACCGACGAGGACGGCAAGGCTCTGACGTCATTCCTCCAGACCCCCGCTGGCATGAAGTTATCGCGCATCCTTTTGAACCTGACGGTGAGGCAAAACTCGTCCGCAGTTCAGAAAAATCCTGACGCACTTGCACAGTCGTGTGGGTACGCTATGGGTTTCCGAGGAGCAGTGGCGACCATCGAGTCGCTTTGTTCCCCAACCAACTCGCCCGGCGTGTTTGACGATCCTGCCGGGGCCGATGACCAGATCGTCGATTAAATTCACCCCTTGGCATCAAGCCTGACCCCTTGGCCACGGGTGTAATAGAAAGGTCGAAATGGCAGACGTGAAGGAGTTGTCGGAAGCAGACGTGATGGCGATGGCACAGGCGCACGACGAGGGCCGCGATTGGCAGCCCCAAAGTGAACCGGCCAGCGCCGAACCCAAAGCGGAGACGGCTCAAGCGGAGACTAACGAGGTAATTCCCGCGTTACCCACGGAAACCGAAACCAAGACCTCATCTGGTGATGGGGCGGTGGACAAGGAAGCCAAAGCTACCGAGACCACTTCGACCACAAGTTCTTTAACAACCACAGACGAATCCAAGTCGGATGCGGCCTCCGTGAAGGAGGAGCGCAAACCGAGCCGCTATGAGAAAGCCAAGTCGCGTCTTGAAAAGGAGTGGGAAGATTTGCGGGCCGAGAAAGCAAGGCTCGCCGCCGAGCGGGAAGCCCTGCAAACCAAGGCTACCCAGGCTGGTGAAAAGGCATCTTCGGAAGCTCCAAAAAAGTCTTCTCGCAGATTTAGCGCGGACGACTACCGAGAGGCAGCTAAAAGCTATCGCAATGACGGAAACGACGAAATGGCGAAGGCTGCTGAAGCAAAAGCGGCAGAGATTGAGGAAGAGGATCGCAAGGAGGCGGAAACCCGCACTCAAGCAGAGCTAAAGTCAGCCTGGGATCAAAACCTTCTAAAAGAGGTTGAGACCAACCCGGAGCTGAAAGACAGCTCAACAAAACTGTATAAAGCCGTCAGCGAACTCCTCCAGCAGCACGCGATCCTCAGAAACTACCCCGCCGGTATCAGCGATGCGGTGGGGCTGGCCAAGCTGAGACTGAAAGCGGAAGCCGCATCCGATTTGGAAAAACGTCTGAAAGACGCCGAAGCCGAGCTTGGGCGTCTTAGAAAAGCCACGACACCGGCATCAAGCCAACCGTCGGCACCGGCCAAGATCAAAACCTTTGACGAACTAACGTCAGAGGAACAGGGGCGCGAGCTTCTGAGAATGGCCATGGAAGCCGATAGGAACTGACGATTTCGGGTTAGTGGCAAAAGGAAAAACTAACAATGGCAGTTAACAATACGGCGCAACCCGCCGGACTTATCACTCA
>OGWG01000263.1_pt1 | contig 9690 bp, 16 predicted proteins | sample 1575911 | NCBI WGS metagenome assembly OGWG01 (sample SAMN07581534, study PRJEB24739) | freshwater metagenome
TTTGGCACGTTTTCCATAACGCTTTTTCATGGAAGGAAGGCTTTTTTTCATTCCTTTTACAATCTTTTCTCGTTTCTTTTTTTCAGCAGCTGTCATCTTTTTTTCATTAATTGTGCTCATGGTTTTATTTATCAGGACATCTGTGGTTTTTGTCGATTATAATTACTGTCAAAATAAACATCTTTACCTTTTATTTTGTAAAGTTTACGTTTCTGACCTCCTGGTTCTTGGAAAGGTTCACTTCCATATGATTGTTCCAGATTTCTAACTTCGTCTTGGGCAGATTGATCCGGTTTAGTGTCTTTGGGTCTTCCGGAATTGTCTGCAGCCCAGCTTTTTGTTGCAGCATCATATTGTATTTTTCCAGAAAAGGTTTCTGCCCTTTGTTTATTTTTGTCATAAATGTGAAAATCTGCTCCCGGTCTTGAAACATCAAAATCAACCAGAATGTCACCTATGTTTGCCAAGCCATCAATTTCAGGATCTGCACTGACATTTTTAAGGCGTATAAAACTTTTTCCTCCGGATGCTGTTTCAAATGCTCCGACTTTTCCGCTAATCACATGACGTGTTCCATCATCAGATTTGTAATTAATTGAAACTGTTTGACCTGCCCGGGGTTTGTCTTTGTGATAAATGCTGGATCTTTCACTAAATTTAAAATCTTTTGATCCTTGCGGACCAAATTTTTTCATGGTTTCGCCCATGCGTCCCATAATATTTGCAGCCCCCCAAACTTTTTGACCAAATGTTTTGGCATCTTTTCCAAAAGCAACTTCTTTGGCAATATCAGCGGCTTTTCCCACTGTTCTGCGAAGCAGTCCTTGTTCATTCAATGTGTTTTCACATTTCACAGGCTGCTGCGCACTTTGGACCTGCTCATCCGTGGCTCCGTTTTGTCGGGCCAATTGTTCCACTTCATCAAATGTTGCAGCATTTTGTATCTGCATCAAAACCTGTTCAGGAACTTGATTTAACAATTGTTGAATTATGTTTTTCTTGAACACGTTCAGGTCCGGACTAAGAACATTCAAAGAATTGGAATATGCCTGGGTTTGACGCACACCACTGCTTGGGTCAATAACAAGAATTGTGACCACACCTTCGTTTTCATTCAACACATAACCCTCATAACTGGTGTCCCCATCAAAATCTTCCAAGTTGGCAATCGCCGGATCCACCCGGAATCTCATGCGGCGCAGTTTGAGTTTTTCAGTTACGGTCTGAAGTATTTTATTTTCAAAATTCACCACTATTATTTATTAAATATTACTGTGCATATCATCATAAATGCACAGTTGGTTAATCCGCCAAGCAGCATAAGTTGTTTCCGAACACTGACCATGGTGGCGCATATTTTTCATCATCATACGGTTTTGCTTGAAACGGACTATGAAAAAGATCCTTATTATAGATTTTTGAAAAAATTCGGGGCCATGGATTATGTGGATGATATTTTGATAACAGGAGAGGAAACAGGTTTAAGGTTTGATACAGAACCCCGTTTTGCGCCAAGTCACATTATTGACCGGATTGATCACTATAATCTGAACAGTTGTTTGCAACTTTTGGGTTAAGCAACGCTGCGACCCACAGTATTTCCACCGCCAACCTGTGCTGGGGGATTTTCCACATAATTCAAAAATGGTTTTTCGCTAAATTTACCGCCCTTTTCATCATATTCAGGAAAAGTGTATTCCCTGTTAACATCAATCACCACCCCTAATTGTTGCAAAAACTTTTTGCCGATAAGAACAGGTTGATCATTTTCAGTTCGGTCCCCGATGCTGAACGGAACCATTTTATACAATTCTCCATTGAAAATAATGTCCAATGCAACCAGCGGACGTTCTTCTTGTTCTCCGGCTCCTATGTGTATGTTGACCATGTCCAAAAGCGGACGAACCAATTGCTTGTCGCCTATGGTTGTAAATTTGGCATATTTGTGACCCCGTTTATCAATGATTTCAATATCAGTTCCACAAAGCACATTGTTGCTGTCATTTCCGCTATCTATTTTTGCATCTACGTTGCCAAGACCATCTATGTAAACTTTTTCAACAACCCCAACAGTTTGTGGTGAATGTTTTTCAAAGAAAAATCTAAACGGTTTAAACCCCTCTTTGTTTAATTGTATTTCTGTTTTTTCCAGTTTGTCTCCTTTTTCCCAATGCTTTCCGTTGTTTGTTGCTTTGTACTCAACCTTGTTACCTACCACATTTCCTTTTTTACCTTTGATTTTTTTTACTTTGGTAACAACTCCTTTGCTTTTATAGTGTTTGCAATCTGGATTGGTGTTCTTGATTTTGTCACCTTTACGCACCTCATTTGGAGCCAGTTTGCAAAGACCTTTCTTCATAGAGATATTTAATTATTTTGACAATTTTTGCTGTGATCTTAATATTTGGTCATATTTGTGTTGACCCAATGATTTTTGTATATTGTCCCAATTAGCTTTCCATTTTGACAATATTTCCGGATTTACTTCTTTCCAATTTTTCCAAGCATCACCATTTTCCGGAGTAACCACAGATACCAGATCAGGAGTCCATTTTGCTCCTTCGGATTGTCTGCCTTCAGGTGTGTGTACCAGTTTAAATGATTTACCGTAGTTTTGATTCCAATCTATATATTGTCTGTTACTTTCTGATATAAATTGTTTAAAAGTCTTCATGCCATTTTAAACTCCCCCTTGTTTGATCTGTCTTTGATTTCAACGATAACATGGCTATTGTAAATACTTATAAATATAAGAGTATTCTTTTCACCTCGTTTATGATAACTTACAGTTCCTTTTCCATTTATAATAAACCAAGTAGTTGTAGCCACAAGTAGTAATAGACTTAACCAAAACACTCTCACCAAAATATTTATTTGAACTTTAAAATAATTAGGAACTGTATAGGAACGGCAACTACATTAAGCCTTGGCCTTGGAGAATCTCCATCACGTTAGCTGCTAAGAAGTCTACATCTTTTGGACTCTTACCAACCATTGGGAGATACTTTTGTACATACTGCTTAAGTGTAGCTACAGAAAGGTTTGGAGTACCTTTAAGTTTATCAGCTATCATCTTAGCAGCTTGATCATCATTCAAAGGAGCTTTAGCTGCCCCGATATTTGGATAAGCTTGTTGTGGGTTAGGATGCATGCGAGGAGGCATTGCAGGTAGCTCATTCTCATTCATGAGTTGATTAAAGAGTGAATCAAACTTTGACATATCTTTTATTTATTCATTCTAGAACGAATAATCTGATCGTACTTGTGCTGACCTAGAGACTGTTGTATCTGAGGCCAATTCTTTTGCCAATTAAGAAGAGTCTCTTTATCTACTTCCGGCCAATCTGTCCAAGCTTCTCCATTCTCAGGTGTTACAACAGATACTAGATCAGGCGTCCATGGAGTGCCTTCTGATTGTCTGCCTTCTGGAGTACGAACTAATTTAAAGGTCTTTCCATAGTTTGCATTCCAATCTATGTGATTCCTAGATTCCGTTAAGAATCTTTTAAAGGTTTTTATTTAACTATTTGGCAGGTGCGCCTTTTTTCCAACTGATTCTTTTACTGCTTTTCTTGTGACGTTTTCTGCTGCTACACATGCTTTTGGTTGGACGACAGGCGGGGTATCCTTTACGCTTTTCTCCTTTTTGGCGGCCACATGCTTTACCTGTGCGACAATCAACCCATCCCTTACCTTTATTACGCATGAACCAACCACGAAGACCGTACTTTTTCTCTAAAGAGAACTTGGCTTCGTTGATCAATGAATCAACCAAGTTGTCAAAATTTTGTGTCATTTCTTTTTGCTTTTATTGCCCCAATTGGCGGCACCGCGTTTCCTGCAGGCGGATATGGCCCCAGAAGCATATGCGCTTGGAAAAACCTTGTATCGGCGCTTTACTTTATAATAACAAGCATCGTGTTTGGCTTTTTTCTTGGTGGCTTCTTCAAGAAGATGGGATACTAAATCATTGAAGTTCATGTTAATTTACTTTTTTTACTTTATAGTTTTTATGATGTTTGTATTTGTTATTTGCACATTTATTTAAATTACCAGCACATAAATTATTTTCTTTAGCATATTTTGTTAAATTATTTATTATAATTTCCTTTCCATCTGGAGTTATTATTAAAAATTTACCCATATGACGAGATATTTTATTTTTTATTTGTAAATTATATTTCTGTTTAACGAGTATGTATTTTTCTGGTTTGTTTATAATGCAACTGACATTATTCGGTATACAATTGATTATTTTTGCAATTTCTTGCACGTTTGTATCTTTATTATATAAATCAAACATTAAAATTACCTCTTTATCAGTAAACTTTCTTTGTGCTTCAAATTGATTTTTAAGAGCTTTTTTTGAAGGTTTTCGCCCAAGAGAACTTCCAGCTATTTTACACAAATTATATTTTGGTTTTAAAGTGTCAATATAATACTGTTCTTTTTTTATGCAGTTTTTGTTTTCACAAACTTCTAATATTTCAAAAGTAAAATTTACGTTTTTATTTTTATTGTATATTCTTTGAAGATATTTACATGGATTTTTATTTAAATCTAACAATCTTCTATGTTGCAAAAATCTTTTTCTAAAATTATTTGAAGCACTTCCTATATAAAATTGGCTATTAACTGGATTAGTAATTTTGTAAATTCCAGTTTTTTCCATGTTATTTTTGTTCAAACATATCAACATATCATTTGTTTATGTCCAATCACGACAAGCCATTGCTCTGGGAGTTCCGGGTTTTGCAGATCCACATTTATGTCTTTTTTTAAACGATTTTTTTCGTTTAGTATTTCCGGATTTGCCAGTAACACGCACACCTGCTTGACCCCAGTGAATACGTTTTAGTTTTCCGCCCTGACGAACACATTTCATCCATTTTTTTCCAGAACGAGTAGAATGGGCTTTTTGTGTTACTTTGGTGCAACGTGAATTTTTCTTTTCTTCAACAACACTTTCCTCCATTTCTTCCGGGTTTACTGCAACAATTTGTTTTTCATCTGAATGATATTCCGCATAGTGTTGTTTCAGATAATCGGATACCGCCAGAATATAATCATCTGCCAATGTGATTTTGCTTTGAACCCAACCTTCAAACTGATCATTGGGTTGAATCATTTCCAAAAGTTCATTGATTCTGGCTTGCATGTTTTTAAGCTGATATTGAATCATGCGACCTTCATCATCACCTTCTGGGACATGGGCTTCGTTTAATTGATCCATAATTTTGTCATAAGCATTTGCAAAATTTCCTTCTTCTTTCATGCTTTCCGGATCACTTTCAATATCATGAGGTTCATCTTCAAATTCATCTTTCTTTTTTTCACTTTCTTCACCTTCGTTTGGAGCGTGTTCATAAGCTTCTGGTATATTGTCCAAAACTTTTTTGATGGTGCTGGGTTTGAAAACAGACAACAACTGTTTATAATTTTCAAAAATATATTGTAGGGAAGGTTTCTTATTATTGTCTTGGGCTATTTCCCGAAGTATGATGTCTAGGTCATTTTCATCCATATCATATTGTACATTAATGTTTTTCATATATTAAAAAATTTATATATTAATATTTATCGTTTTAGGGATTCAATTAACCTTTCAAATTTGCTTATTTTTTCCTGAACTTCGTCATCAAAATTACCAGAAAGTTCTTTGGCTTTTGTTTTGATTCCATCAATAATCATCTTGGAAGCTTTTTGAATATCATCTCTTCTTTTTTTAATGTCTTCACCCTTGGCCCGCCACAAAGCCAGATAATTTGGGGCATCTTTTGTTTCAAAACCAAAATAATTTAAAACCACAAATGCTGTTGATTCTGCATCTATTTCTTTTTGCTGACGGGAAAGGGGTGGCATGTCCCCTTCTTTTTTCCGTTTTTTCTCTAACCAATGTAACAATTCATGCGCAGTTTCATGAACCAGCACACTTAACAGGTTAATTCCTTTAAATGTGTTGTTGATGGCTATTTTTCCACCTGAAGAATACCCACCCATTTCATCTGACATTTCTTCATAGTCCACATTTATTTTTTCACTCTTTATCCATTCAACAAGATTATTGATCATGTTTTCCAGTTCGTCCCGGGTTTCATTGCTGTCTTTGGACCAGTCTTTTCTTGTCATTGGAGTATAAGGAGACGGATGACCTGGAATCGGGGCAGTATCATTCACATCATAGGCTTTATAGAAAACAAACCTTGTGATAGTTTTTTCACTTGTTTGATCTTGTTTTTCATCTGATGAATCGTTTTCTGAAGGTTTTTTTAAATTATATTTTACCGGTCGCAACATGTAAATCGGTTTATCGAATTTTACAACTACCCGGCCATATTCTTTCCATCGTTCAGGGGCATAAACTTCGCTTGCTTTGCCCCGTGTTTGAATCCATATCAACATCTGATTGTTGAAGCTATAGGTGTATAATTTTGATTGAAACTTCAGGAAATTAACAATCATTTCTTGAGTAGCGGCTTCATCAGTGGAAGCTGCAAGTTTATCGATTATGCTATCAATTTGTTCTAGAAATTTTTTAGTATTTTTATCATCTGCAAATTTTTTAAGCATTTCCACCGTATCCTGCATTTGATCAACAACCTTTTCTGTTTTCGATTGCATGTCGGATTCTGGTTGTTTTTGATCAGGTTTTTGAATAATTTGAAGATCTGACAAATCCACACCATAAGACTCAAGTTCTTTCTTTACATTGTCATTAAATTTAAAATCAGGAATGCTATATGTTTTATTTGCTGCAAAAAATTTAAAACCCATAGCTTGTAGTTTGTCTTTTATGGGGAAGGTGTTACCTAAAAGATTTATGAAATATTGTCCCGGTCTTTTGGGATTTTCTACTTTAAATGCATAAACACCTTTAGCTTCATTTTGCTCTTTAAAAAATTTAAAAGGTGTCATGATTTAATAAATATTTACATGAGTTTAAGTGACGATCTTAAGAAAATGGGTGACCTTTATTGTGAAAATCTAGGATTGGGACCCCAAGCAAGCCCTTCTCTTAATCCTGCTGTGGAAATGCCTGCAGTGGTTCGTCAGGATCCCAAAGAAACATTGAATCAGTTCAAGGAATATTTTCGCGGAATACAATGCCCTAAAATGCGCAAACAGATAGCTTTGGAAATACTACAAGAACTTATACCTTAAGTCGGTAAAATTTTATAGAAGTTATTCGGCTACTTTGGTCAACAATACCGCCCCGAAAAATTTCTAGTTTTTTGTTTTTCATTAAAAGTGAAATAGCTTTTCGACCCAAAGTTTCGCTTAATTTCAATTCTCGGCAAAGTTGAGTGAATGTTTTCCATCCATTACCTTTGGGAAGCTTTTCTTTGCTTTTGGCATATTCACAATAAAGACGATGCCAATCTTTATGAGCCGGTTTATAAAATACTTTGCTGGTCAAAACTTTGGTGGTAGTCAGAGAAGTTCCCATGAGTGTTTTAACTTTATTATGTTTTATACCCCAATTTAAAAATTTTCGGCAATTATCGCTACTGCATCTTATAATCCCTACGACTTCCAGTTGGGTTTTCCATTTACCACCCGGTCGGCGCTCTTCTTTCCGAATAACTGATTCAAGTTGTTCTATCCATTTAGACATAATTTGTACCAAATTTTTCTTTCCAGATAGTTTTTTTGTGAATTAAATTTGTATCCGTCAAAAATTTTGACACGATTACTTACTTTATGTTCTTTGATCAATCTTAAAATTTTACTGCGGCCCAATCCTGTTTTTTCTGAAAGTTCATTTACTGTAAACCAATCTTTGCCAGTCGGAAGTCTTTGTTTTTCTTTTTTATATATGTCCTTGTTAAAAAATGTTTCCCAATCATGTTTTTTATGACGATACCATACGGCTTTTATAATTGTTCCTTTATTGGAGCGAATGTTACCTGAATACTGTTCACAATCCTTTTTTTGCACCAATTCACTTAAAACAATTCGAAGTGTGTGATAGCTTAGTTTTTTCTCGCATATTTTTGATATCTCTTTTACTGTCATCCAATTTTCACCGTCTGGTCGTCTTTCATCTTTACGCAACTCATTAAAAAGAAAACGGGCCCAATTGTCCTTTTCAACATTTTTAATGGTAAACTTTTTACTCATGGACCGATGTTATCGGAACTTAAGATAATGTCAACTATAAACCTTGATATTGGTGGGAATTATATATTTTTTATTGCGTTCTTTGGCTTGATACACTTCGTGGGTTCCGTCCATATGAATCAGACCAAAAGCCCAGCCATGTTGCCAACGAAGACGGCGCATCTGATTTCGATTATAGGAAGGTGCCAGATTGCTTAGACATCCAATGTTCCAACCTTCACGAACATCCGTGCTGACTGATCGGAAATAATCTATGGCATGGGTATGTCCGAACAAAACGTTCCCATACACATCAGAATGTTGTTTTGCACCGTGAATATTGTGTCCATATCCATGAACAAACGAAAGGGAACCACATTTGTAAACACCTTCTTTGGAATCATACGGAAGCATTTTGACTCTTTGTTTATCGCACATCTGTTCAATTGAATCTATTCCTTGACGGGCATAATCTCTTTTCAACCCACTGCTGGCATTTAAACGCAAATCATAAATTCTTTCATCATGATTTCCCCGAAGAAAAACTTTATCACCGCCAAATGAAAAAAACTTTTTGAAGAAATCCTTTCCGGCTTCCCAGTCTTCAATCATGCTTTGGCTTTGTTCGGTATCCACATCACAATTTTTACGAATTGCCCGAAAATCCCAAACGTCACCAATACAAACCGTGAGATCTGGTTTGTAATCCCGCATGAAACTGAACAAACATTTTAATGCTTGTTGATCCGATTCGTCACCATGAACATCCCCGGCAGCAACGAACTTTATTGGTTTGGCCATAACTTTATTTTACGGATGAAAGCGTAATTTCAAGAGGTAGTCTCTGGAATATATTTATTAAGAATTGGTATGATTTTATTTTCCAAATTATCAAAAGCATTGCTGGCATCAATTTTTAAATTAATAAGGTCTGCTTTTTCTTTGTCATCCAGCTTGTCGATAAGAAGGGCTTTACGGATCAGATCAACAAGATACTGAACACCTTGTGTATCCAGCTTGGGTGTTTCTTCTGCAGGTTGTTCGGTTGCTGGCTGTTCAGCAGCTGGAGCTTCGGCAGTATTTTCAGGAGCATCCAAAGTTGCTGGAGGTTGTTCGTTTAACAAACCATATTTATTTTTTAAAATATCATCAAATTTCATTTAATTGTTCCTAATTTTTTAGTAAGATTTTTTGCAAAATTTGAAAATGAATTAACAACACCGGCAGTTACTGTGTCCATAATTCTTTTTTGTTGAGGATTCATTAATGTTTTCAGAATTCCCAAATCAGATTGGCTCATGGCTTTTGGATCCAAACCAGCAGTTGCTGATTCTTGATCTTCCTGATTTCCTTCTTCATCTTCAGAATCTGAATAGGGTTTCACATTTCCTTTCGGATCAATCTTGAATTTTCCTTTTTGCCCGTCCACATCGTAACTAACAACAGCATTCATTTTTTTAATACCTTCGTATTTGGCTTTTCCTGACGAAACCATTTTATCGTGACTGGGAAACAGATCGGAAGAGCACACGTCTGAACTCCAGTCACTAATGCGCATCTCGTATGCCGTCTTCTGCTTGAAAAAAAAAA
>OGWG01000264.1_pt1 | contig 9688 bp, 11 predicted proteins | sample 1575911 | NCBI WGS metagenome assembly OGWG01 (sample SAMN07581534, study PRJEB24739) | freshwater metagenome
GTTTCCCAGTCACGATAGGATCCGCTCAAGCAAAAGAATACTTCAGAAGGCATGGGTGGCGAGGATGAGGAAGATGATGAGCCTCAGTCGATCACTGATCGCAGTTTTCGTCGCCGAGAGCAAGAATTGGTCAATGAGACTGGCAAGATCTTCATGTATGAATTGCCAGATGCTGTTCTCGAAAACATCATTCTTCCTAACACGGAAGTGATGAACGATCTTGATAAATTTATTCAAATTCAAGTTGCCGATCCGAATTATCGCTACGGGCAAATCGGAATTTCCTACGACACTGTTGTACAGAAATGCGTTCGCAAATTTAATGCGAATAACAAGAAAATCATTATGCATATTCTGAAAGAATTCGAGATGCGTAAGAAAGCCAGCGAGTATGCTCGAACGCAAACTGCTCGAACTGGTGAATTGAACATGAATGTTCTGCATAAGTATCGATTCAGCAATGATCTCTTCAAGAAGATCACAGTTGTGCCGAAGGGCAAGAATCATGGATTTGTCATGTTTGTCGATATGTCAGGATCGATGCTTGACATCTTTCGAAACACGATTGAGCAGATGCTTGTGTTGGCTTCGTTCTGTAAACTCGCAAAAGTTCCTTTTGAAGTTTATGGCTTCAGCGATGATGCCTATGACAATCGAAAATATTTCGACATGATCAAAAATACTCAATTTCACTCTAATCATGACATTGATATGTCGTTGACCAACAGTTGGTTTCATCTAAAACATCTGATTGGTTCTTCGCTGTCACCTGTCTCATATCGTCGAGCATTTAATTTGCTTTGTGTTCTGATCAATGAGTATGGTGGTTCATATGACTATCGTAAATCTTATCAATCGCAAGACAATGGTGGTTGGCAAACTAATTGGGAGAGTGCAGGCTTTGGTTTGAATGGAACACCCTTCGTCGAAACTCTGCTAGCCTCTCGTGAAATTATTACAAAGTTTCAGCAAGATCATAAACTGAATGTTTGTAATGTGATTTATCTGACAGACGGCGAGGGCGGAAATAATATGTCATATCCTCCGATCAGTGATGCCTCTGGTTTTTATGATGACCGCCGCAAGTCTGTTGTCTATTTGATTGACAAAAAGACCAAGAAGAAGGTCAAGTTGCAGACTGTATATGATGTTCAGGCACCTCTAACGCAACTTGTTTCTGATATTACTGGATGCAAGCATATCGGATTCTATGTGGGAAAAAATAGAAAGGCGATGCAACGCGATTTGAAGCATCTCACTCATGGAAAATCTGTTGCTGAGCAAGAAAGTGTTAGACAAAGTTTTCGTGAGCACAATTACTTTATTGTCGATCGTCTTGGGTATGACAAGTATTTCTATGTTGTTCTTCCGAGTACAAATATTGTTGATGAGAAACTTGTGATCACTAATGATATGAACAAGAATAAAATGGCTCGCGAGTTTTCCAAGAATTTGATCAGCAAGAAGAGCAATCGATTGCTCTTGACAAAGTTGGCCGAACAACTTGCTACAGGGATGTAATCGCAAGTCATTGATTCTATTATACATTATACCATTGCGTTTTGCATCAATTCAAGCATAATATGATTGTGTTGTCAGTAAACTATGGAGTCTAATGTGAGAAAGTCTTTTTATGATAACCTGTCGAATCGCATGGCAGTCCTCGAGAAGTTGTATGCGTTCTTTGACAAGGAAGTGATTTCCTCGAAGGAATTAAATTCCTTCTGTAACAATTCGAAGAATGGTGTGAACAAATATCCGCATTTCATTGTGCGTGAGCGCAAGGTGAGCCGCGGACAATTCAATATTGTTCCGAAGCATGTTGGCTGGACCACGCCTGCTGATTCGCCGACGTCGACGAATCAAGATGAGATTGCGATTGATGCCCCTAAGATGGTCGCGCAGATTGTGAATCTTGCTGCTAAGCGCGCAACAAATGCAACTGAGTCATTTGTGCCCGATCGCGACGAAACCTATGTTCCGTTCGGATTCTACAATGATCTTCGAGACATTATCAAGTCTCAAATCTTCTATCCGATCTATATCACTGGCTTGTCTGGTAATGGCAAGACCATGATGATTGAACAGGTTTGTGCTTCGCTCAAGCGCGAGTTGATTCGTGTGAATATCACAAAGCGCACCGATGAGTCTGATTTGATCGGCTCTTATGAGTTGATTGATGGTAGCACTCTTCGCCGAGAAGGACCCGTGATCACGGCGATGCGTCGTGGTGCCATGCTTCTACTCGATGAGTGTGATCTTGGCACTGAAGACATTCTTTGCCTTCAGCCGATTCTTGAGGGCAAGCCATACTTCGACAAGAAGACTGGTGAGGTCATACATCCTGCTCTCGGATTTAATGTGATTGCTACTGCGAACACGAAGGGCAAGGGCAGTGACGATGGCCGATTCATCGGAACCAATCTGCTCAATGAGGCATTCCTTGAGCGATTCGCAATCACTGTTGAGCAAGAGTATCCTCCTGCTGCAACTGAGCGCAAGATTCTCGAAAAGAATTTCGCTGTTCTCGGATTGACTGATGCTGTGTTCATCGAGCGATTGATTACATGGGCAGATGTAATTCGCAAGTCCTTTGCTGATGGTGCGGTTGATGAGGTCATCTCGACTCGTCGTCTCGTGCATATCAGTAAGGCATTCTCTATCTTCGGCAATCGATTGAAGGCGATTGAGATGTGTCTGAATCGTTTTGATTCTGACACCAAGAATGCGTTTTTGGATCTCTACACGAAAGTTGATGCAGAAGCAACTCCGCCAAAGGTTGAGGCTGTTTTGAATCCGAATGAGTTGACTGTGACTTCAGAATCTGGCTCAGGCTGTATCACCTTTTCATACAAAGGCGAGTCGGTGACATTCAATGAGTCTGAATTGAGTGATCTTCGCTCAGAGGGTTTGAACGAAGAGCAAATCAAACAGCGAGTACTCGCAACTCTTGCGAAAATTCTTGAAAAGAAGGGAGCGATCTAATATGACTCTGCAAGAAGAAGTGAATGTGTTTCTGAATAATCTTCGCGAAACTGGTGCAATCAATATGTTTGGTGCCGCAACATATGTTGCTGAGACTTTTGATGTCAGCAAAAAAGAGGCTCGCGATCTTTTGAAAAACTGGATGGAAACTTTTGCCGAAAGGCAAAAATAGGAGATTATCGTGGGATTAGACATGTACTTGAATGCTTCGAAGTATCTTTCTGATTTCGATCAGGCGGATCGCGAAAAGAAAGAAACAATGTTGAATTTGTTTCCTGAACTGCAAGTTTACACGAAACGCAATCCGATTCGCGAAGTGACTGCTGAGATTGGATACTGGCGAAAAGCGAACGCAATTCATAATTGGTTTGTCAAGAATATTCAGAATGGCAAGGATGATTGCGGAAAGTATTATGTTTCGCGAGAATCTCTTGAAGAACTCAAAAATCTGTGTCAAAGAGTTTTGGCAGATAATAAACTTGCTCAAGAACTCTTGCCTCCGACAAGCGGATTCTTTTTCGGCAGTACTGAACCTGATGAGTATTATTTCACTGATCTTCGAAGTACAATTGAGATCATCGATCGTGCTCTTGCGCTTCCTAATGGTTGGATGATTGGATATCAATCAAGTTGGTAAGCAAGAGTTTACTTTTGAGATTTGTTATTATATAATAACAAGTATGTCGCAAGAAAACCCTCGCTCTTGTGATATTTTTTGAAAGAGGTGACTTTATAAAGGTGAATGACATATGTTGAATGCTCTTAATTCTTTTGTAAACTATCTGGATCACGGCAATACCGTGACAGCGCGTCAGGCTCGAACGCTATTCAAGGTCAAAAATGTTGCTGATCTTGTCTATCGTGCGCGCAATCAGGGTGTTTCGATTTATACAAATCGCACCACTCTGAGCGATGGCACCAAGACTTTTACATATCGTCTTGGCAATCCTTCGACTCAATTCGAGAAGTATCTCGACCGTGGTCAGGTTGCACGTGCAAGAAAAACATTGTATCGTGATGCGATCAGCGTTGCAATGAATGCCTAATTTCTTGGCATAAAACAAACCGTTCTGGTTGCTGTGGGGGCTGTTCTTGCCCCCACAGTTGCATTTGACATGAATACAATTCACATATATAATCAAAACATGCATCAAAACATGCATCAAAACATGCAAAAAAGAGGTGTTCTCATATGGTCAAAGTAATAGTTGCAAGAAATAAGATTGATTGCTCGCATTTGCTTGGTCAATTCCTTGACGAATCACATTATGATGTTTTGATTGAAGAAGACACAGACTGCTATCAAAAAGCAGACTGCGATCCTGTAACTATGTCCTCATGCAATTTTGAAGCATGTGCAGATTGTACACAAATAAACACTCAAGATGAGCGTAAGATTGCATTTAAATTTCGTAAAAATTTCTTTTCTAAGAAAGAACAGAAAGAAGCCTATACAGGGTTGCGTGATGCCGCAGTTGCTTCACAAAATCGTGGACTTGCTGCAGGACCCAAGGGCGAAAAATGCGGTAATCGCGAATGGGTTACAGAATTTCAATTGCGTGTTCTTGACTTTTTTCAGAAACAATCTGAGTACACAACCTTTGAAATAAATGTTGCTGAAGAGATTTCTCGATTAAGAGAATTGTATGGCAATGTGGATTCAACTCGTGGACTGGTTTGGTTGACGAATCAAGTCAATCAACATAATTTCAAGTTTGAATCTTGGCTGCAAAAAGCAGTTCAGATGAACATCATCGAACGCAAAAAAGAAGTGGCCGACATTGAAAATACATTTATTTCTGACACAACATATGCAAATGTTGTAATGTCTGGAATCGCTGGTTGGTTTGATCGCTATCCGCGCATTCCTTATGGTCGTGCAACTTCTTACACTCAAAATCATTATGATAAGTTTTCAATGTCATTTCCGTTTCTTCAATCATTAAATCGTGGTTTTAGAGAATTGCTTCCTTGGCGTTGGAAAAATCAAAAGACAGCTGCTGATAAGATCGATTCAGCATTTTTGATTCCAGGAACTGTGTTTACAACAATTACAGTGAACAAAACATTTAGAACAGCAGCACATTATGATGCAGGTGATTTTGCGGATGGACTCTCCAATCTCTTGGTTCTTTCGAATAATGGGAATTATTCTGGTGGATATTTGATCTTTCCAGAATATAGAATAGCAGTGAATGTCAGACCAGGAGATTTGTTATTGGTAAACAATCATGAAATTATGCATGGCAATACGCCCATTGTAACACATGATGAAATTGCTGAACGAATTAGTCTTGTCTGTTATCTGCGCGAAGGTATGTTAGAACTCGGCAGCAAAGAATACGAGGATCATCGATACAATTATGTCGAGTCTCGTCGTAAAAACAAAGATCATCCTTTGCAGAGAAAGATGTGGAATGGAATTTCGTCTATGATGTGGGAAGAAAAAGAATGGTACGACTACTTGGAGAAAAATGGTGGTCGAGAAATGGTTGCCAAATATCATCCAGAGGCGTATAATAAAATCTGCACATTAGAAGATATGTTCTCATAATATTACACTGAATTTTTTTGGAGTCATCAAGCATGAAATATTCTATAGCAATTCCTTCTTACAAGAGAGCCGAAACAGTAAAGAATAAAACTTTGTCTCTCTTAGAAAAATACGAAGTAGATCCGAAAAATGTAACTGTCTTTGTTGCGAATGAAGAAGAACATGAAGCATATTCCAAATCATTGAAGAATAGTCCATACAGAAATAATCTTGTAATTGGAATTCGTGGTATGGGCGCAATTCGAAATTTTATTCGTAAGTATTACAAAGAAGGTGAATATATTGTAAATCTTGATGATGATCTTTCAAGCATTGAAAGAAAGTCAATTCAAAATGAAAAGAAACTTGAGCAGATTGAGAATATTCACAAAGAATTAATTGAACCTATGTATCATCTAATGATTGAAAATAAAAACAAACTATGCGGTGTCTATGCTGCATCAAATCCATTCTTCATGAATTATAAACCAAAAATTGGTTTGTATTATTGCATTGGATCTTGTTGGGGTAGTATCAATGATCATTCTGAAGAAAGAATGGTTCAATTAGATGACAAAGAAGATTTCGAAAGAACTCTACAACACTATGTTTTAGATGGATCAGTTTGTCGACTGGATAATATCACAGTAATTTCTAAGTATTACACTGAAGATGGTGGTATGCAAGTAGAGAGAACTGTTGAGCGCATTGACAGAAGTGCTGATGACTTAGTTCGAAGATTTCCTGATCTGTGTACAAAATATATTCGTGAGACTACAGGTCATGCTGAATTGAAACTCAGAGATACTTCTGGTGGTAAATACACTAAAGTAGAAAATACGCTAGAGGGCATGTTTGGTTGACTATATATCATACTGATTTGAACTTTTTTAACTTTGGAGATTGATATGCATTTAGAAGTAAAAGTAGAAGAATTGAGAAAGAACAAGTTATTTTGCGCAACGCCAATGTATGGCGGTATGGCTCATGGAATGTATATCAAATCTTGTTTAGATTTGCAAGCATTGTGTGGTCAATATGGAATAGAAGTAAGATTCTCATTTATCTTTAATGAATCTTTAATTACAAGAGCGCGCAATTATCTTGTAGACGAATTCCTTCGAGCAGAAGGATTTACGCATTTGTTATTCATTGATGCTGATATTCATTTTGACCCAAAAGATGTAATTGCTTGTCTTGCTTTAGACAAAGATGTAATTGGTGGGCCATATCCGAAGAAATCCATCAAGTGGGGATCAGTCAAAGAAGCAGTCAAGCGTCATCCTGATATTGAGATCAGTGAACTTGAAAAACTTGCAGGCGACTTTGTGTTCAATCCTGCACCAGGGACTGAGAAATTTTCTGTTGCTGAGCCTATTGAAGTTCTTGAGATTGGTACAGGATTTATGATGGTCAAACGACATGTGTTTGATCGTTTTAGAGAAGCCTATCCTGAGTTTAGTTATCGGCCAGATCATGTTGGTCAGGCCAACTTTGATGGCACTCGTTATATTCATGCTTATTTTGATACTGTCATTGATCGTAAGCGTACAATTATTGTCGATGGAGTAGAAAAAGAAGTTGGCGGATCAGATCGATATCTCTCTGAAGACTATATGTTCTGTCAATGGTGGCGTCGTTTGGGTGGCCAAATTTGGCTCTGCCCATGGATGAAGACTCATCATGTTGGAACGTATGCATTTACTGGAGATATGCCTGCAATAGCCAACTATGTGGGGGCTTTGTGATACTTGGATTAATTGGATTTATTGGGGCTGGAAAAGGTGCGATTGCTGATATTCTTGTTAAGCGTCATGGATTTCTCAAAGAAAGTTTTGCAAATAGCGTAAAAGATGCCTGTTCTGCAATTTTTGGATGGAATCGCGCTCTGCTTGAGGGTGACACACCAGAATCTCGAGCATGGCGCGAGCAATCAGATCCTTGGTGGTCAGAGAAATTAAATCGTGAGTTCTCGCCAAGGCTTGCATTGCAATTACTCGGAACAGAAGCAGGCCGTAATGTATTTCACCTTGACCTCTGGGTTCATACTGTGATGCGTCGATGTGAGCAAGCACCTGACAATCATTATGTCATTACTGATGTAAGATTTCCAAATGAAATTCATGCAATACAAAATTCTGGTGGCAAGATAGTTCGTGTTCGTCGCGGACCAAATCCAGAATGGTATGAAACAGCTCTAATGGAAAACACCACACATGAGGACAAATTGTGGATTCTTCATGATGCTGAAAAACTTATGAAGCAAAAATATTCACATGTTCACTCCAGCGAATGGGCTTGGATTGGCACAGACTATGATTTTTTGATAGACAATAATTGTGATTTAAAAGAATTAACAATTAGGATTGACAACATGATGAGATGCATTTATAATAATGATGTGGAAACAATTGAGGATACTGTACAATGAAACTTTCTGACAATACATTGACAATTTTAAAAAACTTTTCAACAATAAATCAAAGTTTGCTATTTAAATCTGGCAATACTTTAAAAACAATTTCGCCATTGAAGACCATCTTTGCCGAAGCAACAGTTGAAGAGACTTTTACAAAAGAATTTGCAATTTATGATTTAAACAAGCTCTTAGCAAAGATGTCTCTTTACAAAGACGCAGAGTTGAAGTTTGATGATGATAAATTGCACATCAGCGCAAAAAAGAAGTCTGACTTTATCAAATACTGTTCATCTAAAGTGATTATCACTCCACCAGAAAAGCCAATTGTATTTGCCAATCCTGATTGTTCATTTAGTATTTCTCAAGAAGATCTTGATTGGATGCGAAAGAGTGCGAATATTTCTGGATCGCCAAACTTTGTATTTGAGAGTGATGGCACCACCGTGCAATTTATTGCAACTGATGTAAAAGATGATTCTGCTGATCAGTCCAAGATTGAGATTGGAACAGTTGAGAATGAAAAAACATTTCGTGTTGTAATGAAGGCTGAGAATTTCAAGTTGCTTGATGGATCATATGATGTTTCAATTATTAAGAAAGGTCTGTCACAATTTAAACATAAAACTGCTCCGATCATTTATTACATTGCAATCGAAGCACCGAACTCAACATTCGGAGAATAAATTATGGCATTGAATAAAGCAAAGGTGTTGGGATGCTTGCAAGAAATCTCAAATTCTTTGACTCGCGTAGAATCAGAACGCGAACAGATCAAAGAAATATTGCAAAAAATGCAAGATGAGTGTGAGATTCCGAAGAAACTCGGAAGAAAACTTGCAAGGACTTATCATCGCAGAAATTATGCAGAGGAATTGGCAGAGCAGAATGACTATCAAAGTATCTATGAAGCTGTTGCGCAATAACAAATAATAGTGTGAGATTATATTATGAAAGAATCGCTCTGGGTGGAAATTTACAGACCAAAAACCATTCAAGATTGTATTTTACCAGATGAACTGAAGAAAACTTTTCAATCATATGTTGATCGCAAAGAGATTCCACATCTCTTGCTTTGCGGCGGTCCAGGCGTGGGAAAAACAACCATAGCAAAAGCTCTCTGTGATGAAATCGGTTGCGATTATCTGATGATCAATTCGTCTGATGAATCTGGTATCGACACATTTAGAACCAAGATCAAAAACTATGCCAGTTCAATGTCAATGAATGGTGGCAAAAAAGTCATCATTCTTGATGAAGCAGATTATTTGAACCCCAATAGTGTGCAACCAGCCCTTCGTGGCGCGATGGAAGAATTTGCTCATAATTGCACTTTCATCATGACTTGTAATTACAAGAATCGTATCATTGAGCCTTTGCATTCTCGATGTGCTGTGATTGAATTTAAATTGCGCAAAGAGGACAAGCCAAAGATGGCTGCACAGTTTATGAAGCGTGCTGCTGAAATTCTAGCCGCAGAAAAGATTCCATATGACAAATCTGTTCTTGTTGAAGTTGTCAAGAAACACTTTCCAGATTATCGTCGTATTCTAAATGAACTTCAAAGATATTCTGTGAGTGGAAAGATTGATGCTGGTATTCTCACTAGCATTGCCGATGTTTCCCTGACTGATCTTGTAAAGGCTTTGTCAAATAAAGATTTTTCTGCAACTCGTAAATGGGTTGCTGATTTCGGTGGCGATGATCCTGCAAAGGTATATCGTAAAATTTATGACAGTCTGTATGATGTCATG
>OGWG01000265.1_pt1 | contig 9649 bp, 9 predicted proteins | sample 1575911 | NCBI WGS metagenome assembly OGWG01 (sample SAMN07581534, study PRJEB24739) | freshwater metagenome
TTGAAGCCAAGCTGGATGAGATTATGGCGAAGTTGGCAGGGGCGATGGAGGCAAACAAAGCGCGGTTTGACCAGTTGGATATTGAGGTTCAGAAGATGAGCAAGGTGCCAACGGCAGAGCCACGCAAGCGCACCAGCGATGCGATTGTTGAGAACATCAAGTTGTCGCGCAACACGAATTTTGAAGCATTAACACAAAACCTAAAAAACCTAAAATAAAAAACTATGAGCTTTTCACTTGGAGGATTAACATCCTACGTTGAGCAACAGCGATTGCCGTTGCTGACCAAAGCCGTCTTCGATGCGAAGACGCAGTCATTAATGCAGAAGCGTGTTGGCGTTAAGTATGAGGAAGCCCTCAACTTGATGGACACCGATGCAGTATTCCAAGCCGCATCCACCTGTGCGTGGAATGCGTCAGGAACAACCACGTTCAGCCAGCGTAACATCAGCGTTGCGCGGGTGAAGGTGCAGGAGGAGTTGTGTCCTCGCTCGTTGGAACAATACTGGATGCAAACCCAGTTGACGCAAGGTAGCAACTACGAAGGCGTACCTTTCGAGCAGGCTTTCGCAGAGCAGAAAGCGAAGCAGATTGCCAAGAACATTGAGAACGCCATTTGGCAGTCAACCACTGCAACTGGTGCCTCAGGGTGGACAGGTTCATCTGCATCATTGAGCGGTGACGCGAATTTGAACAAGACCGTTGGTTTGCTTCACCTGATGGAAAAGACAGCCGCATCTGGTTCAATCGTGTCGAGCCTTGCAACTTCGACTATCAATGACAGTACCGTCGTGGGCGCGTTTGAGACCGTTTACCAAAACATCCCTGTTGAAATCATCAGCAAGGACGACATCTACGCTTTTTGCGGATGGGATACCTACCGCATCCTTGCCAACAAACTTGTAGGTTTGAACCTGTATCAGGGTGACCTTGGGCAGTTGGGCGCAGGCGAGATGTTCTTCCCATCGACCAATATGCGTGTATGCGCGGTGAATGGCTTGAACAGCACCCGCCGAATCGTAGCGACTTCGTTGAGCAACCTGTTTTTCGGTACTGACCTGCTTTCCGATGAGGACACTTTCCGCATCTGGGCGAGTTACGACAACGACCAAATCCGCTTCCAAGCGGCGTTGAAATACGGGGTGCAGTTTGCTTATCCCGAATTTATGGTGCTGTACAGAGCGAGCAACTCAACGCAACCTGCTGGCTGATGAAAGGGCAGGGAAACCTGCCCTTCTTTTTCTTCTGACACTATAAACAAGAAAAAATATGAGCTGCGCACTTACATCTGGTTATGCATTAGGTTGCCGCAATAACGTTGGCGGCATTAGCGAAATTAGGCTTGCGTCTTACGTTGCATCGGGAGTCATAGCCACCAACGCCACAGGCACGGTGAGTGGCTTCACTGGCTACGCTTCGGGTAGCAATGCCTTCTACAAATACGAATTGCCGAAGGGTGTGGGTCAGTTCACCGAAACGACCAACGCCAGTGTTGAAAACGGCACTATCTTCTACCAGCAAGAAATGACGCTGGTCATTAACAGGCTCACGCAGGAGGTGCGCAATCAGTTGCGCCTTGCTTCCAACGGCAGGTTGCTGGCAATCGTCACCGACCGCAACGGCAAGTATTGGCTGTTGGGTGAAACGAATGGCATTGAGGTGACTGGCGGCACGGCGCAGTCAGGAACAGCGATGGGTGACCGTGGTGGCTACGAGCTTACCTTCACTGCGATGGAGGCACAGCCTTGCCGCGAGGTATTATCGACTGCCATTGCAGGGGTAACCGCAACAGCGCAAATCACAGGCGGCGCGAATTAATTGTAGTTAAGTTTGGGGTGGTTGAAAGCCAGTGCATTAAGGGTTGCACTGGCTTTCTTATTTTTGCACAACGTTAACCCTTAAATCTGCACAATGAGAATCTGCATCGTTTACAACCAACACCCGACTGGGTGCAGTTATTATCGCCTTGAAATGCCGAATGCCGCCGTTCACGACCTATGCGGTGGCGTGGTGGACTTCGTCAGCATCGACGACATCAGGAGGATGAATGATGATGAACTGAAAACCATTGACTTATTCCTGTACAACCGAACGTGGATAGCAGGCCCGATTGAAGCGGTGGAACAGGTGGCCAACATCCTGCGGCAGTACGGTGCGCGCATTATTTTGGATATGGACGATTACTGGCACCTTGGCACAGGGCATAGCTTTTACAGGCACTACCACGAAACCAAGATGCCTGCCATCATTGAGAAGCATATCAGGCTGTCTGACCACATCATTTGCACTACCACCTACCTGCGCGATGAGTTGGTAAAATTTAATAAGAAAGTCAGCATTTTCCCGAATACGCCTTACATTCAGTACAAGCAATTTCAGGAACAGCCAACGCAAAGCGAGCGGGTGCGGTTTGGTTACTTCGGCGCGGCCCAGCACACAGAGGATGTTGAACTAATGCGGTCACCGTTGCAACGCCTGTCGGATGAAACCCAACTGGACGGCAAGTATATGATTTACTTGGCGGGATGGAATGAGAATAACCCGATATATCAAGGATATGAGCAGGTATTCAGCAATAAAGGCAAGAACAACAACTATTCGCGGATTCAAGCGGCGGATATTTACAGCTATGTGCAGGGGTATAATTGGGTGGACGTGAGCCTTGCGCCACTGCGCGACACCAAGTTTAACAAGTTGAAGTCGGAGTTGAAGATAACGGAAGCGGCTTGGATGGGTAAGGCGGTCATTGCCAGCGAGGTGCCGATGTATGCGGACTGCATTGAGAATGGCGTGGATGGTTGGCTTGTTCCCGAGAAGAAGGAGAAGCTGTGGCACAAGTATATGCGGGCGTTCATCAACGAGCCAGCGATGGCAAAGGAAATGGGTGAGCGGTTACGTGCGAAGATGCAGGGCAAGTTTGACATCCAGCAAATCAGCGAGGCAAGGTTGAATTTGTACAAAAGCGTGGCGCGTGGTATTTAGAAGTAATGCTATACCTGAAAGCCAGCCAATCCAACACCATCAGCGTCACGTGGACAGAGCGCGCAAGCAACGCGAACATCTACAAGTTGATTCTGACCAACATCGCCAAGAACACCAGCACCGCGATTTACATAGACGCGATTAGCAACGCGAGCAGTTACGAGGAGAGATATGACCGCTTTACGTTTACGTTGGGTGCGCTTGAGAAGGGACAATACAAATACGAGGTGTTGCAGGACGCGAATGGATACGAGGCAGGTGATGCGATTGGCGGTGGCTTATTCGTGTTTGAGGATAGCGGCTATGCGTACATCAGCGCGGCGGCAGACCAAGCAACGGACGCGCCTTGGGGGTGCGAGGGCGTTGAAATTGACGTCTATTCAGGTTTGATTGGTGCTGGTGCTGGCAACACTGATTTGATTGTCGCAGGTTGCCCCACATCGGGTATAAGCGCGAGGATTTGCGACCAGTTAGTGCTGAACGGTTACAGCGATTGGTTCTTGCCAAGCGTTGGCGAATTGTCGCAGATGTATTTGCAATTGGCCGCTGTTGGATTGGGCAACTTCACAAACCAACGATATTGGTCAAGCACAGCAATTGATGGAGACCCAAACGTTGCCGCCACTATCGACTTTAATAACGGAACAGGTCACAACCATCATCGTTCGCAAACCAATCGCCACACAAGGGCGATGCGCCGCTTCCTGATGGGAACGCCAAGGGTCGTGGAGACAGGGCTTGCATACATCGAACCCGCAACTGCAACATATGTTGCACCAAGTAACAACAACACCTATGTCAGCTTCTAAATTCGCATTTAGTTTTATCCCCACGACCGACTACCAGTTGCCCGTTATGCTGGAAAATAAGCAGGCCAATATGGTGCTGTTCGGTGAGCGCAATGAATATCCGTACTACCTGCTTGACAATTACCACAAAAGTGCAAAACATTGCGCCATCGTCAACGGCAAGGTTCACTACATCGTTGGCAAGGGATGGAAGGCGAGCGACAAAGGCACGGTTGAACAGCAGGCACGTGCGGAGGAGTTCATCCGCGACCCGAATGTTGAGGATGACCTGAACGACCTGACCGAGAAGCTGGTGCTGGATTTGGAGTTGTTCAACGGCTTCGCGCTTGCGGTGACGTGGAACAGGGGTGGCGGCATTGCTTTTGTCGAACACGTGCCATTCCAGAAGGTACGCGTGTCGTTGGACGATGAGATGTTCCTAATTGCTGACTGGTACGATGCGCGTATGGTTCAGCAGTTTCCACGCGGAAACGAGGTCGAGAAGATGCCGAAGTTTGATGAGCAGAACCGCGTTGGCAAGCAGATGTTTTACTACCGCCATTATTCGGCAGGAGTTCAGCATTACCCGCTTCCTAATTACCAAGGTGCGCTTGCGTACATTGAGTGCGACGCGGAGATAGCGCGCTTTCATATCAACAACATCCGCAACCAGTTTTGGGGCGGGCAGTTGATAAACTTTGCTGATGGCATCCCGACTGAGGAAGAAAAGGATGAGATTGAACGGATGATGCGCCGCAAGTTCAGCGGTGCAGGGAACGCAGGCAGGTTCGTGTTGACCTTCAGCAGTGGCAAGGAAAGCGCGCCGAGCATCCAGTCGCTCACGCCGAGCGACCTTGATAAGCAGTTCGACCTGCTGAACAAGCAGATACAAGAAGAAATATTTGTCGCGCACAATGTAACCAACCCACAATTGTTTGGCGTGAAGACCGAAGGGCAGTTGGGTGGCAGGAAGGAATTGATTGAGGCGTATGAGCTGTTCAAAAACACCTACGTCAACGCACGCGTGATGATTGTGGAACGGATGATTAACTACATTGCAGGATTCAACAACATCGAAGGCCTATACCTATGCCCAACTGACCCAGTGACGGAGCAGTTAAGCGAACAGGTGCTGACGCAGATAATGACGCGCAACGAATTGCGCGAGAAGGCAGGACTTGACCCGCTTGAAGAAGAACAGGCGCAACCCGAAGGCGCACCTGCGGCGGAGGCATTGGCAACCGAGCCAGTGAACGAAGCATTGCGCACGATGACAGGACGGCAGTTTCAGCACCTGATGCGGATTGTCCGCAACTTCCAGTCGGGCAAGATTAGCGAGGCGCAGGCACGCACGATGTTGGGCAGTGGCTTTGGATTGACCGCCGAGCAGATTAACGACTTCCTGACCGATGGCCAAGCCGAGTTCAGCGCACAGGGCGAGGATGCAGAGATGCGGGTGTTGGCGACGGTTGGGTCGCAATTTGGCGATGACGCGGAAGCCTTTGACGTGGTGGATAGCTGGGAACTTGCGCTTGAAGGCGACCCTGAAACCTTTGCGGTGGATGAGGAGGAAGAGAAGCTGGATAAGCGGATTATGGCCTATCGCAAGAAGAACAGGCTGGCAACGGTGAAAGAAATGGCCGAGGCGTTGAAGGTAAGCCCCGCGAAGATTCGCAAGCGCATTGCGTATCTGCTGGAAAAGAACCGCTTCCCGATTAGCCGCGATATTGACATCGCAACCAAAGAAAAGCCAGTTGAAGAAGAGGTAGTGGAGGTGCGCTACCGCTACGACTGGCGGCCTGAATATTCGGGGTTGAGCAAGGAGGATGGATATGACAAAAGCCGCAAGTTCTGCCAGACAATGCTGGATTTGAGCGCGACCAAGTTGTATACGCGTTCAGATATAAACGACATCGGGCAGTTAGTTGGGTGGAATGTTTGGGAGCGCAGAGGCGGTTGGTTCACGCTTCCGAATGGCAACCACAGGCCAAGTTGCAGACATATGTGGGTTCAGCAGTTAGTGGTAAAAAAAGGAACAACGGTTAAAAGAGTAGTATGAGCATCGCCTTATTTGTATCGGAAGAATACCTGCTGGAAAACAGCGTCATAAACGAAAACGTAGCGTACACCCAAATCAGGCCCACGTTGGTCAAGGTTCAGGATATGCACATCCAACCCGCGCTTGGCAGTGCGTTGTACCAACAGGTGCAGGGTCAGGTGGTCAGCGGTTCGGTGAGTGCGCTGAACACGACCCTGCTGGAAGATTACATCCAGCCTGCCATCGTGCAATGGATGTACTTTGAATTGCCGATGGTGCTATCGTTCAAGTATATGAACAAAGGGATGGACAGGCGCACCAGCACCGAAAGCAACCCGATGAGCGTGGATGAGGTGTTCAAACTGATGGACAAAGTGAAGAACGATGCGGAGTGGTACACGGAAAGGATAACGCGCTACCTGCAGGAGAACCACGCCAGCTATCCGCTATTTGACAACCCACCGACAGCGATTGACACGATTTACCCGAACGGCAGTTCGTACGAAACAGGAATGGCACTTGGCAGGCGTGGCCGCTTCCGTGACCCGCTGGACTACCCCGAAAAACGCTTTTACCCCTTTTAATGGCACACGCGAAGAATATAAACAAATTAAAGCAGTACTATGAGTTGGGTTCAGTTAAAGAACGACCTGCTGACCTTTGCGGCGGGTCATCCACAAATCAACAGCGTGGGATTCGGCGACCCGCTTGCGATAGGAACGGACAACACAATCAACCTGCGGACAACCGACAGGGATAGGGTTGTTTACCCTTTGCTGTTTGCCGACCTGCAGTCGATGACCGCGAATGTTGGTGCGCTGACGCTTGGCGTTAGCGTGCTTGTGATGGACAGGGTTGAAGATAGCCGCAACCTATCCACAGCGGTCACTGGTAGCGTTGTGGTGCGTTGGACGGATAACGAAGACGAGGTGCTGAACGACACGCTGTACATTATGCGTGACTTCATCAGCAAATTCACCAACGACCCTGCGAAGGATTACACCTTGCAGGATGCGGTTAGTGCAACGCGATTCGTGGAGGCGCGGGATGACAAGGTCGCAGGATGGCAGGCAACCGCCAACTTCGACTTTGAATATCCGCACAATTCTTGCGAAGTTCCGACATAAGTGGTATTTAACTAAAAACAGCGATATGAACATTGGACAACAATTAGACGCAATGCTGGGTGGCTATGGTGGCATTACCGTAGTCACTGGCGCGGTCACAGGTCAGGCGTTTGAATTCCTTGTGGTAAACGCATCCACGAGTTTCACAACCCTCACCGACAGCGAAGGCAACAACGCGCTGACCTACTTGGGCTTGTCAGGGATTACGGTGATGACAGGGATGATTGTCAGGGCGCGTTACGGCTTGAAGTTGGCGGCGGTCACTGTATCAGGCGGCAACGTATTTGCGTATTCCTGATGGCATTAGCGCACGGATATGCTTTGCCTTTCGAGGCAATAAGGCGCACGGGCGTGCTGGCGCAGAACACTGCTGACGCTACCAACCGCGCAACTGCTGATGGCGCGACAAAGGAGGCGGCGGGCAATTGCTTGGATGCGCGTGCATTGGAAGTGCAACAGCGCACGGTGGTTCAGCCTTCCATTTTGGTTGTGCCGCAACTAACGCGCAATGGTGTTGTAATGAATCAACTACCTGACACCCGCACCAACTTCATCCAAAACAACACGATGGTAGGCGCGACTGGTTCGGTACTACCTACAACTTGGAGTATTGTCGCCCCACCTTCGGGAATTACTATTGGCTATTCTGCGAGCGGTCAGACAACTGCGGCTGATGGCACTTTGGTCGATTATGTTGACGTAACGGTGAGTGGCACGGCAACGGCAGCTGGTAATTTTAATTTGCGTCCAGAACCTGTGAGTTCAGCTGTCAGCGGTAATTTGTTATTTGCCGCAGGGATGACCTACACGGCCAGTTTTTATATGGCTTTATTGTCAGGTTCGGTTTCGGGAGTTAGTCCTAATTATCAAATTCAAGAAGTTTCAGGAACTACATTTGTGTCTGGTACTTCATTAGATTTATCGGCGATTACATCAAGCCTTACAAGATATAGCGTCACACGACAAATGGTAGGCACAGGCGGTGCTAATAGGGTTAGGACGCGTTATGGACACGCCATAGCAAGCGGTCAGGTGTTGAACTACACGATTCGGATTGCTTCACCGCAGTTGGAGAAGGGTAGTGTTGCTACGCCTATCATCCGCACGGTTAGTGGCTTTGTTACCGTTGATATGCTTGGGGTGGCGAGAGATGGCGCACCGCCTGACTTCACCTTCACGCGAGCGACCAATGCCACGCGCGTCAATAGCAGCGGGTTGATTCAGAGCGTAGCGTCGGGAGTGCCGCGCATCGATTGGCTGGGGCAGTCGTGCCCTGCCTTGTTGGTGGAGGCGAGTGGGCAGAATTTGTTATTGCAGAGCGCTGGGTTTGAAGTTTCGGGAAATTGGGAGACATCAAACACAACGGTAACAACTAGCTCAACGGCTGCATTTACTGCTCCCGATGGCTCAACTGATGCTGATTTGATAACAGCAACAGCATCGGGTTCGTCAGTAATTCGTCAAAATATAACAATCGCATCGGGGACATATACCATATCAGTATTTGCTAAAGCTGGTAATTACGGCTTGTTTCGTATAGGTAATGTTTCATCAGCACAAAGAGCAGCTTGGTTTGACCTTAATGCTGGAGTGGTCACTGGCACTGTAAACGGCGGCACTGCATCAATAGAGAACTACGGCAATGGCTGGTATCGTTGTATTTACACAAGCACTGGGATGGATTCGGGCTTAACGTTTTTTGGACCATCCGATGCCCCAAATTCAACAAATGCAGTTAGTGGTTCATCCATATATTTTTGGGGCGCACAGCTCGAAACAGGAGCCAATGCGACCACATACATCCCCACAACATCAGGAACAGGCAGCCGTGCCGCCGACGTCATCAGCGCATCGGGGGCGCTCGTGAGTGGGTTGATAGGCCAAACGGAGGGGACGATTTATGCGGAGGTGGATGTGAGGAATGCCAATGCAGGTGTATTTTTATCAATCGACGATGGTGATATTAGTGACTTTATTTTAATAATAAAAACCGCAACCCTTGCAATCAGGGCAGACATAAGAAGGGCAAGTGGGTCGTCAGCGTCCATTATCACGAGCAGCCCAGTATCGCTTGGCGTGCATAAGATAGCACTTGGCTATAAAAATGGCGATTATGCTCTTTACATTGATGGCGTGAGCGTAGGAACTTCAACTAATTCAACGGACTACCCTGCAACATCATTGACGCGATGCGTTTTCAGCGCGTCTAATTATTTTGCATTCAACGACCGCATCCGCGCCGCTGCCCTTTACACCACGCGGCTATCTAACGCACAACTTGCCGAATTAACCCGACTATAAATGGCTACCTTCCGCAAATACCACTGGAACACAAAAGCCGAATTTGAGGCTTTCTATCAACTATCCCAACCCGATGCCACCTGCGTTGAGTTGGGCATAATCGATGGCACCTACTGCGTTGACCTGCTGTGGAACGACCAACCCGATGCAGATTGGGAGCAATTTGAAGTTTGGCCTGAACCTGTCGGCGTGCATACCTTCCTCGGCTGGGACGAAACTTACACCAAAGAATACAATGAAAGACTTCCTAAATAGTATCGGCATCAACATCGGCCTAACCATCGCGGGCTTCCTTGGCTCGCTTATCCTGCTTCCCAAACAGCGGAATTGGAAGATGCAGTTGATTAGCGTGTTCAGTGGCTCACTATGCGCCACCTACCTCGCGCCTGTGGTGATTGGCTTTCTGGGAATAA
>OGWG01000266.1_pt1 | contig 9631 bp, 9 predicted proteins | sample 1575911 | NCBI WGS metagenome assembly OGWG01 (sample SAMN07581534, study PRJEB24739) | freshwater metagenome
CTACTTACAGATTCATATTCCTTGAAAAATATTTCTTTATTTTTATAAGAAAGAATGGGACCTCCAGTAAGAAGAACACATTCATCGATATTTTTTCTTGATGAAACACGAATTCTTGTATTATTCATTTTGGAGACTGGCTTTCTTATTATTTAGCAGAAGTAAGAGGTTATGACCCGATGGAAATAGATGTATTGATGAAATTGAAACATGATCTTAGTGAGATACCTTCTTGATGGAGTCGTTTGATGAAGAAGAATTAGAATTTGAAAGCGCAGAACTCGATTCAGATGAAGAAGCGCTTATAGATACTTTTGAAATTCTCGTAGATAAAGGACAGGATTTGATGCGAATCGACAAGTTTTTGGTTGACCGCATCATAAGAATTAGTCGTTCTAAAATTCAGGAAGCAGCGCATGCCGGATCATTAACCGTGAATGAGCAGCCGGTTAAACCAAATTATAAAATCAAGCCTTTTGATAAAGTTAGGATACTCATTCCAAAGCCATTTGGTTTTCAAAAGTTAAAGGCAGAAAATATTCCGTTGGATATAGTGTATCAGGATAATGATGTTATAGTTATTGATAAAGCAGCGGGTATGGTTGTGCATCCGGGTGTAAGCAATTATACGGGAACTTTAATGAACGCAATTTTACACCATGTGGGAGAGGTTCCTTCTACGGATGGTGAATTATACAGACCGGGTTTGGTGCATCGTTTAGATAAAGATACTTCCGGGTTAATGGTGCTTTCCAAAACAGAGTATGCACTCAATCACTTGTGTAAGCAGTTTTTTGACAGAACGATAGAACGCAGATATGTCTCTCTGGTATGGGGTGATGTAGAACAGGATAGTGGAACCATTGATGCTAATTTGGGCAGACACCCGCGCAACAAACTCTGGCAGGCGGTTTTTGAAGATGGCTTACAAGGGAAAAGAGCCGTTACGCATTACAAAGTGTTAGAGCGATTTGGATACACCACATTGGTAGAATGTAAATTGGAAACCGGAAGAACGCATCAAATCAGGGTGCATATGAAGCATATTGGACACACGGTTTTTAATGATATTCGTTACGAAGGAAACCGAATTTTGGCAGGTACGATTTACAGTAAATACAAGCAATTCGTAGACAATTGTTTTTCTATTTGTCCTCGCCAGGCACTACATGCAAGGTCTTTAGGATTTACACATCCGGTAACGGGCAATTGGCTGCAGTTTGAGCGTCCACTTCCAAATGATATGGCAAAGTTGGTTGAAAAGTGGAGGCATTATTCTACGCATTTACAATTAGGAGAAAAGGATTAACGCTATTTCCCCCTTCCCTGTATCAATGTCTGTAGCGTAAACATCATTATTTTAATGTCCAGAAAAACCGATGTGTTCTCAACGTAAATTAAATCATATCGTAAACGCTCCACCATCTGATCTACGTTTTCTGCATATCCATATTTTACCATACCTAAAGATGTAATACCGGGTTTAACCCTTTGAATATGCTTGTACTGGGGCGCTTTTTCTATAATCTGATCTATAAAAAACTGTCGTTCCGGACGCGGTCCCACTAATGACATTTCTCCCAAAAGCACGTTGATAAACTGAGGTATCTCATCTAATCTCCACTTGCGCATAAACCTTCCAAATGGAGTTACTCTGGGATCATTATTCGATGAAAGCGCCGGACCCGCTTCTTCTGCATTTGTATACATCGACCTGAATTTTAAAATCTGGAAAGGCCTTCCATACAACCCAACCCGCTCCTGCCTGAAAAATATTGGCCCTGAGGATGATAACTTAACCCTGATAGCAAGGTAAACATAAACCGGCAACAACATCCCTATGGCAGTCGCTGAACACAAAATATCAATCAAACGCTTCACATTTCTCTCCCACGGTGCCAGTAACTCAGGATACATCTCAATCAATGCCGTTTCCGTAACACTATTCATTCGCGTCTTTCTCAATAAAATATCATGGAGATCGGGTATGATTTTAATCACCACCTCGCGGTCGGCAAGTTCATTTAAAACCTTGTTAATTCCTTCGTGTTCCGAGCTCTCTATCGCAACAATCACTTCTTCAATTTCTCTCTCATCTACACATCGTCCCAATTCTTTCAATCCACCCAAAAAGGGTAAATATTCCTTCAATCCATTAGCCGTTCCTTCTATTACTTCAACAAAACCATGAAAAGTATGCACCTTACTCTTTGAACGCTGTAACTCTTTATATAGTTGAACAGCATTATGATTACTGCCAATGATTAAAGTATTATACCTGTAGATGCCTCGCCTCATTTGCATTTTGGTATAGCTAAGTACCAATAATCTGCCTGTCCATGTTAACATAAAATGCCCCGCAAACAGCACTCCGATTAAGGTGTAATAATTTCTGTAATCACGAATAATATCATCCAGTAAAAACGCAAAAAAAAGTATGATACAACCAATTAAACTCTGAATCAATGTTTTCACACTTTCGCTGAGTCTGGACTTTCGGTAAACATGTGTGTATGTACCACTAATGTAGTACACGAATAACCAAAACGCCGGAATGATTACCAACGCAAATACAAATCTATGGTCAGTGAAAAACTTGTTTCCGGCAATGCCGGGAGGCTCTAACACGAATTTTCGATATGCATACAATACAACCCAACTCAAACAGGCACTGAACAAATCCACGCCCACATACATCCCAAAAGCCAGATTACGAAGTTTGCGCATCATGCAACTATAAATACAATACTTTGAAATTGTCTACAAACACTTTCGCAGCGCTACTACTATCTGTATTAATTGCTTTGATATAAAACCTATACGATCCGGATGTCAGCTGTCTTAACTGTGGTGTAAACTCAATATACACCTTGCCCCAGCTTAGTTTAGGAAACAGTGTTACCTTGTCAACCCTAACCGTTGTGCCGGCTTCATTGGATTCAATACCAACCGTCATTGGAACATCATTTTTATAATTCATTTCAACATACACAATCGAAGCGGTAGAAATAGAATACGTAGCACTTACAGCCTCTACGGTACTCGAAGGTCCCGGTTGTAATAAACCACTGCCTGTTCCCTCCAGCACGTCCGGTGTTCCACTCACTACCGTCATCGCAGAAGTAAACGCATTACCCGATTCAAAGCCCTCATTTAAGGCTACCCTCGTTGATACAACATACTCAAAACGTGGTTTTATACTGATTTTTTGAGAATCTGTAAAGGCAATTTGCAACACTTGTGACGCATAAAATGGGTAAGGCTTTCTGTCGGTAGTGGTACCATTGTTTTTTATTCCGGCTTGTAAAACAACCGTGTATGTTCCTGTATCAGTTAATACAGGTATAGACGCCGGGGTAGAATATACTCCCAAATTTTTTGGTCCTGCCTGAACCCATACATCACTGATATTGTGTAAAGCAGAGCCGGTAGTGGTTGAACTGCTAACCTCCGGATCAGAAATCTCTAAATAAAATGGCTTACCTCCATTGGGCAATTCTTTTCTGCAAGACCACAACGAAACACAAATGACAATCGCAAAAAACCAAAAGTTTACATTTCTGAACATGAAGCCAAAGGTAGATAAATTAGATTCCGTCTTAATAGACGCTAAAAGTTGAGTTTGTGTTGCCTCAAGATGCAAAAACTCTGTCCCCCGCAAGTTTGCCTATAATCTGATGCGCAATTTTTAATGCATTATACCCATCAGAAACACTTACAGGCGGCTCTTTCCCTTCCTTTATTGCTGCAAGAAACAACGCTAATTCCATGCGTATGGCATTCACAGATTGAACCTCCGGCAACTCAAATTGTAAATATCTTTTTTCTCCTTCAGCAGTTTCTACAGCTATCACCTGTTCTCCACCTTTTGGTTCCTCATCCCTAAGTGTAATGATCTCCGTTTTCTTATCTAAAAAGTCTACCGAAATGTATGAGTCTCTTTGAAAAATTCTCGATTTACGCATGTTTTTCATAGAAATTCTGCTCGCCGTCACATTGGCAACACAACCATTATCAAACTCAATGCGGGCATTTGCAATATCCGGCGACCTTGAAATAATCGGAACCCCACTTGCAGAAATACGCTTCACATTAGCTTTAACCAAACTCAAAATGATGTCGATATCATGAATCATCAAATCCAAGACAACAGAAACATCCGTTCCACGTGGATTAAACTGACTCAATCTATGCGCTTCAATAAACATCGGATTCAAACTTCTGCCCTCTAAAGCCAAATACGCCGGATTAAATCGTTCAACGTGACCAACCATAGCCCTTACATTTGCCTCATGCACCAGATGAACCAGCTTCCTCGCCTCTTCAATCGTTTGCACCATGGGCTTTTCTACAAAAAAATGCTTAGACTTTTTAATTGCAAGCTTAGCTAAAGAAAAATGTGTGGTTGTAGGTGTAACTATATCCACCGCATCTGACGCCGTTATCAAAGCCTCCGCCGTATCAAAACAAGGTATTTGAAAATCATCCTTCGCTTTTTGCGCCTTTGCCTCATCCGGATCATAAAATCCAATAAGCTCCCATTCAGGCATTTCCTGCAACAACTTTATATGTATTCGACCTAAATGTCCCGCTCCTAATACTCCTATTCGCATAGCCAATTTTGCTGATACAAGTCTACAAACTGCACCATTTCAGGGCATATCTTGATTTCAACCAATAAGAGTAGGGTTGTCTAATCAAGTGGAATCAGCATCAAAAAGTACATTCATATAAGGGTTTGGGCGGCTCCCCTGACGGGGCCGCGTGTTGCAAGGCTGCGGCCCTAAGCAAGCTTATGGCAAAGCAGCTCCGCTGCTTTCCTTTCCACCCGCTGCCGCAAATCCATACTACATAAAATACCCAAAATCACATAGAATTTAGCGAGTGTACTACCCAAAATTACATTGTATTTGGTGAAAATACGTTTCATTCCTTTTCATCTTCCATCAAAAAAGTCCTAAAGTTATCTCTGTCAATCAAATTTACCTTTTTACCATATGTTTCAACAAATCCCTTTGGAGTATATGCTCTTTTACTTGGTTTCCACTTAAACTCAAACGCGCTAATCTCGCCTTCCGTCTCTTCAATAAAATCTATCTCCTGCTGCCTATCGGTTCGCCAGAAGTAAAAATTCGTCATCTTTCCTGCATAGGTCATACGCTTCACCCTCTCTGAAACTAAAAAATTCTCCCATAATGGTCCAATATCATTTCTAAATGAAAACGGATTCAAATTATTAATAATCATGTTTCTTATGCCATTGTCATAAAAGTAAATCTTGCGATTATTCTTTATCTCATTCCTATGATTTCTACTAAAACTCGGCAACCTGAAAACAACAAATGTCTTTTCCAAAACTTCTATGTATTTCGCAACCGTTGCTTTCTCTATTTCTAACAAACTCGCTAACTCATTATACGAAACTTCATTTCCCAACTGCAATGCCAAAGCTCTTAACAACTTCTCCAGTAGCTCCGGCTTCCTCACATTAGAAAAAGCATAAACATCTTTATACAGATAACTCTCGCTTAAAAGCTTTAAGTTTTCCTTCGACTCCACTCGGTTATCCACTATTTCTGGATACATCCCCATAACCAACCGTTCTTCCAATTGATTTTCAGCCTCCAAATAACCAACATGCTGCTCAAACTCTTGCCAACTTATCGGATACAAATGATGCTCGTACTTCCTTCCGGTTAAAGATTCTTGAACACTCTCCTTTAACTCAAAAGCTGAAGACCCACTTGCAATCAACTGAACATCTTGCATCTGATCTGTAATCAACTTCATCGTAAGCCCAATGCCCTTTATCCGTTGAGCCTCATCAATAAAAACCCACTTGTACTTCCCAATAATTCTTTGTAATTCCGATAACCCAATTCCTTCTAGCTGCCTAACCGTGTTAACATCATCCCCATTCAAAAACAAATACTCTTTGTCTTTTAACAGCTCTCTGATTAAGGTGGTCTTACCCGTTTGTCTCGGACCTAATAAAATGATGGCTTTCTTCTTTTGTAACTGTTTCTGAATAGTATCAGCTAATTCTCTCTTTATCATAATACCCAAAATTACATAGAATTTAGCGAGTGTGCTACCCAAAATTACATTGTATTTGGTGAAAATACGTTTCATTCCATGGATAAACCCTATGATTCCTGATTCTTAAACAAGCACTCTCTCCCTTTACATGAATAAGGTATGATGAAACGAACCATAATATTAATTGATACCCTAAGTAAGTGAGTTGTCAAGTACAAATCTTGGCTTAGGAAGTATAATCCTATCCAACCCTACATCAATTCTACTCCACCAACATTTTCCCGTTTGCCACTACCTGATTTTTCTGTTTTACAGAGAATAAGTACATGCCCTTGCTCATTTCTCCTGCCACAAACCTCTTTACCTATTTTGCCTTTCTCTACCACGTAATCATGCATTCCTCCAAATCCTCTATTTTTGCAACCCTTCGTCCCATAGTTCAATGGATAGAATAAGAGTTTCCTAAACTCCAGATACAGGTTCGATTCCTGTTGGGACGACCCTCAAATAATTACTCTTTATTAAAATATGTCTGATCATAACACAGACTCGAATTCAAGAAACCCCGGCGAAAAAAAATCCGCTACATGGAAACTTTGGCTTAAACGTCTGGGCTTCGCAGGCTTTCTCTTCTTTCTTATCAAAGGTTTATTATGGCTTTTGTTCTTTGCTCTCCTTGCTTTCGGTATCATGAGCCCTGATGCTATTCAAAAAATAAAAGACGTTATTCCGGGAGTTTAATGGCGCTTGTTGTTAAGCACTATTCTCAAATACTGACAAACATCAAGTATATCAAGCCTTTTCATGACTATCATCATAAATAGCTTCATAGAATGAACTCTATCTTTGATGTATCGTTTGAAGCATTTCTTACCACTAAAATCGCTCTTCATGAAATCAAGAATTACAGTCTTTTGTCTCTTGTTTTTGAGTCTTTCGCAACTTTCTTCTCGAGCTCAGGCTTTTGAAAAAAGTTCATCTTTACTTACAGTTAGTTTAGGTGCAGCTTCTATGATACATATTCCTATCGGAGATTACCGTGGGTATTATTACAGAAGCTCTTATACCGCTATCACAGGCTTTATTCGTGCAGAATTTGAAAAAGGCGTACATAAATATGTAGGAGTTGGTGGGTTTGTAGACCTGGGTGGCCGGGGCGGACCTCGGAATTATTACTACGATTATTACGGAAATTATTACTACTCCGGTGGTTATTATCCTTCTTTTAACATCTCTGCCGGTGCAGTGGCAAACTTTCACTTTTATCAGTTGATTCAAGATAAAGTAAAGAAGAACATCCATGCAGATAAGTTAGATATCTATACCGGAGTAAACTTTGGTGTTGGTATTGCGATTCATCCCAAAGTATACAATAATTACAGAGATTCGTACACCGGTTTAAGCTTTCTGGTAGTTCCGGGCATTCAAACAGGTATACGTTATTACTTTAAACCAAACATCGCAGTTAATGCTGAAGTAGGCTGGTTTAAAACCGTAGCAAGAGCGGGGATAACATTTAAGCTGGGCGGAAAAAAAGTAAACCGGTAAAGGAAACTAAGTAAGAAATATTGTCAACCATTCCATTGTTTCAACCACGAGGGAATGGTTTTTTTATGCCCAAAACCAACTACGAAACAGATCTAATAAAATGAAATCCCTTGATTTCGTATCCATGTCGAAACCAGAATTTGTGAGCCTTCGCATTATGAACATAACAGTTTAACTCTATACCAATGCACTCTCTTTCTTTTGCAATTTGCTCTATTCTGAGTAATAATTCTTCTCCAATTCCTGAACCTCTTAACGAAGGATCAACAATAACATTATCTATCTCGAGATGCCTTCCGGCATAAAATTTGGTGAGAGTCCAAACACCACAGGCGCCTAACAGTTTTCCCTCTGAATAGTAGCCTAAACATTCATATCCTCTGCCCGTCATTTCTTCCAGCCTTTCCTTCAAAACATCAAATGAAAGCTCCGGATTTAATAATTGAACCAAGGGTATAATGTGCACTAATTCTTCTTTTGGTATCCACTTCCACATCTTATCTTGTTGATTTACTGTGTACTATCTGTATACTTTGCTCCACACCCGAACCAGATATTCTCAAAAGCAAATCGCCAAACGGAAGTCCGTTCAATGATATTTGTACTTTCCCTTGCAACGTTTGTGCCTCAAAGGTTTCACGTATTCTTGCACCGTTCATCTGATAAAAACAAAGCCTCACCTTTTCGTCTGAAAATGCGCTGTTTTCAAGTATTATCATGTCCTCACTCGGGTTTGGATACACTTTCCAAGTGTGGTTTACGATTGCAGGTTTGACATCGGTTCCTGTTTCTATTCCGGGTCTGTACCATCTGTTTTGATCTTTCAGCACTACATCTCTGTGTAATAATTCATCGCTGGAATCAATGCTAAGTATAGGCGTAGCATGCCATTCAGCCACCGAACTATCCGGATACAACCAAAGAATTCCAAAACCATGAGAAGTGTACTCTTGCCAAAGTTGATGTGGATTGGTTTTTAAATTTAAATTAGGCAAGGTTGTATTGACCAATGAAGGCGGTAATCCGGATTCGTCAAAATTTCCTCTACTCACAGATGTAGGTGCAAACTCTACACCCACCGAACCATTTCCGGTTCTTCTATCGTATGTATTTGTGTCGGTTGGGGTTTCACTCAATTCGGCTTTCAAAGAATAATGCATGTCTCCGCTCAGCGTCATTATGTTCTGTATCCGTTGCGTTCTGATATGATTCAAAAGTCTATACCTCGATGTAGGAAATCCATCCCATGCTTCTCCATTAAAAACATCTCCGTCATTGGGTACCAAAGCCAAAACAAAAGGATCAAATCCTTTCGTGTACCAACCACACATGGTCTTGCTTACTCCCATAATTTTCCAGGTTGCAGTTGAATTGTTCAAACCCGTAAATAACCATGCTTCCTGACGCGAACCCAGCATGTTGGTAGAGCCATCACTAAAGGTATCAGTCTTATATAGCCAATCATCTATCATAAAAATATCAGCAAGATTACCTATGTTCTTTTTTCGGTAAATTCTGAAAGTATCGGTTTGCGGAGGCCAGTCTACCGGAACATATTCTCTAAATGCCTGAACAGCTGCAGAACGACTGCTATTATTCGTTACATCATGATTATCCCAAATCTGTATGAAAGGAAACTCAGCCCTTGCTTTTCGAAGATCAGGGTCTAAATAATACATTTTATAAATATCTCTCCATGCATTTAGATTAGTAGGATTAACCGGTGCAGATGCCGGAATACGAACCCTTTCCTGAGGATCAATAAAATCGTATATAAAATCTCCTAAATGCACAAATGCTAAAAGAGAATCGTAGGTAGATGCGGCTCTGTATGCATTGAAATATCCACTATACACCGAACTGCAAGAAAACACCGCTAAACCAACCTTTGAAACGGGTCCGCGAGGCATAGTGTGCGTGCGACCTCTCATTGAATACCGACCTAAATAATCTATGAAACGGTAGTAATATCGGGTGTCCGGTGCGAGAGAATTTACTTTTAATTGTATCGTAAAATCACGGCTAGATATCGTGACTGGGAAAC